>Ga0197144_100873_pt1 | contig 10730 bp, 12 predicted proteins | sample GBS85_MetaG_FD_148670 | JGI IMG/M metagenome (GOLD analysis project Ga0197144, IMG submission 148670) | Sediment microbial communities from Great Boiling Springs, Gerlach, Nevada, United States - GBS 85_MetaG | ecosystem: Environmental > Aquatic > Thermal springs > Hot (42-90C) > Sediment...
TCACCTCGCTGTGTGGTCAAAAATGAGAACTTCGCCTGTGGTCGGTGAGGTGTAGAGCAACCGTCGGGCTTTTCCGTGCAACGCGTGGGCAACGGCAAGGTAAAGCCAAACGGGCGCTTGTCCTGTGAGCACGACCTCGTTGCCTTCGCCCGCCAACTCCTTTGCTCGCTCAAGGTAAATCGGCAACTCGTCCAACTTGGCAACCTCGCCGTAAAGGCTCTTAAGGTCAATGACGACACGACCGCCGTAAAGGACACGCTCAGGCAAATTGCCCGTAAGCGCCTTCAGTCGGCTTGGAATTTCTTTTACCCGCTGCTCAATGCTTGAGATTGGTGCAGCATTCTTTCGCATCCCGCAGTGCGCCACATCGTTGCGCAATTGTGTTAGTGAGTTCCAAAGGTCAGCGACTTCTTTGCTCTTCGGCAACTCGTCAAACCATTCAGGCACTTCAACGCTTTCACCACGAAGCCTTTTCGCTGCCGAACCAAGTGCATGTTCAATCTCTCGTTCACGGTAATTGCTGTCCAGCCAATCACCATCGCCTCGTTGAAGCGCCACCCAACTGACAACCCACTCCCGCGCCAGCAAAATTGCCTGCACCCACAAGCCTTTCTCAACGAAGTGCTCAATCAGCGCAAGTTGCTTTTGTAAGTTTTCTTTGTCCAGTCTGTCAGGAGCATCATGGGCAAACTTTTCAGCCTCTGAGCGAATTTGCTCCAAGATGATGGCGAACGGTTTAGCCCATTGTTCTGCCTCTGAAGCCATCCCTTGCAGCATGGGTAGCAAATCTTTGGCATTACGCATCACATCGCGCGGACGAGCCAAGTGCAAGGCGTGAGAGAAGGAGCGCAACTTGTTGGCAATTGGTTGCAAGATTGTAGGCAAATCCTCTCCCGACCGACTTCGCCATGCTTGCCGGTGAACCGTCCTCAATCGCTCAGCAAGCAAGGTGGCATCGCTTCGCCTAAGTAAAAACTCTGCACCGCTAAGCCAATCCAGCAAATCCAAAAGCGGTGTCAAGTCAAAGATGGGCGCTCTGTTATTTTCGTCCCGTGCCTCAAAAGCACCGTAGACGATGCGCTCAATCGTTACATCCTTCGTCCGCCGAAGGTAAGCAGCGACGGCAAAGACAATCATCGGTATTGAGCGAAAGGCATGGGTGATGTCTAAGATCACACTGTCGCCTTCGCCCACCGACGATGTGACGCAATCAAAGATTTGCCAAAGTTCCTGCTCCGAGCGACCTTCAGGGATGTCAATGGCTTCCATCTTCGCACCCAGTCTTTCGGAAAGGGCTGCAAAATATTCGTGCTGTTTTGCTTTTGGCGTCACAAACACAAGCACCTTTTCTGGTTCAAAGATGCAAGCGACTGCTTCTGGGAAAAGGCGCGTTTGGCATTCCCGCCCCTGCCAGCAATAAGTGACCGTCTTGTATTCGCCAGTGCCGAGAAAAGAAATTGCCTTCAACGACGACACCCCCTGTTTGAAGTTTGTCCAACATTTTTCCCTCAGCAGGATCCTGCTTCATGGTTCAAATGTCCCAAAACCTGAGGGGCAAAATTGCCCATCATTGGCGATGGAGGACTTCCCACAAAGCAATTGCGCCAGCAACCGCAGCGTTAAGGGCGGATACTTTTCCGAGCATGGGGATTCGCCAGACGGCGTGAGCAATTGCTTTGAGGCTTGCTGAAACCCCCTCGCCTTCTGCCCCGACGACAAGGAACAATGGACGAAGTTTTTGGGCATTTCGGATGTCATCTCCGTCCATGTCCAGAACAGCAATGAAGCCACCTGCATCTTCAAATCGTTTAGCGAATTGACGCAAGTTTCCGATGGCGATGGGGATGTGAAAACAAGCACCAGCCGATGCCTTGACGACAGTTGGAGTTATCCCGACGCTGCGCACTGGTGGCAAAATCACACCGCATGCCCCAAGGGCTTCAGCGCTTCGGATCAAACTTCCGGCGTTTCTCGGGTCTTGCAAATGGTCAAGCCCTAAAACGACACCGTTCGTTTCAAGTGCACGCTGGAGTAAATCCTTCAAGGGTGTGAGCGGGAATTCGCCAATGTCGGCAGCGACCCCTTGGTGCCCCTCCGTGATCCCGTGAGCCTTGAGCATGTTCTCAAATTGGGAACGGGGCATGTTTCGGATGGGAACATTGTCCTCAGCAAGCATCCACTTTATGTCCTCGTCCAACTTCGTTCCGTCGGCGACATACACGGTTTTGGGAACGATGCCAGCCCGCAACGCTTCCCTGAGAGGGTGGCGACCGTAGATGAGCATGAGGTTTTCCGCCCCCTCTTCTTTGCGATTTTTTTCTCCCTCGCAATGCTCGGCTTACCTTGTCAAGGCTTTGAGCAAAGCGACGATTCCTTCGTTGATGACCCTCGCAGCCTTCCAACCTACGGAGTTGACTTCGCCGTAAGGGCGTTCAGGTGCGTTGTTGAGCCAAGGCGGTTGTTCGTCCCATTCACATTGCGGGATGATGTAACCGATTTCGTCATTGGCTAACCCGACTACAAAAACAAATTTCGCCCCAGTCTTCTTCGCATAGTCCATCAAGACGGGTTCAAAGGGAGCGTCAGGGAAGTCAGCACCTGGGTAACGGGTAATTCCGCCGTAGACCAATTCGGGATAAATTTCGCCGGGAATGAGCAGGAACAGAGCAACTGGCTGCTTGCTTTCAGCGCTGTAAATTGCCACGACCCCAACCTCGCTGCGGATGTCCTCGCCCAAAACGATTTTTGCTGAAATTGTTGTCCCATCCAAAGTCAACTTCGTCTCACCGACACGGGTGTCAAGTTTGCCCTTCGTGTAAACTGGGCGATTGATGACTTTGGCTGCTGCAACGACCCGAAAGCGTGGATTTTGCAAGGGAACAAACAAGGGCTTTAAGAGCACCCTCAGTGAACCTTTATCCAATCGCAATGCCTGCTTGCTTTTCACTGCTTCCGCAGCCACTTCTGCAACGAACTGACCAATGATTTCGGCTTTGCGGAAACTCGCTTCGGGTGCAGGTTGACCTGTGACAGGGTCGTGGACTTTCAATTCCTCGCCCAGCGGAGAAATCAAACCGCCAATTGCCCCGTTCCAGAAGACGGCAACGCCGCCAAGCAAATCTTCCAAACGCTCGTAAAGAGCCCAACAAAAGTCCGAACTGAGCAGCCGGTTTTTGCTGCCCAAGACCTCAGGATGGTTTGCCCAATTGACGAGTGTCCCAATTGTCCGACCAGTCCTTTTGCTTACCGCTTGCAAGACGCAAAGGGTATGGTCTTTGACATGGGGCAACCTTGAGTCAAGTTGCAAGTCAGCGAGTTCTTTGCGGTTGTCTTTTGCGAGGACAAGAGTTGCTGGCTCTAACCTCTCAAGCGCTTCAACGACGCATTGGGCAATTTGCTCCCTCAGCCAAGCCATGTATTTTTCGTCACGACCAGTTTGAAATGGCGTTGGTCCCCACAGTCCGAGCGTATCTGGACCTTCGTGGTTGTGGGTTGAGGCAATCAACACGGTGATGGGCTTTTTAGCCAACTTCTGAACCTGCTGCCTGATTGCAACGACATCGGGTTCGTAAAACAAACCGATGAGGTCAACGCCGACGAAAGCGACATTTGTTTTTCCATCGCTTACTACAAGGCAACGAACCCAAATAGGGTCGTGGACACCTGTTGCCGTTCTGTTGTTGCCGAAGCCAGCGATGAAAACTGGTCGGTCAAGAGGTGGGGTTACATCCCGCTTTGATGCTCCTGCTTGAAACGCAGCAACGGGGGCGACAAGCAACAAGACTAAAACTCCAATCCACTCAAGCCTCATTGCTCCATCCCTCCCCCAAGATATTTTCTCCCTTCCAGCCTTCTTCGCCAATCAAAGGCACGAAAAGGCACGGTCCAAAGTTTTCGGTCTTGAACTCATTGCCGATGCGAGTTATACGGAGCAAATCTTGCAATTTACGGCTTCCGACTGGGATAACCAACCGACCACCGTCTTTCAATTGCTCAAGCAAGGGTTGGGGCGGTTTTGGCGCAGCGGCGGTGACAATGATGCCATCGTAAGGAGCAAATTCGGGAAGACCTTTTGAGCCGTCTCCGATGATGACCTTGACATTGTTGTATCCCAACTCCCGTAGCACTTTCTCAGCCTTTTTGGCGAGTTCAGGGATTCGCTCAATGGTGAAAACTTCCTTCGCCAATTCGGCGAGGATGGCAGCCTGATAGCCAGAACCTGTGCCTATCTCCAAAACCCGCTCATGACCTTTTAGTTCCAGCAGTTCGGTCATGATTGCGACCATGTAAGGTTGCGAGATGGTTTGACCGTAGCCGATGGCGAGGGGGTAATCTTCGTAGGCGTGCCACATGTCTTGGGGTCGGACGAACTTATGGCGGGGGACTTTCAAAAAGGCTTGCAAAACTCGCTCGTCTTTTATGCCACGCCTGCGGAGTTGATACTCCACCATGTTAGCCCTCATTTGGGCTAATTGTTCTTCAGTGCCCACCCGCTTGCCGTCATCACGGGAAAGGAGAAGACCTCTCATCTCTTTCGCCTCACCGAGATTCCACACGCTCTTCAGAAGGGGTGCTGAACAGTTGCAGGCAATACTGGATTGTCGCTTTGAGTTCGTGGTGCGTGATTGTTCCACCGATCAAGTCTGCTCGGAGCAACCTGTTAAGTTCAGCCAAGACCTCTGCCCTGCTTCGCCCTTGACCTGCCCATCTCCTGACCATCTCGCGCAACCGTTCCAATCGCCGCTCAGGGATACTTCTCACCGCTTCCTCAACGAACCGGATTGCCTCACCGATATCGTTGGTCCTCCGTTCCGCTTCACCGTCAATGAAGGTCAGGACACCTTCGGTCTCGTCCACGGTGATGTTGAGTTGGTTAGTGGAACTTCCGGGTGTCTCGTAAACGATAGCGATGTTGACATAGTGGCGGTCCCCTTCAGTCCACTCCGAAGTTTGGAACCTCAAGTTCCCAAATGACACCTTACCCATGTAGGGTGCCAATGTCGCTATCAATTGCTTTTGGACTTCCTCTGCCAAAGTTCCCACTGGCACCCGACCTCCTTCACTGTGACGCTGCACTTTCCGCTTGTAGATTTTGTTCTCGCTCAGGTTCTTGAGGCAAGACTTGCAAAGGCATCGCCTTCGTTGCATCCAGCCGGCGGTCAATTTGCTCTATATCTTGGCAAAGAGGTTCAACGGCGTCCCACGAAATTCCACCAGACCGATACATTGCGTAAACTGTTTCCCCCAAACGCAAAAGTTTATCGTGTCGCTGGCTGAGTAGCCTGTTCAGTTCAATGTCGTGGGCAATTTTTGCTGAGTGCCACTTCAGCCAACCTAAAGTTACAACAACGCTCTTGGCGATGCCCAAGACCAACCAACTCAAAGCCTTAGCGAGTGTTCTTCCTACTTGTTTACGCCACTCTCGGATTTTGATTTCCCTCAGGACTGCTTCCTTTGTTTGCGCTTTCCACATCTTTCGCTTTCACCCCAGCAATACATTTTGCAACCGTCATTCAGATGACGGAAGGGGTTCCATCCGCCTTCGGTCGCTAATGAAGGCTGAAAGGATGTCAATGGGGACTGGCATGACGACAATGGTGCTTCGCTCTGTTGCGACTTCAGTCAGGGTTTGAAGGAAGCGGAGTTGCAAGGAGCCGGGATGCCGTCCCATGATTTCCGCTGCCTGAGCCAATGTCTCTGCTGCTTGATATTCGCCTTGGGCGTGGATGATTTTTGCTCGCCTCTCTCGCTCCGCTTCCGCCTGCCTTGCCATCGCTCGTTTCATGGCATCAGGCAGTTCAACATCTTTAATGGCAACCATGTCAACTTTGATGCCCCACGGGTCTGTGGTGGTATCAATGATTCTTTGGAGTTTCTGGTTCAACTCCTCACGGTGAGCCAAAAGTTCGTCAAGTTCGCTTTGTCCCACCACATCCCGCAAAGTCGTTTGGGAGACTTGTTGGGTGGCGTAAAGGTAGTTCTCCACACGGACCAGTGCTGCCATCGGGTCAACGACCCGGAAGTAAACGACGGCATTGACGCGGACGGTCACATTGTCCTTCGTGATGATTTCCTGCTTCGGCACATCAACGGTGAAGACACGGATGTCAACCTTAATCATCCGTTCAATGAACGGGATGATGAACTGGATTCCCGGACCAGCGACGCGAACGAACCTGCCCAAACGGAACACAACGCCTCGTTCCCACTCTTGGACGATTTTGATGGCTTGGGAAATAAGCACGAGCACCAAGACAACGACAAAGGCAATCAGTTGCACCATCAACTCTTTTGGCATTTCTTTCAGCCCTCCTTTTACGCCTTCTTCCTCACTTTGAGCCTCAGACCTTCCATCGCTACGACCTCAATTTTTTCGCCCGCTTTAATTTCGCCATCAATTGCTTCAGCCGTCCACCAAGTCCCGCCGACGAAAACCGTTCCTGTCGGGCTTAAATCTGTCTTTGCCTCACCCACCTGCCCAATCATCCACTCTTTCCCAACAACGGGTTGTCGCTTTTGAGCCCTGATAATGGCGATCAAAGCGCCAATCATTAGCCCGCCAGTGATCAATCCTGCACCAACCAAAGTTCCCGGGGCAACTCGGATGTGTGCGTAGAAGTTGGGTGGCATTGCCCCTGGCTCTGGGAACAACATGTAGCCGCCAAGCAAAAGGGAGACTACACCGAACACAGCCAAAATCCCGTGACTAGTCACAAACAATTCAGCGATGAAAAAGGCAGCAGCAGCAATGATGAGCAAAACTCCAACCACATTGACTGGCAGCAACGCTGCCGAGTAGAGGAACAAGATAAAAGCGATGACGCCAATTGTTATGGGCAGAATGGCTCCGGGGTTGTAGATTTCCATGATGAAGCCGAGCATCGCTATCAGCAGCAACAGGTAAGCGACGCTGGGGTTTGAGAGGAAGTGCAAAAACCGTTCCTTCGGTGTCATCTTGAACTCGTGCAGGAATGCGTCTTTAGTTCTCAGCGTTTTCACCCCAGCGACAGTTCGGACTTTCCTGCCGTCAATTTTTTGGAGCAAGTCATAGATGTCTTCGGCGACCAAATCCACGACTTTCTGGGCAACCGCTTCTCGGGCAGTCAAGACAGCACTTTCGCGAACCATCTTTTCTGCCCATTTGGTGTTTCGCTCTCTTTCCTCAGCGATAGCCTTGATGGTTCCGACGACTGCGTTGGTGATTTTCTCAAGCATGACCCGTTCCGACTCCGAAGGTCCGCGCTCTTCGCCACCGGGAGAGACTGGTGCAATGGGCATAATGATAGGGTGAGCAGCACCTATTCGGGATGCAGGTGCCATAGCGGCGATGTGACCAGCCATGACTATGAAAGCGCCAGCGGAATCTGCATTGCCGCCCCTTGGGGCAACGAAGGTCACAATGGGAACAGGTGAGTTGAGAAACAGCCGAACAATCTCTTGCATGCTGTCAACCATTCCGCCGGGCGTCGTGATTTGAACCACCAGACATTCAGCATTATCGGCTTGAGCCTGTTCAATCGCCCGCTGGAGAAAGTCCCTCAAACTCGGGTTGATGACCACATCTTTGAGAACGACATAACAGACATGCGAACGGGAAGGTTGAGCGTTAAGCATTACGCTCAAAGCCACCAATGCCGAGAAAACGAACAACCTGCGCATAGTCATCGCCTTCCTCAAGTGACTTCTTCTGCCATAAAGAGGATAGCCCTTTCAACGCCCACTGTCAATTGTTAGCGATTGGCGAAAGTTTTTTCTGGATGGCAGTGCTCCTGCACCTTCGCACTCAGATTAGGCTCACTGGGGGGCGCCTTCCCGCTTTAATCGGGGTTTTTCTGACGCATCACTTTCCGCCCTTCAAATCCGCCCAAATCCTTTCCAGATACTGTTTCGCAGCGACTTTGTGTTCGTCCAAAAACAACTCAACATTGATTGCCCCGTCAAACCCGTCATCGCGAAGGGTTGAGAGGATTGATTGCCAATTTATGTTGCCAGTTCCGGGAACAAGGTGAAGGTCGGAGCGAGTGTCATTATCATGGACATGCAGCGCCACACAGCGATTTTGCGCCACACTCCAGAAAGCGGAAAACCCGCCCGCAACCTCGGCATGACCAACATCTATGCAAACCTTCAGTGCAGGTGAAGGAAATTCGCTCAAAAGCCGTCCCAACTCTTCAGCGCTGTCTAACAGGAAGACAATCTCGCTATCGTGCGGGACAGGGTTGATGTTCTCCAAAGCCATAGGAACTTGCAACCTTTCAGCGAGAGGCAATAATCTGTCAAGGGAACGCTTCAGGTTTTCCATAGCCTTCGTTTTTACCCACTCCAGTGTTGGGATGCCAAGTCCATAGCCGGGGTGGACAGTTACCCATTTTGCCTCCAACTCGCAAGCCACTTGAAGAAGACGCTCAACATACTTGACAGCAGCGGCGCGAACTTCAGGGACAAAGTCAGCCAAGTTGAGTGGATAAGGTGCGTGGAAACTTCTTGTCAACCCCAACTCTTCAAATTGCCGTCTCAAATTGCGGATTCGTGTTGAATGAAACCTGCTCAGCCACTGCTGTGGTGCAAACAGGTCAATCTCCATGTGACTGAAGCCGTGCTCAACAGCGAACTTCAGGTAATCTTCAGGTGGCTTGGGAAACGCCACGAAGCCCCATTTCATTGGCGACACCTCCAGACTTTGCAAGTTTCTACCAACGAACTTTCAACTCCCGAGCAGCCTTAGCCTCGTCCAACCTGCCGACGGGAGTTTTGTGCGGAGCGGTTTGAACCACTTCCGGTCTCTCGCGAGCCTCGCGGGCAATTTGCTCCAATGCCGCAGCAAAAGCGTCCAGCGTTTCCTTCCTTTCAGTTTCTGTCGGCTCAACCATCATCGCTTCTTCAACGGTGATGGGGAAGTAGACTGTTGGGGCGTAAAATCCGTAATCAAGCAACCGTTTTGCTACATCCCAAGTCCGAACACCTGTCTCACGCTTGAACTGCTTTAGGCTCAAAACGAACTCATGCTTGCACAGACCTGGGAAGGCGACAGGAAAGATATTCGCCAGTTTGTGCATCAGGTAGTTGGCGTTCAAAACAGCGTCCTCGGTCACTTTCGTCAACCCTTCTGCCCCGAGGCTGCGGATGTAAGCGTATGCTTTAACAGCCACCAAGACATTGCCATAGAAACTGTGAACTCGCCCGACAGACAAAGGTCTATCTTCCGAAAGCACCAACTTGCCGTCTTTTTCTTCAATGACCGGCACGGGCAAAAAAGGCTCAAGGAAAGATTTGACGGCTACTGGACCTGAACCAGGACCTCCGCCGCCGTGCGGGGTGCTAAAGGTTTTGTGGAGGTTGAAATGCATGATGTCGCATCCCATATCGCCCGGCTTCGCTTTGCCCATGATGGCATTCAAGTTTGCGCCGTCATAGTAAAGCAAGGCACCCGCTTCATGGGTCAATTCCGCTACCCTCACAATGTCTCGCTCGAACTTGCCCAAAGTGTTGGGATTGGTGACCATAACGGCTGCAGGTAGGAAACCATTTGGGTCAGGTTGAAGCGCTTTTTCCAACGCTGAAAGGTCAATGCAACCGTCTGGACCACTTGGGACACTTTCAACGGCGAAACCACACCTTGCAGCACTTGCTGGGTTCGTGCCGTGAGCGGAATCGGGGACGATGATGCGTGTTCGCTTCTCTCCTTCACCGCGATAACGATGCCAAGCGCGAACCAAGAGCAAGCCAATGAATTCACCTTGAGCACCAGCAGAACCTTGGAGGGTGCAAGCGTCCATGCCGCCGATTTCACAAAGCATTTGCTCCAATGTCTTCAGCAACCTCAAAATCCCCTGAACCGTTTCCTCGTCTTGGAGCGGATGGAGCATCGCAAACTCTGGCAACTTTGCTACTTCCTCATCAACCTTCGGGTTGTGCTTCATGGTGCATGAACCGAGCGGGTAAAAGTGGGTGTCAACGCTGTAGTTGAGTTGGGACAAGCGAACGAAATGACGGACAACCGTAGGTTGGTCAAGTTCGGGCAAGGGAGGAGGGTCAGAGCGAAGGTTTTCCGTCCCAAACAGTTCTGTTAACGGCTTGACAGGAACATCAGGCTCAGGCAACCTGACACCGATTAGCCCCGGCTTGCTCAACTCTTTCAGCAGCGGCTCAGGCACTTATGTCTTCCTCCCTTCGTTTCAGCCTTTCTTTTCTGCCAGCGCTTCAATTATGGTGCGCATGAAAGCGGGAAGGTCAGACGGGACTCGTGATGTGACTATGTTCCCGTCCCTGACGACCTCTTTGTCAACCCAATTTGCGCCGGCGTTGATTAGGTCAGTTTTGATGGCGAAGAAACTTGTGACTGTTCGCCCGCGAATGACATCTGCTTCAGCCAACATCCAACCGCCGTGACATATGGCAGCGACGATTTTGCCCTTCTGAGCCGCCTCTTTGACCAACCTCACCATCGCCTCATGCCTTCTCATCCTGTCTGGGGCGTATCCGCCGGGAACGATGACTGCGTCAACTTCGTCGGCGCTGATTTCCTCTGCGGACTTATCGGCTTTTGCAGGATAGCCTTCCTTGCTTTTGTAGGTCTCGCCCGCTTTCGGACCGACGATTAAGACTTCAGCCCCTTCTTCCTTCAACCGCAGGACAGGATACCAAAGTTCCAAGTTTTCGTAAAGGTCTTCAACGAGCACGGCAACGCGGACACCTTCAAGTCTTCCCATCGTCATTCACCTCTTTCCAAA
>Ga0197144_100875_pt1 | contig 10721 bp, 10 predicted proteins | sample GBS85_MetaG_FD_148670 | JGI IMG/M metagenome (GOLD analysis project Ga0197144, IMG submission 148670) | Sediment microbial communities from Great Boiling Springs, Gerlach, Nevada, United States - GBS 85_MetaG | ecosystem: Environmental > Aquatic > Thermal springs > Hot (42-90C) > Sediment...
TGATGTTAATATCAGTGAGGAACTTGATGCATGCTCATTACTTATAAACTCATGGATTAATGATGGTAATGATGCTAACCTTGTAATAGCAAATGTAAAGAGCCTAAATTGTATAGATGAGTTCTTAGATTATATAGTTCATAGGAACCCTTTTGGGAAGCTTGAGTTTGTATCTAAAGGATCTGAGCTTGATTCAGAGTGGAGTAAGATGGAGATAGATGCTACAGATGATGGTGAGTACCTTATCTCACTTCATTACTATACATATAGCATAGATAAGGTTATAGAGTATATAGGTAACTCTTACGATAAAGTAGTAAGGATAGTTAAGGCACTAGAGTCATGCTCTAATTTTAAAGATAAATAAATAGTAGGTTAATGTAGAGTAATCATGCCATTTGAGAATCTTAGGGAGTATATTAGCGCATTAGAGGAGAATGGTATGCTAAGTAGGGTAAAGGCAAAGGTTAGCGTTGATCTTGAGATGGCAGAGATCCTAAGGAGGGTTATGTATAGCAATGGTAAGGCTATACTATTTGAGAACGTTGAGAATTACAATATGAGAGTATTAGGTAATGCCTTTGGTAGCATAGATAGGCTAAGGTTAGCATTAGGGGTTGATAACTTTGAGGATATAGGGGAGAGGATAGTTGCTTTAACAAGGATGGAGATACCCTCTAGTATATTATCTAAGCTAAAGATGTTACCAAGGTTAGCAGAGATAAGCGATACTGCGCCAAAGATTGTAAGCAAAGGTCATGTGCAAGAGGTTTATGAGAGTAATGAGGCATCACTCCTAACCTTACCTGCACTAAAGTCATGGCCAAAGGATGCTGGTAGGTTCATAACATTTGGCTTGGTATTAACTAAGAACCCAGAGAGTGGTGTAAGGAACCTAGGGGTTTACAGGATGCAGATAGTTGATGATAAGCATGCCATAATGCACTGGCAGATACATAAGAGAGGTGCACAGCACTATCTTATTAGCAAGGAGAAGGGTAAGGGAATAGAGGTTGCTGTTATAATAGGATGCGATCCTGCTACAGTATTCTCTGCAGTAGCACCAGTCCCTGAAGGCATTGATAAGTATCTATTCTCTGGGATAGTAAGGGGTAAAGGCTTAAGGTTAGTAAGATGCAATAGCATAGACCTTGAGGTACCAGCAGAGGCTGAGATAGTCCTTGAGGGTTATGTTGATCCTAACAATACTATGCTTGAGGGACCCTTTGGTGACCATGTAGGCTATTATTCTCAGCAAGAGTACTATCCAGTATTTACACTAAAGGGTATAATGAGGAGGGAAGATCCAATATACTTGACTACAGTTGTGGGTAAGCCTGTGCTAGAGGACTCATACATAGGTTATGTTATTGAGAGATCATTCCTTCCATTGATAAGGTTATTCCATCCTGAGGTCGTTGACTTCTCCATGCCAGCATATGGTTGGTTCCAAGGCTTAGCAATAGTATCTATAAAGAAGAGGTATCCATTCCAAGCAAAGAAGGTTATGCTAGGTCTATGGGGGTTAGGACAGTTATCATTAACTAAGATGATCATAGTAGTTGATGATGATATAGATGTGCATAACATTAACGAGGTTATATGGGCTGTTACAGCAAGGTGTAACCCTGCTAGAGATATAGTAATAATAGATAATGCACCAACCGATACACTTGACCCATCAGCATACTCTAGCAATGTAGGCTCTAAGATAGGCATAGATGCTACAACAAAGCTAAAGGAGGAGGGTGCATGGGAGGTATTTGAGTTAGCAAAGGTTGATGATAATACAAAGAGGCTAGTAGATATGAGGTGGAAAGAATATGGTATAGATTAATTACTCTACTAATCTCTTTAGTTCATCCATTAGAGATCTTAGAGCCCCAAGATCATCGTTAAGCCTCTTTATTGAATCTTCATACTTATTTATTATAAGATCTATCTTTTCTTTGATAACCTTCTCTTTCTCTTTTAAATCATCTTTAGTAGTAATACTTGCAAAGGGCAAGTTTATACTAGCACCTTCTTTAACAAATCTCTCATATGTCTCTCTAACAAGTTTACCGGCCTTACTCTTACCCTGTAGATGCTGCCTTATAGATGCCTCTGCAATACCTATATCATCTGCTATCTCTCTTACACTCATCTTTGCTGCCTCTCTAGCAACAGCTGCTGCAGCAAATGCTAGGCTATTAACCCATGTTAACCTACCTTCCATACTCTTAAGCATATCTAATACATCCTCTCTAAATAGTGTACCCAATAGCAATGCTACCTCTAGTCTATGTATCTCTTCCCTACCTATTGGTCTTAGAGGTATACTGCTCTCATCACTCATTCTCTCTCAAACACCTCCTGTACAACCTTATCTACATGTATGGTTATTCCATTACCAGTTATCTCGAATGGATGCCTCTTCATAGAGTGGGATGTACCTCTCATCTTCCATACTATTATACTTCTTCTTAACTCACCTTTAACCTCATCAAGGTCAAGCCTAACTATACCATCTACAGCATGCTCTACTCCAGGACCTCCAAAGCCTCTCTCACTTACACTTACTTGTGATATAAGTAATGATGTACAGCCTAAGCCTGATAATATCTTCTTTAGTTGAAGTATCATACTTCTAGCAAGAGTAGGTTTTGTTATATATATGGTTGTTACTGAGTCTACAACTGCCCTCTCAGCATTTATATCTTTTATAGCATTCCTTATCACATCTAACAGTGAATGGAAGTCATCAGATTGAACCACATACCTCTCCCTCTTTGCTGCCTCTCCTATACCAGCTGTAAATGCATCAACTATGGCAAACTTATTCTCCTTCTCGTATCTGCTTATATCCCAACCAAACTGCTTAAAGTTAAGCCTTATCTGTACAGGATGCTCCTCTAAAGCAACCAATATCCCATTCTCCCCCTTTAGTAAACCATTGTAGAGATACTGTTGTGCAAGGATAGATTTACCAGTACCTGGACCACCTGCTAGGAGTACAACGTTTCTCTTTGGTATACCTCCATGTAAGATATCATCAAAGCCTGGTATCCCAGTTATTATCCTCTCCATGGTTATAATTATAGACCTCTTAGATATAAATCTGCCATCAATATAAAATAACTATAACATAGCATTTATATTAAATATAATGATGAAATTGACAATTTAGATATACTCATCTGTTTACATAATACATAAATAGTTATACATATTATCCCTCTCAACAGGAACCATGCCTAACTGCTTTATAGCATTAACTATGATATCTTGGGTAAGTGTTGTTGATCTTGCACCAGTTGCAGTTACAACCTCCTCCCCATGCAAGGTACCACCAAAGTCATCAGCACCATAGAGTAATGCTAGTTGTGCCATAGGTATACCATTGGTAAGCCATGACGATTGTATATGATCTATAAGTCCATATAGCATTATCCTTGATATAGATATCATCTTAAGTAACTGCATACCCCCAGAGGGATACTTTACTATTCCCTTGCTATAAAGTTCGGTATTGTTAGGCTCAAAGTTCCATGGTATGAATGCTATGAACCCTCTAGTCTTCCTCTGCAGTTCTATTATCTTCATTAACGATAATGCTCTATGCTCTATACTCTCAACATGTCCATACATCATGGTTGCACTAGATGGTATACCTAGCATATGTGCCTCCTCCATTATCCTTAGCCAATCATCGCTCTTTATCTTCAGTGGACTAATTACATCCCTAACCTCATCAACAAGTATCTCAGCACCACCACCAGCTATGGAGTCTAGACCAGCATCCTTAAGTCTGGATAATACCTCTTTAGTACTTGAATGCTCAACCTTAGAGATCATATCTATCTCTGATGGGCTTAGTGAATGTATAGCAACATCTGGGCACTTCTGCTTTATTAACCTGAAGAGCTCCTCATAGTACTCAATACCAAGCTCTGGGTTATGCCCTCCCTGTATCATAACCTGCCTTATATTGTAAAGGCTTTTTGCTGTTACAACCCTTTTAACACCATCCTCTACACTTACAGTATACCCTTCCTTATGCTTAGGCGGTCTATAGAATGCACAGAACTTACAGTATGTTATGCATATGTTAGTATAATTAAGTATTAGATTATTTATGAAGGTAACCCTGTTACCAAACAACCTTCTCTTAAGGGCATATGCTACCATCCCTATTGCATGTACATCATTGGATCTCATTAATCTTAAGCAATCATCGTATGTTAAATCATTCTCATACCTGCTATCTAAAACTCTCTCAAGTATATCTTTGACATCAGACTCTAACGTTAATGCCATGTATTAACTCTCCATGTATGATATTTATTCCTTCATGCTAGTGCTAGACTAACTATTATCATTATTAATGAAGAAATAAAAGGTGGATATACCATACTCTATATTGCAATGAACCTGCTTGATCTTACAAATGGTTCAAGGGCACTAGAGAGAGCATTGTATGGAGAGGAGTTATCGTTTAAGGATGGTCTTGAGTTGATGGCTTATGAGGATATACATACTCTAGGCTTGGTTGCAGATATGCTTAGGAGAAATGTTAAAGGCAATACAGTTACATTCACATGCTCTTACTACATAAATTATACTAATGTATGTGCTGCATCATGCCCATTATGTGCATTCTATAGGAAAGAGACTGATCATGATGCTTATACCTTAAGTGTTGATGATATGGTTAAGAGGGCATGTATAGCAGTAAGCATGGGTGCTAATGAACTCCATATCGTTGGAGGGTTTCATCCAAGGTTAAGGCTAGAGTACTACGAGGATATGATAAGGGCAATAAAGTCTAGGTTCAAGGATGTTAAGATAAAGGCATTCACACCAGCAGAGATATTCTTCATAGCAAAGGTTACACATAACACAGTAAGGGAAGTTCTCCTAAGGTTAAAAGATGCTGGTTTAGATGCTCTAGCAGGAGGAGGCGCAGAGATATTCCATGATGAGGTTAGGAGCAAGATAGTAAGAGGTAAGTGCTCTGCAGATGAGTGGTTAAGTACAGCAGAGGAGGCACATAGACTAGGTATAAAGGGTAATTGTACTATGCTTTATGCTCACATAGAAGAAGATAAGCATATCATAGATCATCTTATAAGGCTTAGGGAGTTGCAGAAGAGGACTAGAGGTTTCTTAACATTCATACCACTAAGGTTCAGTAAGGATAACACTGAACTACTTGCTAAAGGCATGCTTAAGGATTATCCATCAACGTATGATCTTAGAATAACAGCAGTATCTAGGCTTATGCTCACGAATGCAATAGATAGCATATCTGTATACTGGCTTGCCCTAGGTAAGAAGATGGCTCAAGTATGCCTATGCTATGGAGGTAATGACCTTGTAGGTACAGCATTCTCTGAGGAAATATATAAAGCAGCTGGGGTAAAGAATGCAACTAGTATAGATGAGCTTGTACACATGATAAGGGAGGTTAATAGGATACCAGCATTAAGGGATACGTTCCATAACATAGTGAGATACTTTTAGGATATTATTACTGCATCTACTAGGTTCTGTTAACTTAGTGTACAGATGCTAGAGATAACATTAAGTTAACAGAGTCAAGGAGAGAGAAGAAAAGGATAAATAGAATAAATGATAGATGAAAGTGTGGTAACAGTAACGGTGAAATATACTGGTTATGGATAGCATATGAACCTTACATAAATAAGTATCTATTAATAATATTTCTAAGGAATAGAATATATTAAGATGTTATTATTTCATAAAGCTAAGGAGGTTATATGGTAGCAAGTATACAGTATATACAGAATGGAGCTCATTACTATGTTCAAGCATGTAGATGGTTAATTAAGGATCAAGCATATAGTATACAATCAAGAAGATAAGAATGTAATTAGATCTATACAATACATAAATAAAGGATAGAACTTAAGAATCTTGTTGATAACTTCCTGTAAGATAATTGCAATAGAGAGCATTCAAGAACTGGTTTAGAATATTTATGGCATACCTTAATGTTAAGATTGATCTTAGTTCATAATTAATAAAACTTATGGATTGTGGTTAAGTTAACAGAGCCATAGTATTAACCAGCTCTTTTAAATTATCCTTTAGTAGTTCAAGGAAATCGTAAAACTCCCTATCGTTTGGGTCTCTACCAAGTATTCTTCTATGCTGATAATAAAATGAGTTGTATACCCTTCCTATTATTATACCTAGCATAAGTGCATCATTTATTGATAAATTCTTCACACTATTGTTAACTACTTTAATAATCTCATTAATCCTATGGGTATCAGCTATACTCTCCTTTATCTTTGCATGAATTATCTCCTTTATCCTATCTTCCATATTAATCTTAGACTATATAATAATATATAGTTTTAATAACTATTATGCAGTAAGGCATTACTAAGGTTAACATTGACTAACTTAGCATAGACATCGTACTCCCTGCTAGGATCACCTCTAAGCCCATAGGTATATGCTATACAATTACCCAAACATCCACAACGCTCACATATTGGTTGTGGCATGTTAGGATCAGCACTGCCCATACTGCATGGGCTCTTTATCCTACCAAATGCATCAACAGCAACACACATCCAGTTAGGGCATCTTAAGCCCCATGGTCTTCTAAATGTATTCAACTGTGGTATTGTATTTAATATGAACGTGTAGTACTCCTTCTTAAGCCTTATAAGCTCATCTATAACCTCATCCCTCTCTTTACCAAATGGTAGCCATAATGGATCGTTCTCACTGAATGGAGTGTAGAACTGGAATACCAAGCCCTCAACCAGATCTATCCACTCATCAACCATATCTTTAACATACTTGTAGTTTAATGTATTTATTGTCATGTTAACTGTAGTATAGAAGCCTTTTCCTTTCTTGCCATATGTGCTTGTAAACTCCCTTACATTGCTCTTTATCTTATCGTATGTCTTACCCCTAATCATATCATGCACTTCCTTAGGACCATCAACCGATACTATGTATAGCACTATTCCCTTGAAGAACCTTATAGGCATGGTACCATTTGTAACTACAGTACATTTACCATACATCTCATTGCTAAAGAGCTCTATAACATCTGGTCTAAGGTAAGGCTCTCCTCCAAGCACGTATACATGGGTTACATTGAACCTCTTCTTGAATATCTCATCTATCACATGCTTCCATCCCTCAAGGCTTAACTCCTGCATGCTTGAGTTCCTGCTCATCCACCAGTAGCAATGGGAGCAGTGCAAGTTACAGTAGTTTGTTATATCTGCTGAGCCATAGAATGGGGTTCTCTTCCCTAGCATGGATTTTATTGCCTTACCATATATATGCCAATACTGCTTATCAAATAGTAGATTTATAATATTCTTTACATCATAAGCATTAACCATAATTTTAATTCATATGGTTAGTATTTAAAGTTTATTTTATTATGATAAGAGGCCCATTTGTAATAATATAATAATGTGTTATACTTTGCTATTGCTTCTTCTGATATATGTGCCTAGAGTATGTATGCTAACTTACACACTAATGCATATCTTAATATGCATTATTACTTATGGTATGGCTACAATAATAAGCCTAAGTAACAATAAGACAGGAAGACGTAAGAGCAGAAGGGGTATATTAGGTATAGAGTCTGCAATAGTGATGATAGCATTCGTAGTAGTAGCAGCAGCACTAGCATTTGTTGTACTGAATGCAGGGTTTGGTACAACACAGAAGAGTAAGACTACTATAAGCGAAGGATTACAATCAGCAACTGGAGCAATAGAGGTAGCAGGACTTGTTACAGGGCAGAAGGTAACGTTTACTCTGGATGTTAATAATGATGATGATAATAGTAATGATACTTCTGTTACAGCACTAGAGTTCTATAGCATACCTATAAAGCTTGCAAGTGGAGCAAATGCTGTGAACCTACAGAAGGAGCTAACAGCTGTAAGATACTTCAGTAATACAATAAAGTACGATAACATATATAAGGGTGTGGTATTTAACAGCACCGGTAACGGCTCATTCTCAAGCGTAACCGATGCCATTAGTGCTGCAGATACTCAGAATATATGTGATTATACAGCAGGATCACCATCAACAGCAGGACAAACTTGCGCATTCTTGTGGTTCAGCAACATAATAGGTGAGAAGAATCAAATACTTGATGCAGGAGAGGTAGCAGTACTCACAATAATATTCAAGGCTGAGGAGACAGATGATGCAGATAACGTGATAGACTCTCATGAGAGACCACAGCAGGGTGACTTTATTCGTGCAGAGATCGTACCTCCAGGAGCATCTATACTTACAGTTGAGAGGAGCGTACCAGTACTAACAACAACAGTAGTGAATATGGGTTGAACAAGTAACGTCCTCAACCTCCATCTATCTTATCTCTTTATTTATTTTTATATTATTACTTTTATGGTTGTTATCTCATCGTTTACTATAAATTAAGTATATTGTACCGAACTATTATGAAATTCGTTTTGAACACGATATTAGTGTATAAGAAGACTAAAAGTACTCACCCTGATCACCAAATAGATATAATTTTAGTCTTACGATGATCTATGAATTATTCAACAAGACATGTTAAGTCTCAGTTATCCTCTTTGTAACATCATACTAGTTGTTATAGCATGATCTCTATAAACCCATTTGCTATTAGAATGCATCTCTGGAGGCTAGATCTAACCAAAGCAACTTATGATGACTAAAAGCATAATATTATTATCGTGTTATAATTACGTGATCAATTGTTTCGGTAGCCTAATATACCCAAACTTATTGCACTAATCTTACAAGACAAATCGACAAGAAAGCCTATGGTTTTAACCATAGGACGAATGAATTGTTATAATTTAAATATATTTTACTCTTGCTACATGGAATCTAGCAGATAACTGCTCTATACTATGGAACGAAGTTAACTTTGATAGAAGGCAATCATACATACACTATAGAAAGTTTGAGTGGTATCTAAGCATTTATATGAAGTATGCTCCATTGATAGGTTCTGCTACTCAACAAATAATAAACAAGAATGATGAGACATGAAGAAGTTTTCTAACGTTGAAGAAATCTAAGGGAAGCTTCCAGAGCATATAACAAGAGTATCTATGCCAAGATATAAGAAATGGTAAGAAGGAGTATAGAATAATTGTTAGAAATTACTGCTAAGATTTATTGCAAATATCTATATCTTCCAGAAGGTATTAAGATAAAATATAGAGGGAACCTAAAGTGGTCTGGAAGACAGGGAAGGTTGGAAATAATATATGAGGAAGTGGCAGAGTATGAGTAGCTTTGACTATTACTATAGGGTTGAGAAGCCCCATCTAAGAGGTAACAATAACAATAAGAAGCCCCTCTAAATAGGCATAGTAAATCTAGCAACAGTATGGTCTAAATATATGAAGCAATCTATAGCATACTCTGGTAGAGCAATCCTATCTGACTGGTGGTATTGGACAAGGCTAATAGCTAAAGAGCAGAGCAGACTAGCTAAAGACCTCTAGAAGGCTTAGAAATCCGTATAGGATTGGTCAGAGACCTTCAGGTATGCAGTAAATGTTATGGTTAAATACATAATTGAATATGCTTATACACTAGATATGACAAGGATAGTTATTGGAATGTTGAAAGAGATAATAATAACCATAACAGAAGAGCAAATAATACATAACTTCTGGTCATTTAAATATATAGTTAGAGTGTTTAAAGAGATGGTATAGAGGTCATTGAAGTAAGTGAGCACAAGACATCAAGTAGATGTCTAAGACTAAAGGGAGGCTATTCAAATGCCTAAACTGCAATATAGAGGTATATGGAGATGTAGTAGGTGTATTCAATATAGGCTATCTTCAAGGCTAAGGTAGCCTTAACAAGGTGGTAGCATACCATTTGCTTCTAAGGTGGAATGGAATGAAGTAGGAGCCTAGAAGTGCTAATGAACACTATATCTATGAACATCTTAGAATCAAGAATAACCTGAATTTAGTCGTGGAGAGTGTCAGATCAGTCTGTAACCATGATGACAGACTAAAGCATATCAACAGAGCAGTCATACTAATGCCATGGCAGCAATCAATATAGTAAGGGGTTCAAGAAGGATTAGTAGTAATAGGAGAGGTATATTAGGTATAGAGTCTGCAATAGTGATGATAGCATTCGTAGTAGTAGCAGCAGCACTAGCATTTGTTGTACTGAATGCAGGGTTTGGTACAACACAGAAGAGTAAGACTACTATAAGCGAAGGATTACAATCAGCAACTGGAGCAGTAGAGGTAGCAGGACTTGTTACAGGGCAGAATAGAGTAGTACCAGAGACACCAGAGAAACTAGAGTTCTATAGCATACCTATAAAGCTTGCAAGTGGAGCAAATGCTGTGAACCTACAGAAGGAGCTAACAGCTGTAAGATACTTCAGTAATAGTGTTTCATATGACAACATATACGTTGGAACTGCAAGGAATGATTCAAACGCATCTTACAGTGATGAACTAAGCATGCTCAGACATGTGAAGAGTGCAGACTGCAGATATGATCCAGCCGCAACAACAGGTGTTATATATAATGGTTCTGCTTTCACTGCACCTAGCAAGACCTGTGCAATAATATGGTGGAGTAATAGTGTTGTTAACAATGATATACTGGATGCAGGAGAAGTTGCAGTTCTGACAATAGTCTATAAAACAGGTGATAAGCCAGCACAGCTAGATAAGATAACT
>Ga0197144_100877_pt1 | contig 10699 bp, 10 predicted proteins | sample GBS85_MetaG_FD_148670 | JGI IMG/M metagenome (GOLD analysis project Ga0197144, IMG submission 148670) | Sediment microbial communities from Great Boiling Springs, Gerlach, Nevada, United States - GBS 85_MetaG | ecosystem: Environmental > Aquatic > Thermal springs > Hot (42-90C) > Sediment...
TTTTGGTGGACGGGGGGCTGGTAGTAGCCGGCTGAGGAGGTGCGGAGTACGACTTGGAGGGCTAGCTGACACCTGGCCTCATCAACAACGACGACGTCAGTTGGGTGCTGAAGCGGTTCCGGGAGCAGCAGGGATAAGGTCTCGGCCGGCCGGGGCAGATAGCTTACTCATCCGGCAACGGTGGATCAGAGGGTTTGATGAACCCGGATAGGCTTCCGTTCCCCTTGCCGTGGGTCCGAGGAAAGGACGCGACTGTTGCCCGTTTGGGGGGTGGGACAAGGATGGCGACGGAAGGAAGGAAGAAGTGAGAGAGGGAACAAACGCCGACGCGGCCAGTTGGTTCAATATATCCGAAATTTCCCCTTGACCTGGGCGGATCACAACTCATAATTGGAGGTAGGAAATTAAAGTGGGGAGGAGGGGCCTATGGTGGGCATCGTCACCCAGACTGCGGTTCGTCCCTTTACAGGGGAGGAGTATCTCGAAAGCCTGCGCGATGGGCGGGAAGTCTATGTCTACGGGGAGCGCGTCAAGGATGTGACGACTCACCCGGCTTTCCGCAATGCCGCGCGGATGGTGGCCCGGCTTTACGATTCCCTCCATGACCCGGCTAAGCGTGAGGTCCTCACGGTGGAGACCGACACCGGCAACGGAGGCTTCACCCATCCGTTCTTCCGAGCCCCACGCTCGGCGGACGATCTCATCCGCGCCCGCAATGCGATCGCGGAGTGGGCGCGCATGACCTACGGATGGCTCGGGCGGAGCCCTGATTACAAGGCCAGCTTCCTGGGCACGCTCGGCGCCAACGCAGCCTTCTACGAGCCGTTCAGCGAGAATGCGCGTCGCTGGTACAAGCTTGGGCAGGAGCGGGTGCTGTTCTGGAACCACGCGTTTGTCAACCCGCCGATCGACCGCCACCGGCCGCCGGACGAGGTCGGAGACGTGTACATGCACGTCGAACGGGAGACCGATGGCGGCATCTATGTTAGTGGTGCCAAGGTGGTGGCCACCGGCTCGGTGCTCACCCACTACAACTTTATCGCCCACTACGGCCCGCTCCCGATCAAGGACAAGAAGTTGGCCGTGATCTTCACGGTGCCGATGAACGCCCCGGGCGTCAAGCTGATCAGCCGGCCGTCGTACGAGTACATGGCGGCGGTGATGGGAAGCCCATGGGACTACCCGCTCTCCAGCCGGTTTGACGAGAACGATGCCGTGCTTATCTTCGACAACGTGTTTGTGCCCTGGGAGAACGTCTTCGTCTACGGCGACGTGGAGAAGGTGAACAACTTCTTCCCGGCATCCGGCTTCATCCCGCGCTTCACGCTCCACGGCTGCACGCGCTTTGCGGTCAAGCTCGACTTCATCGCCGGTGTGCTGCTGAAAGCGATCGAGGCGACCGGGGTGAAGGACTACCGCGGTGTCCAGGCCCAGGTCGGTGAGGTTATCGCGTGGCGCAACTTCTTCTGGGCGCTCACCGATGCGATGTGCCTCAACCCGATCCCGTGGACTGATGGCTACGTTAACCCGAACATTGAGTATGGCGCGGCCTACCGGGTACTCGCGCCGACCGCTTGGTCGCGGGTGCGGCAGATCATCCTGGACAACGTTGCCAGCGGTTTGATCTACATCCCGAGTCACGCGCTGGACTTCGAGAACCCAGTGGAGCGGCCGTACCTGGAGCGGTTTGTGCGTGGCTCGTACGGCTACGACGCCTACAATCGAGTGAAGCTGATGAAGCTGCTGTATGACTCGACGATCTCCGAATTTGCGGGGCGCCACGAGCTGTACGAGCGCAACTACGCTGGGAACCACGAGAACATCCGGCTGGAATGCCTGCTCGTGGCCGAAGCCGTTGGTAGGACACAGCAGATGCGCGGCTTCGCTGAGCAGTGCCTGGCAGAGTACGACTTGGAGGGCTGGCTGGCACCTGACCTCATCAACAACGACGACGTCAGTTGGGTGCTGAAGCGGTTCCGGGAGCAGCAGGGATAAGGTCTCGGCCGGCCGGGGCAGATAGCTTACTCATCCGGCAACGGTGGATCAGGAGGAAATGCCGCCGGGAGAGGGCTCGGCCCCCAGCCGAATGTGGTTCAGCAACGTTATAAAACCTTAAAGAAGGAGGGATCCCATGACCACGAAAGGTGAACCGATCTTCGACGTGGCGCAGCTCGCTCACGTTGAGATCCTCACCCCCGACTTGGAGGGGACGGTCTGGTTCTTCAAGGACTTGCTCGGGCTGGAGGAGACTGAGCGACGCGGCAACTCGGTGTACCTACGGGCCTATGAAGACTGGTACCACCACACGCTGAAGGTCACGAAAGCCTCCCAGCCGGGTCTGGGGCATGTGGCTTGGCGGACGACCTCACCGCAGGCCCTCGAGCGGCGCGTGAAGGCCATTGAGGCGGCCGGTCTCGGTGAGGGCTGGTACGAGGGGGACGTCGGACACGGGCGGGCTTATCGCTTCCGCACGCCGGACGGCCACCCGATGGAGCTGCTGTGGGAGGTCGAATACTACCGCACGCCGGAGGAAGCCAAGACCAAGCTGCTCAACCGGCCACAGCGACGCCCGCTGCGCGGCGTGCCGGTGCGGCGGATCGATCACGTGAACCTGCTTGCGTCTGACGTGACCCCCAACAAGCAGTTCTTGATGGAGGCCCTGGGCTTCCGGCTGCGGGAGAACATCATACTCAATAATGGCAAGGAGGCCGGCGCCTGGCTGAGCGTCAGCATCCTGGTGCACGAGATCGCCTTCATGATGGACCAGACCGGCAGTCGGGGGCGCCTCCATCACATCTGCTACTGGTACGGCTATCCGCAACACCTCAACGACATCGCCGATATCTTCGCTGAGCTCGGGATCAAGATTGAGGCCGGCCCTGGCAAGCACGGGATCAGTCAGGCGATGTTCATGTACGTCATCGAGCCGGGCGGCAACCGCGTCGAGCTCTTCGGCGATTCGGGGTACCTGATCTTTGATCCAGACTGGAAGCCGATCACCTGGCGTGAGGAGGATCTCGAAAAGGGGATCATTTGGTTCGGCTCGCCACTGCCGGCTGAGTTCTTCCTTTACGGCACGCCGCCGGTCGAAGTGCCAGTCAAAGTGTAGGCCGAGTGGGCTCGAGCGGATGACCAGCAGCCGGCAGGCGGCGCGGGACGGCCGGGCTGGTAACCGTCTCAGTTACCAGCCCGGCCTTTGTATTGCCCGATGCCACTCGTAGGGAGACCGCTTCCCCGGTTCCACCGCTGCTTGGCTTGCGCTCGAGAACGCACATTGGCTCTCGACCTCGCCGTAACAACCCTCCTGTATGAGGCGGGTGGCATCTACAACTGCAACGCTCTTCAACCTCATACGCCGCGGACTGGACGCTGGATAGGCTGTTATGAGGGACATCGACGTCGCAGCCTTAGGGTTGTTGAGCGTCGTTCAACTCCAGCCGCCCGGACTCGGGTTATCTCAACGATCGGTGATCAGTCGCTGATACACCGGTAGCGCCCTGTCCCCGGAGGAATTTGAGCAGGAGTTAGTCTGAGAAGCCCGAATCTTTCAGCAGAGGGTTAAATCCATATTTGGACAACGAGGCACTAGGTGAAGCGGACGGTCAATGGAGGTTGGCCGAACATTTCGACGACAAACAGATCTCCGGCCTGTGCCGGGATGGCACGGGCTAGAGAGCCGGAGAGCACAATGTCGCCCGGCTCCAGCCGAACTCCGAACTCGCCCAGCTTGTTGGCCAGCCAGGCCACCGCCCGGGCTGGGTGGCCGAGCGCGGCCGCGCCAATCCCCTCGACCGCGGGCCGTCCGTTGTGGTGGACCAGCATACCGATCGTCCGTAGGTCGGCCTCGCGGAGCTTCCGGCTCCACGCTCCTACCACGAAGCCGCCGTAGGAGGCGTTGTCAGCAATCGTATCCGCCAGCCGGATGCGCCAGTTCTCAATGCGGCTGTCGACGATCTCGACCGCGAGCGCCACCGCCTCGGTAGCGGCCAGCACCGCTTGCAGCGTCACACCAGGGCCGGCCAGCGGCTTGCCGATCAGGAAGGCCAGCTCCCCCTCGAGCCGTGGCTGGATGAAGAGCTGCGCTGGCACCTCGGCCCGGCCGCGTACGGCGGGGAAGAAACGGGAGGCCCAGAGGTCGCCGTAGTCCGGCTCGTAAACTCCCATCTGTTCTTGCATCGCCCGGCTGGTCAATCCGATCTTGCGGCCGACGATGCGCTCCCCCCGCGCCCGGCGCAACGCGCTCCAGCACGCTTGAATGGCGTACGCCTCTGCCGGACTTAGGGGACCGACGCTCTCGGTCAGCGGCGGGATCGGCGTGGCGGTCTCCCAGGCGTAGTCGAGCCGCTTGGCCAACGCTTGGATTTCCAGACCTGCAATCCCATGCTGTTCGGCCATCACTCTGCTTTCTCCACTATGGATCAAGACGGGCGAGCAAAAGGCTCCCTTCCGGTCCGTGCACCTCCAGCACACCCGATCGGGCTGGGACGGATGCGGCCGGCGCGCCGAGGAAGATGACCTGGCCGGCCCGCAGCCCACCGGTAGCGCGGGCCAGCCAGCACAGACGCTCCTCCGGGTTGCCGAGGGCACCCAGCGGGCCTTCGGTCAGCAGCTCCCCATTCAGATAGAGGCGGAGCTCGCCCTCAAGCCGCAGGGGCAGCGCGCGCTCGCCGAGCAGGAAGCCGCCGCCCGAGGCGTTATCGGCCACCAACCCGACGATGCTGCAGCGATAGCCCTGCCAGACGCTGTCGAGGATGTCGACGGCCAGGAAGACCGCGCCGACGGCCAGCCGGGCAGCACCAGGCGTGGCGTCCGGCGGCAGGTCCTCGCGCAGCACGACCGCCAGCTCGGGCTCGATGCGGGGCTGCCGGAAGCGGCCGAGCGACACCGGGCTCTCCAGCAACATGGAAGCAGTCACCCGGCCGTAGATCGGCTTGTCGATCCCCATCTGGGCCTGCTTGGCCGGACTGATGAGGCCGATCTTGTAGCCCCGCAGCTCCTGGCCCTCCAGCAGCGCTGCCTGCACCCGATAGGCGCCGTCCAGGTCAACACCCTCGGGCTCCTCGCTGATGTCGAGGAGCCGGCCCGTCTGACGTGCGGACCGGATCAGATCGAGTAGCGCGCGTTCAGAGGTGTTGAGCATCGTCCTCTCCTCCTGCTCGCTCCGACGCTGACCAGCCCGGGTGCTCGGCGGCCGCGGTGAGCCGCTGGATCCATTTCGCCTTCTGCTCGGCGGCACGCCCTTCGGGCATATTGACATTCAGGCGCAACATGCTACAGCTCCCCGGCGATGAAGTCTGCGATCAGCCTGTTGAAGGCGTCGCGGTACTCGATCTGCGTCCAGTGGCTGCACTGCCCAAAGACGTGCAACTGCACGCGGGGGAGCCGCTGGAACAGGTAGAGGCTCGTCTCCAGCGGGATGATCGGGTCGTCGCGCCCGTGGACGAGCAGCACGCGCTGCTGGATGCCCGCCAAGACGTCGTCGGGGACGACCAACTCGTCCAGGTGGCGCTGGCGCGGGGCTGGAAACATGGCGGTAAAGCTGCGGCGCACGTTGGGATCCTGGGTCGACTCGTAGCGCTGGCGGGCGATCGCCGTTAGGTCACCCCCGACCCGCTGGGGATCATAGACGAACCAGCGGAAGATCTGGGTGAGGCGTTCCAGCGTCGGCTCGTCGTAGAAGCCCCAGGTGCTGTCGAGCCCCGGGGTGATCCGGAACGGCACGCCAATCGTTCCCATCAAGACGGCCGACTCCACCCGCTCAGGGTGCCGCCAAAGCAGATGCAGCGCGATCGCCCCACCCATCGAGTTGCCGACCACATGCGCGCGCTCAACGCCGAGCGCGTCGAGGAGGGCGATCAGCTGCTCCAGCCAGGCTCGCATCCAAGCGGTCATGCCCTGGAGCGGCGGATCCGGGTGCGTGCTCCGGCCGAAGCCAACCAGGTCCGGCGCCAGGCAGTCGAACCGCTGGCCCAGCGCCGGCAAGGCGAACTGCCAGTTGGCCCAGGCGCTCACGCCGGGCCCGGAGCCATGGAGGAAGAGCACCACCGGTCCTCGCCCGGCACCGGCGCGGGACAAATACGTGTGATACGGTCCGGTCTGCACCGTCGTATGCTCGACCGACACAGGCGACGCGTTCATGGTTGCACCTCCAGGCGTCGGTAGTTGCTGCCGTAGAACAGCAGCGGCGCACCGTCACGGTGGTTGAGGTATTCGACCTGCCCGATGAACAGCGTGTGGTCTCCGGCGGGCACCGCCTGCACGATCCGACAGACGATGTGTGCCAGCGCCCCTGCGATTAAAGGCAGGTCGCGTTGCCACTCGAAGCGTATTTCGATGTTCTCCTGCGGGCGCCCGCTGAAGTGCCGGGCCAGTAGCTCCTGATCCTCGGCCAGGATGCTCACGCCATATCGACCGGACTCTTGCAGCAGCCGGTGCATGCGCGCCCGGTGATCCACAGCCACTGCCACCAACGGCGGGTCAAGAGAGACCGACATGAAGGCGTTGGCTGTCATCCCGTGAACGATTTCTCCATACACCGTGGTGATCACCGTGACCCCGGTGGCGAAGCGGCTGAGCGTGCGGCGGAACTCCCGCGGGTCGATGCCGGCGGCCATAGCCGATGGCTCGTCATGCGTCTGATGTTTGTCGGGGGAGATCATCGCAATCTCCTTACAATCCAATAGTGTCGGTTTCGAATCTCGTATCGAACCCATCTGCCGATCGCGGATCCTTCGCAAATCATGGTGCCTGCTGCTTCGCCCGCACCAGATCGATCGCCACATCCAAGATCCAGTCCTCCTGCCCTGCCACAGCTTGCCGCCGTCCCAGCTCGACCAGTATCTCCCGTGGGTCGAGGCCGAATTTGGCCGCGATGTGGCGGGCATGCAGGAGGAAGGTCGAATAGACCCCAGCGTAGCCGATCGTGATGGCATCGCGATCGGGGATCGGCTGGTAGGGCATGATCGGCGCCACGATGTACTCGGCGGCGTCCATCAGCGCGAAGACGTCGAGCCCCGGGTTGATCCCCAGGCGGTCCAGCACGGCGGCGATCAGCTCGGTGGGCGCGTTGCCGGCCCCGGCACCCAGCCCGCGCAGGCAGCCGTCGACCTGATCCGCCCCGGCCTCGATCGCGGCCAGCGTGTTGCCGATCGCCAGCCCCAGGTTGTTGTGCGCGTGGAAACCAACCTGGATCGAGAGCCGCTCCTTCAGCGCGCGCACGCGTGCTGCTACGTCAGCGGGCAGCATAGCGCCGGCCGAGTCAACGATGTAGACACAATCGGCGCCGTACGACTCCATCAGCGCCGCCTGCTCAGCCAGGAACTCGGGTGGCCGCATGTGGGCCATCATCAGGAAACCGACGGTCTCCAACCCCAACTCCTTGGCCAGGCCAAAGTGCTGCGCGGAGATGTCGGCCTCCGTACAATGTGTGGCGATCCGCACCACCTGTACCCCGCGTGCGGCGGCCTCCCGCAGCTCCCTGCGCGTCCCGATGCCGGGAAGGAGCAGCACGGCGATCTTGGCCCGGCGGGCGGCCCGGCAGGCGGTCTCGATCAGCTCCATCTCCGGGGTGCTGGAGAAGCCATACTGGATCGAGCTCCCCCCCAGCCCGTCGCCGTGGGCCACCTCGATCACCGGGACGCCGGCGGCATCCAGCGCCCGGACGATCCGCTCCACCTGCTCGCGGGTGAACCGGTGCTTCATCGCGTGGGAGCCATCGCGCAGGGTGGTGTCGGTCACCCGTGGCGCCTTCATACCGCCACCTCCTCGCGCACGCCAAGCAGATGCTGGGCGAACATCTCCCCAACCTGCCAGGCGGCGGCCGTCATGATGTCGAGGTTACCGGCGTAGGGCGGCAGGAAGTCGCCAGCGCCGGTGACCTCGAGCAGCATCGCGATGACGACCCGCTCGCCCCATGGGGTCGACCGCCGGTCGAAGACCGGCGCGCTCTTGAGCTGGTAGCCGGGCACATAACGCTGGACCTCGGCAACCATCCGCTCGACCGAGTCAACAACCGCGTCCGGGTCGAAGTCATCGGACGCAGGGATCACATAGACTGTGTTGCGCATCATGATCGGCGGCTCGGCTGGGTTGAGAATAATGATTGCCTTGCCCTGCTCGGCGCCGCCAAGCACCTCCAGCCCGCGCGCCGTGGTGGACGTGAACTCATCGATGTTCTGACGCGTGCCCGGCCCGGCCGATCGGCTGGCCACCGTGCTGACGATCTCAGCGTAGCGCACTGGAGTGACCCGGCTGACGGCATAGACCAGCGGGATGGTGGCCTGGCCGCCGCAGGTGATCAGATTGACGTTGGGCTCGTCGAGGTGCTGGCCGAGGTTGACCGGCGGGACCACGTAGGGGCCGCAGGCGGCCGGGGTCAGATCAATCGCGATCTTGCCCGCCTCACGCAGCAGCTTGGCATGGCGCATGTGCGCCTTGGCACTGGTGGCGTCGAAGACGATCTTGATCTCCGGGTCGGCCAGGACGGCGGCGATGCCCTCAAGGCTGGTCGGGATGCCGAGCGCTCGGGCCCGGGCCAGCCCTTCCGACTGCGGGTCGATCCCAGCCACCAGCGCCAGCTCCATATGACCGGGATTGCGCAGGATCTTGTACATCAAGTCGGTACCGATGTTTCCTGAGCCGAGGATCGCAACCTTGACCCGATCCTGGGGCGCCATGTCTGTTCCTCCTCATAGAATTCAATTGCCTCCGAAACCCGTCGTGCCGCATTTACAATAGCCGTCGTCAGCCGGTGCCGATTTGGGTAAAAACGATACGCTGGAACCGAAAGGCTCATCGCTGCGATCACCCGCTTGCGCCGATCCACGATCGGCGCAGCAACACAGCAGAGGCCAATCATAACCTCTTCCTGATCGTAAGCGTAACCCTGTTGCCGGACACGCTCCAGCTCGGCAGCCAACCGTTCGATGCTGGTAATGGTGTTGGGAGTGAAGGCGGGCAAGCCATGCTGCTCGACGATCTCCAGGACCTTCTCCCAGGGGCAATAAGCCAGCAGCACCTTGCCCACGCCGCTGCAGTGGGCCGGCAGGCGCTTGCCCACCCGCGAGAGCACGACCTCGAACGCCCGATCCCCCTGCAGCTTCTCCACGTACAACGCTTGGCCGTCGACCAGGACCGCCAAATGGGTCGTCTCGCCCCAGCCGGCCACGAGCTCCTCCATAACCGGCCGAGCAGCCCGGAGGAGAGAGTTCGTCTCCAAGAGCGTATAGGCGAGTTCGAGAATTGCCCACCCCAATTGATAGCGTCGGCCGACGGTGCGGCATAGCAACCCCTCATCAGCCAGGCTCGAGAGCAGCTCATGCGCAGCAGAGGCCGAGATACCAAACGCGGTTGCGACCTCAGTAACGCCAATGTCTGGATGATCAGGGCGGATGAGCTTGAGGACTTGGGCTGCACGCTGGAGCGTGTTTAACATTTTCTTCCCCCCTCCCTTCCTGCCTGCCACCCCATGTTATCCGTTCAAGGCCGACTCGCGCAACGCCAATTTTCTGATATTTCGAATTTTCTTTGTTTCCTCGCTGGACTAACCCAAGAAATCCCCACAAATCCACCTCCTTATTTCGGAATATCCAAATATTTTTCTTGTGTGTTTTAAACATATAATAATATAGTAGATGGCGAAATAAAGATGTCTGTAAATCAATTATCACGAATGTTTGTATCTCATCAGGGATATGATTAGTGTATAGTAGCTTCTCATTGAATTTTCTGAAAACTCTCTGAGTTTGGGCGCTCCCTAAGCCTCATCGGGCGGACACCGAAAGCGATGGGCGAAGCTTTCCCACCGCATCTTCACCGCGAAACCCCTCACCCTCGGCCGGTTTGCTCTCGCTGATGGGCAGCGGGGGCGCAGCTCCTCTTGGAACATCCTCTGGCCCGAGCGATCGTGGCCGCTACTCCCGCTCGCGGGATCCTGCCCTCCGAGCCCGAGGCCTTCGCTGCCTTCTCAGGTCAGGGCATTGATCGCACGCGTGAAGGGCCATTGAAGCCGGACGCCGCCGAGGCGGTGGAGCCCATACCGGTTTCCGGGGATAATCCGGGACCCGTCCGCGCGGTCGCGAAAGCCCCGGACATCGCCCGGGCGAGGTGGAGCTTTTTCCCCAGGAGAAGCTCGAGATCGTTTGGCCGCTTCAGCGTCAGAGGCTTCGGAAGGCTGATCCGAATCCCGCGTCGTCGCCACCCCGGCCGGATCGCCGGCACCTCTTGTCCCCTTTCGCCTCTCTGGAAGTTCTCGATAGGCGCCGTATGGGCGGGGTCTATCGCCCCACCGGCACAGGATCCCGTGGATCTCCTTTCGGTCGTCAACGCGGGGTCTGCCGGTCTTCGCCTGGGGCGGCCACAGGGGCTCGAGGAAGGCCCACGGCTCCTCCGTCAACTCCCGAAACCCCTTCGGCCTCCCCCTCCCAAACCGGTTGTCCAGATGGAAAGCCTACGACGACCGGACGCCGGCGTTTTGAGATGAGTTCATTGTTTGCTTTCACTGCTCACGCCGATTCAACAGGGAGGACGCGCCGGGTCGTCCCCATCGGCCGGCCTTCGGGGGTCGTTGTCCTTCAGCGGATGGCAGGCCGGATCCTCGAAGCCGCGCCCTCGACGGTCATGTTACACTCGTTTCCACGACACCTTCCCTAAGGAGGTCTTCGACGATGGCCCTGGTTCAGCGGGTGGCCCTCATCGGGTT
>Ga0197144_100879_pt1 | contig 10669 bp, 11 predicted proteins | sample GBS85_MetaG_FD_148670 | JGI IMG/M metagenome (GOLD analysis project Ga0197144, IMG submission 148670) | Sediment microbial communities from Great Boiling Springs, Gerlach, Nevada, United States - GBS 85_MetaG | ecosystem: Environmental > Aquatic > Thermal springs > Hot (42-90C) > Sediment...
GCCTCCAGATCCCGAAGAAGCGGCTCCACCAGATCCGGAAGGAAGCAGTCACCCGGAGGCGCTCAAGGGAGGCAGCTGAACGTCTCGAGTCTGCTACAGATAACTGAGCACAGCATGACCAGGCCAGTCTGCTGCGCATAGAATCAGGGGGCTTCGCCAGCTAAGCGTAAGATGCGACGACGCAGGTCCTCCGACAACCCCATGCCTGCCCCAACCAGTCTCTCCACATAAGGGGATACTTGCTCGATGACACCACGCTCCTTGGCTTCAAGAAGAATACGGAGTATTCCCCATACCTGCAATCCAGCCGCCTGCGCGATCCGCCGGGCCAAACGGTCATCAAGCAGAACCACTGCCTCTCTGTGCTCAAACGCCAAAGCCAGAGTCGCCAACTCCCCCCGACCTAAGTCCACCGACAGCCATTCCTCAGGCGCATGACGTGGGTTTATCCTTTTGAGCCATGGATAATCTTCAACTTGGGGCACGTCATATCCACGAAACCGGCCGGCTTCTAATTCCTCCACTACCGCATTAGGGGCCCACACCTCAACAAAGATGTTCCCCAACCACTCAATCCCACCAATTCGATATAAATAGGCGAAGTGTTGCTAATCGCCACTCTCACCGGCGGCCTCCAGATCCTCCAGATCCGCTGCCAGCGGAAATACCCGATAGCGGTGCAGACTGAGAAGAAATTCGACGCGGGGCATACCTGCCAGCTCGGCCGCTCGACCAGAAGAAAGACGTCCCATCTCGTATAGCTTTACCGCAGCCAGCATCAGTAGCTCTCGAGCGAAGGTCTCCGGATCGCTCTTCTCGGCTAGAAGCACCTTCTCAGGGATGGTTAACACAACTTTTAATTCGCGCATGGAACACCATCCTTCCATTCAGACGGATTACGGCCTTACCTCTAATGTAGCGCGTGGCTCGATGACCGTCAAACCCCATTCTCCGCTTCTCCAGTCGAGAAAGAGCGGGCTTCCTGGGCCTTCCTCACCCATCACGGGGAGTCCGGTGGGAACATCTCGCTCAACGTCACCAGCCGGAAGCGGGCCGCCAGCTCCGGCAGCACCCGACGGGCTCCCTCCACGTTCGATGTGCTGACGTGCAGCAGGACGACCTCCCCACCCCGCACCCGCTCCCGCAAAAAGGCCGCCACCTTCTCCGGATCCCGCACCCCCAGTCGATCCAGCGATCGATAAACGTCCAGGGTCCAGAGGGCCACCCGCATCCCCCGCCGCCGCACCGCCTCCAGGATCTTTGGATCCGCTTCCGTGGTGAAGCCCGCCATCCCCGGCGGACGAAACCAGCGGGTAGGATAGGGCCCGCCCAGGGCCTCCTCCACCGCCCGCTGCCAGCCATCGATCTCAGCGTCGATCACCCTCCGATCCGGACGCGGGGCCAGCATCCGGTGATGCAATGTATGGTTGCCCAGCTCGTGCCCTCCCGCCACCAGGCGCCGGGCTAGCTCGGGATGAGACCGAAACACCCGGCCCACGCAGAAGAACGTGGCCCGAGCGCCCACTGCCTCCAGATCCTGAAGAAGCGGCTCCACCAGATCTGGAAGGAAGCAATCATCGAAGGTCAAGGCCACCATCGGGGCGGATCCCCGGCAGACCACGCCGGGTGTCGCGCAGGGGGGTGGTCCTCTGCGCCGGCGGGGCCTGGGCGTCTCCTTTCGAGCTTCCCGAAGGGACTGACGCAGCGCCTGAGGATCCTCGTCCGAGGGGGATCCGCGGGGAGGCGGGGCCGGCTCCGGCCAGCGGGCCCCGAGGAGCAGAAGGAGAGCGCTCGCCCCGAAGAGCCAAGCAGGTCTCCAATGGGAATGCAACCGACAGCGGGAAATCCCCGCACCTCTTCGGGAACCCATGGGCGGATCGCTCCCTCATCCAATGCACTGATCACTCCACCGCACTGCCTCTGGACCAGCGCTGCCCGGGCGGCGCATGGCCCTCGACACACGAAACGGGCTCACCCGCGAACGAGGCGATCCACCACCATCACGATGAAAAACAGGAAGAGATAAGTGTTGGAGGCGTGATACAGCCGGCGGGCATGGGCCTTAGAGGGGTCCTGCCAGAGGCGAAGGGCCAGCAGCAGCAGCCAAGCGTTCAGCAAGAGGGCGCCGGCCAGATACATCCAGCCCATTGCCCGGATCAGGAAAGGCACGAGCCCGAGGGCCATCAGGATCCCCGTGTAGATCAGCGCCTGGAGGGCCGCCGGGCGCGCGCCGGTGACCACCGGCAGCATCGGGATCCCCGCCTCCCGGTAATCCCGCTCGGTCAGGATGGCGAAGGCCCAGGTATGGGGCGGCGTCCAGAAGAAGATCAACGCGAAAAGGAAAAGGGCCATCGGATCCACGCGGCCGGTGATCGCCGCCCAGCCCACCAGCGGCGCGAACCCTCCCGCCGCCCCACCGATCACGACGTTCTGAGGGCTCCAGCGCTTGAGGATCATCGTGTAGATCCCCACGTACCAGATCCAGCCGGCCAGGGCCAGCCCCGCCGCCGTGGCGTTGACGAAGGTCCACAGCAGGAGCAATCCGAGAGCGGAGAAGAGCAAGGCCACCGCCGCGGCCTCCCGTCGGCCGATGCGTCCCGCCGGGATCGGGCGACGGGCGGTGCGGTGCATCCGCTGGTCCAGGTCCGCATCCCACACGTTGTTCATGGCGTTGGCCCCGCCGGAGATCAGGAACCCTCCCAGCAGGGTGTAGATGAAGGTGAGGATGGGGGGCAATCCGCCCTGGGCGATCAGCATCGCCCCGGCCGTGGTCACCAGCAGCAGGGCCACGATCCCCGGCTTGGTGAGGGTGAAATAAGGCTCCCAGATGTGACGCAGCCGCACGGTTTCCTGAAGCGTCGGCTCGGCCCACTGGGCTTCCCCCAGCGCCCAGGCCCAGGCGACTACGACAGCGGCCCAAATGGCCGTCGCCAGCCCGAGGTGCAGGGTGTTCAGCAGAGCGGGGAACCCCATCCACAGGTTGATGGCCCCCAGCCCCATCTGAAGCACATACAGGACACCGGCCGCCAGCATCCAGCGGAAGATCCCGCGGGGGATCCCGGACCAGGCGGCCAAGCGCACCACAAGCCATGCGAAGGCCACCCCCACGCCCAGGGCGACCAGCCGGTGGAGCATGTGGACCCGGCCGAGCAGATCCCCGGGCCAGATCGTCCAGCCTTCACAGAAGGGCCAAGACGAACACGCCCAGGAGGCGCCGCTCCCCGTCACCGTGGCCCCCACCAGCGTCAGGGCGAACAACGCCAGTCCGATCATCCCAATGGCGCGCACCGCGGCGGCCGCAGGCTGGATCGCCGCGAGATCGCGATGGGGAGGGCGCGCCGCCCAGGGGGCGAAGGCGCGGGTGGCGGCCACGAGGGTGAGGGTGAGGATAATGAGGGCCATGGCCAGGTGCACGGCCACGATTGTGGGGGGAAGCTCCAGGATCACCGTCAGCCCGCCCAGAAGGGCCTGACCGAAAACCAGCCCCAGGGCCCAGAAGAGGGGCCGATACAGGGCCGGCTGGCGTTCCCGTCGCCAGGCGAGGAACGCCGAGAGGAAAAGCAACGGCGTGACGCTGGCGGCCAGCAACCGGTGGATCCATTCCAACCATGCGGCGACGTCCTCAATCGGGGGGAAAAGCCGGCCGTAACACAACGGCCAGTCCGGGCAACCGAGGCCGGACCCCGTGCTGCGCACCAGAGCGCCCCAAGCCGTCAACAGGCCGATAACCAGAGCCGTGAGGACCAGCAACACCCGCACGCCCTTACCGCTTTTCCCATTCGCCATCTGAAGCCTCCACACGCATCCGGCCAGCGCGGGCCGGGATCCGTTCGAACGTTGGGGATGATGCTTATCTCCAATGATAGCCGGAGACCTACGGGCCCCCAAATCCGCACATCATGGATTATGAACCCTGGGCTCCACTTTCACGGGATGCAAAAGGAACATGTCGCTCCTGGTGGGAGGGGCTTTCACCCCAAATCCCAGTCTTTGACGACGTAAGGGTCGCGGCGGAAGCCGCTTCTACCGACAAGAGAGGATCACTGGGAAAGGCCGGTGGAGCCCCGGAGGCGGCGGAGGCCGCGTCGGTGACGCCAGCGCCACCAGACCCCCACCGGATATCCGCACATCTTCGCGATGTCCCCCCAGACCCGGATCAGCGGTACCCACCCCAGCATCCGGATCCGATCCTCCCAAGGGTAGCCCTCCCAGAGCCGGAAAAGCCTCCGGTAAGGGGTTCGCAGATACAGCGCGCCCCCGAGGAGATACCCCAGGGCGAACAGTGGATGCACCCCCAGGCTGAGCCCGGCCAGCAACGGGACCAGACCCAGATAAGTGCCGTAGCGGATGGCATGGCGCAGCCGCCACAGGTCCGCCTTCCCATCCCCCCGCGCATATCGGTAATACTGCACAAAGAAGGCCCGCATGGTCGGCCGGGGGCGGAAATAAACCACCGCCTCGGGGACGAAGGCGAAGGGACCGAAACGCTCATAGAGGGCGAAGTCAAAGATCAGATCCTCGCAGTAATCCAGCCACTCGGGGTAGCCGCCCACCGCCTCCCAGGCGGACTTCCGGAAGGCCACGGAACGGCTGGAGGGCCAGAACCGCTCCGGCCGGATGTCCCGCAGCTCGGGCAGCACCGTGGCCGCCATGGCCACCTCAAAAGGCGTTCGGGGATCCGGCAGGAAGAAGCCGGCCGCGACCATGGTCTCCGGCCGCTCGCGGAAGGGGCGGAGCAGGTGACGCAGCCAGTCCGGGTGCAGGCGCACCCCCGCATCGGTCACGGCGATGATCTCCCCCCGGGCGGCGGCAATCGCCCGGTTGCGCCCCTGGGCGATGTTGGCCCCCGGGGCCTCGATCACCCGCAGGGGCAGCCGCCGCTCCGCCCGCAGGCGCTCCAGGGTTCCATCCGTGGATCCTCCATCGGCGATGACCACCTCGTCGGGCAGATGGGATTGCGCCGCCAGGGAATCCAGGAGCTCCTGGATGGAAGCGACTTCGTTTTTGACCGTGGCGATCACGGAGACCATCGCCATGAACGACAACCCCACGGTCTTTCGTTCAGCGGACGGCTGCTTCCAGCGAGGCGGAAGCCTGAAGGGCGGTGAGGCCTTCCCGGATAGCGTCCAGCATCCGGCCGCGCACAGCCCGGACGGCAGCGTGGATCGCGTTCTTGACGGCTTTGGCGTCGGAGCGGCCATGCCCGATCACCACCACGCCGTCCACCCCCAGGAGGGGCGCCCCCCCATACTCCCGGTAATCCAGACGGCGGAGGATCTCCCGAAGACTGGGGAGCAACAACAGCAGGCCGGGGGCGGCCAGAAGCAGCCCCGGCAACGCCATCGCCAGCCCCACGCGGTCCAGGGCGCCGTCGGTCAGCTGGGCCTTGAGGAAACGAACCAGGAAGGCGACGAACCCCTCCGTGTGTTTGACCACCACGTTGCCGGTGAAGCCGTCCGTCACCACCACATCGGCCGCTCCCCGGGGGATGTCCTTCCCCTCGACGTTGCCGATGAAGTTCAGCCCGCTGGCCTCCAGACGGCGGTAGGCTTCCCGGACCAGGATGGAGCCCTTGCCCGGCTCCTCCCCGTTGGAGAGGATCCCTACCCGGGGATGGGGCCACCCCAGCACCCGCTCGGCGTAGACCACGCCCATCATGGCGAACTGCACCAGGTGCTCCGGCTTCGGATCGGTGTTGGCGCCGATATCGAGCAGCAGGCAATGGCCGCGGAGGGTGGGATAGAGGGTGGCCAGCGCCGGCCGGTCGATGCCGGGGATCCGTCCCAGGTGGAAGAGAGCCGCCGCCATCACCGCCCCGGTGTTCCCCATCGAGACGAAGGCGTCCGCCTCCCCGGCGCGCACGAGCCGCATCCCCACTACCATGGAGGAGTCCCGTTTCGCTTTCACGGCGATGGTGTGTTCATGCATCTCCACAACCTGAGAGGCGTGGACGATGGAGAGCGGGAGGCCGGCCGCACGGCGGCCCAGCGCCGCCCGGAGGCGATCTTCCGGGCCGACCAGGAGGATGTGGAGGTCCGGGATCTCCCGCAGCGCGCGCAGCGCACCTTCTACCGGAACCTGAGGGGCGTGATCACCCCCCATCGCATCCAACGCGATCCGCACCGGCACCATCAACGGGTCCCCTCATATTGAATGAAATAGAGAACTAACTCTGTCCATGCTCAGGAAAGGCTTTCCAGCAACTGTTCTACCGCCGTGGAGAAATCGATCTCCCGGCGCACGAGCTGATCCACCAGACCATCCAGACGGGCACGGCCCACCCGCTGGGCGATGCGGGCCCATAACCGTTCGCGGACTCGGGCGGCCAGTTCCTCCGCTACGCGCCGCCGGCGCCGAGCCTCCCCTTCCCCACTCTGCTCCAGATACACGCGATGGCGCTCGATCGCCTCCACCAGCTCCGGGATCCCCTGGCCGGAGAGGGCGACGGTCTGCAGGATCGGAGGGGTCCAGCCCTCGGTGGCCGGCTCCACCCGCTGGATGGCCATCGTCTGTCCGTGGTGGCGGATGACGGCGGGCTGGCCCAGGGAGAGCATCGAGCGCAGGATGTGCAGGGTGGCGGCCGCGCCTTCCCGATCCGCCTTGTTGACCACTAGGATGTCCGCGATCTCCAAAATACCCGCTTTGATCGCCTGGATGTCATCCCCCAGGCCGGGAGCCTGCACCACGACCACCGTGTCGGCTGCACGGGCGATGTCCACTTCCACCTGGCCCGCCCCCACCGTCTCGACCAAGATCCGCTGGAAGCCCACCGCATCCAGGGCCCGGAGGACCTCTTGGGTCGCTCGAGCCAGCCCACCCAGGCTGCCCCGAGTGGCCATGCTCCGGATGAAAACCCCGGGGTCCATGGCCACATCCTGCATCCGGATACGGTCCCCCAGCAGGGCGCCGCCGGTGAAAGGGCTGGTGGGGTCCACGGCGATGATCCCCACCGTCTCTCCTCGGTCCCGATAGGCCCGGGCCAGGGCGTTCACCAGCGTGCTCTTCCCAGAGCCGGGGGGGCCGGTGATCCCAATCACATAGGCGTTCCCGGTGTAAGGGAAAAGATGGGCGCTCAGCCGGGCCGCCGCCTCCCCGCCTTCCTCCAGCAGGGAGAGCATCCGCGCCAGCGCCCGGCGGTCCCCCGCCCGGGCGCGTTCGAAGAGAGCGATCGGATCTCCCATGGAAGGCTTCGCTCCTGCTCAGGGTGCCACCGGCTCTCCGGCCGCCTTCAAATCCTCCGGCCGGATGCCGAAGTGATCGCAGATGAACCGCACGATGGCCTCGGTGCTGGTCCCCGGCCCGAATACCTCGTGGATGCCGGCAGCCTTGAGGGCCGGCACGTCTTCCTCCGGGATGATGCCCCCGGCGATGACCAGCACATCGTCCAGGCCGCGCTTGCGCAGCTCCTCCACCACACGGGGGAGCAACGTCATGTGGGCGCCGGAGAGGATCGAGAGGCCGACCACATCCACGTCTTCCTGCAGAGCGGCCTCAGCGATCATCTCGGGGGTCTGGCGCAACCCGGTGTAAATGACCTCGAACCCTGCGTCCCGGAGGGCCCGGGCGACTACCTTGGCCCCCCGATCATGCCCGTCCAGCCCCGGCTTGGCGATCAACACGCGGATCTTGCGTCCCATGGTCCGCCTCGCCCGATGGGATGGATCCCCGTTTCCATTGTAACGCAAGGGGGAGCCGGGAGTTCACCGCTACGGAGCAAGCCGGACCCCGTGGGGCCCGGAGGAGGGGAAGGGATGGGCGATGAGGATCAGGCGGTGGGAATTGCTCCAGGGTGGCCAGCAGGTGACGAGGGTCAGCCGCTCCTCGACCGTCGGCTGGATCCAGCGGGCGTTGGCCTCCCGGACGGCGAGTGGCTGGTCCCGCTCCGGGAGGATGTGGCGTTCGACGATCTCGTATTCCCACACGCCGCCGACCGCATCGATCCGGATGCGCGCCCCAAGGGGGAGCTCAGCCAGACGTCGGAAGACCGCGCCGGCGATGTTGTGGTGTCCGTTGAGCACCAGGTTCCCGATCTCCCCAACCCGGGCCGAGGTCGGGATCCAGCCGGCTGCTGGCGCGTCGGGAGCGAGCCATTCCCGGTAGCGGCGCCCCGCTATGACGACGATCCGCGACGGCGCAACTCGCACGGGCGCGTCCAGGCCGATGGCGGGGACCGTGATCCACAAGGGGACTCCACGGGCCGGCGTCTCCGGAGGCGAAAACGTCGGCGCTTGGGGCCACGCCGTCCACCAGGATACCGAGGATGGAGCGGACCCGACCTCCGGCGCCGGCACGCCGGCAAGCGGTGCGGATCCCTCCTGGCTCGCCTTCGTCATCCCCGGCAGCACGCCCGAGCAACACGGATCCCGGATCGAGCCGGGCAACGGCCCGAGGATCAGCGTCAGCGCCAGGGCCCATGCGCCCCACTCCGGGCCGGGCATCCGGCATCCTCCCCGGTGGCCGGATGAAGCGCCTATCGCCGGGCCCACGAGGGGGAGCGCAACCCAAGGATCAGAAGGCCGCCGGCGATCCCCAGGACGATGGCCGTCGGGAACGGACGGGAAGGCTCCCCAGATCCCCCGGTGGGCCCCAGCAGCTCCCCATCCAGCGGCTCCGTGGGACGTGGAGTGGGGGAAAGCGGCATGGGCAAGGGAGGGACGGCTGTGGCGGGAACCGGATCGGTGGGCGTCGGAGTGGGAGTCTCCGTGGGAGATGGAGTCGGTGTCGCGGTGGCTGTGGGCGTGGGGGAGGGGGGCGGCTGCTCGGCGATGCAGAAGATGTCCCATGGATGGCCGGGGCCGATCACCCCCAGGAGGTTCGTCCCGGCCCGGGCGTCGGCTTCGGTGGGATAGACCTCCAGGGCCAGATCCACATGCATCTCGAAGAACCCGGCGGGCCAGGTCTCCCACGCCGGGTAGATCACCTGGAGCGGATAATCTCCCCCCTGGAGGACCTCCCAGCGCTGGACCATCTGGCGGCCCCCGCCATCGGGGATCACGAAATCCAGCTGCACGAAGCCGCGGAGCCAGCGGCTGCCCACGTTGCTCACCGTGATCGTATCGAGATCCGAGCCATCGGGGCAGAGCGCATAGGTCTGAGGCACCGTCAGGACGATATCACTGATATCGGGGTCGTCCTCATGGTCCGCCCGGGTCAGCAAGGCTCCCCCGCTCAGTGCAAGAAACACGAGGAAGAGCGGGAAGATCCCGCGCGCCAGCCCTCGGAAGCCCCGGAGCGCCCGGGCCCATCGGTGTAGATGAGGCATAGATCACCTCCAAGTTCGGAAATCAAGAGGCCCGGCCGGAGACCATCCCACCGGTCAGGCGCTGGGCTTTCCCCAAAGCGCAAAGAGGCCACAAAGCGGGATGTCTCCCGGAGCGTTCCCACGGCCCTCGAAATGACATCCCCGGATCCCCCGGACCGAGGGCCGCACGCGGATCGATGCCGGAGGTGCCAAGGGGTAAGCCAGCTTGAGGCTAAGAGAAAGAAGTTGGAAAAAAGTAATGAGTTTGTTATCTGCCGGATCCACCGCTCGACAGGCTATGGACGCTCTGGGCGCGCGGTCTCCGGGGTCGATCGACCTCCACAGCCGTCCCGCCCGCCTCGTGAAACCCCTTCTGTCAGATCTGGGGGGCGCCATGCGGTCACCGGGGCGGCCGGGAGCGCTTCTCAGCAGCTCCCCACCCAACATTACCATCGCCCGAGACGAAAGCGAGTCGGGCACCCTCCGGATGAATCGCAAGATCTTGAATGCCACCTGGGATGGCGGCGAAGGCCGGCTGTGGCGCTTCCTCACAAATTTCAAGTCCAGAGATCCTTCAGGATCCACCTACCTCCCTACGGGCCTTGGGCATCCAGCTCGGGTTTACCTGCAGGACCTGGGCAGCCCGACGGTGATCCTGGTGTAGCAGGATCCCGCACGGCCGGGACGGGCCCGGCTGGCCCTGTTCCTGATCGGCCGTGGGGCACTGGTGGAGAAGTTCGCCCCACGGGTCCTCACCGCCACGACGGTGCGCGGGCGGCCGGCCCTGTGGGCGGAAGGGCCCGATCTCCTGCAGACCCGCTCCGGGGGCTGAACGCTGCAGCGTTTGGTGGAAGGAAACGTGCTCCTCTGGACCGAAGGAGAGATCACCTATCGATTGGAGACCGATCAGAGGATGGAAGAAGCGGTGCGGATCGCGGAGTCCCTCGCGCCGCCGTAAGAGTGGACCGCCTTCGCCGCACGAATTAGAATGAGCCTTGTGAGCCGAAACCCGGGGGTCCCGGGATGGGTTCTGGACCCATCTGGGAGCGCCTGGGTCCATCCTGAACCCTCCAGGAGGTGGTGGATGACGGTGGAACGCTTCGGGGCGGTGACCTTCCGCGGCAAGCCCTTAACGGTGATCGGGGAGCCCCTCCGGGTGGGCGACGTCGCCCCCGACGTGGAGCTGGTGGCCCCCGATCTGAGCCCCTTCCGCATCCGCAGCACGGACGGCAAGATCCGCATCCTCAGCGTGGTGCCCTCGCTGGACACCGGGGTGTGCGACGCCCAGACCCGCCGGTTCGACCAGGAGGTGGCCCGCTTCGGGGACGAGGTGGTGTTGATCACGGTCAGCGCCGATCTCCCCTTCGCCCAGCGCCGCTGGGCCGCCGAGGCCAACGCCCAGCACGTGATCCTCGCCTCCGATCATCG
>Ga0197144_100880_pt1 | contig 10661 bp, 11 predicted proteins | sample GBS85_MetaG_FD_148670 | JGI IMG/M metagenome (GOLD analysis project Ga0197144, IMG submission 148670) | Sediment microbial communities from Great Boiling Springs, Gerlach, Nevada, United States - GBS 85_MetaG | ecosystem: Environmental > Aquatic > Thermal springs > Hot (42-90C) > Sediment...
GGCTGGAAGCGCAGGCTGGGCGTTCCGTTTCCCAAGCAGCGACAAGCAATAGCCTTGCCAACTGAGGCGGGGCTGGAAGGAAATCTCTGGCCCCGCCTCTCTTTCATGCCAGATGGCGCGGGATCCGCCCTTTCGTTTGATTTTGGAGGGCTTTGGGGTTGGCCCCCACCAGGGCGAGGGAGAGGGGTTATGGGTCGATGAATTCAAGCTCAGATGTTCAGCCGCTCCAACAGCTCAACCACCTCCTCAACATCACCCACCGCAAAGGCATATCGCACTTTGCGGAGGGCGAACTCTGCCCACGCCCCCAGCCTGCCCACCCGCCGCGGAGGGAACGACACCCACCGAGGCCTCATCCTCCTGTGGCTCCAAGGGTCAAGCCACAGGAAGATCTCTACCGATGGCTGGTGCGCCAACCACCGATAGAGCCACTCCCCACCCCAGTCCGCGCAGGCCAAAACCGCCCGCACGGAATACCGGCGAAGGATCTTCTCATACCACCGGATGGCGTCCTCAGGGTTCTGAAAGTCCGAAAAATCCGACAACACGTCGGGCCTGCCGTTGTTGACTACCATCTCCTCCGGATATCCGTTGGAGTGGATCACCACGATGACATCCCACCCCGGAGCGCCCGTGCGGGCCAGGGTCAGGCCAGCGATCGCGACCTGCTTAGCGACCGCGCTCATGCTGCCTGACACGTCGGGCAGCACGAGGAAGGCCGGCCGGCCTTCCTCAATCCGATGGTCTCTCATGGTGATGGGCCTGAGATAGCCTGCCACCTTGCGGGCCACCTTCTTGCCCTCCAAGCGTGGACCCTCTTCGGTTTCCCCACCCAAGCGAAGCCGGGCGAGGATGGCGCGAAGCTGGGCCACCACCTGGGGAGATGGAGGGCCCTGATCGCGGAGGCGGGCGTAGACGCCCCCGTGAGCAATGTGGAAGTGGGTGGAGAATGCCGCAGGCCCATGGCCGACCCGCGGCAGGCGGAAGAGGCGGATATTTCCCTTTTCATCGGGTTCCGGCGCCTCCGCCCCGAGGGCGCCGCCGGGGGACGGCACGGTATCCTCGTCAGACTCCCGTGCCCCCATTTCCCCAAAGAGAGCCGCCTCGAATTCCTCCAGTCGAGCGGCCTCCTTGGGGAACGGGGGATCCCCCCCGGTGGCTTCCTCTTGGGATGCCGGGGCATCCCAAGAGGCGTTATCCGCAAGCACCGTGTCCGGGCTGGCACACTCGAGCGCCTCAGCCCCGGCCTCTGGCGCCGAGCTACCCAGCCCGCCCCCTGGGTAGTCCCCGCCACCCGAACTGGACTGGCCAGCTCGGGGCGAGGTTTCTCCCCTTTGGGCCCGGGAGCAGGCCGCCTCCCCTCCCCCGGAGGCTGCGTCGGGCACTTCACCCGACGCGGAATCACCCCCATGGACGTCATTCGCCTCGAACGACGTCCCTGGGTGAGCCTCCTCCGTCCCCTTGGGGCGGGGAGGATCTGAGGCGGCCACCGCCGCCTCAGGCGGGGGAACATCCTGGGCGTCGGACTTCGCCTCGGATGCCCCCCCGCCCGAGGCGTGGGAGGCTTCCTTGAGAAAGGCCGCCCCCAACTGGGTGAGGGCAGCCTGAACAAGTCGCATCCATGGCTCCTCCAAGGGATGGTCCGTCCACCATTGCCCTCGGTGGATCCAAATCTGAAAAACCACTTCCCCTGGGCGGCCTCCCGCGAAGGCCCCAGACGGCCATTGACCAGCGGGCCATCCAGGCGGGAAGCGGCGGATCCGCAGATGGATGAGATGGTAACTCATCTTCTCTGCGGTCCACCATGGTCCCTCCACGCGCCACCGGGGAGTTTCTTCAAACGCCCAGGGCGCGCGGCTTCGGCCTCGCATGTATGCGGCCTTGGGGTTCTTGGGGTTCGCCCCCATCATTTCCTCCCGCGCCGCCACTCGCCCCACAAGGCGGCGGCGGCACCCCGGATCCCACCCACTCGGCCAAGCGCCTCCTCATCACGTGGCCCCTTGAGCAGGAAGCCAGCGATGAGGAGCGCAACATCGTTCGCCGACTTCGCCAAGGACAGAGACTCGGCGAGCCTGATCCCCTCTTGCAACGAGGGGGAAGACTCGCCAAAATTCCTGATCATCGTCATGAGTGTGACGATGGCCCGGGCGACCCCTGTGGGCACCCCAGTCCTCTTCCGGACGAGGTCCGCCTCCACATTGAAAGGCAAAAACCCCATCCGGTACCGGTAGCACCGACGGAGCAACGGCTCCGCAAACGGGCGGAGACCGTTGTCCGTCAGCACCACGAGGAGGCGGTCGGGGTCCGCCTCCCACGTTTCCCCGAACGGACCGCGCACTGCTCCTGTCTGGAGAAAATCGAGGAGCAGCGCGTCACATCGCTCCGGGGTCTTGTCCCACTCGTCCAACAACAGGACGGTGGGCCCTTGGTGGGACGCGAGGGCTGCACGCAGGAGGACGCCAGGTCGGTAGGCATTCTCCATTGGCATCTCGGCCCCGCCCGCCAAAGCCGCCACCCGGGCAGGGTCGAGCTTTACAAACAAATCTTCCTCAGTCACCCAGTGGTGACCGAGGAAGTAGATCATCTGCCCAGACAAAAGCCTCGCCAGGGCCTGGGCCAAGGAGGTTTTGCCCACGCCCGGCGGGCCAGAGATCACGCCGGCCCGGATGCCGTTGCTCTTTGGAGCCAACAGCACCCGGGCAAACAAAATATCGCCAGGCCGGGCGATATACCCGACGCTGGCGAATTCTTCGAAAGTGATCATCTCGTCCCCCCTCCCCATTGTTTTCGGCTCCCCCCAACTTGCTTTGGCGGTAGAGATTATGAGGCAAGAAGGCCGTTTTGGCAAGGGGTGTTTGGATCAGGCGGCGATGAGGCGGACTGCAAGGACAGTTTGCGGGCCACAGGCTTGGGAAGGCAGGGGCGGTCGCCTGCAGGCCTCGTCCTTTGCGCGATCCACCGCGAAATGGAGGTCTCGAGCGCGCGGGGGTCTACCCTGGGGCCTCGAAACAATGTCCCGGGTTCGGCGCAGGATTCGCTGAGACCTCTTCCCGCTTGGGTCATCCTCTTCCGAGAAATGCGCGGCGGGCGTCCGCCAGTTCATCCCGCGCGTCCTCGGGCGGAAGGGCGACAACCGCTTTCCGCTGAGGCTCCGAAGCAGCGCCACCCTTGGCACCCATCGAGGCTAGTGGAGCGCCACGTCCTCTCTCCATTGGATGGCCTCCAGGGCTGCCGCCAGAAGGCCCGGATAGAACTCGTAGACGTAGGGGTGGGGATGGTTTTTGCAACCATACCCTGACTGCGCTTGCGCAGCGTGGCCCTGGGCGCATTCGGCTTGCAGCACGATCGCCCCGCATGTCCATTTCGTGCTCCAGACGACGGCGGCATCCCCGCAGGGGCAGATGAACGGCGCGAACACGGTCGAGGTCTGCTCATCCATCCCGCTTCACCTCAGCGGCGTGTTGTCTGACCAAGCGTGGGGCAAGCGTTCTGCCAAGGCGCCGAGGCCTCGCGATGATCCGGCGAACGCCCCTCCTTCCCGCGCCCTCCACAGGATGTTAGCCATCGCCTCGCTCGAGCCATCGCATCGGAAACGGCGCAGCTCCACACAGGCCACACAAGCGCCCGAGACCGCAAGAAGACCGCGCGGCCAACACGAGGATCGCCCGGGGAAAGCCAAGAGGCAAGAGGCAAGAGGAAGCGCCCAACGCCCCGCGACCGACCCGCGGAAGGCCCCGAAAACCCACATCGCGATCGCGCTCGATTTCCACACGGCGCTCTCAAGGCGGATCCCCCCCTCATTTCGAACTTTGTGAACAAGGGAACAATATCCCCCCCATCGTTTTTGGGCATACTTTGCGGGAAAAAGTAGTAAATAACTAGTATGGGCGCCACGAGCTCAAAAATAGGGGTTTTAGCTTATCCCCCCCCAGGGGATGGGGGGTGTTCCTTTACCCCAACGCATATCCCCCAGGGTGGGATGGGGGATAAGACCCTTTCCGAGCTATATATGCCTTCTCCGCCTATATATGTTACTTCACGTTTCCGCAAAGAACTTTGTCAGACAAAGTGTCCTAAACCGGGGGGGATAATGTGAAACACGGAACAACCTGCACCCCCCCGGGGGTTTTTGGGTTGTTTAGCGCTAATTAACCGAAAATCGCGCATTGTGCGCATCCAGGTTAGAAAGATTAGAGAAGGGGGAGGGGCGCGGGGATTCCTTTGGCCTCGCGGGTCTTTCCTTATTATTTCCCTCTCCTGGGAAGTGGGCGGCGTGGGGGTGCTTTGGGAGGGGGTCCGTTCGGCGTCTGGGGCTCTTGGCTCTTGACGGGAGGCCTCCAGCAGGGCCAGCAGGGCGGGGCGGCGCCCGGGCGGAGCAGCTGGCCTGCGGCACGGGTAAAATATCGCTGGGCACCTCCTCTCCGCGGCCCGCGCCGCCCGACGCCTGGCCCCTCCCTCCTTGTCCTCTGGCTCTCCTCCGAGAGGGCGGCGCGGGCCTCTTTTGTTTTCTCAGCCGTCAGGGGCGGAGCGCCGAAATGATCTCTCCTTCGCTCGGAGACCCCACCGCGCGAGCCAGCGCGTGAGCCAAGGGGATGAGCTCCGTATCTTGGAGGACGAGGCCGAGGGGATCCACCTCAACGCGATACCTCACCGCCTTGCCTTGTTCGCTCCGCTGCGCGCTGCGGATCAGCTGGACCGACACGTGATCCGTCTGGATCTCGATAGCCATCTCGACCCCAGCGTTCTCAGCGAGAACGCCTTCCGCCTCGAGGGACAATCCGATCTCCATCAGCTTCTCAAACACCCTCGCCCGAGAGATGGCGAGGAGATCGCGAGCGGCCTTCCGGAAGGAGTCCTCGTCCAAGGGGCTGGAGAACCAGAACTGACCCCCCGAGCCTACGGCGACCCCGAATCCCGCGTCGGGCTCCTCGTAGAGGCAAAAAACTCGCCCCGACTCCTCCAGCCTGAGGATCTCGACGAGGAGCCGGTTTTCGTGTCGAAACCATCCGGCTTCGTTGAGCGCAATCTCCTCCATCGGTCACCTCCCAAGCGTCCGATCTGACATCAATGCCAGCGGGTCCTCACAACAAAGACCTCGTTCTGATCAAGCCCCAGCCGCCCCAACAGGGGGACATCCACCCCCAAGCTTGCGCTCAGACGGCATTCCACGGCTTGAACCCGGTCAACCGGGCGAGCCCGCCGCGCGATCAACCGGTATCCGGCGAACACCTCCCGAGAGGGGACCGTGTAGTTCGCAGCGCGAAAGCTTGCATAAGGAGATGATTGGCCGTTCTGGGTGATGAGGAAGATGTCCACCGTCCCATCGGCGGGACGGAAGGTATGACGATGGAGGGTGAACATCGGAACGGGGATGTCGACCACCAACGCCGACGCCCACTCAACGGGGACCACCGCGGTGTCGGCGATGAACTCGCACAGCGAATACGCGCCCACCCGGGCGACCCCCCACCTCGTCCAGACCAGAGAGGCCGAGAAGATGGCGAGGGAGACCATCAGAACCGCCCCCAGCACCAGGGCGAACTCGACCAGGGTCTGCCCCTTTTGACGGCTCATATCTCCCACCTCCGTTCCTTGTTCTGACGGGGAACCGGAAGGTCAAGATACAGCGGAATCCGCCCGGCCGCCATCCCTGCTGCCCGCGCAAACAATGCCTGCAGCACATCCGAGGTGATGGAGGCAGGCCTGATTCCCTCGTCGCCTTCCTTGAAGGCCACCGCGGTCATCGGGATGACCAGAGACTCCAACTCCTCGCGTGTCACTCGGTAGACCGGGCGGATCAGCAGCGCCCACCCTCCCTTTCCAGTCGAGACGGAAACGCAAAGCGGACCAACAACCCCCTTCCCCGCATCGCCCCAAGCCAGCCAACGCAACCTCATGCCATTCACCACCACCGCGTCGCCCCACTGGAATGGGAAGTGGACCTCCACCAAGCGGGGCCAGGGGACTTCGCCCTCGGGGAGAGGCACGAAATCCCGAGGCTTGTTGGGGAGGATCTCCGTCCTCCCTCCGCCCGCCTCCAGAACGAATCGGTTGATCGCCGAGGTCCGGCTGTCAATCACCCCTCGCAACGCTACATTTTGGCTCTTCCAGCGGATTTCCCAAATCAGGCTCATGCGCGAACCTCGCGTTTGGGGTTTCGTTGCCATCGTATCCCCTCGACGCGCCAACCGTCGAAGGCGGAGCCGCCAGGCTGAAGGCCCAGCGAAAATTTCTGGCCGCCCGCCCGGGCGACTCGGGCGGGCGGCCGGATTTTCCGATGGCTCAGCGCGGAGGCCTCAAGCTCCCGAACGGATTTGGGGACCGCTGCCAAGAGCGGAGATCAGCTCCATCTCTTCCTTGTTCGGCTTCCGCCACTGGGCTGGCTTGCGCCTTGACATTTCGGCGATGCGGATGGCTCCTTGCAGCTTGTCGAGATCCCAGATCGGCTTGTTGGGGTCTGCGACGGCAAGGCCAACGGCAATGTATGCTCCTTCATGCTCCATAACAAGCAGGAGCTTGATTTGCGCGGCCTCGAGCTGTATGAACCTGAATCCGGCAAGCCAAGCCGCGCGGGGGGTCAGAAGAGCCCACTTCTCGCGTTCCTGAACGCCGCTCCAAGCCAAGCAGACCATTGGGTCATTCTCAGTGCGGATGAACCCGTCGACAAGGTGCTCGCAGGTGCCTTCGACGATCATCTCCCCCTCCCTATCACCCCGCTGAACATTGCCTCGCGGAACAAGTTTGAAGACGAGCCTGCCTTCGCTGTGGCAACTCCAGCAATACTGGCTGGCGCTGGCCTCTGGCGCTTGACCGAGCTCTTTGAGCGCCTCCACGGCCGCATCGCTGAGAAAAACATTGAAGCTCCGCCGCACCATGTCTGTTCACCTCCTTGTAGATGGGCTTGCCGTTCTGCGACACGCCGCCACGATCGCCGCCCCGCCGCCCAATGCCGCCCGACAACCGTTCGCAGGCGAGATCTTTAAGACCTTTGCGACTTCGATTGTAACACCCGAGGGCTGCCGCTGAACAAAGAGAGATGGCCCCCGCAGATCGGAGGCATCGCATTCAGCGAGGACCGGCTGTCACACCAGGGCCGATTTCAGCCTATTTCTATAAGCGAAGAATCGTTTGGCCTGACTGCTTGCGGATTTTCTCCGTGTTGTCCATTCCGATGAGGATCTGCTTCTGCTTCAGAGTTCACCTCCTGACACTTGGCCTTGGGGGGCATTTCGTCAAAACCTGCTTGTTCTTGGAAAGGCCGCAGCCATCGGTTTGAGATCTCCGCCCATATGCACGCCAGCGTGCAGGTCCAGGAACCCAAGCTCAGGAAGTTTGCAGGGAAGCGCTCGAAATCCCAGGGGAAGCCCGCAACCTCCTGTCACTTGGGAATGAGACGAACGTCTTGCTCCGCCTTGGGAGCGGATTCGGGGAAGTTCCTGAGCGTCAGCATGATCATTACTTGCCTTTTGCGTCTTGATCGACAAATTTCATCAAGACCCTCTTGTCGCTGGTGAAGTAGAGCAACAGCGAGCCCAGCTCGTCGCCCCCCATTCGAGGCGGGAGAGCAAGCAAGAGCAGGCCGCCGTTTTGGATGCCGCCGAACTGGACTTTTTGAACCCAGTCTATCCTGTCCTTGTAGGCGTTGGGATCTTTTGGAATACCCAAGGTAAAGATCGGAAAATCGCCCGCCTTGCTATCAAGTAGGCCGAGGCTGATCTCGATGTGCTCTTGATGGCTCATCGTGAGATTCAGGAAATACCTTTTCTCCATATCCCACGCGGTGATGATGACGACGCTGTCGCGGCGAGACAAACGGGGGATCAAGTAGACGTCCCCAGTCTTTAGCTCAAAGCCGAACGCCCCCGTCCCAGCCACGCTGGCGAAGATCGATTCCGACGATTGGCTTTCAGGAGGCAAACGAACTTCGAGATCGAACTCGACCTGCTCCTCGGGAGCGCTGAAAGCAGGCCCGCCTTGCTTTTGGTTGTTAGGCCTGATCCACACCCTCGCATACATGCAGGGCCAGCGGCTCAAATAATCCTCGGGATGATTCGTGAAGTTAAAGAAGAAGCGAAGGGCCCCCGCGACGCTAATGAAAGCAAGGTCGATGCCCCCGCCCCCCTGATCGGGGATGGACTTGATGAAGTTGTTGAGAACCAGCATGGTCATCGCAGGCCTCCTGTGTCATGAGTCTGGCGGAAAGGAGATGGTGTCCAAATCAATCATGTTCAAGAGGGTTCAAGAGGGAAAGGCCGGCGCTGAAAACAAAACCCGCGAAGCAATGTCGCCAGGCCTTCGGGCGCATGGGCGGGTTGAGACTCGCAAGGGCCGCGATCCAACCCGACCGTCCCGCAACGCTGCGGCGAGAACGCCCGCGCCGTGGCCCTCCGAGAACAGGGCGGCGGGGCGGAGCCGCACGCGCGGGAGATCGTTGGGCGGACACTATCGGCCACCCAGGACCCACCGGACCCACCGGGCGATCTCGAGCTCGGGATCCCTGAAGTTCTCAATATTACCGAAGCCGCCGTCGTAGGGGTCCATTTGCCACAGCGCTTCTTGCTGCTTTTCCTTGGGGAGGCTCTTGAACCATTCGAGAAGATCCTGGACGCCAAGGATCAGTCGGGCCTCCTCCTTGATCGCCTCCTCGGCGGCTTGCTCCTCGGCGCACCACCGCGCTGCCTCCTCCTCGCGGGCGCGGAGGATTTCCTCCGGAACCTCCAGCGCCACCCAGTCCGGAACTTCCCGGATGAAGACCGGATCCCCGGACCCCATCTCGAACGGGTCCGACTCGACCCACGCCACCATTACCGCCGGCGTGGGGTCTTTGCGTCCGCACCGGGGGCAGTAGATGAAGTCGCAATTGGTGCCCCATCGCACCCGTTCCCAGCAGCTGCTGCAGTAGAGCTTTGCACCCTCAACGACGCGCATCTTCCACCGTTCCGCAGCGCATTGTCATTGATTTCGCCCCGTATGGCGAAACCCATGACTAGCTGCTTCCTGCTTCAACGACCCATGGCTCGTAGACCGACCAGAGGCCGTTCCGCCGCCAGAGGGGTCTCCGCAGGCGTGACTTCCCGGGGAACTCCCGGTAGGGCTGTTAAGGGTAGCCAACCCGTAGTTCCGCAGGTTGATGGCTGCGTCGAGATCCTAGTTCATCTCCAGGCCGCAGGCCGCGCGTCCTCCTGTCCCCTCAACGCCTGGCCTTCCACCACTTCAGGAACTCCGCCTCGAAGGCCGCTGGATCCAGCCCGAGGTGCTGCTGCAGGAAGCCCGGCGTGGACTCCCGGGCGATGGCATCCCACGAGGACCGAGCCAGAAAGTCGAACATCGGCCAGTGGCGCTCCACCACATCCAGCGGGATCTCGCCGTAGGCCCGGTAGAGGGCCAGGAAGGCCTCGTCCCCATAGCGCTCCCGAACGAACTGGGCCATCGCCGAAGCCAAGGCATACTGACGCATTGTTGCTGTCCCGAAGATATCCCCAATGTGGCCGAACTCCGTGGTGTAAGTCATGTTCCCCAGGCCTCCGATCTCTTCCTTCAACTCCCGCCAGTAAGGCTGCCCAGCGTAGGTCAGCGCCGCTCCCTCCACCAACCATCCGGGGGTCCAAGGTCGGGTCCAGGGGGCCAGGATCACGTGGACCAGCTCATGCCGCAGCACCGCCGCTCGACCGATGAGGGGATCCGTGGCTCGGAAGTTCTTCACCCCCTCAGCGTTGAGGACCATTAGCATCTCGCCTGTGCGGAAGCCCACCAGCTCCTCATCCTCCACCACTGGGACGGTGCGGTAGAAGGCCGCGCCCAGCGTGAGCTTCGGATCCTTGCCGGTCAGCGCTCGGAAAGTCGAGCGGTCGGGCGCATAGACGGCCAGATATCGGGGGCGAAGGATCTCGCGAGGCAGTTGCGTAGCAAGATCCCGATAGGCCTCCTCCAGCTCAGAGAGAACCGCCCGGGCGGTCTTCTCTGGAAGATCGGTGGGGGCGATCAGCGTGAAATGCTCCGATGCCCACGGGTGCCCAGTCATCCGTGCCCACGGTGGGACATCCTTCCACTCCCAGCGAGTAATTCGCCACTCGCCATCGATCTTGCGGAAATCCGCTTCTGCTGGGTAATGCCAGCGCTCCTCTGGGGAGAAGCCTTCGAAGCCCACGGAGAGGACCACGCGGACATCCGTAGCCTCCTCCGCTTCAAACTTCCCGCCAGCCATCTCCAAACGCGGGGCAACCAGCGGCCAGCCATCGCCGGAGACCACAGCTCGCAGAAGCTCTCGATTCACCTTTGCCTGAGGATCCAAGGCCGCCAAGAAGGCCTCCGGAGACAGCCCTACTGCTTCGGCTATCTTCCCCAGCATGGCCGCGATCTCCCCGCGGGCGATCTCTGCCGGGGATGGCGTGGGGGTGGGGGCCCGGACGAAGGCCCGCCCGTCCCATTCGACCTCGGCCAGCGTCCCGGTTTCGGGGTCGAAGCGGATCAGGGGCCAGCCTGCCAGACGGAAGATCAGCGGGCCCCTCGCCGCCGGGAGCGGATAGCGCAGGGCGAGATCCACCCGGGTCGCGTTCTGGGGCGGCCTCATTTCCTTCATGTCTTCGGGGAAGCCGACGGGAAACACCTGCTTTCCCGCAGCATCCACCATCCCCATCTCACCCGGCTTTGGCAGCTGTCCG
>Ga0197144_100881_pt1 | contig 10647 bp, 4 predicted proteins | sample GBS85_MetaG_FD_148670 | JGI IMG/M metagenome (GOLD analysis project Ga0197144, IMG submission 148670) | Sediment microbial communities from Great Boiling Springs, Gerlach, Nevada, United States - GBS 85_MetaG | ecosystem: Environmental > Aquatic > Thermal springs > Hot (42-90C) > Sediment | place...
CAATAACATTTTCTTTAAGGAAATATTTTACAGCCCTTTCAGCGATCCTATGATAAAATTCGTTGGTCATCACTTCAATAACTCTTTCAAACCTTCTTGCAGACTGTCCTCCTGCTCTATGTTTACCAGGTATTCCAGAAGTAATAGTTTCAATTATTTCAATATTATTACCATAAACTAATCCAAAAGATGCCTCTTCTCTATCTATTACTAATAAACCGTATTTTTTACCAGTTTTAATACTTTCTTCTAATATTTCTGTATGAAAACGTGAATCACATCTATACAAATAAATAGATATAGGATAGGGAGGTTCTATTAAATAGATTTCAAACTCCTCAGCACCTGGCACACCTTTATCTACATATCCAGCAAACACAACTAAACCATTAGAAGGGGCTTTATTAAACAATTTTAGTCTTTGAATAATGGAAGTTAATGCTTCTTGTACATTATGCCGAGTATTTCTATCCTTTATGTTACCAGCTTGCGAATATTCATTCTTTAATACATTTAATACATCACTCATCTGTCTTTCTCCAGGAATATATAAAGAAATTAGTTCTGTTCCTCTACCTTCTTTTTTCTTTAATTCTTTTAATAATCTTCTTAGCCTTATTATTTCACTCGTATTATCTTCCTTCATAAGCGTCACCTACTAAACGTATATGTTCAAAAAACTTTAAAAGTTTAACATATATATGTTGATTAAATTTTATTAATACAATAACCATATAATTACCGTTACAATTTGAAAATAATAAACTTAATCTCAAGCTTTTGTTCATAATTACTTTAACATCTATAGAGAAAGAAAACCTTATAGCTTTTGCTAAAAGTTTTACGTTAATAATAAACAGGAAGATATCTTCACTTAATTATATGCGAATGCTTTTCACTAAAATTAACATGGTTAAAAGGATTCTCATAAGATATATAGAACTGATTAAAGACATTAAATATTGAAAAATTTTTTGGTTCAATGAATATGTGTGTTTGAAGGTTTTGAAAAAAATGGAATACGTTAGATCTGGCCTAACTAAGTTTGAAACAAAAGAACCTGTAGATGGTATAATAAGATATTTCTCATTTAATTAAAAGGGTGGTAAGAACATTAAAGGAGATGTTAAATTGAGCGCAACTTGTTAAACAATTAAGTAACCTAAAGAAGCTTTCCAAAAACCAAAGGATAAGAGTTTGCTAAATATAAATCTTGAAGATAAAGAAGACATCTATTCCAATGCTCTTTTAATCCAGAAAATTTTTCCATGAGATGATTACTAATACACTTCAGCAGGAACATTTTGTAAACTCTCCTTATATTTTAACTACCTTAATAATATTACTTCTATGTAAACATAAAGTTAATATCTACCGATAATTTTATAAGTTCAACCTTAATTTAATAATTAGATGATTGATGATATACCGCGGAGATTTATTTACTGAGATAATTAAATTGTTTGAGAATTATTTTGGACAAGCTGTAAAAGATCTTGCTAAGAAATTAGGTATAAACAGGATACTCCTTGCAGGTTATCTTAAAGTTTTGGAAAATAAAGGTTATATCAAGCCTAAAAGAATAAGAACTGTTAAAGTTTATTTTCAAGGCAATGTTAGTAGATTATAAAAATTTAAATGAAGAAGACATAATAGAAGGACCATTCTGGCCTGAACGAATTAAAGTAATTTCTTGTAAAAAGATTGGCACTGCCTTAGTTGAAATTTATGGTGTTGGCTTAGATTCAGGGCGATTTTATCCCCGCATACTAACAAGGGCTGATCTTGATAAGATAAAATGGGTTGAATTAAAGAAAAGAGATTTTTCAGGTGATGCTGAATCCTTCTTTCTAGTAACTGAAGGAAGAAGAATTCGTCTAGCTCATCAATTCGATCCTCTTTATGCAGTCAATGTTTCTCAAATAGACCCATTACCACATCAAATAGATGGTGTATACTTCCATATTTTAAGACATCCAAGGATTAGGTTTCTTTTGGCTGATGATCCAGGCGCTGGTAAAACTGTTATGGCAGGTCTTTTGCTTAAGGAGTTAAAGCAAAGAGGACTTGTCAACAGGGTTCTAATAGTTATTCCAGGTCATTTGAAGGATCAGTGGATTAGGGAGATGAAAGAAAAGTTTGGTGAAACCTTTAGAGTTATAGATAGAGCTGTAATGGATGCGTCTTGGGGCAGGAACGTATGGCTTGAAGAGAATCAAGCCATAACATCTATGGACTTTGCTAAACAAGAAGATGTTATGTTAAGTTTAGCAGAGGCTACATGGGATTTGGTTATTGTTGATGAAGCTCATAGACTCGCAGCTTACGAATATGGAGCAGGGAAGATAACGAAGACACAAAGATATAAGCTTGGAGAGCTCTTATCCAAGAACTCAAATTTTCTTCTATTCCTCACAGCAACTCCTCATAGAGGTGATCCAAGCAACTTTCGGCTCTTCTTAAATTTACTTGAACCAAATTTCTTTGCAACAAATGAAATATTATTAGAATCGATAAGGAATAAGGAGAATCCGCTATTTCTGAGAAGATTAAAGGAGGACTTAAAAACATTCGATGGCACACCAATATTTCCTCCTAGAAAAGTTAAAACAGTTAAATACAGGCTGAGCCCTGATGAAAAAAGACTATACAATGCTGTAACTGAATACGTGGAAAAATACTATAACAAGGCTTTGGAAATTGAGGAGGAAAAGAGAAGAAGAAATATAACCTTTGCTTTACTTATTCTTCAAAGACGTTTAGCTTCAAGTGTTAGGGCAGTTAGAAAATCTTTGGAGAGGAGAAAAAATAAACTCGAAGAATTGTTAAAACGAGGTGAGCTTATAAAAGAAGTTGGCTATATAACTGAAGAAGTCCTTGAAGATATGCCAGAAATGGAAAGGTGGGAAAAAGAAGAAGAGCTTTTAGGAAAATTGACCTCCTCAACAACACTTGAAGAGTTAAAGGAGGAAATAGATAAGCTCGATGAGCTCATAAGATTGGCTAAAGAGGTGGAGAAGAAGGAGATAGAGACAAAGCTCAATGAGTTAAGAAAGGTTATGGAGATTGAAAAGCTTAAAGAAAAGAGGGAAAAATTGTTAATTTTTACCGAATCTAAAGACACTCTCGATTATCTTGTTGAAAAGATTAATGAGTGGGGATTTAGCGTAACCTACATTCATGGTGGAATGAACCTTGATAAGAGGATATGGGCGGAACATGAATTCAGGGAAAAGGCCCAAATAATGGTTTCTACGGAAGCTGGTGGAGAAGGTATAAACCTTCAATTCTGTTGGCTCATGGTCAACTACGATATTCCTTGGAATCCAAATAGACTTGAACAAAGGATGGGGAGAATACATCGATATGGACAACAGTATGAGGTGCATATCTACAATCTAGTAGCTATAGATACAAAGGAAGGTAGAATTCTTGAGAAACTTTTAACTAAGCTTGAGATTATAGGGCAGCAAATGGGTAAAGTTTTCGATGTTATTGGCGATGTAGTTTCCGCTTATCTGCCTGCTGGAAAAACTCTTCAAGACCTTATAATTGAAGCCATTACTAATAAAAGATCCCTCGATGAAATACTGCAAGATTTCGAGAGAGTTCCTGATGAAGAAGCTATAAAGAGGGCTAGTGAAGCAGCACTAGAAGGCTTAGCAACGAGATACATAGATTTCACTCGCATCTTAGGTGAGATGAGGGTTGCTAAGGAAAACAGGTTAGTACCTGAATATATAGAGAAGTTCTTCTTAAAAGCTGCTGAAAAGCTCGGGGTTAAAGTTGAACGAAGAAAAGATGGTTTTTGGAGAATACCAAACGTACCTTATGAGCTAAGAAATCTACCCTATGATTTCAAGATAAGGTATGGAGATGTTTTTAAAGAATATGAGAAATTCTCTTTTGATAAGGAAAAGGCTTTGAAAGGGCAAGCAGAGTTTGTAGCCCCAGGACATCCTCTCTTAGAGGCAATTATAGAAAAGATTTTTGAAAAATATGGCGGAGAAGTTGAAAGAGGAGCTATATTTATTGATCCATCTGGAATGATGGATGGTTTTATTTGGTTTTTAGAGGGACAGATAAATGATGGGAATGGTCAGATCGTAGGGAGAAGAATATTTGCGCTATATCAAGATAAACAAAACAATATTAAACAAGTACCACCTTCAATAATTTGGGATCTAAAACCAGCTAATCCCAGCTCAATAAATGTAACTCAACCTCTTATCATAGCTGATGAAGATGCTGTTATAGCATTTGCTGTAGAAAATATATTAACAAAATATCTTACTGAAATAAAAGCGCAAAGAGAACATGACGCTGAGATAAAAAGGAAGTATGGGTTAAGATCGCTTCAAGAACTTATACTACGCTCTGAAGAAAAGCTCATCGAATATGAAACGAAAAGGGCTAAGGGTATAGAAATACCAGAGGCGCTTATACAAACAGAAAGAAGGAAGAAAGAGGATTTTGAAAGAAAAAAGGCTGAGCTTGAAAAAAGGATACTAGCTGAAACAAATCTCCTACTTTCGCCCCCAAAAATTCTAGGGGTAGCTAGGGTAGTTCCTCAACAACCAGTAAGAGATGAGTTGAAGGAGGATTTAGAGATTGAGAAGATAGGGATGCAGATAGTAATAAATTTTGAAATCTCTCAAGGGAGAAACCCAGAGGACGTTTCAACTCAAAACCTTGGATTTGATATAAGGTCAAGAACTGTTGATGGGGGCTATAGATATATTGAAGTTAAAACAAGAGTAAGGGAGGGCAAAATAGCGTTAACACCAAATGAATGGTTAATGGCCCAGAGGTTAGGTGACGAATACTGGCTCTATGTTGTTGTTAATGTAGCGACTAAGCCAGAACTCTATACGATACAGAATCCTGCGTCCAAGCTTAAACCAAGTGAGGAAGTAGAAATTATTCGTTACATAGTCGATAAGGACGATTGGAAAAACGTTGCAAAAAGAGAGTTTATAGGTGAAGCTATATGAGTACGTTTAAAGATGATAAGAGACTTATTGAGGTTGATTTTCCACTTAAAGAGGTAAGTGAAGAATCAGTTAGAGAGAAAAACATTAGGCACGGTCATATTTCTACTTTACATATTTGGTGGGCTAGGCGTCCATTAGCTGCATCAAGGGCAACAACTTATGCTGCATTGGTTCCTGCACCAAAGGATGAAAAAGAATTAAGAGAGAAACTTAAATTCATCGCAGAACTTTCTAAATGGGAAAACTCTTTAAATGAAAAGTTGATTGAAAAAGCGAGGGAAGATATTAGAGAATTTTTTGGTGGCAGAGCCCCTAAGGTTTTGGATTGCTTTGCTGGTGGCGGCTCTATTCCTTTAGAGGCTTTAAGGCTTGGCTGTGAAACTTATGCTTTGGAGTATAATCCTGTTGCAGTTCTAATCCTTAAAGCGGTTTTAGAATATCCACAAAAATATGGAAAGAAGCTTGTTGAAGATGTTAAAAAGTGGGGTCAATGGGTTTATGAAGAGGCAAAAAAGGAGATTGGAAAATTCTATCCAGAGGAAGTAATCCAAACACAGAAGGCGTTATCTGATGAAGGTGGAGAAAAATACATTCCAGTAGGCTATATTTGGGCTAGAACAATTAAATGCCCAAACCCATCCTGTCAAGCAGAAATACCATTGATGAGACAGTTTTGGCTTGCAAGAAAAGAGAATAGAAAAATAGCGTTGAAAATGATCGTTGATAAAGATAGCAAGAAGATAGATTTTAAGATAGTTCAAGGCAAGGATATAGATTTCGATCCATCGAAAGGGACTGTGAGAAAAGCAAAGGTTATGTGTCCTGTCTGTGGTTCTGGAATTTCTGATAAAGAAGTAAGAAAATTATTTCAACAAGAAAAAACGGATCAAAGAATGATCGCAGTAATTTTGCATAGTAAAACAGGAAAAACATATAGAATCGCAACCGACAAAGACTTAAAGGCATTTAGAGAGGCAGAAAAGTATCTCGAAGAAAAAAGAGCTAAGCTAATGGAAGAATGGGGGATTGATCCAGTGCCTGATGAACCAACACCTGAAGGAAAGGGTAGAGGAGCAGAAAGAGCTTTTTCAGTTAGAAATTATGCACTTAATAAATATGGTGATCTCTTCAACTCCCGCCAGAAATTGGCTTTGATTACCTTTGTGGAAAAGGTGAGGCAGGCACATAAGAAGATGATTGAGGAGGGTTACAATGAAGAGTATGCAAAGGTAGTGGTGAGTTATCTAGCATGTGTGATAAGTAGGATTTCTGATGCAAATTCTGTTGTATGTCATTGGGACGGAGGGTGGGAAAAAACTGTTACTACTTTTGCGCGTCAAGCTCTACCAATGAATTGGGATTACATAGAATCAAATGTTTTCGGCGAAAAGGGATATAACTTTGAAAACATGCTCAATATCATCGTTTTAGTGCTTGAAAAAATTTCTGGTTTGTCAAATTTAAGCCCTATTGTTATCCAATCCTCTGCCATTTCTCTGCCTTATCCTGAAAATTACTTCGATTCGGTCATAACTGATCCACCTTATTATGATAATGTGCCTTATTCCTATCTTTCAGATTTCTTTTATGTCTGGCTGAAACGGACAATAGGGGATCTTTATCCCGATTTGTTTGCCACACCTTTGACCCCTAAGTCGGAAGAAATTGTTGCTTACTCTCAAGATAAGGGGGGATTTGAAGAGGGAAAGAGATTTTTTGAAAAGATGATTAATAAAGCCTTCATAGAGATTAATCGTGTACTAAAACCTGATGGAATCGCCTGTATAGTTTTTGCTTATAAAACTACCGAAGCTTGGGAAACAATCATTAAAAGTCTGCTAAAATCTGGTCTAGTGCTTACAGCATCCTGGCCCATTCATACCGAACAAAAGGAAAGATTAAGAGCTCAAGAAAGCGCAGCTTTATCTTCTTCTATTTACATGGTTTGTAGGAAACGAGCTAAGGAACAGACAGCCTACTTTAATGAAGTAAAGGAGAAAATTAGGCAAAAAGTTCAAGAAAAACTTGAGCAATTCTGGGAGCAAGGAATAAGTGGTGCAGATTTCTTTGTTAGTGCTATTGGTCCAGCCGTCGAGGTGTTTGGTAAATACTCAAGGGTCGAGAAGCTTTCTGGTGAAGAAGTTTCCGTCCAAGAATTGTTAGAGTACGTAAGAAAAATCGTTAGCGAATTTGCTTTGGAAAGGGTTCTAAGAAGAGCTGACTTGGGAGGAGTTGATGCTGAGACAAGGTTCTATCTTTTGTGGCGTTGGACTTTTGGAAATGCTAAAGTGCATTTTGATGATGCTATAAAGCTTTCAAGACCTTTAGGAGTTGAGTTAACCGAGCTATGGGATAAAGGAGGATTGGTGAGAAAGGAGAAGGAATTTGTTAAAGTTCTTAATCCAAAAGATAGAGCTGAAGATCAAGCATTTCTAAAGAAAACAAAGTTTACATCGATGATCGATGTTCTACACTATGTCTTGATCTTATGGGAGAAAGGCGAGAGGGAGAAGATAAAGGAAGTTTTAAGAGAAACTGGCTACGCACGAAATGAGATATTTTGGCAAACAGCTCAAGCATTATCTGAAATCTTGCCAGAAGGGGATAAGGAAAAACAGATGCTCCAAGGATTTCTATATGGAAGAGAAGATTATATTAAGGGAGCGCATGATAGAAAAACGTTGTTGGAGTTTATAGGTGATAAACCGTGAAGCCGTGGTGGCAGGTCGCTATTCCACATAAGGATATAAGAGAAGGAAGGATAGGCGATTTTGCTGCTGACCTAAGAAGTATTGTAGAGGGTAAAGCATCAGTAGAATATATTGATCCTGAAACCTTCTTTAAAAGAACTCATCTTACGAAGGGTCTTGAAAATATAGTAAGTGATGTTCTTATTACATTATCTAAAGAAGGTGAGAAAGGGAAGGTTATTCAAATCCAAACACCGTTTGGCGGTGGAAAGACCCATGCATTAGTTTATCTCTACCACCTCTTTAAAAACGGCGAAAGACTCAGGAATATTCCAGAGATAGAGAAGATCTTAAATAAAGTTGGCTTAAAAGATATACCGAAAGTTAAAGTTGCAGTTTTTGTCGGTACTGTGCAAGATCCCTTAAAAGGTAAAACACCTTGGGGAGAGATAGCTGAGCAACTAGGTGCTTACGAATTAGTTAAAGAACACGATGAAAAAAGACTAACTCCAGGGAGAGAGATTATCGAAAGGATCCTAAGCAATAATAAGCCAGTTTTACTTTTAATTGATGAGCTAACGGAATATATTGTAAAGGCAAAGGAATTCGAAGACCAAGTCTTTGCCTTCTCACAGGAATTAACTGAAGCTGTATCTAAATCGTTAACTCAATGTGTACTTGTATGCACACTACCTTCTAGTGCTCCCTACGGGGAAAGAGGTGAGAAAGTTCTAAGTCAGCTCCAAAGAATCTTCGGGAGAATGCAAGTGATATATACTCCTGTTGAAGGAGAGGAGATTTACGAAATTATAAGAAAGCGCTTGTTTGAAGATTTAGGAAATGTAAAGGAACACGAAATAGCTGCTTCTGAATACTTTGATCTTTACCAAAGGCTTGGAGAAGAAGTTCCATCTGAGTTCCGTGAAATTCGATATAAAGAGAAGATTAAGAAGGCTTATCCTTTCCATCCTGAAACCATAGATGTTCTTTTTGAAAGATGGGGAACAATACCAACTTTTCAGAGAACTAGAGGCGTTTTGAGACTTTTAGCAGAAGTAGTTTATGATACTTTCATTAGACAAGATCCCTCGCCCCTCATACAACCAGCAAGCATCAATCTTTCCAATCCTCGAATAAGGAGAATGTTTATAGAGCATATAGGTGAAGTATTTGAGTCTGTTCTAGCTTCAGATATAGTTGGTGATAATGCAAGAACAGTAAAAATCGATAGGCAGATGGGAAGCGAGTATGCGAAATTTAAAGTCGCAAATGGTTTAGCCACATCTATTTTCTTCTATTCTTTCCCCGCTACTGAGCGAAGAGGAATTAGTATCCAAAGGCTTAGAATAGCGTTTTTAAGAGAAGGAATACCTCCAGCTATCATAGGAGATGCTCTTAAAAAGCTTGAAGATATAGATGGCCCACTTTACCTTCATTTTGAAAAAGGCCTCTATTATTTCAGCAGCCAAGTAGGTCTAAATAGAATAATTCTAGATAAAGAGGAAGCGATAAAAGAGGAGGAAATTGAAGATGAGATTAAAAGAAGAATAGAAAAAATTGCTGGAAAAGATTTCGAAGTTTACGTTTGGCCTAAGTCCAATGCTGATATTCCAGATAATAAGAAGATCAAGTTGGTTATCTTACCATTGAATTTAATGATAGATGATCCTAATACAGAAGAATTTATTCAAGACATCCTTACCAATTACTCAACTGGCTATAGAACTTATAAGAACACACTTCTGTTTCTCGTTTCAGATCCTAACGAATACGATGCTCTAAAAGGAAGTGTACGTCGTTTTCTAGCATTAAAAACTATAACTTCAGATGAAGAAGTTTTGAAGACTTTAACGGAAGTTGATAAAGAGAGAGCAAAACAATGGTGTGATGATAAGGATAAAGATGTGTCGTTCAAAATCATTTCAACTTACAGATACCTAGTTAAAGGTTCAAAGGATGGGCTTAAGGAATTTGATTTGGGGATACCTATTATTGGTGAAAAATTAATCTCAACGAGGGTAAAAAACTATCTTAAGGATCAAGAAGTTCTATTAGATAAGCTATCACCTAAAGTCTTAATTGAAAAGGTGTTTTCAGAAAAAGATGAGCGGAAAAATTTAGTTGAAATATGGGAAGCCTTCTTAAAATATTGTGATCTTCCAATATTAGAAAGCGAAAATGTTCTTAAAAACACGGTCATAAAAGGCGTTAAAGAAGGAGTTTTTGGCCTTTCAATTAATGATAAAGTTTGGTATCAAGAAAACATCTCGCCTCCGGAAATAAAAAATGACGTCCTCATATTGAGAAAGGAAATAGCAGCCAAAATAAAAGGAGAAGAGATTGAAAGGAAAGTACTTCCGACCGAATCAAAAGAAGCTATAGTTCCTTCAGAAGCTGGTAAAGAAGTCTTCCAAAAAATAACGATTGAAGCTGAAATTCCATGGAATAGACTCTCTGATTTAATACGTGGTGTGTTTATACCATTGAACAATGAAGGAGCAAACATTTTATTAAAAATGAAAATTGAAGCTTCATCAGAAAAAGGAATAAGTAAAGATACCTATAATTCAAAAATAAAAGAAACTCTGAGTCAAATAGGAGCAAAAATAATTGAGGAGGAAACCAAATAGTTCAAAATTTAATGTGATGAATTTGTCAGAGCCTAGGTTCATCAATAATTTGTATGAGTTAATTCTAAAGGAAAAAGAATTGCACGATTAGGAGTGGACCGGGCGGGATTTGAACCCGCGACCTCCCGCGTGCGAAGCGGATATTCTACCACTGAACTACCGGCCCTCTAATAATTTAATTCAAAAAAATAAAAATAAGATTAATTATAGGCCCGGAATGGGATTTGAACCCATGCAATAGGCTCCACAGGCCTACGAGCTACCAGGCTACTCAATCCGGGCCATTCTCAAAATAATTATTTAATAGACATTTTTAAAAAAATTTTATTGTGA
>Ga0197144_100883_pt1 | contig 10622 bp, 10 predicted proteins | sample GBS85_MetaG_FD_148670 | JGI IMG/M metagenome (GOLD analysis project Ga0197144, IMG submission 148670) | Sediment microbial communities from Great Boiling Springs, Gerlach, Nevada, United States - GBS 85_MetaG | ecosystem: Environmental > Aquatic > Thermal springs > Hot (42-90C) > Sediment...
TGGGGTGCCCGTTTACGACAGCATCTACCTCGTGCTGGCGCAGGACGAACAATGCCCTTTGCTGACAGCCGATGAACGCCTTTGGCAGGCGGTGGCAGGTCCGTTGCCCTTCGTGCGTTGGCTGGGAAGCGACGAACCACAATGACAAAGCGTCCAACGCCTTTGCAAGCCGTTGACCAGTCGCCATTCACCGGTCGCCAGTCGCCAATCGCTGCCGTCAAGGGGTGAAGGAAGTTGGCGACGCTGACTTTGGGACGGACAATCAAGGCGGTGACCGTTGCGCCCATCCGATGGCTGCGCCATGCCTTGACGCTGGTCATCGGCAATCCCGTCATCGCCCGCGAAATGAAAGTGCGGATGCGTTTTGCCCGCACTTTTTGGCTGCAAGGCATCTACCTGCTCACCCTCATCGCCATCACCGCCATCGCTTACCATGCCATCTTCGCCGTCATGCCGATACAAAACCCACAGGAGTTGCAGATGCGGTTGCAAGGGTTTTACCACACGCTCCTTTACAGCCTCGTCATCCTTATCGTCCTCATCGCCCCCGCCTTGACGGCAGGCGCCATCGCTTTTGAACGGGAACGACGGACGCTGGATTTGTTGCTACTAACGCCCTTGCGCCCGATGCAAATTTTGGTCGGCAAGTTGGTCGCCTCTATGGCGTTTTTGCTTTTGCTGCTCACTTTGGCGTTGCCCGTTTTGACGGTCGGCATCCTCATGGGCGGGGCGACAGTCGGCGACTTGCTGGCGACTTATGCCCTCCTCGTCTTCAGCCTCTTACACCTTTGTGCCTTCGCCCTTTACTGCTCTGCCTGCAACCGCAGCAGCGGCTTGGCGACTTTTTGGGCGTATGTCGGCGCAGCGGTGATGCTCAGCGCCACCAGTTGGATGGCGATAGCGGAAATTGCCTTGGGCGCGGCGCGCGCTGTGCGGGGAGTTGTTGGCATGGGAATGGCGATGCCAGACCAAATCCTCTTCCCGTTGGCGTCCTTGCATCCTTTCGCAGCGCCCGTGATCCAAGGGATGCCGACGAAACTGTTCGGCGTGACCATCCCTTGCTGGCTTATTGGCGCTTTGTTCAGTTTGCTCCTCACCCGTTTTTGGCTGACGGCGGCTGCGGCGAAATTGCCCGCTGTCTATCGCGCCAATTTCGTCGGCTCGCTGCGTCGCCAAGCCTTGCTCTTGAGCGTCCTTGCTATCCTCACCTTTGACGCCTTTGCCAGTATCGCTTTCGTGGTTCCTGCGGGCAGACCTTCATCCGTTGAAGTCACCCAAAGTTTGCTCTTCTTCCTGATGCTTTTCGGCTCTTTCGTCACGCCCTTCGTGCCTTGGATTGCGACTTTCGGTGAGCACGAAGGCAAGCCACCTGCCGACGACGGTTGGTTTCGCCCGCTTCGCCTGTTCCAACCTGTCGCTTCGGGCGCTTTGCCGTTCATCCTGCTTTGGTTTCTCCTGACGGCGACTGTCGCAGGGGCATTGCTCATCTGGCGGATGGGTGCGATGCCCTTTTGGTTGCCCGTTTTTGCGGGCGCTGGCTATTGCGCTCTTTGCCTGACCTTTTTCTGGACGATCGGACGGTTCTGGTCGGCGTTCCTGCGTCACCTTAACCTCGCTCGTTGGCTCACCCTCGGCACCCTCGTTTTGGTGACTTTGCTGCCAGGCACTTCCGAATGGTCGTTGCTCTCTCCTTTCAACTTGTTGTCCTTCACCAACCCCCAGTTCAATTTCGCCCCCTTCGTGGAGCGGGTGGCTGTTCATGGGGTCGTTGTCGCCCTACTGACGGCATTGCTGTTACTGCTGTCGCATACTTTGGGCAGTGCCCGACGCCGCCCTCAAACGGGGTGATGCGAGATGAAGCCTGACGCCTTGACGCAAGCGTTGCGACCCTTCCGCCAAAGGGCGCGGTTGGTGCTGGCGTGGCGCTACGGCGCTATCGGAATGACCGTCGGCATCGCCCTCGCCCTCGTTGCTGACCTCGGCGATTGGTGGGGCGCATGGCGCGTGGAGCCTTGGATGCTCATCGCCCTCATCGTCATCGGTCTCGCCGCTGGCATCGCCAACGCTTTGCTCCGCCCACTGCCGATGGACGCCTTAGCCCAACTCATTGACCGACGCGCCGAACTAAAAGACCGCGTGACGACCGCCATCTTCCTCAACGAACCCTCTCCCTTCGCCGACCCCTTGCGAGACGATGCCCTTCAGCACCTCGCAAACCTCCGACCCGCCCAACTCTTTCGCTTCCGCTTGACAGCGTGGCATGGAGCGGTGGCAGGGTTGCTCGTGGCGCTTTTGGTCAGCCGTTACTTGCCTCAATTGCCCTTGCCCTTCCTTACCCAATTTCGGCAAGACCGCAAGGAAGCGCAACAAGTCGCCCGCAATGTTCGGCGAGTCCTCAAGCCTGTCCTTGAGCACGCCAAAGACCCCGAAGCGTCACGGTTGGAGAAAGCCATCGCCAAACAGTTGCAGGAACTGTATCGGCGTGCCCAGCAAGGACGGTTGAGCAAAAAGGAAGCCCTCATCCAAGCGGAGAAGTTGCTGGCACAAGCGCAAAAGTTGCAACAACAAAGCCAACAGCATTTGCGGCGCGTCTCCACCAAAGCCATCACCGCTGCCGAAACCCTTCAGCAACGGTTGCGCCAACGCGCCTTAGCCTCGCAGATGAAGGAGATGCAGGCGCTGTTGCAGCGGATGAAGGAGATTGAACGGCAACTGCAATCGCCCGACTTGTCGCCATCTCAACGGCAGATGTTGGAAGCGGAGAAGCGGTTGCTGCAACAAGCGATGGCAGCGATGGGGCAACTCAACCCGCAACAGATGAAGCAACTGATGGAAGCGTTGGCGATGCAAATGGCGCAAACGCAACAGATGCTCCAATCGGGGCGTGACGAGCAAGGGCGACCGCTCACCGACGCCGAAAAGCAATTAGCGCAACAGCAGTTGCAAAGTTTGCAGCAAGCCGTCCGCGCCCTCCAACTTTCGCAACAGGCGCAGGATTTTCTGCGCAAATTGACGAGCGACCCGAACTTTCAGGAAGCGATGCGCCGATTGGCGGAGTTGCAAAAGCAACTGCAACAGTTGCAGCAAGGGCAAATGCCCCAACTGTCGCCCGAAGAGTTGGAGCAGATGCTGCGGGAGTTGGAGAAGGCGCTGGAGGAACTGGCGAAGCAGTATGGCGACGACGAGAAAATCCGAGAACTGGCAAGACAACTTCTGGAAGCCGTCAAGCAGATGAAAGCGGGAGGCACCTGAAAGGGTTCGGGGCGGGGTCACCGCCCCCACTTCGGTTTTGGCTGAATTGGCGCGGGTGCTGGCGCCGGTGGCGTCGGCTTTGGTTTCGGCATGGGTGGTGGTGGCGGCGGCATCATCGCTGGCAAACCCCAACCTGGACCGTCCAACAGCGCTGGCTGGGGACGGGGCGGCATCACCAACAGCCAATGGGTCGGTCAAACCGAAAACTTCAACATCGGCGACGAGCCAGTGCGGTTGCACTTGCGCACCCGTCCTGAAGCCTTGACAGGTTCGCAACCACTGTTGCCCGGTCCAGCGGCGACCGAAGAAGTCATCGCCCCTCCGACTCCCAGCGGTTCCAGCATCCCCCTCAGTCGCCTGTTGCCTACCTACACCCAGCGCGCCGAGCAAGCCCTCAGCCAACAAACCATCCCACCTTCCGAACGCCAACGCGTCCGCCGCTACTTTGATGCCCTTCGGCAAGGGACGGAGTAAAAGTCGCGCCTTTTAGGCACTAACAAATTGTCTGTTGAGCGGCTATCAACCGCAACGGACGTTCAACAGGGATGGGAAGTGAAAGGAGGCAACAGGATGGAAACCGCCAAAGAGATGGCGCAATGGTGTCGGGATGTGTTGCGCGCCGTAGAGGGAGAAATCCGCAAAGTTATCGTCGGCATGACCGATATCGTGGAGGGCGTGCTCGTCGCATTGGCGGCGGGTGGGCATGTGTTGCTGGAGGGTGTGCCAGGTTTGGGCAAGACGATGTTAGTGCGGACGCTGGCGCAGGCGCTTAACTTGAAGTTCTCCCGCATCCAATTCACGCCCGACTTGATGCCTGCCGACATCACGGGCACCGATGTCCTCACCGAAACGGAAACAGGCGAACGCACCTTCGTCTTCCGACCAGGACCGATTTTCGCCAACATCGTCCTCGCTGACGAAATCAACCGCGCCACGCCCAAAACTCAATCAGCGCTATTGGAAGCGATGCAAGAGTTGGCGGTCACCGTCGGCGGCAAACGCTATGTCTTGGAGCCTCCCTTTTGGGTGATGGCGACCCAAAATCCCATTGAGCAGGAAGGCACTTACCCGCTCCCCGAAGCCCAATTGGATCGCTTCTTCTTCAAATTGCTCGTGCCCTACCCATCGTTGGACGAATTGCGGGAAATCGTGGACCGAACGACGGGCGCCGAACTGCCACAGGTGACGCCCGTCGCCACCCGCGACGATTTGCTGCGGTTGCAACGCTTCGTGCGAGAAGTTCCCGTCGCCCCACCCATCCGTGATTACGCCCTGAAAATCGTCGTTGCCACCCATCCCACTTCGGAATTGGCGTCATCGGAAGTCAAGCGGTATGTTCGCTATGGCGCTTCGCCCCGCGCCGCCCAGACGCTCCTTTTGGCGGGCAAAGTCTTTGCCTTGTTGGACGGTCGCTACAATGTCGCCCGCGACGACATCAAAAAAGCCATCAAGCCCGCCTTACGCCATCGGGTCATCCTCAACTTTGAAGCGGAAGCCGACCAAGTGACGACCGACGACCTACTGGACCGCCTTACGGAGCATGTGGAACGAACCGAACGCGAACCTATTCCCGTTTAGCCCTTGGGCGGTGAGGGAAAGTGCATGGGTTGCTCCTCCTCGTTGGAGTGGCTATTAGCCACAAGCAAAAGAGTTTCTTCGGTTGTAAAGTCGTCATGTCCGCCGCTAAGCAAGTGCGCCAAGTCGTGTGGGAAAAATTGGGTCGGTTTGACAGTGGCACAAAAGGAAGGTGATGAAGGATGGCGCGCTTCCATGTTTATCTGCAACCTGCCGAAGAAGGCGGCTACATCGCCATCGTTCCTGCCTTGCCAGGCTGCGTGACGCAAGGGGAGACGAAGGAGGAAGCGTTAGCGATGGCGAAGGATGCCATCAAAGGCTACCTCATAAGCCTTCAAAAACACGGCGAACCGTTACCTGCTGGATTGGACGATGCGACAGTGGAAATCGTTGAAGTCGCTTTGGAGGAAGTCATGCGGTGAGCCGCTTGCCGACTTACAAACCCGATGAAGTTATCCGCAAACTTCAAAAGGCAGGCTTTTCGGTTGACCATGTAACGGGCAGCCATTACATCTTGCGCCATCCTGATGGACGCCGCGTCGTCGTGCCTTACCATCAAGGTCGTGACCTAAAACGCGGCGTTCTTAGAACCATTCTGCGACAAGCGGGTTTAACTCCCGAAGAGTTCCGTCGGTTGTAGAGACGCTGGGTCCATCAGCAGGTGCGCCAAGTCCTGCAGGCAAAATTTGGGGCTGCGTTGAAGCGGGGGTAAGCAGGTGATGGCAATGTTGGAAGCCAATTTGCTGGCGCGATTGGAACGGTTGCGGTTGAAACCGCGTCGCCTGCACACGGGATCGTTGCGGGGCGAACGGCTCTCCCCCCGCAAGGGCATCTCCATTGAGTTCGCCGATTTTAGACCTTACGCTGTCGGTGACGACACTCGCCATTTGGACTGGAAAATCCTCGCCCGCTTAGACCGCCCCATCGTCCGCACCTATCGCGACGAGACGGAATTACCCGTTTACCTTCTGCTGGATGCTTCAGCGTCCATGCAATTTGGTAACCCGCCCAAATGGCTATTGGCGCAGCAATTGTCGGCGGCACTCGGATACATCGCCCTTTGCGGCGGCGATGCGTTGATTCCCATCGCCCTTTCGCAACCCGACCAACGCCTAAGCATTTTGCGGGGCAAAGAGATGTTTTGGCGGTTGCTCCGATGGCTCAAGGATTTGTCGCCCGAAGGCAAAGGGTTGGCAGATAGCCTGCATCGGTTCGCCCGCATTGATGTGCCACGCGGGCTCGCCTTGCTCGTCACCGACGGTTTGGATGCTTCCTTCCCTGATGCCCTTCGCCAATTGGCGATGCGTGGGCACGAACTCGTCTTGCTGCACATCCTCTCCGATGCCGAGTGGTCACCCGCATTGGAAGGTGACCTGAAGTTGCTGGATTGCGAATCGGACGAAGCGGTGGAGATCACGGCGACGGCGAGTGTTTTGCGGGAGTATCGGCGCAACTTGGAAAACTTCTGCGCCCAACTGGATGACCTCTGTCGGCGTTCAGGTGGTTGGAGTGTGCGGGTTCGCTCCGATGAGTCCGTCAGCGACATCATCTTCCGCCACCTCCGCCGCTTGGGTATCGTCGGCTTGCCATAATGGCAGTGACTGGCAAATGGTAACTGGTCAAACGGCGGCGAGTAGCAAATAGCGAGTGACGAATGTAGGGGCAGACCTTTGTGTCTGCCATGAAGTGGGGGCGAACGGCGGTTCGCCCTAAACAGCCGCGACGGAAAACGGCAGCGACTGGCGAATGGTCAAACGGCGGCGAAGAGCGATTTGGACGAAGGCAGCGGGTGATGACTGATGGGATGGCAACGGACGGCGATGTTGGCGCTTGGTGATGCGCTCGCTTTCCTCCTCTTCGCCGTTTTAGGCTTGGCGCACCATCGCCAACCGCTCACCACTGACCGCGTTGTCCACGCCGCTCTCCCTTTCGCCCTCGCTTGGTTCGCTTTAGCGCCATTGCTGGGGGCTTTCCGTTCGCCGACCATTGATGCGCCGAAACAAGTCCTTTGGCGAGTTCCCCTTTGCTGGTTCGTTTGTGGCGTCGTGGGTTTGTTGCTGCGCTCTTGGCTTTGGCATCGCCCGCCCGTTTTGTCGTTCGCCCTCGTGGCGTTGCTTATGACGATGGTGCTGCTGACAGCGTGGCGGGTCGCTTTTGCCCTCGTTTTTCAGCCCACCATCCACCGCGAAAAAATTCACCCTTAAGCGATGGCACATCCGTTTCACAACCCAACCACCAATCGCCAAAGGTCAAACAGCAACGCCTCCCCGATGGGCATGTCCAGCAACCGAAACCACGCGTAAACGATGCGCCCCTTGCCGACGGTCACGATGCCCACGCCTAACCCGTGCGACGAACCTTGCTCATCCACCAATTCCACCAACGGCATCACACCCGCATACTTTGTCAAGGGGCGCCAACGCAAGTCGCCCTCGTCGGGAAAGGGGAAACGGTCAGGCAAATGGGGCAACGCCTTTTTGTCCCGCACGACGAAACTCAACCGCCACCCTTCCTTCGGTCGCTCCCAAGCGATAACCAGCGGTAGACCCAACTTGGGCGCATGGTTGACTGTCCACTCCTTTCCCCTCGCCCCGTCGTAGTAAAAGGGCATCGGTTCCGACGGCAACACCATCAAAGTCCCGCCGTCTGCCACATAACGCTGCAACGCCGCCAAAACATCCCCTGCGTCTCTCACCGTTGCCCGATAAACTTCCCCACCCGCATAGACAGTGACGGGAAACTTTTGCGGGTTGAAAGTTTGCGGGTCAACGACTTGCTCCCACGAAAGCCAATGAACTTTTGCGCCCAACCCCAAAAGCCACCATGCCCCTTCCGAGTCGCCATCGGGCAACATGGCGATGGTGAAGCGCCCCAATGCTTTGCGCAACCGCTCCCGTTCTGCCTCTGAAATCGCCGATGTTTCCCGTTCCACCCTTCGGGGCGGAAGGCGCTTGAACTTGGGGGCAAATTCCGCTGTCGTCTTCAACTCCCGATCCCCATGCTCCACCGACGGCTCTATCTCGCTCCCTTCGTGCCACTCGTTCCAACTCGTGATCAACACCCAATCGGGGTTGGCTTCCAAAACCGCCTCCCACAAAACGCGGTAAGTTTGCCCACCATGCCGCTCCGTAATCGGTCGGGGCGGTTTTCGGCCAAGCAATTTGCTGTCGTCATAGCCTGGGATGATGGTCAAGCAAGCGATGCGCCCTTCCCCTGCCGTCGCCACCCACTTGGGGAAAGTCTTTTGCGCCCAAGCAAAAATCTCGTCTACCGATCTGCCTTGCGTGGCGCCTGTGATGTTGTAGGTGTGGATGCCGTCAAAGATGCGGGCTGCCCGTCGCGTAATTTGGTCGCCGATGAAGACGGCGCCACCTTCGTAGCGGCGATGAACTTCGCTGATGACCCAAAGCCAACCGTTCAAGCCAATCTGTCCGATGGCACGCCCGTAAACGAACAAAACAGGTTTCCCGTCCAGTTTTAGCCACGCAGGATGCTTGCCGTAACGCTCCAGCAAGTAAAGGACATCGTTGAGGGCTTTTGTGCGGTCGTTGTTGGGCACAGTCTCAAAGTAGGCGGTCACTTCCAATCCGAAGCGCTGCGCCGTGTCCAGCAACAGCGGCAGCCCTTGATCGTGGAAATCGTGGGGCTGCCACCAACTGACGATGAAGCCGTCAATGCCCGCCTCCTTCGCCCAACGGCAATGTTGCTCCACAACTTTTGGGTCGTGGCTGTCATAAGGACCAAGTTGCGGGTAGTGGGTGCTGTTACCGATGCGTTTGTTCGCTTCGTCCACTTTGCTCCACTGAAACCATCGCCCGCTGACTTTCGGGTTGCCATACCAGCCATAGTAAAACGCCAGCACCTTTTTGGGCACTTTCGTCCATCGGACTTGCGCCCGCTCCGCCAACAAACTCCCCTCCATCTGTGTTCGCCCCCATTGCCAAAGCATGACGGCGCCGATGAGCATCAGCGACGCAAACCACCATCGCTGGCGCATCCCCCGTCCCTCCTTTCATCCTAAATTGAAAGGCATCTTCAAGGCGACCACGCCCAAAGATTTTGCAGCGGCGAATTTTTCCTTGCTACCCTTTGTCGCAAATGTCGGTTGGCAAGCGTTTCGTAAGTTCCCTGCGGCAAATTTTGGGTGGAGGTGACCAAGATGGTTACGGTTGAGCGTAAAACGGAAACTGTTGGCGTTCAGCGTCGCAAGTTCAGCAAAGCGGAGTATTATCGCATGGCGGAACTGGGTTTTTTCAACGGGCAGAGGGTGGAGTTGATTGACGGCGAGGTGATTTTGATGAGCCCGCAAGAGGCAGGACATGCTACGGCAGTGGAGTTGGTCGTGAGGGCATTGGAAAAGGCTTTCGGGGAAGGTTACCATGTGCGAGACCAAAAACCTTTGGACTTCGGTGAGCATTACGAACCTGAGCCGGATGCGGCAGTGGTGGAAGGTTCGCCTCGTGACTACGCCCAAACTCACCCTAAGACGGCGGTGCTCATCGTTGAGGTGGCTCTTTCATCGGTTGACTACGACCGCACCATCAAAGGCAGCCTTTACGCAAAGGCGGGCATTCAGGAGTTTTGGCTTTTGAACCTGAAGGAACGAAGGCTTGAGGTTTTTCGCGAACCCGTCCCGATGCCCGACCAACCTTTCGGCTTTGGCTATAAAAGCCTTCGCATTTACTTGCCTGAGGAAACCGTTGCTCCGTTAGGGAAACCAGAGGCAAAAATCAAGGTCGCCGATTTGTTGCCGTAGGAGTGCCTGCAAAGGCGTGGTTGAAGCGGAAAGGGTAATTTATGCCCCTGAAGGGGATTGGTCACTTCGTCGGCGCCGCTTGATGGTCAAGAGCCGTTCCGTTGCCCGCGCCGCCCCACCATCGGAGGGGGCAACGGGGCGAGGTTCGGAAGGCGCTGGCGAAACTGTCGGCGCAGCCCCTGCGGGTTCGGAGGCTTGATCGGGAACGATGGGTTGGGTCGGGATTTCGCCGATCGCTTCCCGCACTCTTTGTCGTCGCCTAAGCAACGAGCGCTCTTTCGCCAACCGCAATCGTTCCGTCGTCGCAGGGGCAACCGCCACTCGTTGCCTCCGCCTTGTCCACCATCCAACCAACTTCCCTTGAAGCGCCATGATGATTTCGGGCACACCGATGACCAATCGGCGAACGGCGATGTCCATCAACAGCAACACCAAAGCCGCCATCACGCACCAATGCCAAACATCCGTCGCTGCCGCCAACGGTTGTGGGGGCAACTGAAAAACTTCCTTTGCTGGCGGGTTCATCCGTCCGCCTGTCAATTCTGCCAAGCGCGTCAGCAACGGAAGATTTGCCCGCAGGAAACGATACTCCGTCGGATACGCCAAAGCAAAACCTGTCGTGTAAACCCGCGCTTTCCCTTGCGCATTCGGCTCCACGACGCTCACAAAGTAAACTCCCGTTTGCGAAACAGGCACACGCCCCCGATAGCGTCCCAATCCTTCCTGCTGCATCAACACGGTTCGGGTTTCGCCCGTCGGGTCGGTGACACGCACCTGCGGCTCAAGCAAATTCAATGGTTCACCCTTTTCGTCGGCGGCTTCCATCCCAATGTCGGCAACGCCTTTGCTGACCCGAACGGTGACGGTGTAGCGTCCCTGCGTCGCCCGCCGCAACAAACTTCGCACCAAGTTGCCCCAAAACTTGCCAAACTCTCCCCATCTCACCCACTCCCTCGCCCATTTCCCCTTCCCATCCGATGTCCACGCCATCACCGCCCCCAACCCATATTGCCCCACCGCCAACAACGGGTCCCCTTTC
>Ga0197144_100884_pt1 | contig 10606 bp, 12 predicted proteins | sample GBS85_MetaG_FD_148670 | JGI IMG/M metagenome (GOLD analysis project Ga0197144, IMG submission 148670) | Sediment microbial communities from Great Boiling Springs, Gerlach, Nevada, United States - GBS 85_MetaG | ecosystem: Environmental > Aquatic > Thermal springs > Hot (42-90C) > Sediment...
CAGTAGATGATGTAGCAGGCATAGTAATGGAGGTTATGGGGTTAGAGGGTGTGGAGAAGGTGTACAAGCCAATGCTACATGGAATTGGGTGGCTCGGAGACGTGAAGAGGGTGGCCTTGAAAATAGATAGACTCAGGATGCTAGGCTTTAAACCTAAAATGAGATCCAGAGAGGTTGTAGCAAGGACTGTAGCGGAACTCCTAAGGGAGATCAGCAAGAAATCGTAAGCACGAAGGAGGCTGTAACGTAAACATGAGAATAGCCCTAACTAAGAGGGGGTACATAACATACCTAGATAGGAGCGAACGGTTCATAGCTCTCTTAGCGAAGATTTTGAACTAAATATCGTCAAGGTAAACTATGTATGACAGTAAAATTAAGGTTTTCACGCTAAGCTTGCAAAGTGAGTGTAATACTGTGTGAGACATGTACTCAGCGAGTTATCGAGATTCCATTCAAACAACTTGAGGTAGCTACCAGGGTTAGTAGCTGGGTGTGCCGGATCTACTAGCACACTATCTGGTAAGCTATCTAATCGTAAGAACAATCGTTGAGCCTAGGTATGCCTTGATAATAGCTTTTGTAGGCTTACTCCCAGATGTTGATGCCCTACTAGGGGTTCATAGATGGATTACTCACAGCGTTCTAGTAGCGCTTCTGGCCTCAACACCGCTATTAGCGTTAACCTACGTATTAGGGGAGAGATATGTTAAGGTGGTATTGCTAGCACTACTACTCTACACGCTACACCTAGTACTAGACTTGCTCATTGGACCAACCCCAATACTATACCTACTGGTAGGCTCAATCCGGGTTAAACTAGAGGTAAACGGACTATATAGTGTTGCTAATGAATACTCAAAAGCTGATAGAAAGCCTTAAGTACAAGGAGACATGATCATAGTATACACATATTATAATAATCCCTGGAAGATGGAAAGCGGTGATGATGTACGAATACACTCTATTCTATCTTTCTTAGTTAAATCAAACAAGCTCATAGTCTTTAACTTAAGTCTCACAACAAAAGCTAACTCTAGCTTTATACATGATGGCGTGGTTTATGTTTGCTTGCCGAGGAAACTATATCTGTTATTATCGAAGATTATTCGATGGAGTAAGCATTACGATTTAAACCCATTGATGAAGCTCACACACTACGTCGATGAGTTTATAGCTACTGTGAAGTTGCGTAGAGAGCTCAAGAAAGCGGATATGATACTAGTTTTTGGCTCTATGTCCTTATTCTCCCTCTACTCAAGACTGCTTGGGATAAAGAAAACAATAGTGTATGACCCGCTCGCTAACTATTCACAAACACTATATTTGAGATCCCGTAGAAGCCTGCTCGAGTTATTAAGATATGGGCTTTACCTTTCATTACATAAACTTGAAGTGAACTCCTCCGATATAGTTGTCTATCCATCGCGAATAGACTTGGAGAACGCGATGTGCATGTTTAAGCCCAAGAAGGCTGTTATCATACCAAATCCTATGCCAATATGCTATGAGAGTATGAAGGAGTATGTGAGCTTAAGAGCTAAGCGAGGAGATTATGATAAACCATACTTCATACTGCTCGCTGGAGGAAAGGGAAAAGCCAACGAGGAGGCTGTAAGAGTAGCTATTGAAGTATTCAACGCGTTTCCACCAGAGAAATTTAGGTTATTTATCACGGGACCTTGGGAAGACATGAAAAGGTACATGAGAAATCCAAGTATAGAATTGCTAGGGTTTGTGTCAAGAGAGAAGCTTAAAGAGCTACTAGCGGTATCGGATTACGGCCTTTCACCTGTATTCAGCCATTGCGCAGGCACGTTTCTCAAGACACTTTCATACATTTCAGCTGGTCTAGACATCATCGCGTCACCCTGTAGTATTGCTGGAATTGACGTACCCATGGGAATTAAAGTTCACCTAGCAAGAAACAGAGAAGAATTCACTAAGCTAATTAAAAGAATTACATCTAATTATATAGGGCAACGCGAAGCAATAAGTAGTGCCCGCACCGTCGCTATATGTAAGGATTCTCTCCCCAAGGTAGGAGTTTATTGAAACCATTTGCTGTCGTAAAGAGTGAGACACGTCTATGCCGTCGATACTGGTAGTTAGCGAGATCTTCTATCCCGAAGGTGGCGGAGCCGAGAAGGCAACGTATCTCGTACTTGAAATTTTAGCTAGGCACGGTTTTAAGATAACTGTTTTCACGGGGTCAGAGAAGCCCGCTGTAATACCCGGTGTCGAGTATTATATCACGCCGTACTTGAAGCACACAAACAGGGTTGTTAAGTTTGCACGCCTAGAGTTGCTCGCAAACGGACGCTTCTTCACGAATCTGCTATCTGAGCACGAGGTGCTCTACATACCCCTATACGCTTACCCCTTGATACCTGTAGCTAAGAAAAAGGGGTTACATGTAGTAGTACATGTGCACAACTACATGCCAGTCAGGTATAGCTCGGTAAAGTACTTTTTCGAGCCAGATACTGTTAATATCTATGATGAACTAAAACTAGCTGTTTTTCACGAGTATCACGTGCAGAGAAGCTTACAGAGAACGCTGCTATTTCCTCTCTCCTTTGCCGTATACCTTTTGAATAGGAAGCAAGTAGAAAAGGCAGATAGATTGGTATGCGTGTCCAAGAGACAGGCGGAAATTATTGTGAAAACTAACCCACGCCTACTAGGCAAAGTGGAGGTAATCTACAACCCCATACCCCCGGAACTTCTAAACTACAAACCTAACAAAGAGCCGGAGGACACGCCTACATTCATGTATGCTGGAGGAGATAGCCACGTAAAAGGCTTTCACATATTAATGCAAGCACTCAACAAGCTAGGGATACAAGGAGTCAAAGCAAGGTTTATATTTATAGGTGAGTATAGCTCCGAAAGCCTTGAAACGCTGAAAAGACTAAGTAGGAAGTATAAAAGTTTAAACATACAAGTGCTAGGAAGAGTTGAGCACGGAGAACTCGCTGAGCTATACAAAAAAGCGTGGGCGCTCCTATTTCCGTCAATACACGAAGAGCCTTCACCTTACGCCATTTTGGAAGCAATGTTAGCAGGTACTATCCCGGTAGCTTCTAGCCTTGGTGGTATACCTGAATTATTAAGTGGTGCTATTGCCCAGCAGTATATGATCTCTCCAGGAAACGTTATAAGTCTTATTGAGAAAGTTACGAAGATATGCTCTCTTAGCGTTAATGATGTAAAGGCTTTGGGCTACAAGTTAAGGTGGGAAGTATTAGAGAAGCTCGATCCAAGCAAAACAGAAAAAAAGATTCTCGAAATATTCGGAGATGCCTATGAAAGCTAACATACGGAGGTAACTGCGAAGGAAAAGCTTGGGGCACGTCTAACCATGCTTACTTGGAAGATATTCGAGGAAATCCTGCACGGTGAAAGGAAGGAAGTTGGCAATCTCACTATAAGAGCACTTTTAAAGAACAAGGTGCTCTACTTGGCTGGGCTAATAAACAATAAGTTGCAAAACACGGAGGAATGGAAGGAACTAGAGAGAAGAAGAAAACTGCAAAGGACTGCACTAGCAGAATTTATTAATATAGCTGAGAAAGTAGGTGCTAGGTACGTAGTAGTTAAGACGTTCAAGCTCTTTCCATATGTACCTGACGACGTGGATATATTAATATTAGATAAGCACATGGTAAACGACATTGTAGCAGAGCTTGCTAAAAGAGGCTTCAAGGTCAGGTCTAAAGGAACACTTGAGATTACTATTAGCAAAGTTGCTAACAAGACTTTTGCAGATCTAGATATACACTTCAAAATGGCTGCTGGCGAGTATGAGTATTACCCTCATGAAGTAATATGGCAAAATAGTAAGAAAATGGAAGTAGATGACATAAAGCTAAATGTTGCTTCGTGGGAAGATGAGTGTATAATTACATTGGCTCACGCGATAATGAAGGAACTTGAAGTCCTGGCTTCAGACTTGCTTCATGTCATGATCTGCGAGAAGAAAGGTTATATTAAACGCGAACTTCTCAAGTCAACAGGTCATGTTAAAACATATGAAGTTTTCTCGAAGATACGTCAACGAGTGATACAAAATAGTGAAGTACTTCCCTATCAAATACCTCTCTGGATAACTGCTCTCACATATCTACACAACATGAATTACAGAATAAACGCCGGAAAATTAAAACCAGTACGTGAGCTAATGGAGTTCCCAAAGGCAAAGAGTATAAGAAAACTCATCGTTAGGCTGATCTAGATGCTATTAATAATCTTATTTGGACCAGATGGGTCAGGGAAAACAACTCTAGCTAAGGATCTAATATTTGAGCTAAAGAAGCTAAATTACAATGTAGTATATGTTAGGATGAAGTCGCATCACTTAGTAATGTACCTTGTTCTAAGACTTCTTCAAAAGCTTAAATACATACCTGAAATAGGCTCGCCTAGAGTAATTGATTACGGCTTGAGAATGATTTTTAGAAAAAGCAAAATATATCTGCTCTTAGAATTCTCGAGCATAGTCTTATGGTACTTGCTCTTCGTAAAGCCACACCTCTTGAGAAACAATATCATTGTAGCTGACAGGTTTTCACCAGATTCTATAGTATCTCTTTACACAGTCTCAAGAACTCTTCCAAGAATATACAAGAAGGTCTTATTGAATCTATGTCAAGGAAGCATCGCTATCTATTTACGTGCCGAACCCTACATTCTCCTTTCAAGGAAAGTAGGTGAAAATTTATCAGAGATGTATCTGTGGTATCTACTAGTGCTTTATGATGATATAGCAAGAGAGGTAGCACTGGTAGCAAAAGGTTTGCTTACCATAGATACTACTAGACTGTCGAAGAATCAATCAGCAAGAGTGATAATAGAGTTCGTAAAGAGATACCTATGACCTCAATACTAATAATAAGCGAACTCTTTTATCCTGAGGGAGGAGGAGCCGGGAAAGCTACATACCTAGTACTTAGATATTTAGTTGAGTACAACTTCAAGATAACGGTTCTCGCCAGCACAAGAGATCCCATCAAGATACCCGGCGTTAAATACTATATTACGTCGCTTCTTCAACATGCAGATAGGGTAACTAAACTAATACGCCTTAAATTATTTGCAAACAATTCAATTTCTACAAAGCTACTATGTGATCACGACGTACTATACATACCCCTCTATGCCTATCCTCTAATACCCATAGCGAAACAAAAGGGCTACGCGTAATAGTACATCTACACAATTATATGCCTGTAAGATATAGCTCCTTAAAATATTCCTTCGAACCAGATATTATAGATACTCTAGGTGACTTCAAGTTAGCAGTATTTCATGAGTACTGCATACAAAAACCTATTAAGAACGCTATCCACGCCTCTATCATTCTCGGTATATCTTTTAAACAAAATGCAATAGAAGAGACTGATAAGTTCATATGTATATCCCAGAGACAAGCAGAAATAGTTGCAAAAACAATCCACGTGTAGTAGCTAAAATAGAAGTAATTTATAATCCACTATCACCAGAATTGCTGAACTGTAAGCCCGAAAAGAATCTACTGCTATATCCACCCTTCTATATGTTGGAGGAGATAGCTTCGTGAAGGGGTTTCCGACATTATTGTATGCGATAAATTACATGGACGAGCAAAATATCAATGCAAAGTTTATTTTAGCTGGAAGTAGTTATAGAACTCAAAGTCTTAGTATATTGCGGCATTTAAATAAAAATCCATAAATATCTAAATATCCAGGTAATAGGTAGAGTTGGCTTTGACGATCTAATCAAGGTATATAAAGCTGCATGGATCTTGTTATTCCCTTCGATATCAGAAGAACCCTTCCCCAATGCGGTTCTCGAATCTTCACTTTTAGCGATGATATCAATAACTCCAAATATAGGGGGTATAAAAGAAATACTAGAAAATACCGTAGGCGAGAAATACATGTTCGACGCTGGAGATGTGAGATCGTTACTTGGAATACTGGATGAGATTGTCAATCACAATCCTCACGATATAATTGGAAATGAAAGAAACCTTAGATCACGTACATCGTCTAAGTTCGAGGATAAAGAATTCCAAGTAGTAAATAAAATGCTTAAAATACTTAGTTAAGAACCGAGATCGTACTTGATGTGAAATAATGGATGCCATAAATTCTTTAACGTTAATTATATTGGTTAAGAATTATCTTCGAACCATTAAGGAGAAAGAGACTTCGTTATAGGTTTTTTGACTACTGGGTGAAATATCTATGCGTAGACGGAAAACGAGGGTGCTACATTACGGAACGCTTCCAATTACATATAGTTCTCCTAGCTTCTACAAATTTATATGGTATATTATATCAAGTAATAACACAAGGCACTTCTCAGATTATTATCCCGAGATCTTTGATGTAGAGTATTTTACATGGACCAAGAGAGCCGTCTACAAAATTGATGTTAAGAAAGTATACCTTCTTGATTTTTTTGAACTCGTTTTGACTCTTATCAAGAAATCGATAGATAAGGACATTATCGTAACCTTAGGTTTTCCGGCAATACTCGAATTTATTGTTTTAATGTTTATTTCGAAAATACGAGGCATACGTATTTTTGTTAGAGATACTCATTGGTATTGGCCGCAGACAAGAATCTCAAGGTTTCTATGGAATATATATTTTAAACTACTCAAACACGTAGATGGAATTCTATGCCCAGGTTTAGCTTCATACAATTATTGGAAGACGTATGGCTTTAAGAAGGTTTATATTGTACACTACTATGCACTAGAGGCTACAACTACGGAGTGTAATTTGGATAGAGAGGAAATCCGACGCAGACTAGGCATTGGAGACGATGAAATAGTGATTCTTTATCTAGGGAGACTCGTTAAAAAGAAAGGTTTGGATGTTTTAATCTTAGCATTTTTAAAACTTGTGAGCGAGAAACCTACATTTAATATTAAGCTTACAATAGCAGGCGACGGTCCCGAAAGAAAGAGACTAGAAAACCTATGCAATCAACTAGGGTTAGCCGGCAAGGTAGTGTTTTTAGGCACTGTGCCCGAAAAAATTAAGAAGTGTATTTATAAAGCATCTGATATCTTTGTTTATACGCCTATAATCATGGAGATTCCGGAAGAATGGCCGATAGCTCCATTAGAAGCCATGAGCTTAGGAATTCCTACTATTGTCTCTACAGCGGTGGGTTCCCTACCCGATATATCGCATGGTGTTCTCGTGGTTAGACATGGCGACGCTGAGGCACTATATAGAGCAATGAAATGTCTACTAGAAAATAAACGATTGCAAAGTTATTTGAGTAAGCTATCATTGAATATATATACAAATCTCTCCAACTTGACACGTATAAAGATGGAGTTCTTATATGCTATGCTTAACTCATTTAGAAATCTTTATAGGTGAAGGTTGCAAATGCGAAAAAGCAAAATGATAGTTTACTTTATTCCTTTCACAAATGACCCCGACATAGACACTATCTCAACAAGGATACCGTTACTTTATGCTGCACTCAAAGAGTATGCAGAAGTGGTAAAAGCCCCACCGTCCGTCAACTCTAAGAACTTCATAATTAATAGGCTCCTTCTCCTTGTTAAAACAGCAAAATCTATTTTCCAAATACCTAAACTCAAACCACGTATGAAAACCCTCATTATTATTGGAAGCGACCAACCATCTGGTTTTGTGGCTGCGATCTTGGGTGAATTCATGAAACATTTATGGAGGAGCAGAACTATATTTGTGGTTTATGATTCACATGGAAGTAGATACAAATTAGCTAATGATTTAAATCCGCCCTTTATCTACAAGATAATAAGCGTATTCGAGGACGCTTTTTCAATCAGAAACTCAGATAAAGTCATAGTTCCGACATATGCAGATATGGCTATTTATCATCATTATGTATGTAAGAAAGATAAGTTCATGTTGCTTCCGTCATTCGTTAGAATAAATAACGTTATATTCAATGAATGGAGCAAAAGAGAATTGGATTTCGCCTTTCACGCTAACTTCAATTATCCACCTAACATAGATGCAATAAAAATAATATCAATATTTCTAGCAACAAAGAACAACTTAAAATTTGTAATATTCGGCGTGAATAGCGAAAACGCTTGCAAACATCTGCCCCCAGAAATATTTAAACAAAATAACGTAGAATGCCTTGGTTATATAACAAATCCTTATCAAATATTAGGTAATACGAAAATTTACTTAGCCCCAATCTTTAAAGGAACAGGCATTATAACTAAGGTACTAGAAGCCATGGTTGCTGGAGCAATTCCAATAACAACAAAATTTGTTAGCTTAGGCATACCTGAACTTCGTCGATGGCCTGAGTTAATTGCTGAAAATCCAAACGACTGGATTGTTAAAGTTGAAAACCATTTAACTGGAAAGTACAAGCTAAATTACGAAGATATCTCCAGAAAATTAGCTGAGATTGTAAAACACAAATATAGTTACGAGAAAAATAAATTAATACTCGAAAATATTTACAAGAAGGTTAAAACTGATGTGGTAATGGAAAAGAATTAGTAACCATAAGAGTGGAGGCACACACCATGAATATTATGCAATATATTATTATATATGGGTTTATCTACACACTAGCTCTCCTAATTTTAACAAGGAAGCACGAAGCTAAAACTGTCACGTCTACTCAAAGATCCAGATTATCAAGCAAGTGCGATGTAGTCTTAGCGATTATAATTGGACTCGTTATTTTGATCATGCCAGTAGCTTTATATACTATTTCTAATTACCATTCCTTTCCGAATCCGGACACATACTTTTATATAGTCTCTAGTTACATTGACAATTGGAGTGCAATGCCCGTGAATGAATACTATAAATCCTTCCCCATATATGTAATTTTAATAAAATCTCTTAGCTTGATTACAGGTATCGAACGCACTCTAGCTATAATGGTTATACATCTGTCCGCTCTTTGCCTATTGTTTATCGGTATTGTTATTTTACTAGAATATTTAGGTAGGAAGACACATACTACATCACGCACCATATTTCTGATTTCTCCTATTTTCATTAGTAGTATTTACTTTTACTCATATCTTAATATCATGATTCCGCAAACATTTTCACTATGGATAATTATATTCCTCTTCATCGTTCTATTGAACTCAAAACGCAACATTCTACTGGTTGTTTTGCTATCTATCTTGGGATTGGTACACGTATCGACGCTTCCCTTCCTCTTCATTGTATTACTTATGTCTTTTGTATTAGGATGGATAATTTCAAAAATGTATATTAATGGTAAGAATGCAACACCATTTCTTGGAAACAAATCTATGTTATTATCAACGGTTATTCTGATAATAACATATTCATTATATATCATCTATGCCTATAGGGTTGCTGGACTAGAGACTTATATGCACTACTACATTGATATTTTGCATAGGATCCTTTATCAACCAGAAGATCTCGTTTCTATTTTCATTGGCACCGCACCATATGGCGGTATCACTCGTCAATACCCATTTATTAGTGCACTAGGACCCGCCTTTATAGTTGCGGTGTTCATAGTAGGTCTTTATTTAATCATCTTTAAAAAACTACTACCACACCCACTTATCCTCGGTATGATGATATTTGGGGTAATATCCTTATCAATTGGCTTCACCCGTTACTACATAGCCATTGATATTCCATCGGCAAGTATAGCAAGATACATGAATGTTTATGGTTTTCTCTTTTTAGTGATATATGATATATACGTGATTCATCAGATCACTATGAGATATAACAGTAAAGTCATGTATTTTGTCATTATCAGCATGGCTCTTGTAGGAATGACTGGTTCTCTATTTGACCCTATAACTATACCATATAAGCAGTCACATTCAGACGTCTTATTCGCGAGAACTTTAAGTAGTTTTATAGAATCATATAGTACTATTTACTTCGAATCTGTTGAATTATATTACTATCTAGGACCGCAAATATCCTTCTGGAAGTTTCAAGATAAAGCAGTCAATATAAATTCAGTCTACATTAAAGATGTTCTAACTATACGTGATGTTCCACCATTTTCTTACAATGTAATTATTGATAACATGATCTTTGCAATGGGGTTCAATGTTGTCTACATTCATGGTTCATTAGAAACAAACCCTATATTGATCATAGGGTTGAATCCGTCTAGGTGATACTAGTAGTGGGGCTCCTAGGGATTTATCATAATGGAGAAACAAAATGATATGCAATGAAAGAAATTCGGGAGTACGGGTTCTAGTGTTGTCTTCTGATCCATGGATCAATAGATTACATGGTGCTTCCATATTATCTTTTTGGTGTGAGCTACACAAATACGTTAAAACTGAAGTATATATTGCTTTTGAACAGTATGGAAAAACGTATTCATTCCCTCCTTGTAATATAGTGAGAACGCTAACTGTAAAGAATCTTCCCCTAGTAGATTTTATTTCCCTTTCAATTAGGTTTCTAGATACATTAATAAGAATAAAACCAAGTATTGTTATATGTGATCCAGCGACTTTTCTACCGTCAACTATATATAAATTGTTATTTAGAGATCGGGTTCGTCTCGTACTATTAATTCTATCTCGCCCTGTTCTAACAAGTTCTATACGCGG
>Ga0197144_100888_pt1 | contig 10557 bp, 17 predicted proteins | sample GBS85_MetaG_FD_148670 | JGI IMG/M metagenome (GOLD analysis project Ga0197144, IMG submission 148670) | Sediment microbial communities from Great Boiling Springs, Gerlach, Nevada, United States - GBS 85_MetaG | ecosystem: Environmental > Aquatic > Thermal springs > Hot (42-90C) > Sediment...
CTGGCAACATGCTAAATGCGGCACAAGGGCGTGTATTTTGTTTGGCCCCTTGGCGCGTGATAGTTCGGAGAACACTCTGAGGCATATCCCCATAATCTATGAGAAGGAGTACTTAGACTGGCTTAGGGCCGTGGTGTCTAAGCGGGCACAGGTTGACTCCTGGGAGATCATTAGACAACGTCTCCAGATATATGAGGCGACTTTAAATAGGTTGCTGGAGGAGCTGTCTAAATTGGCGGATAGAAATGCATATGAGTTGGCGGTCATGGTTATCCAGCAGGCCAGACAGCTTATGGCCCAGCTTTCGCAACTACAGGGACGTCAACAGACATAACACATATATAACTCTCCAGCCTAATGGCCTATGGCGGTTTCCGGTGGAAGGCTAGACCGCAGATATGTTCTTGCCGCCATAGTGTTGGCGTCACTTATAGCGGCGGCGTTATGGCTCTACTTTGGGCAAACTGATGGCGCGGGTGGGGGTGGCGGTGGTGGGACAACGACCACAACGCCTGGTCCGTCAGGGGGGCCAGTTGTACTCTACCCGACGTCGGATTTACCCGACGGTTTTGACCTAATAGTGGTGGAGGATCACGTTGAGGTAAGTGACGGGCAATACATAATTATTACTGAGGCCCACGGTACATATAGGTCTCTTGTGGCATATGGCGGCGCCTCTGTGTCTGGCAATATCACACATGGTCAGGCCGTTATCAAATATTCTAATTACATTATACCGCTAGTGGCTTTCGCCTCTACCAACAGAACTATCACCTATGACTACCCGGGCATAAGGATTAGGCTGGATAATGAACACGGTGGGTTTGTGGCCTATACGTCCATCTCTCTTGCTATTTATTATAGGGTATATGAGTTCAACGTCAGCGGCACCACCGTTTACGTGTGGTTGCCGGCCTCTCGTGGTCCTACGGCCCTTGACTATGATAAGCATGTATTCGTGGACCCAGTCTACGGCGTCTACTATATCAACGGCATGCCTTACACACTTGAAATGATATCGCCACGTGAACCACGTAGAGGCATCTTAAGGGCGTGGGTTGTCGCAACAGATAAAAACGGCACTTACGTGTTCCGTATAAATCCATAAATTTTTTATCTTAACCTACTTCTCATGTCCGAAATTATAGGCACGATAGGTAAGTATGGGCTGTTAGGCGTATTGGCGGCCTTTGTGCCAGCTTTTGTCCACGGCGCTATGGCTGGCGCTATCGGGCTAAGCGACCACCCAGTTATCGCCATGATCCAATTGCTGTCATATATCGCTATCGTGGCGTATTGGGGGCGGCACAACGTGGTTGACGGGCTTATTGCCGGCGTGGGAATCGCCTCCGGTATATACGTGTTCGGTATCGTTACGGACTTGGCGCTAGACGGCATGCGTTGGGCGTTTAACATGTTTGTCGGTCTTGTGCTGGACTATGTGATTAGGGGCTTTCTACTTGGCGTGGCAATTGGGTTCTCTGGTGGGTTGGCCCCCTCTCCAATTCCGTTGTTCGGGTTTGCAATAGGCGCCTTGATAATGCTGTTGGTTCGGGCTGGGGGGCTTATAAGTGATGCGTTAAATTTGGCTATCAGCTCTCTTATGAAAGGCATTAACGTGGGCTATGCGGCTATACTGGCGCCATATCTTGGCGGTATTGTTATCGGGGTGCCGCTTAGCCTGGCGTTGCTGGTCGTGGGGTTTGGAATTGCCCTTGGCATAGGAATAGCGTTTGGTCTGGCGCTAGCCGCTATGTTGCTAGGCCTCTTTGTCGTGTTTACCTGGGGCTTAGTGTCGCTATTGCTCTACTTAGGTTTAATGATAGCCGCGTTGGTGATTTTCAAGACGTTTACGCGGTCTCGTGATCTCATAGAGGTGGTGCTGGATTTTGGGGCGTTGTCCGTGTTCAACTTTATAGGCCCAGCGCTATATGCCGCGGGTTATGCGGCCTTGGTGACCAGGTATAAAAGCACGGCCGTCTACTATATAGCCCTTGGCGCTCTTGGGGCTAAGTTCTTTGGTGGATGAAGTGGTTCGCCCATGTAACTTGGGGGACTCTTTTTCCATGTCTATGGCGGCCTCCCTATGAGGCCGCTTTCTATGCTCTTGCCCACACGGTGTTGACTGATACTTTGGGTCACCACGGTCTCAGGAGGTCGGCATATCATGATGCGCTGTCCATGGTTTTCGCCATTATAATCGCCACGTCGGTGAGTCCGGTATATCTGTGGCTGGGCGTTATCCATATAGTGCTGGACAGATTATCGCCAGGTAGGCTGGGCGTCAGCTTTACATATTCCTTGGTTTGGACTTTGGTGGCGTTAATTTTATATATTGCCTTGAAGTGTTAGGCATGCTTAGATATCCAATTCCGTTAATCCTGGCGGCTCTAGTTGCGACAACGGCTGTCGTTGTGTATCTGACCTTAGACGTAAGGCCGGTGGTGCCAGTCGTCGACGAGAACTTCACCGGGGTACTTTTCAACGGTAGTGTCTATTTGTGGCGTGGGGCCGCAGGCTCTTTAACATTTTATCCTGACGGGGGCGATATTGAGGTGGCCCACTTTGTGCCGGCATATGTGATTTATCTCAACGGCCCACCGGGCAACGTCACTATTAAAGATGGGCTGTACATGGTGTCATCTAGCACTTTGGGCACCTGGCTGATTCATGAGGTGATATTACACGACGCGGACACAGGCATGTTGTATCCGGCCGAACTTGTGTTTAATCTTGTGCCGGTTGATGTTGGCGACAATTTGACGGTTTACGTGCCTACATATGTAGAGCCTGACAACTACTATGATGTGTGGATTTTGTTTGAGGAGGCTATTGGAGGCACCACTCCGCAATTTGTCAGAGATATTCAGGTCAATTCAACCTACGTCGTGTTCAAGACCTTTGGCCGGGACGGGACTCCGACGGTTGATGGGTTCTATCCTATTTCCCGCTATGATAGGATAAACGACGGGAGCGATTATACGTATAGGTTTAGTGGCGTTGGGTTCAGCTATAGAATTGGCAACAACACCATATCTGGAGTTGCTATGCCATATGCGCACTTTGTCATTAAGCCTCTGGCCGACACGACGGTTACAATAACCGTCGGCTAGCCCAATATAAATAAAGGTTTTTAACATCTTTTTAATCGATTACTTATGTTACTCCCCACAGGTGTTGGACTAGTAGGTCTGTTGGCCGTGGCGATATTCAATAGGCGTGCGTTGTCAATTGCTCTTATCACGTTGTTTGTGTCGGCCGCGGTTGCCGTGGCTGGCCCCTCCGTATATGCCGCTTTTACGCCTCTGTTGGCCGCGTCGGTGGCTCTATACGCGTTGCGCCTGGAGGAGAGGGTTATTGAGAGGGTCGTTGGCCTTCTTCTAGGTATCGGCATTATCTGGGCTAGCGATAATAGGGCTATTGCCGACGTGTTGGCTGGGGTATCTCTTGAATTGGTAAGGCCGTTTTTCCAGGCGTTGGTTGACGTGTTAGGCATAATAGGGTTTGCTGGGGTTCTCGGATCACTATTGGCGTGGTCGTTGCTGGCGCCTAGGCTGATGGCCATAGCTGAAGAGAGCCCTATCATAGCCATAGGCTATGTGTTGCTAGGTGCCACGGTATTGGCCGGCGCCATTTCTGCTGTGCCGCCTTTCGTGGCTTTAGCCATGTCTCTGGCGTTGCTGAACCAGTTTAGCCGTGCCTTGAGAGGCAACCTTGAGGCGTTGGGCGAAATAGCGCCGGCGTTGTTCATCTTGGCCGTGGTCGTGCCGGCAGAGACGTTGGCCCCATTAGGCGCGGCTTTAGCTGTTATAGAGCTGGCCTTTGGCGTGCTGTCGCGTAAGCATTTAGCTGGGTCCGCCATGTGGGCCACAGCCAGCATGTTGGTGGCTGGGCTATGATGCTTAGGGCGCTAAGTGTACTCTCAATAGAGGCCGTAAGCGCGATTATAGCGTTGGTCATATTTGCCGTGTTGGGGTTCAGCATAGGCACGTTAATTGGGGCCGTGCTGGCGTATTTCGGCGTGAGGGCCATAATGAGGTCTTGGGTGCTGTCCGAACCTCTGCCGCCTCCCATGTTGGTGTTTCTGTTCATATTGACGCTCTTTGGCCTTATAGGCGGTATTCAGTTCATAGTGTTAGCGTCGGTTATCGTGGCCGTGTTTCTGCTGAAGGAGGTTAAGCTTACAAGACCCACCATAGACGGCATCTTGGAGTCTTTCAAGATGGGGCTGTTGGGGCTGGTCATGCCCATTATAGGCGTGCTGTTGCCCTTGGTGCCGTTTTATGAGGCCGCCAGGAAAGTGCGCTATGACGTCTTGGGGGCCTTGGCGTTGTTGGCGTTGACGGCTCTAGCCGTTGTGGCCATGTGGCTGGGCGGAGTCCCTCTTAGCGTCTCTTTGGTGTCTGTCGGTGGCGTGTTTAATGAACATCTAGGGTTACTTGGGCTGTCTGAGTCTAACCCGTTGGTTTGGGTGGGCGTGATAGCTTATGAGGAGTTTATCGGGCGCGTCACCAGTTTTGCTAATGCTATGTTTACACTATTACACATGCCTTCCCGTCTAGCGTTTTTTGGTAAGACCGCGGGCGACTTAGGCGCGGTGGCCTTGACGTTTATGGTCCTCCTGACTATCAATTATAGCGCTAGGTGGCTATACAGCATATACCAAAACCACGGCATAGTGGCCTCTATCGTGGGGCACGCCATGTATAATGCTGGTGTGTCCGCGTTTGCTGACTTGCTGTCGTTTGACCTATTGCCGGCCGCGGTGATAATGTTTCTCGGTATAGTTGGATTTTTATACTCTCTGGGTGGTAGAGGCAATGGTTAGGAATATAATCTACGCAATAGTGGCGTTGGTGGGCGTCATAGCCGCGTCGCTAGCGTCTAGCGGCCAGTTTGGTCTGAACATTTCTATGCCTTCTGAGGTAAAAGGAGTGGTTCAAGGCGTGGCCTTAGCGCGGGAATACTATCCTATCAACGTGACTAAAGAGATGACAACGCCTCTAGGTCTGACCCTTGTAAACGGCACGTTTATACTTCTTGACGGATACCTAATCAACGGTGGGCCGGTCCAGCCTAGAGAAGTCACCATGGCCTTTATAGAGGGCGCGGTAATTGTCTTTGACGGTGAGGCGCTGGTATATAGAGGCGTCTCTAAACAGGTTGGGAACTACACGGTGGTTGAGGGGGTAGGGGATAAACCGGCTAAGGTGTTTGTGGTGAGAGCCCAGGTTTGGTACCCGCAACACTAGCCTTTTTTCTACCCCCTTATACCCGCAGCTAGTATTTAAATAAGATAGGCGGGGGAACCTGTCCGCTTTTACCCGCAGCTAGTATTTAAATGCCGTAGATGGGGTGGTGGTGCGCCATAATTCAACCCAGGGTCTTCGGCCAACGTCGGGTTTTTTCTGCGTGGGTTCGGGGATATTGACATATGTCAAATTCCTTTTCCCCCGCTTTTTTCTTCTCCGTTTCACCGAGGTCCCCCCATGAAACTTATTTAAATATCGGGGAGATATCAACCTCTATGAGATACGTCATAGCTGGGCTGGTTGTGGTGTTGGTGGCCATGATTTACTACGCGGTTACATATCAGCCACCTAAGCCGTCAACGGTGGTCGTGAGGCCGTCTAACGCGACTACCCCTGTTCTGTCGGTACAACAACTCCAAACAGGCGCATGTACTAAGCAATTCTATATAAGGGTCAGAGATGTGCAGGTGTGTGTGGACAGGGTTTATTCGGTCACGACCACGACCGACGGCATTGTCATGGAATTCGAAAGCGGAATTGTTACGGGCAGGTTTGCCTTTTTGACGGTGCCCGAGTGTGAAGTGACTACGTTGTCGGCCCAAGGTGTGTATATACCATGCCGGGCACAGATATTAATATCAACTAGTGCTAAGAGGTGATGGTCTGGGAGATATTAAAAGGGTCCACGTCTCCGCCCAAAAATCTGTGTATAGTGACGCCAGTTGGCCCCATGGATTTTACGGTTCAGTGCGACATAAATCAGGAAACCGTGAGGCGCATTATAGATATGGAAAAGGTGTGCGTAATTGAGTTTGACGGTAAGAGGCCTATTTCATATTGTGCGGCCGGAAAGGAGGTTGCGGTTAAGCTGTTCAAGTAATGTTTAGGAAGACCGTTGTATTAATCTACTTGGTTTTTTTGGGGTTCTCGTGGGTCCAGTTTATGTGGTTTTTCGGAGTGCCGACAATTGGGGGGTTCGTGCTGACTCCCAGCGCGCACCCATATATCCCACCGTTTAGCCTTGTCATAACTAAGCCTAACGTCGGCGCATGTGAGGGGTGGTCCGTGAAGTTGGTCAACGGCCAGTTTTTCGGCATGAAAGTGTACCTCCCAGTGGTGCACTACTTTGCACGTGTAGGGTCGGTTACATATGAGTACTTTAACTACTATGTACCGTCGGCTAATCTATATGACTATGTGGTCAGGATTATAGACCCTAAGTGGGTGGCTATTCCGTATTCCGGTAAATGCGTCGCGGAGGTGGTGGCCGTAGTGCCCACCCCAGTGGTACTTTTCATTATGATAGTTGCGTTAGCCACGAAAATCTATTACAGGGGGCGTCGCGTGTGGTAGGGGTAAGATTTATATACTGAATCTATACGTTTACCTAATGTCAACGGCTCAAGTAGGTAACTACCCGGATAGAATACAGGGAACACCATTTGTTGAGGCGGCTGAAGAGAAGTATAAACTAAACTACGCGATAAACACGTGCCTGGCGCTTAAGGAGGCTGACCCTAAGGGGTTTGAGGAGACTTTCGGGGCGGGGGAGCAGGGCCTTAGAAATTGCGCGCTTAAGGCTGGCGCCTATGCCGACTACAATTTCGATATGTGGAAGGTAAACTGGCCGTCGTCTCTTAGGACACGCATAGCGACTTTCGGCTAACCGGTTTTAAACCCTCCTTTTTTGGTTCAACAAATATATACCTGTGATATTTCTTAGTCGTGCATATCCAGACTCTGCTTAAGGTAATGGTTGGCATGTCCGAGAGGCGTGAATACTATGCTGTATTGTATAAAGCCGCAAAGGCGGCAGAATTCAGTGAGGAAGAGCTGTGTAAGCTGGCGTGTTACGTTGCCGCCATTTTGAGGTATCGGAAGTCGGCCGTGCCCGACTATATTGACGGTTACGCGTCGGCATGCATCTATAAATACCCGCATTTAGCTAAGATATTTGATGCAATTGGAGTTTCTCCTGTCAGCTCTCAGCACTCTGTGGGAGGCCTTAAAGTTGCTGATGGAATTAGTACTCAAGGTGGTGGAGAGCCCAGTGGCTAGCATAGTCACTGGCGCTATTTTGGCCTTTGGGGGTAGGCAGATAATCTATGGCGTCGGCTTAGCGCTTATAATATATGGGGTAGTTTCACTTCTTGGCATTAAGCTGTTGCCGTGAGTGAGGAGTTTGTGGAGGCCTCTAAACTCCCAGCCTCTTTAATGGCGCGTGACTTTAAGCGGTTTATGCGTGAGTTGCGTGACGGACTTCTTGAGGCTGGGGTGTATATTGACCGGATAAGGGCCGTCGTGGCTGAAGGCGAAATTGTCACGGTATATGGCGACGCTATTGTCGTTGAGTATCACTGGCTGGAAAGGCGCGTCGTTAAGCTAAGGGAAAGGTTATAAAGCTGTATAGAGGCGACCTACATGCGGATCCCCCTACCTCTGCTGTTAGCCGCGGCTGTTGGTGTAGGCACGGTGGTTACGCTTATTATTCAAGTGTCTCTGGTTGTGCTGGGGTCGTGGGATGACAGATATGCCGCTTTCAACGGCACCCACGTTGTCAGCACGACGTTGTTGCCTAGCTGGACATATAGGTTCATCTACTCCGGCACGGGCACGGCGTATTTCGGTAGTGCCGTCAACGTCTATTATCTAAACATTATCAGAGACACGTCATATGTGAGGGACTATGACCTTGGTAAGTACCTCCCCATGCGCGTCGCGGTTGTGTCTGGCTCTCTGCCGACCGACGTCTATATCCAGTGGACAGACCCATATGGTGGCCGTGTGAGGAAGATCTATTTTGACGGCTCTAGCGACGTTGCATATGTCATGGGCACCTACACCACGGGGGTGGGCACGGCTGGGGCGGTTATTCCGGTGAGATACGTGGCCGACGGTAATCAGTATATACTATATCCACTTGACAAGGCGTCAATTACGTCGCCAAGTACAGCGTGTAGTATATTGCGTAATGCCGGGTTCGGCACGGCCACCAACCTGGTGTTTGCTGTCCCCGACAGCCAGTATTATGACTGTTCCACTAATTCGTGGTCTTCCACGACCATAAGGTGGGGCGCGGTGGCCACCGGGGTGACCCAGGCAGAATTGGTGCCTCCTCCCGGCACGTCTTATTACAAGGTGACTTATAGCGACTCCACGGGCACTATTGACATATACCTGGGGTATTGGTGGTTCATAAATTCGGACCCAGGATGGTTTGCTGTAAAGCCGCGATAGAATTACATATTCCTGTTTTTCTCTAGGTTATGCGAATCACGCGTATACCGGTTCCGCTATTGCTGGCCGCGGCCGTTGCTGTAGGCATTACGGTTACGGTGTTTATCCAGGTTGTTATAGTTGAGACGCCCCCGGCAATTGCGTTTCCCACATTACTTCCACCTGAAGAAACGACCACCAGCTATACTCTGACTATTTATGCGACGTATGGCGAACAAGTTCATTTTGCAACCGTGGCCGGCATGGGCCGGTTTAAACTATGGACCAACACAACCGGTTGGAAATATGACACAACTTTGTACATGGGTACTGTGGTGCTGAAAAGTCCGGGCGACTATGATTTTACGCTTTCCTCCGGTCAGTCTGTCTTTGTAAGAGATCTCAACAGCACCCACGCACTTGTGGCGGTTGATAATCCTGATGGCGGTCTTATACACGGGTTCGTGACCAAGAAGGTGAGGGTGGGGGCGTGGTACGTATACCACCCAGTGGTGTCCGAAACTACCACGGAGGTGGTGGCGACTATACGCAATATTCTCAATAATGTGCCAGGGCGCGGGTACTTCTGTCTGTTCCAACCGACGCAGGACTATATAGAAATTAACACAGCCACTGACGTGATTACAATAAAATGTGACATGGTGGGTTTAACTGACATTGAATATGGGGCTGAAGGGCTATGGTTCAGCGAATTCTATGACGTGCCAGGAGACCCCAGAAATCCACTTATATTTGGCCTAACGGAGCGTCTTGGCGACGCGGGATACTACCACTATTCAGCTATTGTATATCTGAAGAACCAATTCGATTCAACTACGGTAACGGCGCTGTCAGTGCAACCCTTCGGTTAACCCGCTATTTTTTTCTAGAGTAAAATTTTTTAATTGCCATTTCAACACGATACATGCCCAAAAAAATAACCCTAGATTACGGAGACTTGGCGCTAAAACTCCAGCTTATTAAGGCTATCGCGGAGGCCACGGGCGACATATTGATGGTCCATTGTCCGCGTTGTGGGTGGGAGGGGCGCCTGTCTGTGTCCTCTGTAAGCGGGTACAGGTACATAGTGGTTAGGCACGACAACGCGGCTAAGTCAACGCACACGGTTCCCATAGAGTCTCTCAAAGATACGGTCATAGCCGCCATATGCGAGAAGAAACAGCTTATTGAGGAGCTTAAGAAGCACCTTGAGGATATACGCCTAATGTGTCTGAGGTATCAGTTTTGGTGAGGTTATGCCCCTGAGTAAGTGTTCCTTAAGTGTCGCGGTTATGTTGCTGTTGAGATATCGTTGCGTCACGCCTACGGTGCTTAAGGTGTTTGGTGGCGTGGCATATGCGACGGCCGGGGCGGCACTTAGAGTTTTGTGGAGAGCCGGGCTAATCGATAAGAAGGGTGGCGTGTGGTGTCTCCGAAATGCGACCAAGGCCGACGTTATACGTGCCGTCTACATGAGTTGCTATAAGATGGAATACATGAGGGGCATAGACCACCTCTGTTCACTAGTATATTCCACGGTTGGAAACGGCACAATTAAGTTGTCAATTGACAAGATGTTGTTGCCTCCTGGGTGTGCCCAGCTTATGGGGGCTGTGTATAGGCTAGTCGGCCGCCATGTGAGTGTAGGCGAACTCAGGGAGATCTGTGAACAATTGAAGGTGGTGCCTAGCGGTGAGAAGGAACTACATCTATATATAGATGTGGTAAGCACCCTTAAGTTCTTTAATAGGCCTAAGCCAAGTGAGGCCACCGCGGCGCCTACCAACAGCAACGTCTCTTTGGATGGGTCCAACAACGACGTTGAGGAATTCGAAACGTTGCCCGGGAGGTTCTAACCCACGCCTTTTTTTACGCGGGAGTAAAATTTTAAACCACCAATTTCATAATGAAACATGGCCCAGCAAAAAGTGGTCAGGGTCAGGGAACTAAAAAGGGCTTTTTCCTCCGTATCCAACCCTACTGACCGCGTGAAGGCTGTCGTGGCGCATGTCTTGTCTGACTTGCCAGACACCTTTGACGTGTGGGTTGACAAACACGTCGTTGTCATAACCCCCGTCGGTGAAGGCCG
>Ga0197144_100889_pt1 | contig 10549 bp, 6 predicted proteins | sample GBS85_MetaG_FD_148670 | JGI IMG/M metagenome (GOLD analysis project Ga0197144, IMG submission 148670) | Sediment microbial communities from Great Boiling Springs, Gerlach, Nevada, United States - GBS 85_MetaG | ecosystem: Environmental > Aquatic > Thermal springs > Hot (42-90C) > Sediment | place...
GGGTATAGCAATATATGGGCTTCTCATAGCCTTGCTATTAATACTCCTAATATGATTTAAGAATGTTAAGCTCTACCTACTCCTACCCCACTAGTATTTTTAAGAGTTAGTTTACGGGCTCACAAGCGAAGATAATTCAAGCTCACATTAAGGTGGTGGAGCCACCGGGATCTGAACCCGAGACTACGGGGTTCCAGAGATATGCCAGAGATTACCTAGCAGGCATATAGCTGATATGCCAAGTAAGCAAAGACTGTGTTCAGTAAACATTGTCAAGAAAGCTGTTAACTAAAATGCAATATGCCATGATGCATCACAATTATCACATAATTATTATCACATAATTATATTGATATTGCAGACATAAGTTCTCAAAGTAGTGGGGGTATGGTTAAGAGATGTTTAGCAATGTTATGAATGTTGGTACTACCTAGGCTCAGGGGTTTCGAGAAGCTGTGCAAATCTGCTTCAACATTGAAATATTAAATTCGTTGCATTAGTTCAACTATGAAAATCGTTAAACACTAGGTTAGCTAGGTTAGGAAGTATACTAAGAATCACAATCTAACCCTGCCCAAGTACATGAGGAAGGTTGTGTGGAAGCTAATAATAAAGTCTGTGTTTATGGTGGTATCCAGGTTTATTCAGAGCATTTTGGAGAGCTAAAGGTATCAGAAGTTAGGTGAAGTTAGGTATGAATATCTATAAGTGAAGTTGATGAGTATTATTTAAGTACTTGAGCCATCTGCAAATAATTTGCGTTGCTAAGCACCATTTCGTCGTTATACTATTTAACGAAATAGTTAAATATTATGATGAATAATGGGATGGTGTAAATGAGTGGAGCTATACTTTTGCGATTCAAGCTGTATTGCATGACATTTACACAACATTTGACTATTGCTTACATTGATTTTCATAATCAGCTCTTGCTTTGGCCAACCATTTTTGTGGCTCCTCCCACAAAGCCTTCTGTGCACTTATGTTCTTAAGCTCCTCGATAGCTTCCTTCAGCATCGTGCAGGCATACGGCATCTCTTCTGTCATCAGTAAAATCCTGCTATAATGATACTTGTACAAGGCCCTTACGAATAGAAGGAAATCATTGTTGGGACTATATCTCAGCGCTTCATCTATGTAGCGTAAGGCTTCTTTGTAATTCGCTCTTTCAAGAGCTCTTAAGGCCTTAATGTAGTAGTACAAAGCTTTCATATAATCATTATACTTACTGATTAAAGCCTCAATCTCTTGCAAGCTCACAACCTTCTCTAGAAGTTCAAGAGCTTCCTTTAAGACGTATGCTCGAGCTTCATCATCTGACACCTTTATGTCTCTGTACAATGTGTGTTCCCTTCCTATTCTGTTGATCCATTGTATAACTATGTTGAGACTCTCAATACCCATACTCTTGACTTCCTCTTTATATCTACCCGGATCTACAACCATCATAAGATCTCCCAACGCACCTTGGATACGGATGTACTTATGAACATCTTCAGGATGCTTAGGAGGTGCAAATTTCTTGAGTCTTTGCTTTATGTTCTCAATAATTTCTACGATTATCTCCTTAGCTTCAGGAAGCTTTGAAAGCTTCGTAAGGTTGTATCTTAGTATGTTGATGTCGCTTAGAAGTCCCTCGTATTTTCTCGTTATTTCATCGTAATACTCTAGCAATACATTGAGTCTTTCGTAGAGCTCTGGATTTACTTTCTTCAAGACTCTCAAAAGCTCCTCATATACCTCCTCAAGTGAGGGTCTGCTTTTTGGATTTGGATCGAGCGTACGCAGTATTAGCTGCTTAAGATCTTCATGATCTACCTCAACAACCCTTCTCCTCCCATCAACACTCCACTCCATCCAGAACGCTTTATCGTCGGATCTATTCATAACCTCGCTTGACGGAATACCTGACGGGTGCTTTCCTGTGAGCATTTCCGTAAGTATAGCTCCTAAAGCAAAAACATCGGGATTGAATAGACTTGCCTTGTAAAGCTTCTCAACCTCCTCCCTCATGTACCGCGCGAACTGCTCTGGAGCTCTATAGGGGTTTGTACCTCCAGGTATACCTGCTTCAAGCCATGCATTAGCAAGACCGAAGTCAGATATTGCGGGTTTGTAACATAGCTGGGGAGGTATCTCCTCTCGTTCAAACTCCTTGCATACATCTTCCAGCAATATGTTTTCAGGCTTGAGATCTTGATGAGCTACGAAACCCCTATGCTTAAGGTATAGAAGACCTTTCACTATCTGCACCATTAACGCTAGTGCTTCATCTACTCCCAGAGATCTCTTCTCAAGCATGAATTCACGTAAGTTCTTTTCGTAGAAACGCATGAAGATTATAGGTCTTTTACCGACTCCAGGAAAATCGAATGCCAGAACAGAGTATACCTTAGCGATAAGAGGATGACCTTGAGCCTTTAGGGACCTCACAATTTCCCTTAAGAAGTTCTTAAGCCTCCTCTCATCAACATTTCCAGTTATGATCTTGCATGCCACATAACCTGGCCATCCACCTGTATCGAAAACCAGCACAATACTTCCTGTGCCGTACTTAATGATCTTGGGAACCCACTTGTAACCAGTTCTTGCCTCTATGGGTGTAGCCAACAATATTAACCCTTTATCAATCTCATAGTCATTCTTCATGTACATACATCCTCAGGATCTGAGGAGTGTTTCACAAACTTTAAATCCTTATTATCTACGTGAAGCTCACCGGAGGTTATAACCGTGAACTTCAGTCTCTTGAAACAGTTTGCATACTGTCAAAGGATTAACGAACACTGAGGATCTGGAGGATATTACTTGAGGTTGCTAGGCTCTAAAGGATGGTAAGAGAAGTGATTAAATATCCTCATTGCAGTTCCGAAGCGAGTTCAACTTCTTAAAAGGTAGAAGTATAGATAATGGAACATTCACTTTTTACGAATGCCCTAAGTGTAAAGCTCGTTTCGCTTCTTACATTGATCCGAGAGTGAGGGAAAGAGCTTTATACTGTTCAAGCCTAAAGTTAGATGAAGCCTAGGTGAATGTGTCTACACAAAAGCACCTCTAATCTTTAAGGTAAAATTAAATGGTATTGTTAATGACATTATCAAAATTACTAGAGAGGTTGAGAGAAGCTCTGAGGAGAACCTGGAGATAGGAGTTGAGAAGACCTTAACATAAAAGTGCAGACCCTAGGCGTTTCCAAACTGAAGTAAGATCTTTACTATGGGTGTGAAGAGTGTTACTGCTATGCATTAATGCACCAGATAAATAACCTTGTTGTAGGGATCTCACTCTAGATATTGTCCTAGTCCTCACGAATAAGCCTATGCTTGTCAATCTTCAGCTCATAAACGATAGAGTAGAACTTGTCTTCTTCGTTATTGTACCTCAATTCAATAACCTTATCGCTAAGCTTTAAGCCCCACCGAGATAAATAAAATATGTTAGAGCTTTTGTATCTTCGCTCTCACGTACCAGTTCCTCAATTCACTTTCTAATTTTCTCATTGTTGCGTTCCTTGAGAGTTTTCCGAATCTTCTGTGTGTCTAAGTCTCCATTCCTTCTAATATTTTGAGCTTATGGGGATCTTTTCAGAGGCTTCTTTTTACCTTCTCCTTGACTAAATGAGGGGAAGGATCCTCATCTAAGGAATCGTGCGAACGCGTGCACGCAATTGTAATCTCAGGGTCTTCGGACCCAGAATAACTAACAGAATAAATAGAATAGATCACCCTTGTGCTCTGGGGCATATACAGACATCCTTGGGTGCTGCTTCGTGCTAGCATGTATACTGTACCTAACGTAGGAATACAGGTACACTATAACTACTTAGCGCAGAATGTTAACGCCTCTTCAAATAAAACTACATCAAATCTCTAACATCTGTAATAGTAGAAGTTAGATATGGTGTTAAAGCTGCAACTTTCCTTGCATACTTTATAGTAACTGGTATCCTCATCTCTAGTTCTGTAGTATTCCAGTCTAGTTTAGTTAATCCAAGTACCTGCTTCGCAAAATCTTTAATATTATATGGCGTAGTGTTCGCCTTCACTTCTAGCTCTAAAGGCCTAGGAGTTCCAGGTTTACCCCTTTTCCGAAGACCATCATCACTTTGTATGCATCCTGTTGTAAACAAGATAGCTCTATTACCAAGTTCCTTATCCAGAACTAAGTCGCCACGAACAGCTGTTTCATTAAGACCTTCTTCGCCATAACCTCTATATGGATTAGATGACTCTATGTGTATAAGTGCGTAACTAATATCGCTACCATCAAGAACATCCTTTACAGCATTTACCTCATCAAGGTGAAACCTAGCAGATTTATGTATTATAGTTACTGGAGGTTTGTAGGTACCTATAATCTGTTTAAGCATGCTCACCATATCATCTCTAGGTATGTAAAGACCCCTCGTCCCATGGATCTTCAATTTCTTGTTTACTTCTATCTGTATTCCACGAGCAGTCATATCGATATATCTACCAAACTTGTTATATACTGTCAAAATGCCGTAATAGAATATCTCTTTCGTTTGATCGGTTGTTCTTACAACTTTAGGTCTTGTAAACGCTATCCCTACAAAAACTCCTGCAGGTATCAATTGCTGATCTAGAACCCACGGAATTCCTCCAGCTTTAGCATACATAGCTGACGCGACATTAAAGAGAGTGAAGTCAAGAGTTTCTAGAGTACTTAACGCTTTTTCAAGCGTGCTTCTTCTGATAAGCTGCAAACGTACTATTTTCCTCGTGTACTTGAAGCGGAGAGCTTTTATCCTTGCATAGCTCTTATCAACAACTTCGTCTCCTAATGCGATAATAACGATGCTTTTGCCTAGAAGCTTTTCAGCAAGCTCTAAGTATGCGTTCTCGACATCTGGTAGGACATCATCTTTATTAGATGCTTTTCCTATTTCTCTTACAAACTCATCACTAAATATCAGATCGTTGACCTTAAAGATCGTTCTAAAACCTTTATAATAACTATAACCGCTTTTAAGATGCTCTACAAACTTCTTAGCTTGGGATGTAATACTAGGCTCAGCTATTAACCCTATGTAAATGACATCGCTTTTATGCAAGTCAGCATCATACGGTCCCGCCCTTGAGAGACCAGTACGTGGATTAACATACTTCCTCTTCAAGTAGAATTTGAGATGCGGTTCTTGTAGTCGCTCATACTCAAAGAGAGTCGGTGTGTTTATATTCAAAATCCTCACCTATTTTCAACAAGTTCAAGCAGCAATAGCTCTTTAGAGAGCTGTATGCTATCTCCATCAGGAAATCTTAGTGTTAAGATATCGGTACCTTTATCTTCACATAATATGTCAAGCATTCTTCGCAATAGTTTCAGTCTATCCTTAGACTTTAGAGCTGCCATACCGTGGTATTGGTCTATTAACCCGCGACTTCTAACCTCTCTAGGTGACATACGTCTAAGCTCTTGAAGATTATATGGAGGTGAGTATATATCGAGCCATAGAATACCGTAACCCGAGGGTCTTATCTCAAACCTGTACCTCAATCCCCTAAGTATCACTACATCATTGGTTAATGAGACTATAAGCTCTCTATCAAAATTCTCTTTACTGATTTTCGGAATGACCTTCTTAACGTTTCTTCGTGGCACTTGGAATTCCCGTAATTCAAGTATTTTCTCGAAAGCGGAGTAAACTATTGGCTTCACAATAACTTCATCCCTAGGCGTAAGATGTAACAACTCCGGTTTTGATGCAGAGCCTAGTATAAGTTTTCCCTGCGTTATACCCTGTTGCACGATCTCTTTAACTACATTTAACGTCTTATGGGAATTACCCTTGAAATATAGATACTCTTCATAAGGATAAGCATATGCTACTTCGTTGTCGTAAAGTATTCTTGTTAGTTGAAAGCGGGAACGTGAATCTCCAACAAGAGGTATTCTGAAGATAGGGAAACTCTTAAAGTAGGGTTTCAACGTAGTAAAAGCATTCAATCTTATCATCATTTCTTTACCAGTCCCCACAGCAAATCCATGATACGACGTCTTATATCTCTAAGAGCCCCTCCTATAGAGCCGTATGTGTATAAACTGATGTTAATATAAAGTATACTAAATATTATTGTAGCAAACACCCCTCTTATTAGCTCATAATATGGACTTTCCAATATGATCGATATTATCCTCAATAAATCTGGAAGAATGGGTGCGAGAACAATGATAGTCGAAAGGGGTAGAAGTGTTGCATTAAGTACTAAACCCACTATCAGATGATGTCTGTGAACTCGATAGTATCCACGCTCGAATACCTTTAAAGTCTCTTGATATACTCTCCATTCATACTTAGATAGCATAAAGGGTTTGTCTAGACCTGACTCTATCCTTGCAAGTTGTATCTTAGCCATTAGATCCTGTGGAACAGAAGCTAAATCCGATAGAAGCCCTAATTCAACGATTTTTTTATTTAATGTTATGCCAAACATTGGTATAATTTTATTTCTAATTCTCCTGATAATATTCTTTCCTAATATTCTTCTTAATTTCTTATTCTTACCATATGCTAGTTTCCCAAACACATATAGAATTAAAGCTATAAGCTCAACATCATTACTATTTATGATACTTTGTAGTAAGTATGAATTAGATGAGTAGAGTTTGATGTTTTTAATCACTTCTACAAGCTTCTTATCTGAAGTATGTGTAAATCCGAATAATATGTAGACTATGTTTCTTCGGGACTCATAGTCAAGGTTTTTAAGCCACTTATCTAAGCTGTTCTCTATGTCTTTCTCTAACTTGGCTAAGATATCCTTGGCTTTTACCGAGCTAGCTAACATGTATGAAAAAGCCATTACTTCACCATCAAATTCATGCCAGCTAAGTTTCTCAACATCTTTTAAAACTCTCTTCGAATAAGTGATGACACTGTTCTTTTCTCTCTTAGCCATGTGATGTAAAGAGAAGAGAATTCCGACAATACCTTCATGATCATAAACGGCTATACGGTACCTCTTCTCATCTTCTAAAAGCGATAGCACAATCCTTTTTATGCTATCATAAAGCCCACCCTCCTGGAGCCCCATATTTTGAAATAATGAATATAACCAAGCACGGGAATACAATACACCCCAGTCTGGAGCTGTTTCAAGTGCCTCATGAATGATGCTAGTTAAAAATTTATTGAATACAGAGCTTTCTAAGAGTTTAGACTGTGCACCTCTGTTGATGCTATCACGTTCTAGCATAGTAGAACTCAACCACTAGTCCCCATAATTCTTCTAGCTCCTGTCATATATATATTTTAATGCTCAATTTCGTGACATTACCTGAAATCACTCTTTCCGAGATGTTTGTGCTAAGCTTAAATGCAAGATAATTAGCACTGTTAAGTTTTTGTGGTTCAAAAGTTTTATTCTCCAAGTACACTTAACCCTATTCTCTTTAGCCTTAAGCCGCAAGGGACTTATCTTTTAAAACCTCTGAATACAGAGATCTCCACAATATAACCTAATAAAGCGAGCAATCCCTCATCTAAACATCTCACCGAAAACATATCCCATAACAACATAAATCTTAAACCGATTAAAGTCTCACAGTAAGTAGCCAAAAGATTTATTACTTTAAGCATTCCATGTCCTACTGTGAAAGGAAATTTGAACAAAGATTTAGAGATATGGTAGAAGGGGTTGGAATTATAGTACTTGCACTATTTTTATTGCAGTAGCAGTATTTGAGTATGTACCGAGTGCTCTTAAGGCTGAAGACTTGCAATCTATTAGTAGAGAATAGAGTGCTACGCCATTCAGAGACTTATCAATTCAGAGCCGACGAGTTCCCACAGCCCATTCGCAACGCATATCTACATGCAGTTGAAATAGCAAAAGTCCACGGTCTTCTACCAGCGCTATACTTTATGATTCACAGCTTGCTAGGTTTGAGGCAATCGGACTATCTACCGCTTTGGCTGAACGGCTGTTCGCAGTCCTTGAGCCCAAGACGGGCTTCGCTCACCACTTTTACTCCTGGCTTCTCTACTGGATGCTACTGCAGCTGGGCCTCCAGGAGGGCATTTACTACAGGTCTCAGAACCCAATGCACCAAAAGGCTCGCGAAATCGCGCAGCAATACATACGCAAAATCTGTGAGAGTCACCAGGGTGCTCGCCGGCTACGCTACATACTATGGGAAAGGGTATATATATGGAGTGAGGAAGATGATGTCTATACTGTGAGTATACACCATTATCTTAATGGTAAGATCAGGATACAGGTACTTGATAAAGCGGATAGAGAAGAGCAATATAGCGAGAACCTGAAAAGCGAACCCGCTCGGGTAGAAACGTATACAGCATTACCATGTAGACACATTAATGAGAGAAGGAAGAGGCATATCACTACAGACCGGCGGATTATACTAGTTTAGAGGTGGGATGTTTTGAGAGAGGAAGTAGTGTATGAGTTGGTAATGAATTGGTAGTTGATGAGAAAACGCTAAAGAAGCTTGAGAAGGTCCTGAAAGAGTTAGAAGAAGAGGGGGGTAGCCACAACAGGTCAAAACAGATGTTACTGTAGCGTCTTAGGCGCGTTCTCATCGTAGAACTCTCCGAGCTTCTCTACTGAGCCTCCGAAGTAGTGCCTTAGTATGGTCCCTACCTGGGGCTAACTTGCCTGTCTCGTGAAGACTGCTACTACTTCCCCAGGTACTTTCTCCAGTATCATCCTGGATATGAAGAAGCTCTTAAGCTTATAGAACTCAAACCTACTCCTTTTCCCCTTCGTGGCTGGCCTAATCTCAGCTCTAATATGGTCTTCACTAAGAGGTATGAACCTCGTCCTCCATTTCTCAACATCTCTACCGATGTTACTTACTGCGTACTGGTACTGCTCTAGGAATTAATCCCTTCACGGAAGGCACCTTTCAATAATGAATCTATGAGCTGTTTCGAGAGAAAGGATATGTATGCCTTCTTCGTTTTCGATATGTGTAGAGGTTTAATCAGTCTACTTTCAAGGTCTATTTACTCCATAGCTAAATCGAGTACTTCTACTGGTCTTAACCCTGTTTCAGTAGCATTATTAAGGCTAGTTTGGCTCCGATGTTAGTGATCGCTTCGGTGACTTTCCTAATCTCATCAATGGTTGGAGCTTTTCCGAAGCTGAGCACTATCCTCCGCATAAGCGGTATCTCCTTACTCTATCCTCGGGAACCTTGACAACCTCAAGAATTTGTGAAGCTAGTGCACGGTTCCTCTTCCTGATAACGACCTTGACAAACTTGCGGAAAGCCTTAAGCATGGCCTAACCTCGGCGTACCCAAACTCATCTACAAGCTCATTAGCGAGATCCTCAAACGCTGAAGAGTGAAGAAGTAGTTTAGATAGGTGAGGAGCCCGTTTAGGTACTTCCAGTGCTTAGAGGTTGTATCTCTAGATGTATCTCTAGACACGCCCTCGGTTACCTCAGGGTTCCTCTCGCGTATCTTAACTTGCCTCTCAAACTACTCCTTAAACTTCTCCAAGTCCTGCTACGCTTCCATTAGATAAACGTTCTACAACTATATAGTCAGGCTCGTTTAAGTAAAGAAGTGCAGCTTTTTGCTATGTCCTCTACAGCACATACTACACATAGAGGTGCTAGCCGTGGTCTAAGGTAATTGACATAGAATTCACGAGGAGTTAACGCTCTAATCCAATGCCTTACAAGTTACCAGAACTTGAAGTCTCTCTTATTCCATGTAATGATAACAACTTGTTTAAAGCTTCTCTTAAGGTATAGAGCTGTTGCAACGTATAACGAGTCCACTTCGTCCTCAACATACCTTATGGATACTTCAATAAACTGGGATAGTTCGATAGTTCTCCTGACTTCACTTCGCGAAGATACTCTAACATGCTTTCTAAGGCTATAGAAACCTCGTTTTCTGGTCTTCCAGCTCTTTGAGCGATAACTTGTACATGCTCAAGCACCTCTTTTCGTAGGATTTCAGGATAATAGGAGGGATAGATTATGGGTGTTAGTCTGACCTCCTCCCCGCCCTAAAGGGGCGGGGGTTCCCTTTAGGGCTGGGGGGTTTGGGGCTACCTTCCCGGTAGCCCCGGGCCGGGTCTTCGGCCCTTTACCCCTACCCCTTTCGGGGCTCGGGGTTATGGGTTTAAAGCCTTGGGGGGCGTGGGGTGCGTGGAGTGTGTTTGCTTTACGGGTTGTTTGAGGTTTGCCCCCCAAGGCCGTCATAGCCCCAGCGGGCACCACGAGGCTCCCAGCTGGAGGGCCTGCCCGCAGGGCTCCTAGACACAGCCCTCATCACCACCTAGAACCGGGGAGACAGGAGTTTTTAAAGGTTCACCCCGCCCTAGAAGAGGCGAGGCTTTCAGTTGTAACAATAAAGCGGTTTAAACCGCTTTCCTTTGTTAGGGAGGCTATTATAACATTTGCATCAAATATTAGTGTTAGCCTTCTCCTCTCTTCAGCTTCTCCCAAGCCTTCCTGGTCACCTCTTTACCGAGTTCAAGAGCATCCCTCATACTTAGCTTGGACTCCATAGCAACGATCTCAAGGATTAGAAGCTTCTTAGCAGCTTC
>Ga0197144_100890_pt1 | contig 10546 bp, 19 predicted proteins | sample GBS85_MetaG_FD_148670 | JGI IMG/M metagenome (GOLD analysis project Ga0197144, IMG submission 148670) | Sediment microbial communities from Great Boiling Springs, Gerlach, Nevada, United States - GBS 85_MetaG | ecosystem: Environmental > Aquatic > Thermal springs > Hot (42-90C) > Sediment...
TATACCACCACTACCTAGTATTCGCAGATAGAGAAAACAATAACAGAATAGGCGTAGTAAAACTAATGAATGCCCCACATAGATCAGCCGAATACGAGAACCTAGAAGGCTCGAGCATAACCATACAGTACACAGAGGACGACGACGACGTATTCTCACTACCCTACGACCCAAACTTTGAAACAGTAATAGGCGACCGAACCAGGATAAGAGTACAAGGAGATATAACAATCGAAGTAGAAGAAACAGCAAGCAGCGTACAAGAATTGATGAAGCTCTTATCATACGACCACAACCTAGAAACATCAATAGCAGACTACACCAAGCACATACTACTAGACTATATAGCACGAGCCCTAACATCACTAGGACTACACATCACACACCAAGCCAGAAGGACCGACAGGCTATTCGAACGACTAATAATCCCACAAGCAATAAGATACAACAAAAAGAAGAGAACAGAAACGCTGCTAAAACTAGCCCAAAAACTCATAGAAACACTAAACCTAGAATACAGCAGATTCATAGTAATGCCCGGAGACCGTTACACAGAAGTAAACATAAACCTAACCAACCCCCCAACATTCAACGAATATTCAATATCAATATACAACGTAGAAAACCGCAACAGACCAACCCCATCACCATATGATAACATAGTAATCGAGCTCGAAGAAAACACACCATTCATATCAGACCTCAAGAAAAACGAGCTCTACCAAGCAATACGCAGAGAAGTAGAAGAAGCACTACTAACAATAGAACCCCAAACATTCGAGCTTTTAATAGGTAACCACTTTATCAGAATGGAGAACGTATACTACACCTCAATAGAGATAGAACCAAAAACAAAACCACTAATACTACCAAACATAACAATCACAACACACAGAAACACGTTTATAGCAACGCAGGAATCCAGAATATGGCTAATGCACCCAGAACACGGAGTAAAGGTACTAAGATTCACAAAGCCCGCAGAATTCAGAATACAAACAATCAACATATCAGACGACTACGCCCTACAAAGAACAAGAATAAACCTCAAAATCATAGAAGAAGAAACAAAACTCAACAAAGACCTCAAGAAACTACTAGAACAACTAGGCGAGGATAAAGAAGAAGACTACCAGGAAGAAGAGGATTAAACACAACACACACCCCCCATTTTTTTAAACCCACACCTTTCCTCCTAAGCTAACTAGGGAGGATAGAGTTGATAGAGTTTAAGAACAAAGAGGAACTAAAGGAAAAGCTAGAGCAAAGCATCAAACAACTACTCACAAAGAACGAGTGCACACAAGCCCGAATCGAAATCACATCACTAGAGAACCCCCAACTCATACTAACAACCGAACATGAAACCATAACACTAGATAAAACCCAGGTCACAGAGGAAGACTTTAACCTAGAAGTATACACAGACGGAACACACGACTACCCACTAGCCTACACCCACACAATACACCTAGAAACAAAATGCTACCAAGAAGTCATAGTAGACGCATCACACCTAGCAAACGACGTACTCAACGACGTACTCAACGAAGACCCACAAGCCTAAACAACAAAACTCAACCCTCGCCCCTAACAACCCAAACATCAAAAAACTTTTTCACATCACCGCCCCCATTATACTTTTTAAACGCCTCACTCACACAAACAGCCCTCAAAGCATGACCACACACATGAACCGAGTAGTGCAAAACCATATCCCTCAACAGAGAAGCCTCAGACCTACTAACAAGCACCTTAGAGCACTCCCTACAAATAGCAACATACACGACTAACCCCCACAGAAAAACATATAAACCACAGCCTAAAAACACAGCACACAAAAAGAAACAAACACAACCATCAGAGAAACTAGGCTACCTCAATAACACGATAGAAACGCCTAACATCAAAACCCCCTCTAACCAGCCTAAAAACAGATGAAACGCAGATATTCCTATACACATTCCTATATACACCCTCAAACCTTTCCTCGCAGAAATGAACCGCATAATGTAAAGCCATATCCCTCTCAAGCATCCTAGACGTCCTAGCATAAAAACGCCTGCCACACTTAACACATTCAGCAACAAACACCTACACCACCTTAACCTTAAGCCCCTCCTCCGGAACCTCCTCGACATCGCCCTTAATAAACCTGAAGTAAACGCTCTTACCATCACTAAACGGATTTATACGATTAGCCACAACCGTCAAAACACGCACATCCTTATTTTCAGGGTCAATCCTCAACTCAAGCTCAACATCACACTCGTGCAAAACACGCCTAGTAAAGCTAGGACGACTGTCAGTAACACCACGATACCTACCAGTACCAGCAGTAGACGAAGCATGAGCCACAATAACAGCAACAGTCTTAGAACTATTAACAACAGCCCTCAAATAATGAACAAGAGTAACAACAATCTGGTGCACACGAGGAGTAACAGCCCTCAAATCCCAGCCAGACATTGTAAACCTTGAAACAATATCAGTAATCAAAGCAGAAATAGAGTCAAAAACAATCACACGATCCCTAAACCCAGCCACAATCGAGTTAAAATGCCTCCAGTCAGCAAGCCTAACCAAATCAAACTTAGCATTAGTAGCGTTCACAACAAAAGACTGATACTCCGGGTCCTCCCACACAGGCTCCGTGTAGATAAGACCAACCCTCCTATTCATAGAACTAGCAAGCCTGCCAGCAAGCATAACAGATAAAACACTCTTACCAACCATAGGCTCGCCATACAGCACGATAACCTTCGGGGGACTAAGGCTAACACCAAGCCTACTAAACAGCCCAACCACGCCCCTAGGTTCAGACACCAACACACCACCGAATACACAATGTATCAACCAAAAGTTAAAAATTTAAGCTCCCAACAACACAAAACACACAGGGCAACCAAAATGAAGATATACATTGTATCGTGTAAGCTGTGTGGGAAAACAGTCGAAGCAGAATCACACAAGAGAGCACTATCCCTAATGAAAGTACACCTAATGACGCACGAAAGATTCAGCAACATAGTAGACTCAATAGCCCAAATGTTTGTTGAAGTAAAAGAAGAAGAAGTAGAACTGGTGATCGCAACATGACCTACAAGCCAGAACCAGAGCTAGAAGCAATGATAGAGGAAACAAAGAAACTAGTAGAAGACCTACAAAAGAACCCCGAAAAACTATACCCCCCAAAAGAAGAGATATGCAAAAAGCTAGAACAGCTAACAGTATTTGGGGATACAATAGCAGAACAATACTACATAAGACTATGCACAGAAAAAGAAAGATAGAAAAAAACCAGACGTTAAAACAGGGCTACTCCAACAGCTCGATCGCCCGATACGCCTGCCTCCAAGATACTATCCTTACCCTCTTACCTATCCACAGCCTGGGATTCCTACCCAGCACCCTAACGAACGACCCAAGCTTACTCCTAGCCCCAACGACCTCTCGAACCCACAGCGGCTCCGAGTACTTCTTACCCTCGTCATCCGTAATCTCAACCACAACCGCATTAGTGCCCAACGCTGGGAACGGTCTAATCTCAACATTCGTAATCACCCCAACCAGCCCCTCAAAAAAGCCCTCCGGAACCAACACCTGGAGCTCCTCAGGAACCGCAGACACAGCAGAAGGCTCAGACGGAGCAGAGAAAACCTCAACCACCTGCTCAACAGGGGGCATATCAGCAACCTCCTCCCTCTCCCTCTTTACAACCTCGCCCGACGGCTTAACCTCGAAAACTACCTCCTCCCCGTATCTAACATCCTCACTAGGCTTACTAGCTGGCTTACTAGCTGGTCTGTCAGCCCATCCCCTAGGCTGTCTGGACATCCGACACCACCTACTCGCTTAGAATACATACTAACCAAGCCTAATATCCTTTACGCTAAAACACAACATCAACCAAATATAAAACCTCTACCTAACAAATACACTATACGGTGGGAAGCCTTGCCCCAAGAAGAAACCCTAGAAACAGAGGTAGCAGGACTAGCACCCCTAGACCGAGAAGAACAAAGATACAGAACACTACTAGAACAAGGAATCATAGAAATATCGAAAACAAGATGCTACGACCCGAAGGAAACCAGAGGAACAATAGTATGGGAGGCTATGAAGCTATGCCAACCACACAAACAAAGAATAACACCACACATAATACCAGGAATACCGCCATACGTCCTATGCGTAGACCAAGAATGCCTCAGAAAAGCACTACTAGAAGTAGCAAGGAGAAGAAGAACCAATGAATAAAAACAACAGCAGAGAATGCTACACAATAGCAGACCAACTGGTGTGCCGAGGTGAGCACATAGTGGTTCAAACAACAAAAGAGGAAATACATGGAAAACTAGTATCAGCAACCATGGACTTCATAATACTAGAAATCCTACAATCAAAAGCAATAATAACAATAAACAGGATAGTAAAGGTGATAATCAAATGAGACCGACCGCAACAAGAAAATGGCCAGTAGACCCGTACACAGCATGCGAGATAATCTACTTCTACAACCCAAGAGTAAAACAATTTATAGTCATGATGAGAGACATAGCAACAAAACGGTTCATAAGAAGACTAAAAGAACTATACATATGCTCAATAAGGTCATTCGACACAAGAACACCCGAAGGAGAATGGGCATACCCAAGAAAGAAAAAACAAAAAGACAGAAGCAAAAACATATGGATAGAATGCTCACAAGCAGGAAGAATAACCCAAGACAAATGGGCAAAACTAACGTCAAAAGAAGACTTCGAAAACATAATAAGAGCGGCGGCTAAATACCTACTATCAAGATGCCAAACATGCTGGGACCTCTTCGAGCTAGGAGGAGCCATCCCAGCATTCATACCACGAGTAGACGCATACCTACTAACCACAGAACCATGCGAGGTATACTGCTGCTACGCCAGACCAAAACACGAACACGCAATATCACTAGACGAAATGCAGGTAAAATGCTTCGACAAAGACAGATGCGAGGTAGACGAGCTAGAAAGACTATACTGCCCAGAAATGTACGAGCCACTACCCTACGAGATAAAAGAGGAAATATGGAAACGCATATTCGCAAAAGCCCTAGGAACACACACCCTAAGAACAGTAGCGGCGGAGGTGCTACACGATAATGCACCAACCTACACGGACTAAAATAGACCATTTAACGATAGACATAGACATACCATTCGAAGTAACAGTAGAAATACTAGACTTCATAACAGAACACATAAACTACTGGGCACACATAACAGGATACAAGGTAAAACGATGGGCAATATTCCCATCACAATCCCACAACACCCACATATCAATAGTACTAGACAAACCAATAGACATGAACGATAAAATACACGCAGAACTATGCCTAGGATCAGACATCATAAGAGCATGGTACACATGGGCAAGACACAAACTGTGGAAAGTCAAATCAGACTTCCTATTCAGAGAAAAAATAGCAGAAAACAAAGAACGAAACGCAAACATAGAACAGCTAATAACAACACCAGTAACAATACAAATCCCGCTAAACGTCTACAAAGAACTAAGAAGGCTGGAACTCAAAAAACTAAAAACAACCGAGCAAATGATACTAGAGGCAATATACTTATACCTCGCCTCACAAAAATAGAAACGGGTGCCCCGCTATGTCCACGAGGGAGGAAATACTGATAGAAAAGAAGCAGGCAATGGCTTTAACGCCATTCACAATAACAGAGGAAGAAGAAGAAGACTTCAAAACACTATGCGAAACACACTACGGAAGAGCATCAGCAACACCATTCGAACCACCACCAACACCACCACCCTGGGAAAGAGGGAAACCAGCACCAAGACCAGCAAAAGACATAATAGCAAGACACGTAGGGCTCAAACAAAAACCAACGAGAACCGTAAGAGGCGTAAAAGTAGAAATAACATCATACCAGGAATTCCTAGCACAAACAGAATCAGCAAAAATAGAGATATGCACAGACTCAATGTACCCGCTCGAAGAAGCAGAAAAACGAATGCTAACAGACAAGCTACTATCAAGCTTCTACCAGGAAATCACAAGAAGGCTGAAAGAACAAACAGAGAAGCTAACAAGAGAACAAATAGACCTAGCAATAACACTAGCATACAGGAGGACGTGCGAGGAGAGGATAAGAAGATACTTCAACATACTATCAACACCAGAACTAATCAACTACTACAAGCCAGAAATGGAACGAGCATCAACAATATCGCTCATAGCATGCCACACACCAGACGACCCAAGGGCAACAGTAGACCGCGACACAACAATAAGGCTGATAAACAACATGTGCACGAGAAACTACAAATTCCCATACAACATAGAATCAGTAGAGCTACAAACACTTGACAGCGAGATAAGAGTAGAATCAACAAGATACATAACAACAATAGCTGGAGTAAGAAGACACATGGACGAAACAACAATAACAATCACAAGACCAGTAGAACCAAAAGTGCCCGAAGGCGGGAGAGAACTACTAATAGAATACCTGAAAAGATACAAAAGAGACATACTAAGGCAAACGAGGACAGCAGAACAGCTAGAGTACATAGCACTAGACATTTTCACAGAACAGCTGAAACGAACAATAACATCCCACATACAAGCATTCTGCAAACCGCTACCCATGCCCGTAGTAACAAAAGAAGTAACATTCAAAAACATAAGACAACTACTACAAGAAGAAAACGTAATAGCAAGGTCTGAGCTACACCAAATACTAATATCAGCTATGGAGCAAATGAAGATAGAAATACCGCTACCAGCACCGCTAACACCACAACCAATATGCCCCCTAAACGTAGAAGTACTCTACACAGACGATTACACAAACCCACAGCTAATCACAACACTAGGACCAGAGGGAGAATACGAATTCGTAGAAGAACAGCTATCACGGAGAATCAAGAAAATGACAATAAAGATAACAGCGTGCACAGACACATGCCCAGCCCTACAATGCCTCCTAACAGCAACAGCACCGCAGACAGTAGACATGCTGATAGAAACAACAGTAAAGAGGCTCAGATTCATACAGATATAGATACACGGTGAGGAGAAACGGCTCTAGCACCAAGGCTAAAACCGCCATTCGGAATAAGGAGAACATGCCCCGAGACAGTACTGGAGTACTTGAGAGACGCAGTCCCAAAGGCATCACAAGAAGCAAAAGAAAGGCTACAATGCGGAGACATAATAGGAGCCCTAGACGCACTATACGTAATATGGTCAGCCTTCGACCACCTCTGCACAATCGCAGAATTCTACATGGAAAACATATGCGAGCAAGAAGGAGAACCATTCGAAGACATAGCCTACTACGAGCCAGCACCGCCCGACAAATGGACATGCCTAAGAGACCTGCTAGACTGCTTCAACCAACCAATAGTAACGAAAGACCAGCTACAAGAACTCCTAGAAAGATACGACCCAACAGAGATAGCACAAAGGATAAGAGAAAGAGCACCAGACATACCAACATTCAACGAAGTAATGAAAATGAGGATAGACCACCACGAAAGAATATTCAACGAAGCAATGAACCTAATGGACGAAGCAAAAACACTACACCTCGAATGCACAATAGAGCAAACAGAAGAATGCTGGACTAGATACAGGGCAACACTAGGAGCCGCAAAAACACTAGCACTAACAGAAAGATACAGAGTAGGAAAACTAGACACACCATTCAAAAGAAGGCAAAGACCACCACCATCACCACCGCCAGCCGTAGGAGGAACAATAAACAGCATAATACTACTACTCATAGCGTGCACAAGAGAAAAAAGAATAACAGGAATACCGCCACAGAGAATCACAAAAGCCGTAACATCAGCAGTAATAGCAGAAGCACTAAAAACAACAAGAAAAGAAATAGTAGAAGCACAAATACAAGTAGCAAAAACACTATGCACACCACCAAACCAGATGGCAGGAGGGCAATGCACACAGTTCACAATACCAAGGATAAACAGGAGAGCAAGAACACTAGAACGAATGCTACAAAGAAACATAATAACCCCAGAAAGATTCAGACAGTTCATGGAGGAACTAGGGGAAAAATGCAGAGAACTAGGGGGAAGGTGGGATGGCAGTAGATGCAGATAGAATAATAGAGGAGGCTAGAAGGCTCCTAGAAGAAGAACAACCACCAGAAATCGCAAACCCATGCCAGCTAGCACAACTACCCCTACCAAGAAGCCTGAAACGACTATACCAGGCAATGTGCCAGGAAAACCCCGAAGAAACAATAGCACTAGCAGAGTTTTTAGCCCGCGAAAAACAAATAGAAGCATTGGTGAGACCGCATGCCTGACGAAACACACACGCTCATAGACCTCATAAAAGCCAGAATAACAAACGCAACAGAACTCTGCAACACAGCAGTAGACGAAGCAGTAGAAGGAAACGTACTACTAGCAAGAGCCCTGTACAGGGACTGCATAACACTACTACACTCAATAGAAGACATACTAGCAACATACGCAAAAACAACGACAACATCAATACCCCTAGACGCAAACGTCCTAAGATGGATGTACCACATGACAGGAAGACCAACACCAAGAGAAGAAGAAGAAGCAGAAGCACAAGCAATAAGAGAACTACTAGAAGAAACAGAAAGAAGAAAACCCCCAACACCAGAACAGCAAGCAAGAAGAATGGCAGAAGAAGAATTCAAAACAGAATCAAGAACACCGCCACCCACATGGACACCAGAAATAACACCAGAAGAAACAGGAGAACAAGAAGAAGAAACACCACTAGAAGAAGAGATAAGAAGAATACTAGAAGGAGAAGAAGAAACAGAAGAAACAGAGTGATAAAACATGGCTGAAGCAGAGAGAGAATACGTAGAACAACTGGTAAGAAGGCTGATAACAACAGACTACGAAAAAGTACTCGAAACACTCAAAAAAGCAGTAACACTAAGAAACATGATGGAAGACCCAGAGCAAAGACTAAAACTGGAGATAGACGAATGCCTAAGAACAGCAGAAAACACAGCAAGAATCCTATGCTACTACACAGTAGAACCAATAATGATACCTGAAAACACCAGAACAACACAAAAACTACTGGAACGATGCACAGAAGCACTAACAGCAAGGCTAGCAGTAAATTGCGAAGCACTATCATTCATACTAGAAGAAAGGACAAAACGAATAAAAGAACTCCCAAGCCCAAAACTGTAAAAGGGTGAAACCATGGAAGACAACAAAGAAAAAACAACACTCGAAGACTGGATACTAGCAATGCTCTACGCATTCGGAGGAAAAGCACCATCAAAAGACCACCTCAAACTATCACTACTCATAGCATCAAAACACATAAAAGAACTAGAAGAAAAACTGAAAAACACAACCAAACAGGCACAAACACCCAAAAACTAGCCCTCCCTAGCCACCAGGCTTAGGCGGAGGCTTCCTATGCTTCAACGACCCCTTAACGTGAGCCTCAACAGGCGGAGGCTTCCTATGCTTCAACAACCCCTTAACGTGAGCCTCAACATGACCCTTCATATCAACCTCCGTAAAGAACATAGCACCGCAAGCCTCGCACACGTAAAGAACGTTCACACCATCGCTCACACGCCTAAACCTGAACTGAACCAACCCCCCTCACCCACCTAAGGTCAAAACACCGACCCGTATACCTCTCCAGATACTCAAGAACAGCCATCCAAACAACATCCTCAACAGACACGCCACGAGCCACAGCAACATCCCTAAGAACATTGTAAACCCTAACAGGCACAATCAACCTAACCTTACGGTAAAACTCCCTAGAACGAGGACGCAAATCCCTAGAGTAAAACGGAAACCTGTAAAGGTAGAAACCACGACCGTCACGGTACAAGTTCAAATAAACCCTATCAGAACACATAAAATCAAGCCCACAACGGCTGAAACAACCACCAAAACAGAAACTACAATAACGCCTCCAAGCATCCCTAGGAAACATCAACTCCAACCACTCGCTGGAACGATAACCACCGCTCAACGCATCAGCAACCATCTTAACAACCCTGCCACCACAACCCTTAAAACGCCCAAGGTGAGCCCTAAAGCTCTGAAGATTCTTAGCCTGATAGCCACAAACAGGACACCTACGATTAACTATCGAAAGGAACAAACCAGGGTCGTAAACCATAAGCCTGAAAGAATCCCATTTATAAAGAGAGTTCTTATAGTAACCATACCTAGCCAAAACCTTAATCAAACGGTAAGCCCGATCGCCCATCAAAAGCCTACCAGGCAAACCCAGCCACCAAACCACAAAATACACTATCACCCAAACCTAATAAGCTTAACCGCCCGAAAACAGCACAGAACCAAATAAAAGAATACACAATGTATGAGAAAACTACCTACAACTAAGAAGGCACGAAACGTAGCCAGCAACAAAGGCAACAACGATACAAACTAGGAAAAACAAGCCAAAAACCAGGATGCCGATAAAATCAAAGCAAATCACAGGGCAAACACGGGAGAACCGCTATCACCAGGCTCCAACATC
>Ga0197144_100891_pt1 | contig 10545 bp, 9 predicted proteins | sample GBS85_MetaG_FD_148670 | JGI IMG/M metagenome (GOLD analysis project Ga0197144, IMG submission 148670) | Sediment microbial communities from Great Boiling Springs, Gerlach, Nevada, United States - GBS 85_MetaG | ecosystem: Environmental > Aquatic > Thermal springs > Hot (42-90C) > Sediment | place...
CTGAAGAAAGGGTCTGCTGCGACGTTTAAACCAACATGCTTCATAGTAACAACAGCTGGGACACCCGACATGGCGGCACCGTAGGCTACCTCGAAAGCAACCTTCTCATTAACACTCCACTCAACATAGGGGTAGCCTAGCTTTGAGGATGCATAAGCTAAAGCCTCTATAATCTCTGATGAAGGGGTCCCGGGGTATCCTGAAGCTAGGCCAACACCATGCTCGAGGCAGGCTCTAGCTACAGCAACATTACCCATGAGTAGGGCTCGAGAACCGGGCTCTAATAGAACTTCAGGGTAGCCCATACCAACTCCCTGTTTAAAGGTGTCTTCCAGAGTCTAAATAATTGTCTTGTATGCTAAGCTTTTAGATGAAATGCTAATACTGTTTAACTTTAATAAACCCCAAGGCTTAGGGTCTAGGTGGTGTAGAGCCTTGTACAGGTTTATTAGCGTGGAGGTCTCAGATGGCGTTGGGTGGATTGTGTTAAGGAGGGTTGAAAGGCTTAACGCTTTGAACTTAGAGCTCATAGAGGAGGTTCTGAGGGCTTTAGACGAGCTTGAGGTCAGAGATGATGTTAAGGTTTTAGCTGTAACAGGTGAGGGTAGGGTTTTCTCAGCGGGAGCAGACCTCTCTGAGGTTGCGGGTGCTAGCTCCTCCGAGGAGGCTGGGAGGCTTTTCTCAGCTATAGCTAAGCTTGCTAGGAGAATGCTTAGTGTAGACAAGCCTTTGATAGTAGCGTTGAATGGCGACGCTTATGGTGGTGGAGCTGAGCTCATATGGGCTGCAGACCTGGTCGTCTCTGTTGAAAACGCTAAACTCGTATGGGCTGAAGCTAGGTGGGGTTACAACACTCCAATACTGCCGGTAATGGGTTTAAGCATACTAGGACCCTCAAGAACGGCAATGCTGGCAATGACTCTAGAACCTTTAACAGCGAAGGAGGCACACCACGTAGGCCTCATAGCAAAGCTAACCCCAGACCAGAAGACGCTTAGAGAGGAGGTTCTAAGAATAGCTAAGAGCATAATGGAGAACTCTCCACAAGCAATAAAATCCATAAAGAGGATGCTGAGACTAGCTAAGCTAACACCACTAGTAGAACTAGGGTTCAGCGAGCTAGAGAGGTTAGCAAGAGGGGAGGAGGCTAGGGAGGCCGCAAAAGCCTTCGTTGAGAAGAGGAAGCCGGAGTACAGATGGTGATGGTGCCGCCGGGGGGATTCGAACCCCCGACCCCCCGGTCTTCAGCCGGGCGCTCTCCCGCTGAGCTACGGCGGCCCAGTGGATACTATTTAGAGGCGGGATTTAAAAACCTTAACTTGAGTACTAACGATCCTCCGCTAACGTAGCCTCCCTCCTCTTATAACCTATAATCCTCTCAGGGTATGTTAGAATGGTAAGCCCTCTAACCCTATCGCCTCTCCTTATATATGATACGAGGGTTACCTTGAATAGCGTTGCCGCTGTAAGACCGCTGTAGAGGGGGCCTCTCGTAGACACAACTATCGGCACCCTTACGTTAGCGAACTTTAAAACCATATCAGATGAGGCTCTACCCGTGGTTATCGCGATAGACCTCTCAAAATCTAAACCCCCTTTTGTAGCCAGCCCTATAAGCTTGGCTATCGATGTATGCCTGCTAGTATCGTGTGCTATAACCGCCTTCCTGTTAACCAGGTCATATAGACCTGTTGTATGCATGGCCAGCCCCCGGGTTACGGATATCGTTCTCCTGTTAAAGTCGACGTATACACCTACGATGATATCCCAGCTAACCCTGAGGTTTGAGTTCACTATAACCCCGCTTGTAGCAAGGGACGCGCAGTCCTCAACGTAAATCTTTTTTAGTCTAGGATTGCCGGAGGTTAAGGCTTCAACCTTCCTACCTTCAGGGTCCACCTTGATATCTACTATCTCACTAGGGGATTTGATTATGCCGTCTCCTAGGAGTAGCCCTGTGATAGTCTCATCTAGGTGGGCGGGGTTTAATATGAGGGTCGTGTAGTGGAAGCCGTTAACATAAACGTCTAGGTGGTCGTCAACAGCAGTAGGTGGGAAATCGCCATCCCCGGGTTTGTATACTACTTCACCCTCGTAGAAGTGGAAAGCCTGGAGATCGAGAGAGGAGAAAAAGGTGTGGTGTGAGGGTTCCTCGCTCATATTGGTTAACGCCACGTCTACCTCCTAGATAGAACTCTCTCCACATACGCGCTCATATGCTCCCTAGCCCAGCTTAACGGTACCTTACCGTCTCCGAACATAGCTTTAAGTAAGACGACGTTGGAGGGGTGGAAGACTGCAAAAACGTGTCCTATGAGGAATATTACTGTTAAGTAGAAACCTATATCGTGTAGTAGTAGCATGAGCCTGTGCTGGCTAGGTGTTAGGTTTAGATATACCATGGCGATGCCGCTAAGCCCTACCAGTAGAACTCCTAGGGCTAGGAGTAACGTTAAGTACGTTGCTAGAATATTATGCCTATCCAGGCCTTTCTTAACATCCCCAGGTAGCTCCCTCCCTAGGAGGTAGTGGTTTAAGAGTGCTACAGCCTCCCTCAACTGCTGTCCTACAGGCTTCCTTAAGACCCTTAGAATTTCAAGCTTCCCGCTTACCAGGAGATATGATACGTAGACCACTATTATAAAACCCCAGAGGGGCCCAGCTAGCCTGTGGATTAACCTCGCTATTTGAACTCCAGCTGTTACATATCCCGTACCGGGATCTAGGCCTAGTAGCGTTGCTACGGGAGCTCCCAGAGGGTAGATTATGAATGAGAACACCTCTATCTCCAGTAGAACCAGGCCTGTGATAAGGAGCGCTAGGAAGAGTATTAGGTTTAGCCAGTGCGCAAGCCTGTAACCTACACTCGCTACCTCCAACTCCTCCCTCTCAGCCATCACATAGCACCCTCGCTCTTAGAGGCTGTTCTCCTAGCGCGCCACCACGTTATCGCTAGAACTGCTAAGGTTAAGACTGACACGAGGCTAAGACCAGGTATCGCTAAACCCTCTAGAACCTCCCTTAAAGCGTTAGAGTTTCTAGGCGTCTCAGGGAACATTGCCTGGAACACTTTACTAGCCTTATCCTCCGAGGCGGCGAACATCCACCTAACTCTACCCCCCACGTAGCCGTCCAAGCTTAGCCCGTAAACCTTCTTACCCCGAGCCCTCAGCTCCTCAGCAACCCTAGTAGCCTCCCTCATCGAAGTGAAGGTGAATACATTTGTTGGGCACACGTCAACGCACGCAGGCCGGAGGCCTTCTTGTATCCTGTCAACGCAGAACGTGCATTTATAGTACTTACCGTCAGAACCCCTCCTAGGCACATCGTATGGGCACGCGCTTAGGCAGAAACCGCATCCTATGCACTCGTCAGGCTCTATAACTACTGCCCCCTCAGATGTAACCTTAATAGCTCCTACGGGGCAAGCCCTAGCGCACGGTGCTTCAGCGCAGTGGAGGCAGTTGTAGGGTACAGGGATTACGTTTACAGTGTTGATTGTGATCTCCGCCTCGGCGAATTTCAACGCCTTAGTTGCTGGGAACTCGTGGAAGAAGACTATCTTCCAGGCATCAGCATGAAGATCGGGCGGGTTGGTGAATGTAGGGCTGAAGGTTGTGTTAAGAGCTTTACGGCCGTTCCACTCCTGGCAGGCTATCTGGCAGGCTCTACAGCCAATACAGTTATCCAGGTCTACTATAACTGCGACCCCCTCATCCTTACCCGGGAACTTTAACTTAACCACCGCTCATCACCCCACAAGCTTGGGCTTCCTTATAACACCTATCCACGCCTTAGACTCCTGTATCGTTGTCACGACATCACCTACATCGGGGTTTATGAAGTTGCTGTGGGGCCCTGTAACCCTACCTTGGAAGCTGAAAGCCCATATAACGTTGACCACCGGTAACTCTTTATCGTTAACTTTAAGGTAAGCCTCTCCATGGGTTACGAATGCTTTAAGCCTTATCATACCCCTTGCTGTGAATATCTCAACGATATCTCCAGGTTTAATTCCAAGCTTATCCGCCAGGGGGACGGGTATGTAAACGTAGGGTTCTGGGACTAGCTGAGCTAGGCTCGGCAGGTTCCTGTTCAGAGTTCCGCTATGGAACGTCTCGGTCAGCCTGTTACTTGTTATAGCTACAAGTACCCCCTCTTCGCCTTTAAGATCTTCCGGTGTTAGAGCTAGACCTACAGGTTTACCTGCCACGACGTTAGGCTCCATCTTCAACACTCTAACGTTGTGGGGGTTGAGCCACGCTAGAGTTGGATACTTTAGGGCTAGCTCGACATCCGGTGATTCGACAGGCTCAGTGTGTATTGGGTACTGGAAGTTGTAACCCGCATACCACCTACCCATCTCATCTATCACCTTCAACGTGGCCTCTTTAAGGCTGCCGGTCTCCTGGTAGTACTGTCTAAGCTTACCTCTAAACTCCTCGTACTTAGCCTTGTAATCCTTCCACCCACTCCCGGGGAAGAATGGCCTCTTTACCAGAGCTTTGAAGTTTGTTGTATCCTCATCCCAGTATAGGGTGTCGTTAGCCCAAAGGTACCTCATCCCAGTTTTTGATGCGAACTCCTCGTATGATAGTGTTTTAACCTCACCACCCTCTTCTACAACGAAACCTCTACCGTAGAATCGTAGCTCGCCCGTTCTAATGAAGTGAATTATATCCAGGCCTCCCCATAGATCGGCTACGCCGCTAAGCCTCCTCTTAAAGCTCCTTGGAACCCAGAAGTTGTGACCTGGTATGAATGCGGGCCTATACTCGCCTGTAAACTCGTCTATCCACTCCCCAGTCTCGCCTGTTACAACCCACTCTCTCCCAGCAGCCCTTACGGTATCCCTCCTGCCAAGCACCGCTACTAGGGAGTCATAGTTGTAGAGATATCTAACGTTCTGAGGCCAGCTCCAACCCCAGTTCTTGTAGACCTGGAACTCCTTGCTAAACAAGCCGTCAATCTCGCCCTCCCCTCTGAGCCTTGAATCCCTCCTCATGGTTGTAAACTCGTCCCTAACGGGGTTGTATATTCCATCGTATATTAGGGCTGAGAAGTTGATCTCCTTGTTTATAAGCCTTGGGTTAACTTCAGCCTCTATAGCTCCAACAGGCGCCGCAGCCCCCCTACCACCACTGTAATCCCAGGAGCGCCTATACTCTAAAGGTCTACTGTATAGCTCTATAAGCTTATCCCCTCTCCTTAACACGACCCTCTCATAGCTCTTACCATAGACGCCACTTGGTAGCTTAACCACCCCGTAGCTGTCAAGGTACTTGAAGAGGCTTACTATTATCCAGGAGTCAGGCCTCGATAAACCTCTAGGCTCGAGAGCCTTCCAAGTCCACTGGATAACCCTGTTACCATCAGTTCTAGTGCCTTCCTTCTCAGCGAAGGAGGCTGAGGGTAGTAGAACGTCTGCAAACCACGCTGTTTCAGTCTCGAATATATCCGCTACAACTAGGAGATCTAGCGATGCTAGCGCGGCCCATATAATCTTAGCGTTTGGATTAGTTACAGCAGGGTTCTCTCCGAATATGAAGGCCGCCTTTATCTCACCGGCTAAAACTCTCCTAGGGAACATTACCTCGGTAGATCCCGTCCCTAGGGGGAAATCGCATATAACAACTCCATTAACAGGGTCGCTTTCAGGCTCTGTCCCGCAGAATATACCCCATGTCAGCTCATGCCTCCTCCACCCGTAGAATTTAAACACTTGTAGAACCTTACTTAGATCGGCTTGGCCTTTCCTAGCAGTAGCTTTTAAGGCCGGGAACGCTTCCAGAGCCCAATCGGGGACCTCCCAGCTCCACGCATCAGGCATGCCTTGAAGCTTCCAGTCCTGGTATAATCTAATCTCTGCTGGATTAACAGTATGCCCGTGATAGCCTGGGAGGGCCTCTATACCGCCACCTTGAATGTCATTAGCTCCTTGGACGTTACTGTGTCCCCTGAATGGATGTGTTCCACCTCCAGGGTAGCCTACGTTACCTAGGAGGAGCTGGACTATAGCCGCGGTTCTTATAATGTTTATTGTTGCGTTCGTATGCTGAGTAAAGCCCATAGCCCACTGTATGATACCGTGCTTCCTGTGGTTCGTGGTAACCCCGCTCCTCTCAACGAAAATCCTAGCAACAGTTCTAAGTAGTTCCTCCGGGACACCCGATATTCTTGAAACCTCTCTTACATCATATTGCTTGATTAGATCCTTAAACTCTTCCAGATCCTCTTTCGTTATATTCCACCTAGCCATGAGCCTCTTGAACTCGTCAAGCTCATCTATAGGTGGGCTTCTCTCGAAGAAAGCGTAATGCAGTACGTATAGTAGTACTGCTGCATCAGAGCCAGGCCTGAAGGGGACCCAGATGTCTGATACCATAGCTGTTCTGGAGAACCTCGGATCAAATGTTATGAAAACTGTGCCCCTCTCCCTCTTACCCTTAAAGAAGTACCAGAATGATAGTGGGTGTGCCTCTGCAGGGCTTGAGAAGAATAGAACCACATCTGCTAGAGCAACATCTTCTACGCTAGCAGTCTCAGCACCCCAACCGTAGGTTACAGCGAGGCTCGTTACCGTAGAGCTATGACACTTCCTGTACTGTGAGTCCATGTTACTAGTGCCTAGGAATACTGAGAGCTTCTTACTTAGGAAGGCTTCTTCATTAGTGAGAATCGAGGACCCTATAACCTGCAAGGGGACCGCGCTTCCAGCATAGTAGAATCCATCCTTCTGCCTAGGAGCGCCTGTGCGGGCTCTCCACTCGTCCATGATCCTCTTGAGCCTCTCTGCTATGTGCTTGAAAGCCTCATCCCAGGATACCTGCTTCCACCTAGGCGGATATCTCTTGATAATCTCTACAAGCTCATCCCAGCTTTTAGCGTTAAGAATCTCATCGGCAGGAGGCTTAGGCCCAGTCCTTATCATAGGATATAGTACTCTAAGCTCATTTGCAACCTGCTGGAAGGCGGCAGCACCCTTAGGGCATAGGGCGCCCCAGTTTATGGGAGACTCTGGGGATCCTAGGGTTGCAAAGATTACGTTATCACCTATAGTGTAGAAGTCTATACTACAGCCCATAGAGCAGTAGTTACATATAACAGGTGTTATCTTAGCCCTCCTTACATCAACCTTACCTCCAACCTCGCCTAAAACCCACCTAGACTTCCACTGCTTAAATGGAACCGGAGACTCGGCCCCCGCAGGGAGCGCTGATAGGGTTGAAGCAGCCATAGCTATGGTTGCTAGCTTAAGAAAAGACCTCCTACTAATACCGCCGTTGCCCTCACCCATCTAAACCACCCTTCTTAGACTCGCTACAGGACTCACCGTTACCGTCTCTAGCAGCAGCTGAGGTTGAAGGTGGAGCAAACGCTATAGACCCGTAACTCTTATCCCTCTTACCTAGCATCATCTTAAGCGTTAAGCAAGTATAATCCTCAGACTCCTCTACAAGGCTTGTTAAACCATCTATAAACTCGGGTAGGAGTCCATACTCTCTTAGAAGGAACTGCTTGAGATCATCTTGTTTATCAGTCATGAACCACACCTCCCTATTCTACGTGATGAAACTCTCAAGGTACCCTAATAACCGTTCACATATACCTATCATTTATATTAATAGCAATAAGATAGGCAGATCTATGGAACTTATTCAATTAACAACATTAAATTTAACATTAAATAGGGTGCGGGATAAATACACCCTCAATGTTTTAAGCAACCCTGTTATAAGTACCTAGCTATTTAAGGATTACCGTTAGCCCTCTATATGGGTATAAATATGGAGGAGGGGAGGTCTGAGAGCAGGACCAGAGGCTATCTTAAGTCCTTTGGTGTCTCCGTAACCTTGTATGAGGAGAAAATGTTAAAGTTAATAGAGCAGGCTGAGCCTGGGAAGAGAGATGAAGTTCTTCTAGAAGCTGTAAGGTTGAACCTTGAGCTTACGAGAAGAGCTATTAACATGATGGCTTATATTGAGGAGCTACAGTCAGAGCTGTCAAGGAGGTTGCTGGAGAAGCTAGGATTAGAGCACTAGACATAATAGCTTAATACAAGCTAGAATACCTCAAAACACCCTATAAACGTTTCTACTCTAAACCCTAAGTGTTTTAGAAGGCAGTTTTATTAATATGATGCAGCCTGCCTACCCTTTGGAGGGAGGAGGGGTTTTGAGCTACTTGAATTACGTTAATCTTGTGTGCTCCACAGAGGATTGTAGAGGCGAGTTAGAGGAGGTGTTGAGTGCCTTCGCGGAGCTACTCAGCGATATTAGAGGGTTTAAGTTACCCGATGTTGATGTGGATCCTAATAGGGTACCCCTCCTAGTTATGGGTGGTGTTAGGAGGGGGTTGGAGGAGATTTTAAAAATCGTTAAAGACATCTTAGGGAAGCGTGGGTTTAACGTCGATAGTATTAGCCTACATGATGTTATAGAAGCTTCCCTGGAGGAGGAGAGGTTTTTAGCCTCGATACTTTTTAAGAGGATCCTCTACGAGGCTGTTAGAGGGAGAGGTTTTAAGATGTCATGGGTTAACGGGAGATGCCCTATATGCGGCTCCTTACCAATCCTGGCTGTTGTGAGGAGGGAGAGGGGTGATATCTTCTCGAGGGACGTTCTATACCTTAGGTGTATATGTGGTTTCATGGAGTCCTATGAGTACTTCAAATGCCCTTCATGTGGTGTGAGTGGGAGGGATGCGTTTGAGTACAATGTTGTAGGTGAGGTTGTCTATAGGACGTGCTCTAGGTGTGGTCACACCGTGGGAATCCTTAGAGATGGCCCAAGCTTGGATTTGGACCTCGCTATGCTTGTAGTTGTGTACGGTTTTGTCGGCTTAGCTGGTAAGGGCTCGTGAGATTGCACTCGACTCCGAGTGGAATCTTACTACCTTAAGGTGGGGGTTGCGGTTTTTAATGAGCCCCCTGCTTAGGATGTAAGTTGTTTAGAGTTCTATTATGTCTCCTACTGCTGGGATTTCTACTTGTAGTCCTAGCTCTTCCCTTATCCTAGTTGCTAGGGCTTCCTGTGCTTCTGGAGTTCCGTGTACTAGTGCTACCTTCTCTGTTTTCATGTTTTTAAGTAGCTTTATGACCCCGTTTTGGTCTATGTGGCTTGAGAGGTCGAACCATTCTACTCTCGCTCTTACAGGTATCTCCTCTGCTAGTGCGAACCCTGTTTCCAGTATTTGCCTCCCAGGCGTTCCTTTTCCTTGGAAGCTTACTAGGAATACTGCGTTCTTCGGGTTTTCAGCTATTTTTCTGAGGTAGTATAGGCTTGGCCCCCCTTTTAGCATTCCGGAGCTCGCTACTATGACTCCCGGTTCTCTGTAGGCGCTCTTCCTATCTTGCCACCCTCTAACTATGTTGTACTCCCTCATAGCCTTAACTAGTAGCCCGTAGAATCTTATGTAGCTTGAGTGCTCCAGGTACAGCTCTGCTACATCCTTAACCATACCGTCAACCCAAACCTGCCATTGCGGATCCCTCTCAGCTAGAATACATAGAACCTCCTGACCCCTACTTACGCTGAAAACCGGGACCAAGGCTACGCCACCCGACTCCACAACCTCCCTTAAACTCTCATAGAACCTATCCTCTACAAGCCTCCTCGGAGGGTGGTTCGTAGAGCCGTATGTGGACTCAACTATAACGAGGTCAACGTTTAAACCATCAAGCTTAGCTGGGCCCACAAGCTTAGCCTCTATAACGTTAACATCGCTAGTATAGAGCACGGACCTCCCATCAACATCTACTAGGACGCTCGCAGAACCCGGTATGTGGCCTGAGTAGAGGAGCTTAAACCTTAAACCGCCGAGATCGACCTCCTCATTATAGCCTATAGCTGTAGCTGAGGAGAGCATATCGTTAACAACAACCTCGTCGAAGGGGAGGCTGGCACCGCTAATCTTAATCATATCATATAATAGCAGCCTTGTAACGTCGAGCGTTAAAGGTGTAGAGTAGAGCTTAGGTCTTACACTAGTATAAAGCAGGGGGGCCGCACCAACATGATCGAGATGGCTGTGAGTTAGAACAACACCGCTAAGATCGCGAGGTCTAACATGCTCAGGGAATACAGGATTATCCCTCTCATCGAAGTTAACACCGTAGTCTAGTAGTAGAGAGCCACCGCTACCCTCAACTAGGATAGCAGCCCTACCAACCTCCCTACCACTACCTAGAATCTTAACTTTAACCAATCCACAACACTACGTAGTTTAGAAATCTAAACTAGAGCCTTTAAAGATAAGAGACGCTCAACAATAAACATCTAAAACCCAACCATTTGAATTAAGGCTAAGCATTAGAGGGTTGAAAATTGCGGCCGTGAATGTTTAAAGGGTAGATTTAAACCCGAAGGTAGAGACGCTGGGAGGGGTTCAGGCTTCATGGAGATTTACATTGTTTTATATAAACCTCCACGAAGCCCTTGGCTTCACAGCCCTTAGAGCCCCATTTCACCGGGGCCCATGTCAACGGGCTCCACCCGTTCAGGGTGACCCCAACCCGCAGCGCCACCATCATCGGCTCCTCAGGGT
>Ga0197144_100893_pt1 | contig 10525 bp, 9 predicted proteins | sample GBS85_MetaG_FD_148670 | JGI IMG/M metagenome (GOLD analysis project Ga0197144, IMG submission 148670) | Sediment microbial communities from Great Boiling Springs, Gerlach, Nevada, United States - GBS 85_MetaG | ecosystem: Environmental > Aquatic > Thermal springs > Hot (42-90C) > Sediment | place...
GATTTCCTCTTGCGTTGCATTGCGCGGCACACCCAATATGGCGTAATAGTCTTTCTGTCCCTGCGGCACGGTTTAACCCCTCCGTCACTTGAGAAAGTTTTGGACAATGATTCCCGCCAACATAAGCAGGATGGATATGGCAAAGGTGCGAAACCAACGCTCCAATCGTTGAACCTCACTGCGCAGCGCTTCAATCTCCTGCCGTAACTCTCTGCGGATTGCCTCGTCTCTTTCTGCCATTTGCTGAAATCCCTGTTGCATCTCTCGCCTCAATGCTTCTAATCGCTCATCCATCTCTCGCCTCAACGCTTCGTCCCTTTCTGCTGCTTGCTGAAATCTTTGTTCTATCTCTCGTCTCAACGCTTCATCCCTTTCTTCAGATCGCTTAAATCCTTGCTCCATTGCCATTCTCAGACCGTTGATTTCCGCTTCAAGGGTTGAGCGAACACCTTCAATTTTTGCGTCCAAGTAGCGGACGAAAGGCGGTTCAACCTCAATGGCTAAAGGTAAACGCTGCCACAAGGCTTCAAGGAACTGACGGATTTCGTCTTCGGATTTGCCTAACGCTTCCGCCAAGTCAGCAATCAAACTTCGTCGGTGCATTCAGTTTCGCCTCCCTCGGCAGGTTGCGGTGCTGCAAGTTGGGGTGCTGGCTTTACAGCCACATAGACCTTCGCCGGTCGTATAACCTTGTCTCCCATCTTGTAGCCCCGTTCCACTTCACCGACGATAAGACCTTCCTCAACATCTTCCCTTTCAACTCGCTCAAAGGCTTCGTGGTAGTATGGGTCAAATTTTTGACCTTCGGTTCTGATGGGCTCAACATCAAGCCGCCTCAGAGCCTCTTGGAACAACTTGACGATGAGTTCCAAACCGCGCTTGAAAGCGTTCAGGTCGGATGTTTCCGTAAGGGAAGAAAGCGCCCTTTCCATATTGTCAAGGACAGGAAGCACCGCCAAAACGGCGTCTTCCTTGCCCTTGTTGTAAGCCTCAACCCTTTCTTGCATGACCCGTTTTCGGAAGTTTTGAAAATCTGCAGATACCCTGATCCAGCGCTCTTTGTAATCTTCAGCCTCAGCCTTTGCTTGCGCCAATTGTTCCTCCAGTTCGGCGATGCGGGCTTTGAGTTCCTCAACCGAAGGCTCTCGTTCTGCCACAACGGTTTCCTCCGTTGCTTCAGTTGGCTCAGAAGTTTCTGCTACAGGTTCTTCGTCCTCGTTTGCAAGATTTTCAGCCTGCTTGAGTTCTTCATCCATCTGCCATCACCTCGCTCTGGGAAAGTCAAAGGTTTTTCTGCTCAGGATTGGAGCGAAGCGGTCGGCAGGTATTAGTTGCCATTGCGATGCGCATCATTAAGTTTGGCACATCGGTTGGTGGATTTGGATTGGTGCAAGTTTCATTTCGCGCTAAATTTGCTCCAAAACCGCTTGAGCGAAAAGCGGTATCAGCAACTCGTGGTGACCGACGATATAGTAGCCTTTCCCGCCCAAAGCATCGGCTTTTTCTGGCGGGTTGCGCCAAGCACGGTAGTGACGGATGAAGTCAAAGGTGACGCCAGTGAATTTTTCTGGTTCGCCCCATAGGTTGCGCGAAACGGTCAATGCCTTTTCAAGAACTGTCGGAAGCAAGACAGCAGAACCCCAAAGCATCACCACTCCACCCGTTAAGTCTTTGACTAATCGGCAGAGTAGCCTGAAATCGTGATGGGTTGCCACGCCCCAAGCGGCAGGGTCAAAACTCCCGTGCATGTGGTTGACATCGGTTCCGAAAGCGACATGGACGGTCACGGGCACATCCATCTTGACGCATTGGGCGAGGACGCTGAATTCAACGAACCTGCCACCACTGTCCAAGAGAGCCTGACCTATCCCTTGCCCCAAGCCAATTCCTTGTTCGGCAGCCCTTTTCGCCGCTGCGTTGATGAAATCGCAAGGCTCTTTTGCCATCCCGAAAGTCCCCGCTTTCATGCCTTCAGTGACATCTTCGCTCGTCTTGCCGAAAAGTGCTAACTCAACATCGTGGTATGCTGTCGCACCATTTACTGCAACCGAAGTGATGATGCCTTTCTCTGCCAACTGGATAACGATTGGTCCCAGCCCAACTTTGATGACATGAGCGCCGAACAGCACGATGACGGGTCGCCCGTTTTTGCGAGCCTTGACAACCGTATCCACAACTTCCCTCAAATCCTTTGCGGCAAGGATGGTGGGGAGAGATTGCCAGAACTCAGCAAAACTTGACCCTTTGCGCAATGGCTTTGCCAGCAAATCAACTTCAACCTTGCTTTCCCTTTCAGCAATGGAAATCGCCTTCACTTTCGTCAAGTCTACAGGTTGAAGTTCGTTGCTCATTTTCTCACCCCCAGTTCGTCCAGCCAACGAAGTGGCGGGATTCGTTTAATGTCCTCGGTCAGCGAACGGCATTCGGCGTAAATTTGGAGCGCCACGAAAACCGCCAGCAAAATCCACAACTCAACCGTTACGATACCGGACGAAGGCAACATCCAATGGTTCAAGACCCAGACACCAAAGCATGCCCCCAATGGGTTTGAGCCAGCATCGCCCATCATCGCTTGACGGCGAAAATCTGCGGGAGCGTAAGCCATAGTTCCTGCCAACAAAGGAAGCAGAGACCACCAACCTTTTCCATCCGAAACGAGCAAACCGACGAAGGTCAGTGCCCAAAACCCCTTCAACGCTCGTGAGGGGCGAACATCAAGCAGGTTCAAAGTGTTAGCGCTGAGAGCGATGAGAACGGCTCCGAAAATGAGCAGCAAAAGCCAGTGTGCAGAAAGGCGCGGGAGAGATGTTGGGACATTTACTGAGAACAGCCACGCTGAGAGAAAGATTGCGCCAATTCCCCCACCGAGTAGTTTGATGAACCCCGTTGTGACTTTTCTTTGGCGAAGGAAAGCCATCAAGTGTCCGCGCCAACCTTTAGCGTCCGCTTCCTCAGCAGCAAGATCGTCAAGCAACCCCAAAGAACCGAACCACAAAGAAGCAAACATCAACTGACCGCCTTCGTGCCAATCTACGAGTCCACGCCAACAAAGCAGCAACCAACCTAAAACGGCACTGCCGACGAAAGATAACCCAGCGCTGCCGACAACTTCCTCGCCTAAAAAGTTTTTCCGTTGCAGCAAGGGTTGATGGAAGATGTTTCGGAGCGTAAGCCTTGTCCACAGGACAACGAATGCGGCTACCAAAATAGCGATGACAGCCTCTTTCATTTTGGCTCACTTCCGGTCATTCAACCTTCGGCGGCACAATACCGCGCTGCCCTTGATACTTGCCTTGCCTGTCCGCATACGAAACTTCGCAAAGTTCATCAGCGCTGATGAAGATGACTTGGGCAATTCCTTCGTTTGCGTAAATCTTTGCGGGAAGCGGGGTCGTGTTGGAAATCTCAATCGTAACATGCCCTTCCCATTCTGGCTCCAAGGGCGTCACATTGACAACAATACCGCAGCGAGCATACGACGATTTTCCGACGACGATGCAAATGACATCGCGTGGGATGCGGAAATATTCAACGCTGCGACCGAGAACGAAACTGTTGGGTGGGATGATGCAGTAATCGCCTTTGTGGCGGACGAAGGCTCGTTCGTCAAAGGCTTTGGGGTCAACGATAGCGCCCCAAACATTGGTGAAAATCAAAAACTCGTCGGCTAAGCGCATATCGTAGCCATAAGAACTGAGCCCGAAACTGATGACACCCTTGCGAACCAACCGTTCCTCAAAAGGCTCAATCATCTTGTGCTTGATTGCCATCTCCCTGATCCATCGGTCATTCTTGACGCCCAAAACCAGACACCTCCTCACGAAGAGTTTCCTCGCAATATCGCCCTTATCGCCTTCTCTGCCGCCTCCCTCCCGCTACGGATGCAATCTGGGATGCCAATCCCTGTCAAGTAATTTCCAGCCAGAAAAACTTTGTGCAGCCCCTTCAACCGCTCGTTTATGCGAACCACTTTCTTGGCGTGACCGACAGTGTATTGTGGCATAGCGTTTTCCCACCGAAAGACCCACGAGCGCTCAGGTTCGCCCTTTATTCCGAGCAGCGGTCTCAAGGCTTCAACGATTGCGTTGACAAGTTCACTGTCGTCCATCTCAACCCACTTGTTGACGAAAGCCCGAAGCAGGACTTTCCCTTGCGGCGCTCTCGGTGGAAACTTGCTTGATGTCCAAGTGCAAGCGAGCAAAAGGCTTTCCCTCTGGTCTTCTGGTGCTACGAGAAAACCTGAACCATTGAGTGGATGGCTCACCTGCGAGCGGTCAAAAGAAAGCGAAACGGTAATGGCATGAGTGTGCGGGATTGAGAAAAGTTCGTCGGCTAAGTCTGCGTCAAGCGGTTTGAGCAAGTTTGCTGCCGACCAGGCAGGAGTTGCCAAAATGACGGCATCGGCTGCAAGTTGACTGCCATCGTCAAGTGTCACGATAAGTCGTCCGCTCTCACTGTCCCGTCGCAGTTGAAAGGCTTCCCGACCCTGAACTAAATTCATCCCGCTCAAACTTGCCAAAATCGTTTCCACCAATTCGCCCAAACCGCTTTTGAGCGTCATGAAATAGGAACTGGGTTGCGAATTTGACGACTGCCTTTGAAGTTTTCGGCGAAGGGAGCGAACGAGCGATGCCCAAGCGAGATTTCGGTGAAGTTTGGCGATTTGCCATAGGGTCGGCAAAGTCATGCGAGCGCTCAGTTGCCTAATGTCGCCACCGTAAACTCCAGCCATAAGCGGTGCGATGACACGCTCTGTCATCTCCGTGCCCAAGTAGTAGCCCAGAAAAGCGCTGACGCTCACATCCTCATCCCAATTCGGTTTCGGCAGCAAAATCCCTAAGGCGACCCTCAATTTGCCCTTCCACGAAAGCAAGTCCGTCTCAAACAAGCCCCTCAAATCAGGCGAAAAAGTCAAAAAGCCGTGGGGCAACAGATGTAACTTGCCTCGCCAAAGGATAAAAACGCGCCGGGCGTGTGGGTTGGTGGGCAACAACCGTTCCCACAAACCGAGTTCACGACAAAGTTCTAAAGCCCAAGGCTTGACAGTTACGAAAGTGTCTGGACCGCCTTCAACGACGAAGCCGTCTTCCCTGACCGTCCGAATTTTCCCACCCCAAAGGTTTTCCCTTTCAACCAAAGTGACCCGCAGGGAAATGCTTTCCCGCTTGGCTTGCTTTGTCAGGTGATATGCTGCACTGAGCCCGGAAATTCCGCCTCCAACCACCACGATGTGACGCTCGGGCATTTTCAATCACCTTCGGTCGGCAACTTGGGTTCAACGGCGATGGTTTTGAAGTTGGTGTAGAATGCCAAACCTTTCTGACCTTTTGCTGGTCTGACATATCGCGCCCTCGTGTAATCAACCTCAACCCAAGACGATGTCTTGCGGCTGCTGTAGAAGGCAGCGAGTTGAGCCGCTTCTTTGATGGCTTTTTGTGGCACTTCCTCGCCACGCTTTTGAACCCTCAACAAAGCATGAGAGCCGGGAGCGCCCTTGACATGAAACCACAAATCGTCAGGTCTTGCAACCCGCAAAAGTTTTGAATTGGCTTCGGCGTTCCGACCAACCCAAACTTCGTAGCCGCCAGAAACAGTGAAGCGCAAAAAGTCTCCATCTCGCTCAGGTTGAGTCCGTTGGGGTGAAACGCTCAACCTTTGCAACACTTTCGGGAACTGACTTGCCAACTCCGTCAACTGTCGCTCGTCAGCCGATTCAACTTGCTCAAGCAACTTCCTAAGTTCGTTTGCTCGTTTTCGCAACTTCTCCAAAACCGACGGCAGCGTTTCTGCGGCGTTTTTGAGTTTGCGGTAGAGAGCGAAATAGTGTTGGGCTGCTTCAGTGGCTGTTTTGCCGTCAGGGAGCGGAATGCTTAACTGTTGCGGTGGGTCGGAACTGTAATCGGTCACAATTGCCTCTTTTGCTTCATCAGGGATTTCGTGGGCAAAAGTCAGGAGCAACTCGCCCCACTTGCGATATTTGTCCGCCTCTTGAGCCTCTTGAAGTCGTTTTTGCAGTTCGGAGATTTGCCCCTCAATCCCTTCCAAGTTCCGCCTCAAAGTTGCCGCCAAACTTTGACGACGCTGTTCAGCAACTTCACGCTTTCCCAACTCGCTAAGCCAATCGTTCAAGAGTGAACCGAAGAAGGGACTTGAGACCTGAGTGCAAGTTTGAAGCGTGGGCGAAAGGGAAACAAGCAGTGGGTAGCACCAAACGATTCTGCCTTCGCTGTCGGTCCAACTTGTAGGTTCAAATCTGCCCTGCTCAATCGTCTCCCGCAGCCATTCAATGGCGCGCCAGAAACTTTCGGGATTTGTCAAGGGCTCACCAACTCTCTCTTCCATCAACGCCAACAACGGTTCGCTCATCCCGAAAAAGATTTTCGCCCAATCTTTCGGTTCAGCAATGCGATGCTGAGAGGTCAATTCGCTCAATTCCTCAAAACTCACGCTCAACGGGCTTCTCCGCTCACCTGATGGTGGTCGGATGTAAGGTTTGCCGGGCAAAACTTCCCTGTATCGGTTCAGCGAAGACGGCAACCTTTTAAGGGCGTCAACTATGAGCCCGCTTTCCTCGTCAACCAGGACCAAGTTGCTGTGCTTGCCCATTATTTCGCACCAAAGAGCGAACCGTTTCCTTTCGCCGAGTGGTGTTATGTTGACGAAGCGAAGGACAACAAGACGGTCAAAATCAATTTGCTCTGCTCCCACAAATCTCGCTTGCTCAAGGTGGCGTCCCAAGACATCGGCGAACCGCTCGGTTTCATCGTGACCTTCACTTTGCGCTTCAATGGACTTCCTTTGCCAACCGATGTGAGCGTAGCGGGTGTGAGCCGAAGCGATAAGCCAAAACTTGCCTTTGCCCCTCTGCTGAAGGAGCAGAGCAACGGTGAACGGTGCGATTGCCTTTGCTGCCCTCACCACACTCCCCTTCAATTCGCTGTTCAATTCATGGGCGACCGCAGCCAACATGAAACTGTCAACGAGCATGGCAGGAAAGCACCTCAAGGATTTTGCGTGACGAGGAAGTGCCAACCTGTCATCAGTCGCCTTTCGCCTATATCGCCCAAACTTCCGTTCCAAACGGAAAAGGAAACGGGCAAGGGCGATGACAGGTTCAAGCCTTTGACCGAGAAGACAACGACCCAACGATTTTTCAACCATTGCCCAGACCCTTGAACATTCGTGTCGGGAATTTGAGACAGCGTCCCAAAGCCTTTAGCACTGTAAACGGTTAAGCCTTTACCAGCATCCCAACGCAAAATTTTGACTGGCGATTTTGGGTCTCCGTAAAACAGGGATGGGATGGGTTTGTCGGCATCTAAGGGCAATTGCACGAAGACCGCATCAGACTGACCTTTTGTTGACACATCCCTTTTCTCGTCCGACCATTGCAACCTCAAGACCAAGTTTTGACCGTCGGTGGCTGATTGGACTTGCAAAAACTCAGGTGACCTAACTCTGTCCCATGTCGGCTGCAAAGCCAAGTTGACAACTGGGACGGATTTCCAAAGGGCATCGTCAGGCTTTAGGGGCAACTTGTTGAGTCGGGAAACGGGAATTTGGTCGCCGAACCGTTTTGGTGCAACTTTGTTTTGGATCAGCGAGTGGACGAAGTAAGCCAAAGCCCATCCTTCTCGTTCGCTCAGCATTTCAGCGAAGGACGGCATCGGGCTTCCATCAAGACCCGTCATGATGGTTCGGTAGATGTCAGTTGGTGAAAAGCCTGCTTTAAAGTTGCGGGCATCAGCGAAACTGAGAATTCGGATGGGACGACCCTTTTCATCTTGCAAGGACTTCGCTGCAGGTCCGTCGCCTTGTCCGCTCTTGCCGTGACAACTGTCGCAGCCCAGTTCAAAGTAAAGTTTGCGACCTTCCGAAACCAATTCGGGCGAAGGGGGCATGGGATTGACTTTAATTGGTTCGCCCTTGTCACCTTCCTGAAAGGACGGGCTCAGCGTCTTGATGTAGGCTACTAAGGCATCAATTTCGCTTTCGGTCAGAATTCCCTTCATCCCGAACATGGGCGTTGATTGAATGCCTTCAGAAATGACGCGCTTCAAGTCATCGTCGGTGGGCAAAGTTCCTGTCGGTGTTGACCTAAACTTGAACACTCCTTTCGTCAAGTTCGTCGGTGACGGGTAGATAAACTTTGACATCGGTCCGTCACCTCTGCCGTTAGCCCCGTGACAAGCGGCACAATGTCGCTGATAAAGGATGCGTCCCTCGCTGACCTTCGTCTCTTGCCCCCAAAGAGCCAAAGCCAAAACCCCACTTAACGCAACGGTCGTATGCCATCGCCTCATCAAGGCTGTTGCCTCCTTTCGCGTCTTCAGGGTTTCAACTCGGATGGCAAGGCAAATATAGCACGCTTGGCAGCAAAGTTTACGGGCTGCCCACTCGGTGGATTTTCAGGAAATTGGCTTGACCCTTTGCTGGCGTGGGAATTCCTGCAACGATGACGACCAAATCGCCCTTGTTCGCCAAACCTTCGTCCAAAAGCCGTTCATCCATCATCGCCAAAAGTTTGTCAGTGCTTTCGGTAAATGGCAAAAACTTTGGGGTGACGCCCCAAAGCAAATTGAGCCGCCTTTGAACCTTCTCGTCGGGCGTGAAAGCGATTATCGGAGCATTGGGGCGCCGTTTGCTGACCAGCAAGGCAGTAAAGCCCGATTGAGTGAAAACGACGATGGCTTTAGCGTTGACATCACTCGCTGCCAGACAAGCAGCATCGCTTATGGCGTGAGCGATAGAAGGTTCGCCTTCTGCCCTACCCTCGTAAATGGGCTTGCGCCTGAACAGTTCATTTTCCGCAACACAAACGATTCGCTCCATCATCGTCACCGCTTCAACGGGATACTTGCCAACGGCTGTTTCGCCGGAAAGCATCACTGCATCGGTTCCATCAAAAATTGCGTTGGCTACATCTGACGCTTCTGCCCTTGTTGGTCTTGGCGAATCCATCATGCTTTCCAGCATTTGCGTTGCTGTTATGACGGGGACGAAATGTTTGTTTGCTTCGGCAATTATCCGCTTTTGGGCAATAGGGACTTCTTCGGGCGACATTTCAACTCCCAAATCGCCTCTTGCGACCATCACCCCGTCAGCAGCCTTTAAGATTTCGTCAAGCCGTTCAAGTGCTTCTGGTCGCTCCAATTTGGCGATGATGGGGATTTCTGTCCCGTGGGCTTGAATTGCTGTCCGCAAAGTTTCAATGTCTTCGGCTGAGCGAACGAAGGAAAGCGCCACAAAATCTGTTCCCGCCTGAATCCCGTTTCGCAAATCTTTCAGGTCTTCTTCGCTCAAAATCGGGACAGCAAGTTTCGCTCCCGGAAGGTTGATGCCCTTGCGAGACTTAACCAGACCGCCCCGAACGACACGGCAGCGGACGCGAACTCCATCGGTGTGAATTGTCTCCAACTCAATCCGCCCGTCATCAATCAAAATTCGCTGCCCGGGCTTAACGGCTGTTGCCAAGTAAGGTGCTTCAACTGGCACGACCAAACCTTCAACCCCGTTGGGTTCAGCAGTCAAAATGACCTCGCTTCCCTCCGTCAATTTGACGGGCTGAGGCAATTCAGCAATTCGGATTCTCGGTCCTTGTAAGTCCCAAAGCAAGGCGATTGGCTTGTTCAGTTCCGAAGCGAGTTTGCGGACAGTTTGAGCGATTTGTCTATGCTGTTCGGGCGTGCCGTGAGAGCAATTAACCCTGACCACATCAACCCCTGCCTGCAAAATCGCCCTCAATCGCTCCTCTTCCATCGTTGCTGGACCGACTGTAGCCACAATCTTTGTCCGCCTCATGTCCATTCACCCTGCAAAACTGTAGCACGGAAAAGACGATGGCATAATTATCGGCGGTGAACGAACATGGCATTTACGGTGCAAGATTTGGACGACTTGTTGGCGCTTTTGGAAAAGCACCCAGAATGGAAGGAACGCTTAAGACAGGCTCTCCTCACAGAAGATTTGCTGCGGTTGCCCCAAGCGGTTAGGGAATTGATTGCTGCCGTTGAAAGGTTGACTGCCGAAATTCAGCGTCTGCACGAATGGCAAGAACAAGCAAATGCCCAGATGGCTGAAATGCTTAGGTGGCAAAGACAGGTCAACGACCGATTAGCGGAAATAGCAGAGTGGCAGCGAAATGTCAATGAGCAGTTGAACCAACTCCTTCAGTGGCAAAAGCAGGTCAACGAGCGATTGACGGAAATAGCCCAGTGGCAGCGGCATGTCAATGAACAGTTGAACCAACTCCTTCAATGGCAACGGAAGGTTAATGAACGCTTGGCAGAAATTGCCGAATGGCAGCGGCAGGTCAACGAGCAGTTAAATCAACTCCTTCAATGGCAGCAACGAGTCAACGAACGCTTGGCAGAAATTGCCGAATGGCAGCGGCAAGTTAACGAGCAGTTAAATCAACTCCTTCAATGGCAGCAACGAGTCAACGAACGCTTGGCAGAAATTGCCGAATGGCAGCGGCAAGTTAACGAGCAGTTAAATCAACTCCTTCAATGGCAGCAACGAGTCA
>Ga0197144_100894_pt1 | contig 10515 bp, 10 predicted proteins | sample GBS85_MetaG_FD_148670 | JGI IMG/M metagenome (GOLD analysis project Ga0197144, IMG submission 148670) | Sediment microbial communities from Great Boiling Springs, Gerlach, Nevada, United States - GBS 85_MetaG | ecosystem: Environmental > Aquatic > Thermal springs > Hot (42-90C) > Sediment...
GATCTCGCTTATGTATGCTGGATTACTTTCTATATACCACGCCCCCAAGAGTGAGTATTCCGGCTTGACGGCTAGGGGTAAAGTTCTTAGGGTCATGATACTGCTGATGTTGGCGCTGGCGATATTCCTATAGCTGGCCCGGTAAGTGGATTCAGAACCAGCATGACGAGGTATATCGCCGCCCAGTATAGGGTAGCCTTGACTGCCCAGCCACGCCGCGATAGTAGCGACCCGAGCAAAACAACCTGAATCAGGGTGAAAACTATCAGGGCGTAGGCGTGCCCATTCTTAGGGTTGTCGAGCCAGAGCAGCCCGTCGAAAGCGAGTGTTTCCGCCCCAAAAACTATCGAGACGATGAGGAAGATGACGAGGGCGAAGTTGATGCCTTTAGGGGTCATGGCGGCCCAAAGGGTCCTAAGCTATAAAAGAGTTGCTCAGCTACCGCTTCGAGCACCCCTTAACCCTTCCCCACCGCGCAGGCGTCCGAGTATTCTGTACAGCCTAAGCAGGATGGGTGCCGAGCCCATGATTGAGGCGGGATCCGCATAGTGGTTGCGGTGGATCACGAGTGTCCGTGGGGTAGAGGTTTTAGGCTCGGTGTTGCTACGCATCGCCGATGAGGCTCTGGTCAATAAGCCCCGCCTACCTCGACACGATAGGTATTGTGGCTCTATGGAGAGAGGCGCTTCTGGCTCAGAGCGTCCTCCAGGGCCGTAGCAGGGGGTACAGGAATCATCCACAGCTGGAGCGGTTCAAGTCCAGTCCGGACCCACTCCTCTACATCGGGACATACCTCTACTTCGTCTTCCTTGAGGCCAAGAGTAGGGGTTACCGGTTTGACGCGGGCAAGATCGTGGCCTACGACCCCGGAGTTGAGAGGCTGCCTGTCAGAGAGGGTCAGCTGAGGTATGAGATAGACCACCTTCTGAGAAAGCTCGCGAAGAGGTCCCCAGCGAAGAGGAGGGAGCTGGCCGGCATAAGGGTGGTCGAGCCCCACCCGCTCTTCAGGCCGGTGCCGGGGGGTGTGGAGGACTGGGAGAGGCCCTACTACACGAGTGTTGGGGGACGGCGGGGGCGCGTGAAATCTCTTTAGTGAGTCCTCCGCCGCTTCAATTGATGCACACGGCCAGGCTCCCTAGGAGACGGCTCATCCTCGCAGGCTTTCTCTCGGCTATTGCGTCAGCGGCAGGATACTCAGCCACGCGTCTCCTCAGCGAATCGTCTCCAGAGCTCACCACACTCGACTTGGGGCTGGGAAGAAGGGTGGCGCTGGTCGCGGACCTCCACATACATCGGCAGGGCGAGGACCACGCTGAGGGGGCCATAAGGGTGCTTGAGAAGTCCACACCCGAGTTCTTCATACTTGGGGGCGACATGATGGATGAGCAGACCGTTGAGCCCCGGGCCCTGGCCTGGTTCCTCAGGCAGCTCAACGCGGGCCCAGGCTACGCGGTCCTCGGGAACCACGAGTACTGGAGCGCCAGGGTCGAGGAGACAGTGGAGGTCTTGAGGCAATTCGGCGTCAGAACCCTCAGGGACGAGGCGGTGTCGACGCCCTTCGGGAGACTGTTGGGGATCGACTGGAGAGAGTCGAGGGACTATGGCTACTGGAGATTTAGCGGCCTAGTCGTGGTGCACGACCCCAACGCCGCCGACCACATACAAGGCGATGCAACGATCCTGGCGGGCCACACGCACGGCGGCATAGTCCTGATGGGGCAACCCATATACTCCAACTCGAGGTACGCCAGGGGGTTATACAGGCTCGCCAGCGGAGCCATATTATACGTCTCGAGAGGCGTGGGTCAGATGGCCCACCAGCCCCGGATAAACTCGCCCCCCGAGATCCTACTACTGGAATAACACCTGCGACGTCTCAAGAATGCCTAGTAAGCCCCAGCCTCTTTACTAGGGTCATAAGCTCCTCGACGAGATCGCTGGCCCGCAGCACCTCCTCGATCCTCCAGTAGAGAAGCTTGTCCCGGAGCGGGCTGAGGTGTTCCGCCTCTTTCCTCATCCTCTCCAGCTCCTGCTCGTCGGCGACAGCTACCACTTTCTGAACCGTCGGGTCCTGAGCTGCTCTAAGGAGGTTCAGGATTAGCGAGTCCATGCTACCCTTTATGTGAACCTCGAACACGTATCTCAACTCTCCGAGGTTCCCGATCCGGGCGACCCAGACCGCATCAACCCTAGCACCGACAGCGACGGGGACCTCAGCACCGACGTCAAAGCCTAACCCCTGTCCTATACTTAGGATGCGCTCGACAACTTCATCATGATCAGGGACGCCATCGTCACCGTCATTCGAATTATCCACCTCCGCGACATAGTATAGAAAATAGTCCACATCTAGCAGGTCTGGATTTGAGAGCCTTGCCTCATCCCTCAACAACTCGGCAATCTCCTTGAGACACTGTATCAACGCCTCGTAGTCTTCTCCCCGGATGTTGCTTGTCTTCAACTTGTTCAGGTCGAGGCCGCCCACCCGGCTTATGCCGAGCTTCAGAAGCGCCTTCTTCACCTTCTTGTTCCAGATGCCATACTCCCTCGGGCTGTAGTAGGTCAGCATCTCGGTCAGCGTTGCAGCGCCAAAACCCTTGATGCTGGAGCTGAAGGCGTCGATCCTCTCTGAGAGTCTTTTGCCAGGATCTAGAAGCTTTCTCAGCTCCTCCCTCAGCCTATCCAGCCCGCCCGCCCCCTCGATCCAGTAGTCTACAACCCACTCCTTCCTCCTCCACCACTCGAACGAGTAGAGGTGGCTTACTAGGGCCAGGAGGCGCGATCGGTCGAGGGCCTCGGGCTCGGAGAGGATCCTCCTCACCGTCTCTTCGCGCCTCCTCCTACTCTCCTCGAACTCCCGCCCCTCCCTCCCAGCCCTGTACATGAGATACTTCTGCTTCAACCTCCTGATGTTGCTCACCGCGCCGCCGTCAAGCATCGCCGAGCCTAGTCTGCTATCGGCCCAATATATCTTTTTCAAACACTAGTCCTCATAGAATGAAACATGACAACACCATCAGTAAAACATTCCAAATCCTCGCTGAAACCTTTCAACAAAACAGCGGAGGACTTCTAGGTTGGCCCCACATGCCCCTTTTCCAGACATCAACGGTTGCGCATCAAACCTTTAATGCAAAACTTTCCACTCGCCAACTCTCTTCAAAAGAGTAATCTAGCAATAACCATGGCAATACCTTCAGCCACATAGAATTGCGTGCAAATAATCTTCATTCTAAGAAGACACGACAAAAGTTTTCAAAACACTCTTAACGAGCAAAGTCCCTTCCGACTAGAAGACCGAGTCCGCAATCCTACACATGGTAATTTCACTCAGCAATTCCCCTAAAACGCCGCCTCCATCAAAATCACTGAGCTAGGCTGCGTGAAAGCCATCTATACTATGGAGAACGGAGTTAGAACGAGTTTTTGATACGTCTGACTAGACATGGAAAGTCCTCATAACTATGAAGTCTATCGAGTTACCCCGCTTTGTTTTTTCACGTACGTCCTCAAACGTACAATGTATACCTCCGTCCTTGTATGAATGATAGATTGTATGCGGCCATCTTCCAGCACCAGCGTAAATCTCTAGATTATTAAGCACCCTCTCCAACCCACCTAAAGCTTGTCCCCACACATTTATGCAGTCGGTAGTGTGTGGATGGTGTAACACGATTGTAGGATCCTCCTCTATTGCAACACGTTTAAACTCTTCTTTCAACCTCTTGCGCCAACCCGAAGCGACGGCATCAGATCTAGGATTGAATATCGTTAAATCGTGACAGCCTAAAACCATCACTTTCCCATCGCCGAGTTCAATGAAATGAGATTTGAGATCCGTCATTCTTACAAGCCTCCGTTGCTCTCGTGGCGTAGGGTATGATTTCCCCGTCAAGTGAAACCTCTTATTGATCAGGTCAACTAAACACACAAACTCCACATGTAGCTCACTCATGTAATTTTTAGTTGTCGATGCCCCGAATTTAAAGGAGTCGACACCAAGCGTAATATAATTTGAAAGCTTTCTCAGCTTCAAGCACAGCTGGTCGTCAATGACTGTCCTTACGCATCTCTCGGCTCCTTTTAACAGAGCACCAAAAGATGTGGGATTAGGATTAAGGTTATCGCCTATCTCTTTTTTACCGATGTTATTTGGCCAGTTAAATTGTAAGAAACCACCACCTGTTATTATGAACTTAACTCTGATGTCTTTAGGCCAGCGCCGACATATCTCGGTGAGGATTTGTTTAGCTGTTTCTGGGTAACCATACCAATCTGGTGAATGAATAATGATTCGCGCTATCCATGGGTTCTGTTCTTTTCTAACACGTATTTTCCACCAAGGCTCTTTTCCCTCTAGAATCGCCTTGAATATTTTTAAATGGTATGGGTTCTCCGGGTTCATACTGCACCATTGGAAGTCTCGCGAAAATAGTCTACGAGTTGGTTTTAACCCCTCAGTTGTTGGTAGAAAGTCCCTTATGGTGTCATACCATGCCCTTTGCTCATCTCTGTAAGGCGGGTCGTTATCTTTTGCATCGATCACCTCACACAGATTTATCCACTTCTTCAAACAAAAACCAACAACAAGATTTTCAGGATACTCTAAAAGCGATAGTTTCCTGCAAAAGGTGAAGTGTTGAGATTCATCAAACTCTACAATGAAACCAGCTTCAGGTAAGAAGAAGTCGCACGGAGGAAGTTTTGGTTCTTTTACAAAATCTTTGTGATTTCTATAGTTTTGAAGGATTCTAAAAATCACTACAATGTCTTTATAGAAATGATAGTCTCTATAGTCATCTGGTTTTGTGCCTAGTTCAAACCTGTAATTTCTTAATACTCTGCCATATATACTTCTCAACATGGCTTCTACTGTCTTTTTACACTTTGAGCACCTTTCATCATGCTTGTGAAAATCTTCTGCAATTGATTCTACGACCTTAAATCTTAGTTTTCCCAAAAAACCATTTGCCTCTTTTCCGCCGCTAAATTTTGTATGCTCGAGTTCTTCTCCATTCGCATATTTGTTTGCAAGCGATATTACGTATTTCACTGGATAGGGCTTTCCCTTGTAGATGAGGTAAAATTTTCTAGATTTTCGGGCGCTGGGAGTGCCAGATCTATCTATTTCTTTAATAGCTTTCAGAATATGTTCTTTACGAATATTTTTAGGTATCATGAAGTATTTCGCTTGCGACTCTATACTGCAGGCTTAATTTAAGCTTTAAAGGTCTAGACGAGGAGAACGCAAATTTGGCGAGCTCAAAACATCATAGCATAACTATTGGTAGCTGGTTAGATTTAGGTAAGGAGATAACCAACACGTCAAATAGGTATGAGCGGCGAAGCTGATGGTATTGTCGGCCTGCGGTGGAGTGACTAGGGCAAGGGGTAAAATCTTAGGCCTCCTCTCATACGGCGCCGGGGCTGTCGCCATGTCTCGGGTCAGGACTCGAGACCCGTAATAAGCTTTTCACACAACACCGACGGGGACTAAATGATTAGGGGGCGGGCGAGCTCGGCGACGGATTATGTTTAAATGCTTGCACACATATTGATATGGCGCGGGTCCCATCTAGGCTTACCCAGCTGAAGCGGGGTAGGGTAGCCAGGATATCCCGCCGGGCTCATAACCCGGAGATCGGTGGTTCAAATCCACCCCCCGCTAAGATGCCAAATGAATAGTGTATGGAAGGTGCTGTGTGGTGGTTGCTAAGTTTTTAGCCTCGCTGTTGTTCTGCATATTGATGCCGCTGGTGGTGCCTGGGCCTATCGCTGAGGAGCACCTTGAGATCCATAGGTCGCTTGAGAGACTCGCTAGGGGCAGTGGAGTCGTCGGCAGGTCTGCCAGGGCCCTCAGGGACGTTCTCGACCCACATTTCAGGAAGGAGAACGAGCTCGTGATGCCGCTTATCGGCGTCTTTAGGGATCTGGCCGAGGGCAAGAGGCCCGAGGATGCGGAGAGGGCGCTGCAGCTTGCGGAGAGGTTTGCAGCGGAGTATGAGTTGATGCTTCGAGAACATGCGGAGATACTGAGGACGCTTGAGGGGCTTGAGAGGGCGGCCAAGAGGAGTGGGAGCCGCGCCGCCAAGGCCTTCGCATCAAGACTGAGGAGGCATGCGAAGATAGAGGAGCTGCTCATCTACCCAGCGGCGGCAGCCTGCCTCAGACTGCTTAGGCAGACGTGATGCCGGCGAGGCCGGTGACCGATCGGCCCGCCGAGACATTTTTTTCCAGCTTTCGTAGCGGCATGCGGAGGGGGCGGGGTTTTTGAGCCCACGCCAAGCAGGTTAGGTTGGGTTCATATCTCCTCCCTATCCGGCCTTCTGGTGGGCCTTGCCGACCAGGTTCTCAGACCTAGTCGAGCTCTGCAGGCGCCTGGAGACAACCGGAAGTAGGCTGGCTAAGGAGGAGGCCATCGTGGAGTTTCTCGGGAGGCTGGAGCCCGGCGAGGCGCGCTTCTTCACCTATCTCCTTCTGGGCCGCAAGTCGGGCGAGAGGGGGAGGCCCATCAACGTGGGCTGGGCAACCATCTCGGCAGCCCTGAAGCTGTCCGAGGGCCCGAGGCTCGATACCAGCTTCGAGCCCTTGACGCTGAGGGAGTGCTGGGAGGTCCTAGAGAGGATTGGGGGGATAGCGGGGGAGCGTGCGCAGGAGAGGAGGGTTGCTGCGCTCTCCTCGCTCTTCTCGCGCTGCTCCGGGCAAGAGAGGGAGTGGCTTGTGAGGATCCTGAGCGGCGAGATGCGTCACGGAGTCAATCATGGGGTCTATCTCGAGGCGCTAGCCAAGTTTCTTCGGGCTAGGCTTGATGAGGTTAGGTACCTCGACATGTTCTATTCTGACTTGGGTGAGCTGGCGGAGCTTGCGGTCCGCCGCGAGCTTCCAGCTCTGGAGCTTACGATCTTCAGGCCGGTGAGGTGTATGCTTGCTGAGATGGCGTATAGCGTTGGGGAGGCGCTGAAGGAGCATGGAGGCAAAACCTGCTTGGAACCGAAGTACGACGGAGTGCGGCTGCAGATCCACATAAGCGGGAGCGGGGTCAGGCTCTTCACTAGGAGGCTCAAGGACGCCACAGGGAACCTTCCGGACGTTGTTGAGTCTGTTAGGGGAGGCGTCTCGGCCGCCTCAGCGGTGCTGGACTCTGAGGTGGTGGCGCTAGGTGCGGACGGTAAGCCCCTACCGTTCCAAGACACCATGAGGAGGGTGGGGAGGGAGAAGGGGGTTGAGGAGGCCTCGACCGAGATACCCCTCAAGCTCTGGGTCTTCGACCTACTCTACCTCGACGGCGAGACCCTCATCAGGCGCCCCTACCACGAGAGGCGCAAGATCTTGGAGAGGATAGTCGTACCCGAGCTTCTCACACCCTCAATCACGGTTTCGGACCCGGCTGAGGCGGAGAGGGTGCTTCAGCGGGCCCTCGAGGAGGGGCATGAGGGGGTGGTGGCGAAGGCGATAAACAGCCCCTATGTGCCTGGCAGGAGGGGGAGGCTCTGGCTGAAGATTAAGAAGTCTACGACGCTAGACCTCGTGATTATAGCGGCCGAGTGGGGGCACGGGAGGCGGAGGGGCTGGCTCAGCAACTACCACCTCGCCGTGTATGACGAGGAGCGCGGGAGTTTCGTCATGGTGGGCAAGACCTTCAAGGGTCTGACCGACGCCGAGTTCGAGGCGATGACTCGGAGGCTCCTATCCATAAAGACTGGGGAGGAGTGGTGGGGCGTGACCGTGAGGCCCGAGGTCGTTGTAGAGGTGGCGTTCGACGAGGTGCAGCGGAGCCCCCACTATGAGGGTGGCCTCGCTCTGAGGTTCGCCAGGATAGTCAGGATAAGGGACGACAAGTCGCCGCAGGAGGCGGACACATATAGGAGGCTGCTGCAGGTCTTCAGGGAGCAGCAGGAGAGGAAGGGCTACTACGCGGGCGGCGAGTCGGGTCTTGCGGGGAGGGGCCTATGATTGCCGGAGCATGCGAGGTGGAGTCGCAGAGTGAAGAATATATAGTCTTGAGCGGCTTGTAGTCTGGTCAGGGTTCAGAGGGTTTGGGGATGGAGTGGGTCCTTAGTAGGGAGCCGACACCTGTCTGCAACCCTCTCTGTAGGTTCTTCAGATGCAGGAAAATGCTTGGGCCGGGGAGGTACGCCCTAGACATCCACAGAGACCCTCCGTGGTGCAACTGGGTAAACTCGGCCTGCATCGGCTATAAGTGCCCCTATGCCTCGTGCGCCCAGGTGAAGCTGCTCCCAGACGGCAGGTGCGGGGTCTTCGTTAAGCGTAAGACGGTCGAGAAGGAGCCCGAGGAGGTGCTTCCTAGGATCGGGCTGACTGAGAAGAGCAAGAAGAGGCTGGAAGACTTGGGGCTGTAGGAATACTTGGCCGCGTGGAGGCCGGATTAGCAAAAATATCAAACCTATGGGACTTGAGTCTTGAGGACTGGGGTGGCGTGATACAGATACTGCCCGTCACGGGCCTACCCCTCGTCTCGGAGGGAGTAGACCTTGCACGCGAGATAGTAAGGGCGGCGGAGGCCTCCGGGGTCGGGATCATGGATGGAGACGTGATAGTGGTTAGCCACGTGGTCGTCTCGAAGGCTGAGGGCGCAGTCTACAGGCTGAGCGAGCTTGAGCCAAGCCTCAGGGCCCGGTCCCTCGCCTCCATCACTGGGAAGGACCCGCGCCACGTAGAGGCCATACTCAGGGAGGCGGAGAGGGTTCTGAGGGTGAGGGGCGAGGTCATAATAACGGAGACGCGCCACGGACTCGTCTGCGCGAACAGCGGGGTGGACCTCAGCAACGTTGGTGAAGACAGGGCGGCTGCCCTCCCCAGGGACCCAGACCTCTCGGCCCAAGCGATACGCAGGGGGATCGAGGAGGCGACCGGCCGAAAGGTCGCGGTAATCATTGCCGACTCCCACGGCAGGCCATTCAGGAGGGGGGCCGTGAACGTGGCGATAGGGTGTAGCGGCATCCAGCCGATCTGGGACAGGAGGGGGGAGCGAGATCTCTACGGTAGGGTCCTGAGGAGTAAGCAGATCTGCGTGGCAGACGAGCTCGCCTCGGCGGCGGAGCTCGTGATGGGCCAGGCCGACGAGGGCGTCCCGGTCGCGATCATTAGGGGCTACCGCTATACACCGGGCGAGGAGGGAGCCTCATCAATCATAAGGCCGAGGGGGGAGAACCTATTCCTGTAGATGCCAGGCCGCGAAGCCCGACCGCCCCGAGGTACTCCGAGACCGACATCAGGGTCCTCCAAGCGGTGCTGAGGCTGGACTCAGCCGAACCCTCAGTCATAGCCTCTGAGCTCGGGATCTCGGCCCAATCCGTATCTGAGTCTCTCTCCAGGCTCGGGCTTCCAGAGACGACGGCTGTCCCCGACGATAGGGTCGTGGACGCCGTGGTCAGGTTGGTCGGGTCGCGGGGAGGGCTGGAGCGGCTCTCCAGGCCGCTGCGCTGGAACCTCTTCGAGCTCCTAGTGGGAAGAATAATGGAGGCGGCGGGCCTCAGGGTGTGGAGGGGTGTCGTGCTGTCGCACTCCGGCCGCAGGGTCCAGATAGACCTCGTGGGAGCAGCGGCCACGTCGGTCTACGTGGTTGAGTGTAAGAGGTGGCTGAGAAGCTTCACAGAGGGCTTGGCTTTGAGGGAGGCCGCTAGGCACAGGGAGAGGGCGCGCGTCTTGGCTAGCGTTATTGGCGGAGCTGGGTTGACGGGGCCTCACAGGACCTACATTGTCCCGGTTGTCGTGGCGCTCTACTCGCGCCCCATGACGCTAGACTCCTTCGTCACCCCGCCCCGGACACTCCTAAGCCTAATCAGGGAGCACCCAGCGGCGCTCCCCTCGCCACCCACCATCAGCTTGGCCACCTCCACACAGCCGATCGAGGTGCTGGAAAGGATGTTCGCGTCCCGGCGCCCTGGCGATAGAAGGCAACAGCATATAGATATATAATGAGTCCTACAGCCCTATGTATTGGACTGGAATGTACAGATCCACGCTCTCAGTCAACGGGGAGCTCGCCAAGGAGCTCCTCTCGCTTGCCCGAGAGAGGAGGATGACACTTTTCTCCCTGACTAACCAGATACTCGAGAACTCGATCACCCTTATGAAGATGGGCTTCGACATACAGAACCTTAAAGATTTGATATCAATCCTCAAAATTCTAAAAGACCTTGACGTGGCAGTCATCCCCTCTGACTTCCTAGACAAGCTGCTGGTAAAGCTATACAAGGTTGACCCGGACGAACTTCTACGATCCTTTAAGCAAGTGGGATTGGAGATGGCCGACTTCCTCAGGCTCGAGGCGCCGACGATTGAGAAGTTGATGTCGCTTGCCCAAGTTCTCACCGTGCTCTTTCCGTTGAAGAGGGTTAGCTTCAGAAGGCTTGACCACAACTCCTACGAGTTGAGCGCAGTCGGCGTGGGTGGGACGATGGAGTCGACCATGTGTGTCTACAGCTTCGTGGAGGGTGTCCTCGAGAAGTATAACATGGAGATATTTGAGAAGAACCTCGGGAGGGGCCTACT
>Ga0197144_100897_pt1 | contig 10467 bp, 10 predicted proteins | sample GBS85_MetaG_FD_148670 | JGI IMG/M metagenome (GOLD analysis project Ga0197144, IMG submission 148670) | Sediment microbial communities from Great Boiling Springs, Gerlach, Nevada, United States - GBS 85_MetaG | ecosystem: Environmental > Aquatic > Thermal springs > Hot (42-90C) > Sediment...
ATGCCTTACCTGTTGCATCTTGATACACTGCTACCAATGCTGGTGTACCAAAGTTCTCAAGGTAAAGCTCCCTTAACCTCTGACCAGGTGCCTTTGGGGCAACCATGAATACATCAACATAGCTTGGCGGCTTTATCCATTGCCAATGTATAGCTGCACCATGTGCAAAGCATAGGGCCTTACCATTGCTAAGATAAGGCATTATCTCCTCTTTGTATACCTTAGCCTGCTCCATATCTGGTAACAGTACTAGAATTATACTTGATGACTTTACAGCCTCGCTAACACTCCTAACATCATGCCCATCCTTAACAGCCTGATCGTAACTCTTACCCTTTCTAACACCAACTATAACATCTAATCCAGAGTCCCTTAGGTTGTTTGCTTGAGCACTGCCTTGTATACCATAACCTAGGACTGCTATGGTCTCATTCCTTATAGCATCTAGTGATACTTGCTCGTCTTGCCATTGTCTTGCCATATAGTAAGGTTAGATTAAAGATATTAATACCATTCTATCAGATTATTTTAATTAACTAACATTAAGTATCTATTTATTTACATATCAAAGGTTAAAAACAGAGATTATTAATAAAAATTATCATTAACAGATAAATTATTTATACTATTATCTTATTTAAGCAGTTGATGCACTCAAGCATCAGTTTACTATCACTACTCTCTCCATACCTTGTTACTATTCTAAACTTCTTACCATTACATATTGGGCATATAGGGCATGCTCTAACCTTCAACAACAACTATATAGTTGAATTAATATTTATTTTAGTTTGTAGCAACTAATTATGATATTGATTATTATCAACTATTACCATTCTTGGGGTCTGCTTTCTGCTCTTGCTATTACCTTCAATCTGTTAACCCCATCTATTGAATCTATTATCCTTGCTACTGCTTTAGGTACTAGATGTCTCCACTCTTTATCCTCTAGCATGAATGATCTAATCCTAGTAGCATTATATGCCTCTCTATTAAACAACAAGGGCTCGTTTACCTTAATACCCTCTTTACTTAATAGCATTGATACATACTCATTACCAGTATATACCACATCAAACCTTGGAGTATAAGACTTTAGATGCGCATACCATCTTGCATTATTCTCATCATTTGGTATAGCAAGTATATAGCATCTATCCAATGATACACCCTCTTCTCTTAAAGCCTCATGTATCATCCATATCCTCTCTCCAGCAGTAAATGGGTCCTTAAGCAAGTAGTTGAATTGTGCACTTGCAACTACTATTATCAACTCGTCATGCACCTTTAGTATATGCTTAACCAATTCCATATGTCCGTTATGGAAAGGCTGGAATCTGCCTATTATCATAGCCCTGCTCATAAATGCTTTAATGCAAATTAAATATAAATATGAAATGGAGATAGTAAATAAATTGAAGAAAGATGGATGATTGTACGCTGCAATATATGCAATAAAGATGTGGAGAATGATAATGTAGATGGGCATGTTAAGAGCAGGGAGCATGAAGTAAACCTAGAGAGACTAAGACAGATCTTCAAGGATAAGGTTTATGAGGATAATTCAATAGGTATAAACCCTTGAATTATTAATTTACTGTTCTAGTAGCGATTCAATACATGTACGGACCTTCTCTTTATCTCTTACCCCTATCATATCTATAACATTAATACGGGTTCTAAACTCATCTATCTTATCCATGCTAACACTTACTATTGGATACTTGCCTATTGCCCCTATTATTCTACCATAATTATTTATACCATTCTTATACAAGGCTAGTAATGCTTGTCCAGGATAGTGTCCCTTTGGATCATTACCACAAAGTATAAGGTACCTTATCTCCTTATGCTCTACAATATAGTTAACAAGTATATCTATCCCCTTATTCTCTGATAGCAATCTTCCCACTATAGCTATCCTTTGCATTATATACTCATCCTCTGCAATACTCTTAAGTAGATCCATGCTTGCTAGAGTACATACTGCTATGCTTGAACCCTTGCCTATATGAACCGTATCCCTTATTGGTAGCATTACTTCACATATCTTACCTGCGATGTACTCTATCCTCTTTATCAATATATTATACTAATCTTCATCATCATTTTTATTTATTTTATAGCACGGGGATCATATGATTTAGCATTAAGCTTACAATGAAACTGATCAATGTTAGGAATATCCATGATGTTAGCAAGAGTGTTATATACTTTCTATTGTATAAACTTGGTCTTATAGTTATGCCTACGCCTAGTAGTGAGCATATAAGTAAGTGAACGAATGATGATGGGACATGCATCTGTGTTGCTATCCATAACATTATAGATGATGTTAATATACTGCTCAATACCCTTGCTGGTGTTAAACCTATCATATCTTCACCTATGAACTTTGATATCCTCTTCCCATTAACCATACCCAGAGCAAATGCAGATAGCAGTATTGTTATTATTACTATACCATATATATCATAGCTATTAGCATCATAACCTATTGAGTAGAGTAGACCAAGGTTATTTGAGCCTATGGTATATGATGCATAGAATAATGCTATCTGTAATGCAATAGAATAGAATCTATTTACACTTATTAAACCTAGCAACCTTGCATTATATAGAACTATTCTATGAACAACCATGCTTAAAAAGAATGCTATAAATGGTAATACTACCCAAAATATTATTGTTGTAAGAACATCTCTGCTAATATACTCATTGTAATACTCTTGATTCATACCCAGGATTGCTCCTATATAAGCAGCAAATAGAATATTGACCATGCTTATTGGTATTCCTATATAAGATGATACTAACAATACTACGAGTGTAATCATTAGGATTATACTTCTTGCTATATCTACCCTAGCACTGCTAATAGCATCTGTAGTAACTATATTGTAACCTGTCTTATCACCTTCAAAGAGCAAGCCTAGAGCAAACCCAATCATAGCTATAATTATACTTCTTCTATACCTGAATCCAGATGAGACCCATGGACCAACAACTACTCCAGAGTTGTTAATACCAAAGATGAATGATAAGAGTAATAGCGCTACAATATTAATAACTTGTAATGGTATAATTGGTCCTATACTTGGTAAGAGTGGTTGTGATACTAAATATAATATTAGTATTAAGTCTAAAATAAAATGCAAGGTAACCAACTAACTACCTATTCTATGCATACCCCTTGGCTAGCATTATAAGCACTACATCACTAGCATCCTCAGCACTATCAGCTATCCTATCTATCAGTTGTATAAACTCTCTAAGTTGTATTATAGTTAGTGTATCATAGATGCTAGAAGAGTACAACTCTTGGATCACAATACTCTTTAGTGTATCAGCATACTCCTCGCTCTGCTCAACGTTCCTTACATGCTCTAATATAACATCGCTCTTGCTATCTAAAACATCTATAAGCCTACTAAGATGCTTAACTGTATCTATACCTGCATTTACATAAGCTATTGTGTTGCTGTTAAGGAACCTAACTAGCATCTCCTCAGGTATCTTCCTCTGTAGTAGAGTTCTACTAGCCTCCTTTGCACTATCAGCTATATCATCTATATGCTCCATCAATGCTATTATATCTTCACGCATGTAACCGAAGAGTGAACCTTTACATATCTTTATTACACCTTCTCTATGCACGTTATCTGCATTAGTCTCTAAAGTATCTATTATACTGGCATACTCCTTACCCTTCTTAATATCTAGCATAAGAAGAGAGTTTATCATATTACTAAGATTCTCAAGTGTAGCCATGACTATATTTAGATGATCTTTCAGAATGCTTATCATATCATCTTTACCCTTCTTTAATAACATAGAGAAGGTAGACAGATTTAAATATAATAGTCTTTAGGGTAATTGTATTGCTACCAAGTAAGTGCTGTATAAGGGTTAGGGGCAAGGAATGTGTTAATACTCCAGAGTGGATAGTATCTATACTTGATCATGAGAATGAATATATGATAGCATTTGTATGCAATGAGCATAGAGGAGTTATTGCAAGGATTATAGAAGGTAGAATAGACCAGTTATATAGCAATAATAATGATAGATGCATATTAAGGTTTACAAAGATAAAGAGAGTAGCAACAGCATGTAGCCTTTAAACCAAATGTTAAATTTTAAATCTTAGTAGTGCAACATTATTGCATGACAAGTAGTAACTATAAAAAGAGCAATAGCCATAGCATCGATAACAACTATAGCATGGCAGATGATGCTGTAGTATTCTGTGACCTCTGCGGTAATCCTATAGACTCCTGCTCTTGTGTATGCCCTTACTGTGGTGAGCGTGAGGGCTGCACATGCTGCTTATTTGATGCAGCAACTGGAGGAGGTTAACAATAAGCAATTAACAATAAATAAGATCATGAGGATGATATATGTATGTACAAGGTTACAAATAGGCTTACATGGGTTACAGGTGGCCCACAGGGTAGTGGTGTTGATACAGTAGCAAATGTATTTGCTAAGGCATGTGCGTTAGGAGGTCTATATATATATGGTAAGAGAGAGTACCACTCAAATATAAAAGGTGAGCATAGTTACTTTACAATACTTGCAAGTGAGAGACCAGTTAGAGCGCATGTAGATGATATAGATATGCTTGCTGTCTTTGATGCAGAGACTCTATTTAGGCATGGTGAGTATGTTGTTAACAATGGCATAATAGTATATGATGAATCTATACTTGATACTAGCATAGATTCCATACCTACCATGGATAAGAGCAGTAAGGCTAGGAGTATAGCACTACTTGAGCATTACTCACTAGGTAGAACTGCCAATGATATGTTAAAGGCTATAACTATGAAGAGTGGTGTAAAAGCATATGGTATACCATGCCATGAATTGCTTGAGGATATAGCAAGGAAGAGGAATGAACCATCATTAAGTAAACTTACAAGAATGGTTAACATGATTATACTTGCAGCATCTTTAGCATTACTTGATTACGATCATAACATACTTGCAAATGCAATAAGGTACATATTCAGAGCAAAGAAGAGTGTAGCAGATACCAATGTAGATGCAGCAGTGTACACTTATAACTATACAAAGGCAAAGTATAACATTGATGATATCCCTTACAGGTTGGTTGCTAGAGAGTATGCAAATAACATGCTATTGATTCAAGGGAGTCAGTCTATAGCATTAGGTAAGATACTCTCCGGATGCAGATACCAGAGTTACTATCCTATAACTCCAGCAAGTGATGAGTCTGAGTTCCTTGAGGCAAATGAAGTGCTAGATGGTAAAGGCTCAGTATTGGTTATTCAGACCGAGGATGAGATAGCTGCAATAACAAGTGCTATAGGCGCATCTCTAGCAGGGGCAAGGGCATCAACAAGCACATCAGGTCCAGGGTTCTCACTCATGGCAGAAGCATTAGGCTGGGCAGGTATGAATGAGGTGCCTGTAGTTGTAACACTTTACCAGAGGGCAGGTCCTAGCACTGGCTTGCCTACTAGGCATGAGCAAGGAGATCTCTTATTTGCTATACATGCAGGGCATGGGGAGTTCCCAAGGATAGTAATAGCATCAGGTGATGTTGAAGAGGCATTCTACGATACTATAAGGGCATTCAATTATGCTGAGCGTTATCAGATGCCTGTTATACACATAGTAGATAAGGCAATAGCAAACAGTGTTATAACATGCAATATCTTTGATACCTCTCTAGTTAAGATAGATAGAGGTATGCTTATGAGCCATGCTGATAGAAGTTATAAGAGATTTGACCTCTCTAGCATTGTATCCCCAAGGATAAGGCTTGGTACTCAAGATGTAGTATTCTGGAATACTGGTGATGAGCATGATGAGTATGGGCATATAACAGAGGACCCAGAGTTAAGGAATAGGATGATGGAGAAGCGTATGGGTAAGTTGGAGTTAGTACTTAAGGAGTTAAGTGATGATGAGAAGGCTATAATGCATAACAATGGTTCAGATACAACGGTTATAACATGGGGCTCATGTAAGGGTGCAGTACTCGATGCTATAGATAGACTTAAAGATGAGGGTATGATGTTAAATTACTTACAGGTTAAACTATTACACCCATTCCCCTCATTAACTATAGAGAGGATGCTAAATACTACTAAAGTGCTAATAGATGTTGAGATGAACTACTCAGCACAGCTAGCAAAGCTCTTAAGGGCAAATATACAGAGGGATGCTGATTACTATATAGTTAAATACAATGGTAGACCAATGTCATCTAGTGAGGTGTATGATGCATTGAAAGGCATAATGCAAGATAGAATAGCAAGCAAGAAGGTGGTGTTAAAGCATGGTATCTAACCCTAGCCCTAACCCTAATCCAAGGCAGTTAAGGTTAGTAGATTACAAGACAGATGTACATAATGACTGGTGCCCAGGGTGTGCAGATTTTGCTATACTAAATGCTATACAACTAGCATTAGCAGAACTACAGATAGAGAGGCATAGAGCAGTTATATTCTCTGGCATAGGATGTTCAGGCAAGACACCACATTACATAAATGTATATGGTATACATACATTACATGGTAGAGTATTACCATTTGCCATAGGAGCAAAGTTAGCAAACCCAATGCTTGAGGTTATTGCAGTTGGGGGAGATGGTGATGGCTATGGTATAGGTGCAGGACACTTCGTTAATGCTGGTAGAAGGAATATAGATCTGACTTACATAGTATTCAACAATGCTGTGTATGGACTAACAAAGGGGCAGGCATCACCTACCCTTAAGCTTGGACTGAAGACCAAATCCCTCCCAAAGCCTAACATAAACCAAGGAATAAATCCAATAATGATAGCATTGGCTGCAGGTTATACATTCATAGCTAGGGCATACGCATACGATGTGAAGCATACAAAGGATATAATAGTTAAGGCTATAAGGCATAAAGGGTTAGCATTAATAGATGTTCTTCAAGCATGCCCTACATATAATGATATATACACCAAAGAATGGTTCTCTGGAATGGATAGGTTAGATAGCAGTGGTAAGCCAATACCAAGGATATACAAGTTGGAGGATCATGGCTATGACCCGGTAGTCCATAGCAACGATGAGGATGAGTTGCAAGCAAAGATGATGCAAGCAATAGCAAAATCAAATGAGTGGGGTGAGAGGATACCTATAGGTGTATTCTACCAGAATGAGCATATACCTACCTATGAAGAGAGGATCAGTAATAGAATACCAGATTACTTAACAAACCCTCCTGCATTACAATCCATAAGCTATGATGATGGTAAGCCTTATGCAGATATAAGCAAGTTACTTAATGAGTTCAAGGCATCAAGCATCTAATGATTTTATACAGATAGATAAGCATACATAAATATAATCATAAATATAATATCTCTGCTCTTGCTATAGTTATGTGCATTGTAACAGCCTCTTCAACCATCTTACCTTGCTAGCAACATCATCTGCATTGATTATACATGAACCTACAACTATTATGCTTGCTCCTGCTCTAACGAACTCATATATGTAAGACTCATCTAGTATACACTCAACAGCTATAGGTATATTGCATGAACTACTCAAACTTTTTACAACCTTTATGCTATCACCTATACTACTTCTTAATACCTCTCTTGTATAGGGTAGTGATAATGATTCTGACTCAGAGGTATCATAGTACTTCTCTTCTTTTATAGTAGTAGCAAAAGAGGAGGAAGAAGAACTAGCATGTATGCATATGTAATCTATACCTCTCTCACATAACATTAATGCCCTATCTAAAGGATTAGTAACGTACATGAAGTCTACCATTACCTTTGCACCATATTTATCTGCAGTTAACACAGTATCTAGTATAGTTTTATCGCTTGCCAATGCTGATACAGTTACTATATCAGCACCATTGGTTACTGCTAACTCAACCTCTTTCATTCCATTATCAAGCACCTTCATATCTGCAAGTATAGGCGTATCAGGGCATATCTGTTTTAGACTCCTAATAGCTTGCATACCATAAGCCTTTATAAGTAACGTTCCAGCCTCAATTATATCAGCATTATTTACTCTTGCAATAGATGCTATACGTAATGCATCATCTATGCTTATAAGATCCAATGCCACCTGTAGTAATGTATTACTCATAGTATATCTTTCCATCTATTCTTATAAATATTTAATTATTGAACCGTATCTAATAGTTATTAATTATAAATAATCTTAGCCTAACGGAATAACATTTAAAATATGATGAGCAATTATATAATAATTAAAGATATGTTTGAAAGCAAAGTATTAAGTTAACCTCTTGCTTTATTATAGATGTGCTAGTGTTAGATAAGTTAAAGGAGTATGTTAAGGATAACAAAGATGATATAGTTAGTGATCTTAGGAGCCTAATAAAGCATCCTAGTGTGTCTGCCCAAGGTATAGGTATAGATGAGTGTGCTGGAACACTTAACAGTATAATGCGTGATGCTGGTTTAGAGAGTAGGATAATAAGGATAGAGAATGGGAACCCTATAGTCTATGGGGAGGTTAAGGGCAAGAAAGGTAGCAAGACTATACTATTCTATAGCCATTACGATGTACAGCCAGCAGAGCCTCTAGATGCGTGGCGTTACAATCCATTCTCTGGTATAGTTACGGATGATAAGATATATGGTAGAGGGTCTGCTGACTCAAAGGGTAATGTTATAGCTATAGTTAAGGCTATAAAGGCTATGCTTGAGCTCTACGATGAACTCCCTGTTAACGTTAAAGTACTTATAGAAGGAGAGGAAGAGATATCCTCTATTAACTTGCCAGCCTTTGTAGAGAAGAACAAGGATATGCTTAATGCTGATGCATGTGTATGCTTCGATGGCTCCCTTAACCCTTCAGGCTCACCTAACATATTTGCTGGTCTTAAAGGCTTACTTTACGTTGAGCTTAGATGCAAGACAGCAATGGTTGATATGCACTCATCACTAGCACCTTTGGTACATAATGCAGCATGGGTTCTAGTAAAGGCACTTAACAGCATAAAGAAGGATGGTAAGATTGCTATACCTAACTGGTATGATGATGTTAAAGTGCCAAGCAAGAAGGACCTTGATTTACTTGATGGTATAGATTACGATCTTGAGAGTATAAAGAGTAGTTATGGTGTTAAGGAGTTCATAGGAGATGCTAAAGGCAAGACTGCACTTAAGAGACTTCTCTTTGAGCCTACATGCAATATAGCAGGTATATACTCTGGCTATGTAGCAAGTGGATCTAAGACAGTCCTACCTAGTGAGGCTTATGCAAAGATAGATTTTAGGCTTGTATACGATCAGAACCCAGATATTCTGCTAAATAGACTAAAGAAGTACCTTAAGGAAGAAGGCTATGATAACATAGATGTTATCAAGCTAGGCTCAGTGGAACCATCCAAGACAGACCCTAGTGAGAGTATAGTTATATGCACACAAGATGCAGCAAAGAAGGTTTATGGTAAAGAGCCTACTCTCTTCCCTAACTCATGGGCATCTGGTCCAGATTATGTGTTCACAAAGATACTGAAGATACCATCTGTATGGACTGGTTGTTCTCCAGCAAATGCAAATATACATGCCCCAAATGAGTTTACAAGTATAAGTAATGTATTGGATGGAATATGTTATGTAAGTAGTATAATACATGAGTTTAGTATGCATAAATAAAGATTAACTGCTGGAGATTGATTACTAAAATATATGTTATCTAAGCCTTCCTCCTCTTTATACTAAACCTCTTTGCCTTTGCATACTTCTTACTATAAGATCTTGCCATGCACTTAACCAGCTTACCAGGATTGAATCTTTTAGCCATAATGATATATGCTATGGAGTGTAAATAAAGTTTTTATTATTGCAAAGGTTATACACTGCAAGCAGTTTGTTCCTAGTTGGGCATGGTGCATGGGCTTACATACTAGCAACTATAACTGCAAGGTTACTTGGTATAAGATATAGTCTTAACCCTTACCTTGCTATGCTCTTAGGTATGGTACCAGATACAGATATACTTCTACATGAACTAGGTATAAGGCATAGATCAATAACCCATAGCATACTATTCTGGGCTATGCTCTTCATCCCATTCTTCATAATATATAGGAGGCGTAGCCTCCCTTACTTTACAGCAGTAATACAGCATATAATGCTAGGGGATATAATTGTTGCAAGTACAAGGGTTCTATGGCCATTGGATTATGAACTAGGGTTTAGGTTATCATTAACCTCTAGCACAAATATAACATTGGAGTTTATAGGTCTTGCTATAATGGCATTACTGATATTAAGATACGATAAGGTTATTACAAATAGGAGCATTGCTATGAGGTTGCTTAGTATAATAACTGTAATACCAATACTAGGCTCACTGGTATACATCTCAGATCTTGGTATGTTTATAACAGAGCATATTATGGCTAAAAGGTTAAGCATATCTGATAACATACAATACGTAATCCTACTCCACTCACTATT
>Ga0197144_100902_pt1 | contig 10440 bp, 7 predicted proteins | sample GBS85_MetaG_FD_148670 | JGI IMG/M metagenome (GOLD analysis project Ga0197144, IMG submission 148670) | Sediment microbial communities from Great Boiling Springs, Gerlach, Nevada, United States - GBS 85_MetaG | ecosystem: Environmental > Aquatic > Thermal springs > Hot (42-90C) > Sediment | place...
AGAAGCCTCTGATGATCTACTATAGAATTGAAAGGGCAATATAGACCGTCCTCGTTTATGTATCCTTTCATTTGGATGATCTACTATAGAATTGAAAGAACGCACTAAAAAGTGAGAAGGTGAGAAAATGAGTGGAAAAGAGATGATCTACTATAGAATTGAAAGAGATTATAGGGGTGAACCTTTTAAGTCGCCAGTAGGATATAAGATGATCTACTATAGAATTGAAAGTGTGATCTGCAGACCAGACCCAGAAGATCTGGCAGAGAAGGGATGATCTACTATAGAATTGAAAGGCTAGTCTTCTCATTGTTGCTGGTGTGAGTGTTTCTGTGTTTGATGATCTACTATAGAATTGAAAGGTTGAGAAGGCGATCATAGATTATTGCATCTTTATGAAGGTGATGATCTACTATAGAATTGAAAGAGGGAGAGAAGCTAGAGCTATCAAGAGCACTGACAAAGAGATGATCTACTATAGAATTGAAAGCTGTAAAAACAATAGCTAACTTCATAGGCAAATTCCTCCGATGATCTACTATAGAATTGAAAGCAGCTGCGGGCCACGAAGAACCAGCAATAGACTGCATACTGATGATCTACTATAGAATTGAAAGCAAGATGATCTGCGTTACCAAAATCTGGTAACGCAGGTCTTCGATGATCTACTATAGAATTGAAAGCACTTCCGAGGATCTTAGCTCGTTATATAATGCTTTAACCGATGATCTACTATAGAATTGAAAGCCCCGCCTGCCAGGGGCTCAACGGTTGTGGAGACCTTTTCCGATGATCTACTATAGAATTGAAAGAGTATATTACTGGGAAAATCCCAGTAAGCGAGGACAGTTCTTCTACGATGATCTACTATAGAATTGAAAGCAGTATCAAACAGATAGATATCGGCGTTAAACTTTCTGTAGATGATCTACTATAGAATTGAAAGGCCAATCCGAAGGCGAAGAAGAACCTACCTATAGACACTATCAGATGATCTACTATAGAATTGAAAGGGCTCCTAGCAAACCTATAGAGGTGGAGAGGAGGCACAGCGATGATCTACTATAGAATTGAAAGCTCTTCTCTTCTTCTGCACCGGCTGTGGAACTGGATAGATGATCTACTATAGAATTGAAAGTAAGGTTGGTTTCACAAGTCGTAGATCATTGTGTATAGCCTTGATGATCTACTATAGAATTGAAAGTTTGATAGATATACATCCATATAACGAGAATATAGACAAAGATGATCTACTATAGAATTGAAAGATGCAGAGAGGGAGAACAACAAGAGATTAGTGAACAAGTAGATGATCTACTATAGAATTGAAAGTAGACCAGAACATAAGAAGACTGATCCTCTCGATACTCTCGATGATCTACTATAGAATTGAAAGCATATCTCTTCTCGTCGCAGCCACCGCTTGTTGTTTTTCGATGATCTACTATAGAATTGAAAGCAGACAGATATCTCCACTTAGCTGTGAGATGCTCAAGCACTTGGATGATCTACTATAGAATTGAAAGATCTCCTCCTCAGCCAGATGGCATATGCAACCAGGGGGATGATCTACTATAGAATTGAAAGTGCTGAGGGGTGATGGCAATGAGCATAATTTCGCAGGATGGATGATCTACTATAGAATTGAAAGGGTTGATCTCGCTGTCCGAGAGAGTACGAGAATAGATTAGGGGATGATCTACTATAGAATTGAAAGTCTACCTGGCTCTTCCATATCAGCGTGCCCAGATGGGCAGATGATCTACTATAGAATTGAAAGCTCAATACCAACTAAAGCCATGTATCTCACCTTTCTTCGTATCGATGATCTACTATAGAATTGAAAGGCTAGGGACAGGGTTTTTGTGAAGATACTCGACACGACAACGATGATCTACTATAGAATTGAAAGTGGTCTCTTAGCCATCTGAACAATCTATATTCGTCCTTGTCGGATGATCTACTATAGAATTGAAAGGTTCTTGGGCTGGTGTTTTTAGGCTGAGCATGCTGAGGATGATGATCTACTATAGAATTGAAAGAGAACCACAGCCGAGAACCAACGTCTACCCCTGATGAGTCCAGATGATCTACTATAGAATTGAAAGTACAAACCCCGGGGCAGGCTGTGGAGAAGCCCGGGGAAATAGATGATCTACTATAGAATTGAAAGACACCAGGTTCATGATACCGGTTGGTCTGCACAATATATATTTGATGATCTACTATAGAATTGAAAGATGAAATATTTTTTAACCATCACACAACGCCCTCATAAACGATGATCTACTATAGAATTGAAAGCTTGGCAATCTTGAGTTTTACATCTAGGTCATCTGCTTTGAGATGATCTACTATAGAATTGAAAGTCTTTTCGAAATCCACAACAACACGTATTTTTCCCTCATTGATGATCTACTATAGAATTGAAAGCACAACTAAGGAAATTCTAGGTATTTCTGACGATGTTCTTGATGATCTACTATAGAATTGAAAGTCTTGCTCAATTAACAGAGAGACAGTAATATTGTTTTTGTGATGATCTACTATAGAATTGAAAGGTTTATGCACCGGTGTGGGGTGTTTAAAACAAATATACCTGATGATCTACTATAGAATTGAAAGTAGTATATTTTTCCGGCGTGTTTTAGTGCTGCGAATTTTGCGGATGATCTACTATAGAATTGAAAGGAGGAATATGCAAAGTATTATTGGTACGCACATTGGGAGGATGATCTACTATAGAATTGAAAGGCGTGATGTGGTTGTTGTTTAACCATCTCGCTTGAATTGCTCTGATGATCTACTATAGAATTGAAAGAGCGTGCAAAGCAGAGCTGAGGCTAGATGGTAAATATAGAGATGATCTACTATAGAATTGAAAGAATATTAACACCATGGTTCCCACCTAATCAATATTTATAACAAGATGATCTACTATAGAATTGAAAGATGTGTGTTTGTGGGCGTGATGCTTATATACCCCCTACGCTGATGATCTACTATAGAATTGAAAGGCGCTTCAACTCTCTCAATATTTTTCTCAGCTGAGCTATATTTCGATGATCTACTATAGAATTGAAAGGGCTGTGATATATTGTGTCCATATGTTGATCCACTCCTCTGATGATCTACTATAGAATTGAAAGCATTATCAGCGAGCTCATATCGCTAAATATACTCATAAATGTGATGATCTACTATAGAATTGAAAGGGGGTTCAAACCACCAACAATAGCTATTCCCTCCGCCCGCCCGATGATCTACTATAGAATTGAAAGTTGATCTCCTCCTCTCTAATCTCCCTTTCCAGACCGTAGATGATCTACTATAGAATTGAAAGGCTCTAGCCCTCTCGAACATATCAACTAATGCTGATACGAGATGATCTACTATAGAATTGAAAGTTTTCTATCTGTAGTTCTATCTGTAGCCAACCTATAGCACCCGATGATCTACTATAGAATTGAAAGGCAGCGACGCAGCGTCCGACGCAGCGTCCTTCTTCTTCTGCGATGATCTACTATAGAATTGAAAGCCACACATACACTCCACAATAATAATATATCAACGATTCGCAGATGATCTACTATAGAATTGAAAGCTTGTTCTTAGGCTAGCTATTGCGTTTGTGATGAAAAAATGATGATCTACTATAGAATTGAAAGAACAATAGACATAGCGATCGAGACTCTAACCAAGGTGATAGCTTTGATGATCTACTATAGAATTGAAAGTTGACTTGATCACTTCTTTGACCTCGTCGAGGGTGGCGCATTGATGATCTACTATAGAATTGAAAGTTTCGGGCTAGGTTGTTTGCTTCATTTAGCATCTTCAAAGATGATCTACTATAGAATTGAAAGGACTTCGAAAACGCCTTCGCAAAGTACTATAGATTCACAGATGATCTACTATAGAATTGAAAGATGTTTGTCAATCACCACCCGGCTCTAACAAATGTGACTTTTTGATGATCTACTATAGAATTGAAAGGTGTTTTAGTGCTGCGAATTTTGCGTATTCTTTTGCTGTGATGATCTACTATAGAATTGAAAGGGTTTAGAGATAATTTTCTATCTGTCTTAAACGATGTGATGATGATCTACTATAGAATTGAAAGATCTGGTATAGCTCTATTATCTGTTTCGTCGTCAGATCTCGGTGATGATCTACTATAGAATTGAAAGTTCGCAGCCACCCCCTCGTTAAGCGCAATGATATCAGTATAAGATGATCTACTATAGAATTGAAAGAGTGGCGCTGAGGCTGCGAAGGAAAAGATGAGCGAGGATGATCTACTATAGAATTGAAAGAGATCGATAGTGCCTGCTCTACGAATTATAAAACCGATTTCAAGATGATCTACTATAGAATTGAAAGCAGCTCTTCGCCCGAGATAGCCCCTCTCAGAAATAGAATAGATGATCTACTATAGAATTGAAAGTACCTTTGTCATAATCTAGATTAAGGTTTTTAAGTACTTCTTTGATGATCTACTATAGAATTGAAAGTCGCTGCGAGGGCGATCATACCGGGGCAAGTGTGGAGACCGATGATCTACTATAGAATTGAAAGCATCTTAACTAAATATTCCTTTGCCTGTTCTCTTGTAAATTCTGATGATCTACTATAGAATTGAAAGGAGACTACAGGATTATATTTCAAACGAGCTTGGCAAATTAGATGATCTACTATAGAATTGAAAGAATATTGAAAGGAGAAACATTAAAATGGGACACGATGAAAGATGATCTACTATAGAATTGAAAGATTTTGAACTTCTGCTTGCCTAGAATTTTTCCTAGTTCTTGATGATCTACTATAGAATTGAAAGGTTATACCACCACCACCGCCACCAGGCGGTGGCTGCCCACCCCGATGATCTACTATAGAATTGAAAGAGCGGTGCTCGTCCACGACCCCCGCTTGGGGTTTGTCGTGGTGATGATCTACTATAGAATTGAAAGTCTTCGATACAGAGGTGGAGAAAGTATCCCCAACGAAGGTGATGATCTACTATAGAATTGAAAGTCTGAGCTGGTCTTAACCCAGCTAGGAGACGTTGGGAGGGCGGATGATCTACTATAGAATTGAAAGAAAGATACTTTATGCATCGCGAGGTGAATACGGTGGGTGGATCGTGATGATCTACTATAGAATTGAAAGCGACAAAACCCGAAACAACTCAACAAAAACACGCAAAAAGATGATCTACTATAGAATTGAAAGACAAATAATACGTAGCTATGCCGAGGCAAACATGAAACACGATGATCTACTATAGAATTGAAAGGTAATGGATAGTTAACCCCAGTATCGTTTGTTTTTCTTACTGATGATCTACTATAGAATTGAAAGAATATCTCGGCCCCATTCATAACCCGCTTCGAAGTGAGATGATCTACTATAGAATTGAAAGCACTTCGCCTAAGGGTTGAAATCACATCGTTCAGAACATCCGATGATCTACTATAGAATTGAAAGTATTCTTTGAATATATATGCTGATTTGTAGAGCAGGCACTTGGGATGATCTACTATAGAATTGAAAGCTCAAACCCGTTGAGGAGCTCCGCGACGAGGCCTCAAAATGGATGATCTACTATAGAATTGAAAGGTTTTCAAACGAGCTGGAGAGGTTGAGGAAATCGATCGAGATGATCTACTATAGAATTGAAAGTACTTAAGCTTGGCAGCTCCCAATGTGCGTACCAATAGGATGATCTACTATAGAATTGAAAGGGAAAGATCTATATACACACTATTGAGGCGTATGATGTTAGCGAGATGATCTACTATAGAATTGAAAGCAGTTTCGACTTCAGGCAATGCTATTACCCCGGGTCTCCAGATGATCTACTATAGAATTGAAAGTGCAACCCCTAGAGGTGGTGTTCCACCTGAGAGCCCCAGTGGCGATGATCTACTATAGAATTGAAAGTCAAAGCCCTCACCTTCATTATAGGTGGCGAACCCCTGCGCCGATGATCTACTATAGAATTGAAAGCTGCACTCGCATGATGCTTTGAATATCTTCAGATCGACAACTGCGATGATCTACTATAGAATTGAAAGGATGTTCGGTGTGGTGTACCACTCGGGATCTACTCCGTGGGATGATCTACTATAGAATTGAAAGGCTGTTGGCAGAATGAAGCTAGTTATTCCTATTCCTACCAAGATGATCTACTATAGAATTGAAAGGACGAGTGGAACGCAGTGATAGACTCATTAGATGAGCTTTAGATGATCTACTATAGAATTGAAAGAACACACTCCGCCAGGTCCTCAGGCGAGGCTGCCGCAGCGATTGGATGATCTACTATAGAATTGAAAGATCTGTTTCCACCTAGATTTATGTGGAAAAAAACAAACCCCAGATGATCTACTATAGAATTGAAAGTTATAGTGGGGAGCCTCTCGGCTGGGAGCGCAGCCACGAGGATGATCTACTATAGAATTGAAAGGAAGAGTCGACGGCAGAGGCCTCGTCTATAGAGAACGTGTTTTGATGATCTACTATAGAATTGAAAGTTGAGCTGCTCTTCAGCCTCTCACTAGTGGTTCTCTCTGTCGATGATCTACTATAGAATTGAAAGTGCTAGCTATCCTCAACCTGCGCCTCAATATTGCTAACATGTTTTTAAGTTGATGATCTACTATAGAATTGAAAGTCTAGCTTTAGTTTGCCTAATTCGTTTGAAACATAATTTTGGATGATCTACTATAGAATTGAAAGGCTGTGCTCATGCTAACACCTCACTATCTCGTGTGTGTAGTGATGATCTACTATAGAATTGAAAGATCTATGGGAACAATATAACCTATACGTTGAAGATAATAGTGATGATCTACTATAGAATTGAAAGGCTCTGATCAGCACTATGTCTCGTATACCGCTCAACAGTAGATGATCTACTATAGAATTGAAAGGTATGTCCACGCCCAGTTCGAGGGCCAGCTTCGTTGGGAGGCTGGATGATCTACTATAGAATTGAAAGACGGGCCGATTCCGAGGGCGTTACTGGCGTCGCGGTCAAGATGATCTACTATAGAATTGAAAGTTGGTGAGGTAACTGTTCTTCTGATAATGTTTTTCTCTCTTCCGATGATCTACTATAGAATTGAAAGATGTTACCCTGTTACCCATGTTACCCATGTTACCGTGTTACCCAGATGATCTACTATAGAATTGAAAGTATCTTAGCTAGTATTGCGTCCAACTCGTCGACGAGAGGGGATGATCTACTATAGAATTGAAAGGAAGGGCATAATGTCCAGGGTTCTCATCAGTAACAATAGCTGATGATCTACTATAGAATTGAAAGTCTCATACTCAGGCATTAGATTGTCAAACACTGTTATATAGGATGATCTACTATAGAATTGAAAGAGCTGGGAGTGTTGAATTCATCAGGGCGGGTGTGGATAGGGGATGATCTACTATAGAATTGAAAGATCTATTTTTCTATATATTTCAACAAGGTGGAGTGGTATCTGATGATCTACTATAGAATTGAAAGTCGGCTTCACCGCCGTCCTGCATCTCTTCCACACCAGCTTGATCGATGATCTACTATAGAATTGAAAGCTGTCTCGGCGACCTCTTCAGCCTCTTCTGATGATCTACTATAGAATTGAAAGGCGAAGGTTGTCGAGACGCTGCTGACTATAGACGCCGACGGATGATCTACTATAGAATTGAAAGTTTTCTCTATAACCTCGATTGTCAATTTCGGTCCTTCGATTCTTAGATGATCTACTATAGAATTGAAAGAGATCATATTCTCTCAAAACCGATTCAGAGATAACCTCATTCATGATGATCTACTATAGAATTGAAAGCCTGTTAGTCGATGTAGTTTACATATATCTTTGTTATCACGATGATCTACTATAGAATTGAAAGTGAGAGAAAAAATATTGATACACAGAAACCCAGAATACTTAGGATGATCTACTATAGAATTGAAAGTTCTTACTACTGAGGCTTGTGATATCGATAATTCACTGCTGATGATCTACTATAGAATTGAAAGGCAACATATGGATTATCACCAACAACAACAACAACATTAGAAGGGATGATCTACTATAGAATTGAAAGATCTATTTTTCTATATATTTCAACAAGGTGGAGTGGTATCTGATGATCTACTATAGAATTGAAAGGATGATGATCTGCTTTCCTCTCTCATATACATCATACCCCAAGATGATCTACTATAGAATTGAAAGTCCAAAACTTAAGTAACTTTCGGGGTTTATAAGCGTTTCGGGATGATCTACTATAGAATTGAAAGTGCATCGATGTTGATACGGAGCTCGACTACCCCAAACCATGATGATCTACTATAGAATTGAAAGATCTCGACGGGCCTGGGCCTTGTGCCGGTCTCCCACAGAACCTGATGATCTACTATAGAATTGAAAGGCATTTTCTGCTCACAACCGCTATACCTGTGTATCTGATCAAGATGATCTACTATAGAATTGAAAGACGATGCTTGTTTTGAAATAGTTCATGCTATCAACGAATAAGATGATCTACTATAGAATTGAAAGACGATGTGGTCTATTACAGTGCTGAAGAACCTGGCCTCCTCGATGATCTACTATAGAATTGAAAGCAACCATCCTCCTAACATATTCAACCCAATTTCTCTCAATGATGATCTACTATAGAATTGAAAGTTCTATAGTGATTTAGCGGTCTTCGCTCGTATTGTCTGAGATGATCTACTATAGAATTGAAAGCGGTCTCAACGGTTCAATTGGTTCGGGTTTGTATGACTTTTTGATGATCTACTATAGAATTGAAAGACAAGCGTAGGGGTAAGTGGGTCAGGTGGCTATACCTCTAGATGATCTACTATAGAATTGAAAGCAAATCACTTTTTTTCTCACCCCAAACCCCCAGACCTCGCGATGATCTACTATAGAATTGAAAGTACGTAGAACAGCTCGCACCTGCCGCCGTAATATGCTTTTCTCTGATGATCTACTATAGAATTGAAAGACCAATAACACTGACAACATCCTCGGGCAGAAAAGCAACTTGATGATCTACTATAGAATTGAAAGTGTGATGGAAACGTTATCCGCATTTTAGAATCCAACCTCCTATTTGGACTCCTGATATTCCTGATGCTATTGCTATAGCCACTATCAATGCTACCGAGATTCCTTTAACAGTTCTGGGGCCTGTGAGCATCTTCAGAATAAATTTTGTGGGTTGTTTGAAAAGCCTTGTGCTCTTATGAATATGTATTTGATTACTCGCATCACTAATCAGCTCATTTAACAACATATTATTCATATAGATGTGTTAAGAATTATATATCCCCACGCGCATAGTATATGAGCACTAGGTGGAGCAATATATGAGTGATATTTGTAGCGAGTACAGATACGTCTATGCCCTTAGAAAGTCTAGGGTTAGGCTTGGTGTTCTTAGATTCCTTGTAAGGGTTTATCCTCGTAGTGTTCTTGCATCTGAGATTAGCAGGAAAACAGGTTATTATTTATCCGATGTTCTTAGAGCCCTGTTGGGGGGTTAGATATAGTGTAGATAATTCTTTTGTGAATCTAGGTATGGCGGGGTTTTTAGTTGTTAGTAATCATAGGTTTTATAGGGCGACGCGCCTCGGGGTCTGTTGTTTAAAGGTCATACGCACGGGTGAGATCTGTGGAGGTGATTAGAACATATGATCTTGCCAAATACTATGGTAGTGTTAAGGCCCTCGATGGAATAGATCTTGATATTAGGGAGGGTGAGATCTTCACAACCCTCGGGCCTAACGGTGCTGGTAAGACAACCTTCCTACTCCTCCTCGCAACAGTTCTCAAACCCACAAGGGGCACAGCTATCATCAAGGGCCTCGATATAAAGAGGGATCCAGCTAGGATTAGAGAGATCATTGACATGTCTTTCCAAGAGCCACAGCTATATTGGAGATCAAATGCCCTGGAGACCCTCAAGTTCCACGCCTCTATATATGGTATTAGGGGTTCTGAGAGGGATCGGAGGATAAGGTATGTGCTGAATAGACTCCAGCTCGAGAGGATCTCTAGAAGGAGGCTTGCAGGAGGAAACCCGAGGGCTTTTGAGCAGATATAAGGGGAAGGGCTTGGAGGCGTCTTGAGGGAGAGGTTATAGGTGGGATTCGCAGATTCGCCCGGGGTATGCTAGAGGATCAGATGTGGAAGATCCAGGAGAAGATCTCGGAGAGGATAGATGATATGGACAGCATAGGCTGGACAAATCCCAGCAGCTGGAAGCCTATGCTGGGACACAACATAGTCATATCTATAGCAGCTGCAAAGAAGATCTCTGAAATCCCTAGTAAACCATGGATAGGGAGGGAGTTCGCTTTCCAGATCCCAGCATACTACGATGCGTTGAAAGTAATGGCTAGGATGAAGAGCCTTGATATAT
>Ga0197144_100903_pt1 | contig 10421 bp, 6 predicted proteins | sample GBS85_MetaG_FD_148670 | JGI IMG/M metagenome (GOLD analysis project Ga0197144, IMG submission 148670) | Sediment microbial communities from Great Boiling Springs, Gerlach, Nevada, United States - GBS 85_MetaG | ecosystem: Environmental > Aquatic > Thermal springs > Hot (42-90C) > Sediment | place...
CAGGTACATACTGGAGGAGACCCAGCACAGCTAAGGCGGCTGGGTCAACAGTCTCCACAGCCCGAGGATCGCCAGCGCGAGAGACGCTGGCCCAAACCGAGGTCGGTACAGCACGGCAGATGCAAAGAAGGGGACACGGAGTGCGGACATAACCACGGTGAATCCCATGTAGAGGAGATGATAGTACAACGCCGCCGTCGCCATCAGTACTCTAGAGGCCGTAAAGATCGTTAACACGCAGAGGCGCAACTGGCGAAATCGCGGCTCCAAATCCCCAGAGGCTACCCATCTTTGCCATGACGACCGCAGACTGCGGCGTTGGAGAAGTGGAGATGGGCAGATCTCCCCAAAGGCCGTAGCGTATAGAACACGTATGACTCTGTTTAAAAATATGTGTATGTTTACATCTTTAAATATATATAGCTATTCTTATATTAAAGATGAATATTTATAAATGGAAATCAAGATAGTTCCATGAAGTTTCTCAAGCTTTATTTAAAGCTTTGCGACAAGATTCCCCAAGATGCCGTTTCGCATTTAGGCTTTCGGGTGGGAAACGGCGTAATATTCCACTTAATCAAAAGGCCAGGCGGCATCCACGTAGCATCGGCTAGATGCGAAGAATGTCTTTTCTACAAGTTGATGACGCGGTCTTACGTCCTCAACACGCCCACGATAGTAGACGGCAAGTTGCGGGTAATCGTGGCGGATAACCACGCCGTTCGGAAACTACTGACGCAACACGCAAGCCAAGTGGCTAGGTTAGAACCTCTGCGATCTATTCATGTTACTTTTACTAAAAAACAAAGAGAGGTGCTTGCGGCTCTGGCAAATGGCCACAACATAACCTCGGCTGCCCGGGAGTACGCTGTATCTAAAGTCGCTGTATATAAAATCTTTAAAAATGCTCTTCGTAAATTAGTTATTTTAATTAGCTAGTTTTTTTAATGCACGTTTTACTATTCTACACGCAGTAGGTTTTGACACCCCCAGCGCTTCTGACACCTTCCGCAACCCCCCCTGAACAAATAATCTAAAGGCTTCTCTCTGCCTCGCCGTAAGGAGAAGCCTTCTCGACGAAGTGATATGCGCTGTAAACATCGGTGTACGTACATCCTCTTCGTCTCTCATTGCAAGTATTTTAGAAAGAGCTTTTGTATGTACAAATTTGAAGATGAATACGCCGTTTTCAAACCTCGGATGATCTACTAAAGGCGACGCAGCAAGCAGTCTGCGGACTATGCAGTCTCTGCAAGCCATCCGGACAACTCGGTTTTTCCACTTGAAATAATGCACAACCGTATACTTCTGAATACTAAAACCTATATACTCCAATTCATTTATATTTTCATTGAATAATTCATAAAATTGCCGACATGGCTTATGGGTTATAATAACTATTTTCATTACTCTAAAGTACAGAGCGGTTTATTAATTTTCTGTGCAACACGTTTCCAATAACAGATTTCGCAGGAGGCGTAAGGTTCTTCATGTTCCAGGTAGTGGTAGGCGTGTCGGGGGTGTTGTCGCTCCTCGTAGCTCTCTACCTCCTCTACTCCTATACGCGCCGCGGAGAATTGGCGAATATATTCGTCTCAGTCGGCCTAATCGTGTATTTTATCTTAGCCCTTCTGCTGGCCCTGGAGGGGCTCAAGGCTCTGGAGTCTCCCTTGGCGGCGCCTCTAGGCGCCTTGGTGCCTCTATTAATCTCTCTGGGCGTATTTAAACTCGTGTTTCCAAAATGGTGGAGGTACTACGCTATTTACGTCTTGGTAGGCGTAGTGGCCATCACAATCGCAAGGGTTGCGGTGCCGGTGGTTCACAGCATCGCCGGCCTTGTCATATTCCTCTTCCCCATCTACGCCGTGGCGAAGAAGACGATGCCCATGCATTTCATAGGCGTTTCGCTGGGAGGACTTACAATCGGCATCGGCGGCATCGCCCTGGCGTCTGCCGCAATGGCGCGGCCTATTCTCCCGCTGGAACTCGTCGTGGCTTTGTTGCCGTGGATTCTACTGCTGATGGTCATCTTCTTCGCATACGGCTTCTTGCTGGGTAGAAGATGAAGAGGATTGAGCCAATTCCGTTACTCCTATTTTTCGCCTTGCCCATATTGGGGTTTTTCGGCCTACTTTCAGGTCCTCTTGCAGAGGCCGGGGTTAAGTCTATTCTGGCAAATCACCTCTCTATCGCTCCGACGGAGGAGGATTTCGCGGCGAGGGCGATTATGGCGTATCACATCGCCGCAGTGGTCGTGATGGCGGGAACCCTCTATCTAGCTGTTAAATATGTAGAACACGACGAGAGGCTGGAAAGGCCGGTGTTGGGGTTGGCTACCGCCGGTTGGATTATTTCTGTGGTTTCTGGCTTGGCTTTTGCATATTTCGGCAGAAGCCCGCTTGCTCACGGCGTGTGGCTTGTGGGGCTGTCTCTTATGTTCGCCGCGGCTGTATTATTTACCTACGCCCTCTCGCCCGTTAGGATAAACTGGAGGGAAAAGACGCTGGAGAAAGCCGCCGCCTTTATAACAGCTGTTACGCTCCTAGGCGGCGTAATTATGGGCGCGGTCTACGCCGCACATCTCGGCTTCGCCGAAGACGTCAAGATTTATATAATAGAGGAGCACTCCACGAGGGAATACAGAGGCTTAGCGCCAACCTCGACGCCGCTTCAGCTAATAGTATCTGCCCACGCACACGCGGCAGTGGCGTTGTGGGCCGCCGCCGTTATGTTTATAGGGCTTAAATGGGCGCGTCTATGGGAATGGAAGCCCAGGCTTTATAGATGGGCATTGGCGTTCCAGATCATAGGCGTGGTAATTACGTTGTTTGGAACCGCTGTGGTGCCAGTGTGGAGACCTATTGCACATCAGATAATCTTCGGCGGCATCGGCCCGCTACATCTCGTATTGTTGTTCCTCTGGCTTAGGCTAGGCTCTATGTTGAGAGGCGGGGGCTGGCGCGACCCCGTTAAGCTAGGTCTCTTCCTAGTTCCCATATGGATGGTGGTCTTCGTCACATCCACAGGCCCCATGTTGGCATCGCAGATAAAAGCGGTGCGGGCTGTGTGGCCGCTTGAAGACGAAATAACGTACAACGTAGCACATTGGCACATGTTAAGTTTTATCGCCGCCTCGGCCATGTTCTTCCTATACTTAACAGAATTCTGCAACCGGGCTAAATACATATCTGGCTGGCTTCTGACATTAGGCGGCACCGTTGCCCTAGCCGGCGCCTTTATTTACGAACTCTCGCCAATGTTCGTAAAGGGGACGGCCGACCTCGCCGCGGCCTCTACGAGCCTGAAAAAGGCCGTGTTGCCAGTTATAGATATAGGCCTCGCCATGTCCTTCACAAGCTTCGCCTTGTTCACCCTCTGGCTATTTTATAAATACGCAACGTCGGGAAGCCCAAAGTAAACCCCTCTTTTTTTATTCCGCATATAAACACTTTAAAATATATGTTTTCTTTTTTTTATGTTAACCACGCGTAGAAAGCTATTAACCGCGGCTACTGCCACGGGGGTCTCCGCCGGCATGCTTGTATTGGCTAAGAACCTTGAGTACTTAAGACCCCTCGCCCAGTTTGTAGATACCAGGTTGCAGTACCCTGATCGAAGTTGGGAGAGCCACTATAGAAGGAGGTGGCAGTTCGATAAGGTGGTTAGGTCTACCCACGGCGTGAACTGCACTGGGTCTTGTTCATGGAACGTATACGTGAAGGACGGCCTCGTGGTGTGGGAGCTACAAGCCACCGACTACCCAGACATATCGCCCGACGTACCTAACTACGAGCCGAGGGGCTGTCCGAGGGGGGCCAGCTTTTCTTGGTACATCTACAGCCCTCTGCGGGTGAAGTATCCTTATGTCCGCGGCGTCTTAATAGACATGTATAGGAGGTATAAGGCGGAGACGGGCGACCCTGTGGAGGCTTGGCGGCGGATTGTGGAGGATCCACAGAACCGTGCCGCTTATCAGAAGGCGCGGGGGAAGGCTGGCTGGAGGCGGGTGAGTTGGGACGAGGTCTCCGAGCTTATAGCGGCTGCCTTGATTTACACAATAAAGAACTACGGCCCGGATAGGATCTACGGCTTTACGCCTATTCCAGCCATGTCGCCGGTGAGCTACGCCGCGGGGGCCCGCTTCATTGAGTTGATTGGCGGCGCCATGGGCTCCTTCTACGACTGGTACTGCGACCTGCCGCCGGCAAGTCCTCAGATGTGGGGCGAGCAGACAGACGTGCCGGAGTCCGCCGACTGGTTCCACGCCCAGTATATGATTGTCTGGGGTACTAACCTACCTATGACACGTACGCCAGATGCCCAGATGTACACACAGGCCAGATACAGAGGCGCTAAGGTTGTCGTTGTGAGCCCCGACTACAGCGAACACGTAAAATTCGCCGACGTATGGGTGCCGGCGGCCCCAGGCACAGACGCGGCGCTCGGCGTCGCGGCGGCGCACGTCGCCTTGAGGGAGTACTATGTTGATAAACAGTTTAAATGTCTGAGGGAGTACGCCAGACGCTACACAGACCTGCCCTTCCTCGTGATCCTCGAGCCGGCTGGCGACGGGACTTACCTCTATGGGAGGTTCTTGCGGGCGTCCGACGTGCCTGAGCTTAAGGACAAGGTGGGACAATACCCCGAGTGGAAGACCGTGGTTATGCAGAAAGACGGCACGTTGGCGGCACCTTACGGCTCCATCGGGTTTAGGTGGGACGGCAGCGGTAAGTGGAATCTCCATATGAGGGGAGTCACTTCGGCAGGCGACGTCGACATAGACCCGGTACTGTCCGTCATGGAGCTTGGCAGATACGAGAAAGTGCCTGTGAAGTTCTCAGCCATGGACTTCGAAATAAGGGCCTTCGTCAGAGAGGTGCCGGCGGTTAAAGTCGGCGACAAGTACGTGACCACGGTCTTTGACCTCCTGGCGGCGCATCTGGGGGTAAAGAGAGGCGATTTAGGCGGCGACTACCCAGCCGACTACAACGATCCAAAGCCGTTTACGCCCGCCTGGCAGGAGTCCATAACCGGCGTGTCCCGCGACGTGGTTATTCAGATGGCCAGAGACTTCATGAACACCGCCGTATACTCAAAGCCCGTTTATGGCAAGCCCAGCGACCCGCCGTTCTTCGGCGATGAAAACACGCCATGCGGCGGCCGCGCCCTCATATTTGTGGGGCCTGGCATAAACCACTGGTATCACAACGACTTGATATACCGATCCGTCCTGTTGCTCGTCTTGCTCGGCGGCACTCAGGGCAAGAACGGCGGCGGCTGGGCCCACTATGTGGGCCAGGAGAAGATAAGGACGCTGATAGGCTGGGCTTCTATCGCCTTCGCCCTAGACTGGATCAGGCCACCTCGTCTACAGAACTCACCTAGCTACTGGTACGTCCACACGGACCAGTGGAGATACGACCCAATCACGACTAAGACGTATGCCGCCCCCTGGGCTAAGAGGTGGGGTAACCTCCACGAGATGGATGCCAATGTCATCGCAGTGAGACTAGGCTGGTTGCCCTTCTACCCAAGCCTTAATGTAAACCCGCTTGACCTCGGCGCCAAGCTGGTGGAGGAGGCGAAACAGCAGAACATCCCAAGCGATCAGTGGGGCGGATACGTGGCCAGACGCGTGGCTGAAATGTTGAAGAAGGGCGAGGTTAAGTTCGCCATTGAGGACCCAGACGCGCCTGAGAACTGGCCGAGGGTGCTCTTCGTGTGGCGGGCAAATCTCTTAGGCTCCTCCTCAAAGGGCCACGAGTACTTCTTAAAGCACCTACTCGGCACAGACCACAACGTGATGAATAAAGAGTGGGCTGTTGAGGAGGAACTTGTAAAGGAGGTGAATATAAGAAAGCCGGCGCCGGAGGGGAAGCTGGACCTTTTGGTAGTTCTAGATTTCAGGATGGCCACCTCAGCCGTCTACGCCGACGTGGTTCTGCCCGCCGCTACTTGGTACGAGAAGTACGACTTGTCAATGACCGACATGCACACATTCGTACATCCGTTCACCCCCGCGGTAGATCCGCCTTGGGAGGCGAAGAGCGACTGGGACATCTTCAAGACCATCGCCAAGAAGTTCTCCGAGTTGGCGCCGAAGTATCTGCCGCAGGAGGCCTACGACGTTGTGCTCACGCCGCTTATGCACGACAGCCCAGCCGAAATAGCGCAGCCCTTCGGCGATGTGAAGGACTGGAAGAAAGGCGAGGTGGATCCCGTGCCAGGCAAGACGACACAAGCCGTGTCTCTAGTGACGAGGCGGTACTGGGACGTCTACGACATGTACATCACCTACGGCCCTCTGGTGGTCACACACGGCCTAAGCGCCAAGGGCATACCGCCGTTTAAGCCCGTGGAACAATACAACTACCTCAAGGAGAGAAACGGCTTGACACAAGCCACATCTCGCTACGTAAGGGAGAGATGCGCCGCCGTGGGCGGCTGTCCCAGCCTAGAGATGGATAAGATGGCGGCTGAGACCATATTGGCAGTGTCGCCGGAGAGCAACGGCGAGGTGGCATACATGGCTTGGAAAAACCTCGAGAGCCCCACCGGCCTTAAGCTTGCCGACATCCCGGCGAGGGAGCTAAGGATGACATTTGACGACATTGTGTCTCAGCCTAGACGCGTCACTACGTCGCCGGTGTGGAACGGCGTAGAGGCGCCCGGCCGCACCTACTCGCCATTCACCGTAAACACCGAAAGACTTGTGCCATGGCGCACGTTAACTGGGAGACAACACTTCTACATAGACCACGAGTGGTTTAGGGAGCTCGGGGAGAGCCTGCCGCTTTACAAGAGACCGCTTGATCAAGCAATGGCAGGGTTACTTGTGGACGTGGATCTAAGGGACTTCTGGTATGACCCTGCGAAATACCGCGTTGAGAGAGGGGGGACTAAGTACCTTGTTGCCAGATATCTGACGCCTCATGGCAAATGGAATATACACAGCGAATACTGGGACAACCTCATTATGTTGACGCTATTCCGCGGGGGTCAGGTCGTGTGGATAAACGACGAAGATGCCAAGTGGCTCGGCATCAGGGATAACGACTGGGTTGAGATATATAACGCCAACGGCGTCATTGTGGCAAGGGCCGTCGTGAGTCCGAGGATTCCGCGGGGGACCGTCATAATGTACCACGCCCAGGAGAGACACGTCTACGTCCCAATAAGTCCGCGCACCGGCAAGAGGGCAGGCATACACAACAGCGTGACAATTACGCACCTCAAGCCCACCGAGATGGTGGGCGGCTATGCCCAGCTGAGCTGGTTCTTTAACTATTATGGTCCCACGGGCGTCAACAGAGACGCGCTCGTAGTGATAAGACCAGCGGGTAAGGTGAGGCTATGAAGGTCCGCGCCCATATCTCAATGGCCCTAAACCTGGATAAATGTATTGGTTGCCACACCTGTTCTGTTACTTGTAAAAATGTGTGGACAAATAGACCTGGCGCTGAATATATGTGGTGGAACAACGTGGAGACCCGCCCAGGCCCTGGCTATCCCAGGCAGTGGGAAAACCAAGATAAATACAACGGCGGCTGGGCGTTGGATGGCGGGAAGTTGAGGCTTAGGATAGAAATAAAGAAGAACCACAAGCCGCCTGGCATAGACGACTACTATCACCCCTGGACTTACGACTACGAGGTATTGTTCTCCGAGAAGCCAACGGAGCAACAGGTTGTTGCTAGGCCCATCTCGTTGCTGGACAACCAGCCCATGGACGTGACATATGGCCCCAACTGGAACGACGATTTAGCAGGCACAGACCTCATACTTGAAGACCCCAACCTAGACCCCGTGGAGAGAGCTGTCTATACGCAGTTTAAAGACGTATTTATGATGTATCTGCCGAGGATATGCAACCACTGTCTCAACCCGGCATGTTTAGCGGCGTGTTCAAGGAAGGCGATATATAAGAGGGAGGAGGACGGCGTTGTGCTTGTGGATCAGAATAGATGCCGCGGTTATAGACACTGCGTAGCCGCTTGTCCATATAAGAAGGTGTATTACAACTGGAAAACAGGTAGGTCTGAGAAATGCATCTTGTGTTACCCAAGGATAGAGGCTGGCGAACCCACTGTGTGTTCGTTGACGTGCGTTGGGAAGATAAGATACATGGGCGTATTGCTCTACGACGCCGATAAGGTGCTTGACGTAGCCGCCGAGCCAGACCCGAGGCGGCTCGTGAAGAGGTTTATAGATGAGGTGTTGCTAGACCCCTTTGACTCACGGGTCATCTCCGCGGCTAGGGAGGCCGGGATACCAGACAGCTGGATTACAGCAGCCCAGAGGTCCCCCGTGTATAAGATGGTAAAGAGGTGGGAGGTGGCGTTTCCGCTTCACCCAGAGTACAGGACGCTCCCCATGGTGTTTTACGTGCCTCCGCTGAGCCCCGTGATTACCACCTTTGAACAGACCTACGGCGCTAAGATTACCGACGTGTTCCCCAAGGTGTCGGAGTTGAGACTGCCGATTAAATACCTAGCCTCTATGTTTACGGCTGGGGACACCGCGTTAATAGAACAGGCGTTGAAAAAACTTGTGGCTGTCCGCATCTACGAGCGCAGTAAAAACGTGGCCGAGCCTGGGTTGGCCCAAAAGGCGAGGCAAGCCCTCGCCGAGGCGGGTCTCTCTGAGGAAGACGCCGAGGAGATGTATAGGCTCTTCGCGTTGGCGCGTTACGAGGAGAGGTTCGTCATACCCACCAACCCGGGACGCTTCGCAAATCAGCCACAGCTTCAAAGAGGCTTGGCGGGGTTGCCATGAGGTCGCAGATCCTCCTCCCAGGTATCGCCTTAGCCGTCGCAGTTGTATTAGCAGTGTTAGGCACAGTGGTAGTTACCGCACAACTGTCTCTAGTCACTGTGAGATTCGTCAACGGCAGTCTGCCCCTCGACCCCACCGCCCCCACGTGGCCTAAGCCAGTGGATGTACCTCTTTCAAGCCAGCCGCCCACCATCTCGGTGGGCTTGAGGTGTGTAATTGTCACGCTGTTGTGTATGCCTCCCCTCTTGCCGGTGCGCGGACTTATTGGGACGTAGACGTGTCTCTCCTGGGCGTGGTACATTATGACGGTTCCCCGCGGAATCCTCGGAGTCACGGCGGCCCTTGTCACAATGACGCCGTTGGCGTTGTACATCTCAACCCAGTCGTTATCCTTGATGCCGAGCCACTTGGCATCTTCGTCGTTTATCCACACGACTTGACCCCCGCGGAATAGCGTCAACATAATAAGGTTGTCCCAGTATTCGCTATGTATATTCCATTTGCCATGAGGCGTCAGATATCTGGCGACAAGGTACTTAGTTCCCCCTCTCTCAACGCGGTATTTCGCAGGCCCATACCAGAAGTCCCTTAAATTCACGTCCACAAGTAACCCTGCCATTGCTTGATCAAGCGGCCTCTTGTAAAGCGGCAGGCTCTCCCCGAGCTCCCTAAACCACTCGTGGTCTACGTAAAAGTGTTGCCTCCCAGTCAACGTGCGCCACGGCACAAGCCTCTCGGTGTTTACGGTGAATGGCGAGTAGGTGCGGCCGGGCGCCTCTATGCCGTTCCAGACAGGCGAGGTGGTGACGCGTCTTGGTTGTGCGATAATGTCGTCAAACGTCATTTTCATCTCCTTTGCCGGTAGATCTGAGAGCTTCATCCCCGTCACACGCTCAAGATTTCCCCATGCCGCATAGGCTACCTCGCCGTTAGACTCCGGCGACACGGCCAATATGGTCTCGCCGGCCCTCTTATCTGTCTCAAGACTGGGGCAACCGCCTACTGCCGCGCACCTCTCCTTCACGTAGCTCGAAGCGGCTGGCGTCAAGCCGTTTCTCTCTCTGAGATATGCGTATTGGCCCACAGGCTTAAACGCCGGTATGCCCTTCGCGGTTAAGCCCGCCGTGACTGCCAACGGGCCGTAGGTGATGAACATATCATAGATGTCCCAATATCTCCTTACTGCCAGAGACACGGCGGGCATAGTCTTGCCGGGTATGGGCTCCGTCTCGCCTCTCTTCCAGTCTTTGACCTCGCCGAAGGGCTGGGCTATCTCGGCGGAGCTGTCGTGCATAAGCGGCGTGAGCACAACGTCGTAGGCCTCCTGCGGCAAATACTTCGGCGCCAACTCGGAGAACTTCTTGGCGATGGTCTTGAAGATGTCCCAGTCGCTCTTCGCCTCCCAAGGCGGATCTACCGCGGGGGTGAACGGATGTATGAATGTGTGCATGTCGGTCATTGACAAGTCGTACTTCTCGTACCAAGTAGCGGCAGGCAGAACCACGTCGGCGTAGACGGCTGAGGTGGCCACGTAGACGGCTGAGGTGGCCATCCTGAAATCTAGAACTACCAAAAGGTCCAGCTTCCCCTCCGGCGCCGGCTTTCTTATATTCACCTCCTTTACAAGTTCCTCCTCAACAGCCCAC
>Ga0197144_100907_pt1 | contig 10383 bp, 9 predicted proteins | sample GBS85_MetaG_FD_148670 | JGI IMG/M metagenome (GOLD analysis project Ga0197144, IMG submission 148670) | Sediment microbial communities from Great Boiling Springs, Gerlach, Nevada, United States - GBS 85_MetaG | ecosystem: Environmental > Aquatic > Thermal springs > Hot (42-90C) > Sediment | place...
CCGGCCCAGAGCTCCCGACCGCTCCGCACGGCCAGAAACCCGGGCGCGATCTCCAGCCCGGGTTCTGGGCAGATATCAGGGGCCTCCAACCGGAGCAGGAACTCCGGCGGGAGCTCCGGGGGGAACTCCGGTTGGATGACCTGGACCCAGATCCTCCGCGGTGAGCTGCTGGAGTAGAGCCCCGCAGCCCAGACCGCGGGGGGGTCGGCCTGGAGGGCCAGGACGACCCGCTTCAGGTCCCGGAGGGGAATCTCCTGCCTTTCCCCCGGGACGCCCGGTCCGGCGAGGACCAGGCCGTTGTTCTCCTCTTGGATCCGCAGCCCCCCGGGGAGCAGGAGCTCCTGCTCCACCTGCACATGGGTGGAGCGGGGGATCAAAAACACCCCCCTCCGGTTCCAGAGGGCCAGCCCCTCCCGGGCCCCAACCCGCCAGCGGATCGGGACCCCCTCGAGATGCGCCAGCCGCATCTCGAGGGGCAGGGGGGCCACCTCCTGCGGCGGGCCCTGCAGACTCCCCACCCCATACCGGTTCGGCCATACCACGACCACCCGGAACGGGGTGGGGAAGAAAATTTCAACGACACTCATGGTGACCTCCCGGAGGACTAAAGGGAGGACTAAAGGAGGATCCGGCGAAGAGTCTCCCGGGGCTCCCCCCCTTCCTTGGGAGGAGGAAGAGGAGAAGGCAGGGGGATCGCCCAGACTCCATAGTCGACACAGATCGCCCATTTCAGACTTGGGGCGATCCGGATCGACCAGATGGAGTTCGGGTGGCTCTTCTCCGGCAGTCCGGCTATTTCCTCGTGCCGGACCAGCCGAAAGGCCTCCCTGGCCCATCGCCACACAAACAGACTGGAATCCTCCCGCAGGGCCACCAGCCAGCGCCCCCGCGGAGAGAATCCCAATCCAATCAATTCCCCCTCCAGAAGGAGGGCCAGGGAATTCTGGTCCATGCCCCCCGCCCAGAGCTGTTTCCCGCCGAGGATCGCCAGAAACCCAGGCGCCACCTCCATGCAGGCATTGATGGCGGGGAGCGGGATGTTCAGATCGAGCATCCCGCCCGGGTGAACAGCCCGGACCGCGAAGCTCGAATAGGGGCCGCTGCAATAAAGCCCCGCGGCCCAGACCGCAGGGGGATCGGCCCGGATGGCCAGGACGACCCGCTCCAGGTATTGCCCCAAGCGATTCTGGGGCAATACCTGCTTCTCCCCGGGAATGCCCGGTCCGGTGAGGACCAGGCGGTTCTTCTCCTCTTGGATTTTCAATCCCCCGGGGAGCAAGAGCTCCCGCTCCACCTGCACGCGAGTGGAGCGGGGAATCAAAAACGCTCCCTCCCAGTTCCAGATGGCCAGCCCCTCCCGGGCCCCAACCCGCCAGCGGATCGGGACCCCCCTGAGATGGGCCAGCCGCCTCTCGAGGGGCAGAGGGACCACCTCTCGAGGCGGGCCCTGGATCTTCCCCATCCAATACCCGTCGTGCCAGACGATGACGAATTGGTATGGGGTGGGGAAGAAGATGTCTTTCGCCATTGTTCCCTCCTCTGGATCCAGATCAGCGGGAGGCGGCTCGTCGGAGCCTACCTCCCCGCTATCTCCCCCAGCATTCGGGCCAAGGCCTCCTCCTCGGCCCGGATGGCCGCCTCCCGGTCCGGAAAGGGCCCCAGCCGGGACCCATCCGGCATCCGGACCCGCCAGGGGCCTGGCCAGCGGCGGGTCCACTCCCGGACCGGCCGCAGCCATCCCAGCAGGGCCCGGATGGCCCGGTAGATTGCCCGCTGCCGGGGCGGGGCCGGCTCCACGACCCCGCCCCGGCGGATCGTCCGAGCCGGGCCCAGCTGGGCCAGGATCTCGCCGTCGCGATCCGGGTGGGCGACGGCGAGGATCTCATCCTCCCGGATGATGAGGATCATGGCGCCCCCCCATCCGGTTCAGATTCCGAAAGGATCTCGCGCAGTCGGGCGATGGCCCGACGGCGCAAGGCCCGAACCTCCCCGGGGGACAGCCCCAGATAAGAGGCCGCCTCCCGCAGCCTCAGCGGCCCGACGGCCCCCAGGCCGAACAGCAGGCGAACCACCCGCCGTTCCAGCTCCGGGAGCCGGTCCAGGGCCGCCCGGATCCGTCGGCGCCGCTCCGCCTGCTCCTCCGCCTCCAGCAGGAGGTGGAGGGGATCCCCGTTCGGCGCGGGGACCTCCTCCGCCGCCTCCCCCAGCTCCTCCAGGGAGAGGGGCCATGCGGCGGCGGGGATACGTTCCCCGGCCGCCACCCGCCGGCGGATCGAGGGCGGGAGCCGGATGGGCCGGTCCCGCCCCCCCAGGGCGGCCAAGGCCTTGCGGAAACGGGGCCACCAGAGAGTGGCCAGACTGGCGCCCCGCCCCCGCCGCCATGCCCGGGCGGCCATGAGGGCCGCCAGGGCGGCTTCTTGAAAGATGTCATCCGGGTCGCTCATGGGCGCCTTCCGCGCGCCCATGGCCCGGATCCCTCCCCGAAAACGCTCGAGGAGGGACAAAATCTGTTTTTGTTTTCGCATGTCCTCCTCCCTCCGGGGGCGGGGCGTCCCCCGCCCCCGGCCGAACGGGAAGATCCGGGTGGGGAACTACTCGTCCCCGACCCGGACAATCCGCCCGTGGGAGACCCGCCGGAAATACTCCGGCTTCCGGCGGGTCTCCCGGGCTGCTCCTAACTGCCGAACATAGGGATCCAGGGCGGCATCACAGGCATCGCCCTGGAACCCTTCTCCCTCAATCAAGATCTCCCCGGAGGGGGAGATCTTGATGATGATGACGGTCTCGCTCATGCTCATGGCGCCGTCCTCCCTTTCACCGGATGATCACCACGATCTCCCCGTTCTCTTTGAGAACGGGGTCCTCAACCCGCCGCCCCTGGCGGCGGGCGATTCCCTCCGCCACCCGGCGGACGTAGGCCGCGCGGATGGCGGTGATGAGCCGCGGATCCGTGTAGTGATCCGCGACCAGCTCCACCCCCTCCTCCCGGGCCACCAGGGCCAGGTCGGAGTACGGGATGGAGCCCCGCACCTCCAGGACGCCGCCCGCCTCCTGCCGAAGACGGACGGTGTAGTTCGTCCCGGCCCGGACGACGGCGACGGCGTCCCGGAACGTCGCGCCGCCCCAGGCCCGGCGGGCGACGCCCTCTCCTCGGGAAGCCTTCTCGACGGCTTCCCGAATGCTCTCGGCGGAAGCGACCTCCACGGCCGCCTCGCCGAACACATCCCGGAGGGCCTGGACGAAGGCCTCCGGGTTTCGGATCTCAAGACCCACTTTCACAACCTTGCTCATCTGTTCCTCCTTTCCCCGGGAGGGAGCCCGGGCCTCCCGGGATGGGATGGGATTCCCCGCCCGGGCGGGGTTTTTTTATTCAAAAAATCACTCAAAAAAGCTCCGGAGCCGGCTGCTCCGCCCTGCCGGTTCGGCGGGGGCAGGAGGCGGCTCCACCGCCGGCGCCGGGGTCCGCCCCGCCGGTTCGGCGGGGGCAGAGGGCGGCCTCGCCGGGGGCGCCGGGGTCCGCGACGCCGGCTCAGCGGCGGCGTCGGCCATGGCCTCCCGGAGGCCCCGGAGGAGGAAGCCCAGATGGTCCCCCAGGCTCCCTAGCCCCAGGGCGACCTGGGCCGGGCGCCAGGCGCCGATCACCCGGCGCAGACCGGCCAGCAGCCACTCCGGGGCGATGGCCACGGCGGCCCCTGCCATCAGCCCCCAGGAGAGGGCCGCCGGGTCCCCGGGATGGGGGCGGGCAAAGAACCACCCCGCGGTGAGGACGTCCACCGCGAAGCTGATCCCCACCCATCCCATGGGAACGGGGACCGGCGGCCGGGCCCACAGCAAAGCCTGGGTCCCGGCCACCAATAGGGATAGCCCGACCAGGTCGAGGGGGATCCCCCCGACCCGGAAAAAGGGCTGCACCACCGTCGCGGCGGCGGCGACGGTGGTGTAGAGATTGAAGATCTCCGCCGCCACCAGGACGACGAAGCCGCTGGCGGCGACGGCCACCCAGACGGGGCCCGGGCGGATCTCCTCGCCCGGCCGCCCCCGGCCGGAAAGGGCGCGGCGGACCCGGTGGGGGATCAGCCGCAGCCCATCCCGGACACCTGCCCAGAACCGGAGCCAGTCGGCCCAGCCCTGGGCGGAAAAGGCCATGCCCCGGTGCTCAAACAGAAACACCAGGGCGACCTCGGGGAGCAGGGCGATGGTCACCCCGGCTCCCAGCCCGATCGCCAGGGGGAAGATCCCCCGGGCGATCAGCTCCTCCGCCGCCGCCATGGGGGGCAGATCCATCCGCGCCCCCAGCACGGCGGCGGTGGTGGAGATCACGTCCACCGCCCGGAAGGCGTGGAGAAAGGCCGCGATGAGGGCGGGGACGATGATCTCTATTGCCCCCTCCTCCTCCGGCGCCCCCTCGGGGACGCCCAGGAACCGCCGCCGCAGGGCGGGGTCCCGGAGGAGGGGGAACAGGAATTCCACCAGCGTGGTGATGCCCGCGAGGATCACCCCGCCCCCGCGGGCGTCAAACAGCCCCTCCGCGAACGCCACGGTGGCCGCGGCGTTCGCCAGAAGGGTCAAGAAAGCCCCAACAACTAGCATGAATCCCCACATATTTCCCTCCTGCCGCCCTTGGAATGGGGCCCCCGTTCGGGCGGCCGAAGCCCCCGGGGGCGAGGGCCAAGGGGATTACCCCGTGAGAATCCGGCGGGGACGCCGGGGCGCCGGCGCCGCTTCCGCGACGTCGGTGTCGTTGACCATCGGGAAGCGGCGGGCCACCTCCTCCAGGGCGGCCACGGCGTCCGGCATGACCTCGGACACCGGGCGGGCGCCCCGCAGCGCCTCCCGGATCGCCCCCTCCAGGGCCTCCGGATCCCCCAACCGCCCGGCGGCAAGGGTCCGGAGAATCCCCTGCTCCACGGCGGCCTCGATGGACCGCCCGGATCGTCCCTCCGCCTCCGCCGCCAGCCGGCTCAGGGCCTCCGGCGGCAGCGCCTGGCCCCGGCGGCGGAGGTGGATGGCCAGGATCTCCTGCCGCTCCGCCGGCCCCGGAAGCCCCACGCCATAGGCATAGGGCATCCGGTCGATCAGCTCCGGCGGGAGGCCGGAGATCCGGTTGGCGGTCATCACCACCAGGACCGGAGACCGGTCCTCCTGAAGCCACGTGAGGAGGGTCCCCAGGACCCGGTGGGACGTGCCACCATCCCGCTCGCCGCCCGACAAAATCCCGCCGAGCCCCTTGTCCACCTCGTCCACGAGGAGGACGCAGGGGGCGGCGGCGGCGGCAGCGGCCAAGGCCTCCCGGATGGCCCCCTCCGTCTGGCCCAGGAGGGGACCGAACAGGCTCCCGATGTCCAGACGGAACATCGGGAAGCCCAGGGCCCCGGCCACCACCCGGGCGGCCAGGGACTTCCCGGTCCCGGGCGGGCCGGCCAGGAGGATTCCCCGAGCCGGCCGGATCCCCAGGGCCTCAGCGGCCTCCGAGAAGGAGGCGGCGATCCCCGGGAGATCCCGCTTCAGCCGGGAGAACCCGCCCAGGTTCTCCGCCGGCTCGGGCCAGGCCCACTCCAGCGCCGGAACCCGGCGCACGAGGCGGGCCTTCTCCTCCAGGAGCCCTCGGAGGAAGCCCTCCGGGTCCTCCGGGATCCCCTGGATCAGCTCCTCCAAGGAGAGGCTAGGCCTCTCCCGACGCCGCGCCATCCACAGCAGCGTGAGGGCCTCCGCCGTCGCCTGGCGGACCTCCGGGATCGTCAGCCCGCCCAGGATCCGGGCGGCGCGGCCCAGGATCGCCTCCCACTCCGGGGAGGCGAAGTCGGGGCTCTCGTCCAGGTTGGACTGGAGAACCCCAACGACTTCCCGGAGGATCTGCCCCCGGTCCGGCCGGGGATGATCCTCCACGGCCGCATGCGGAACCAGAGGCGAGGGGATCTGGTCCGCAGGGCCGATGAAGACGATCACCCGCAGGCGCCCAATCTCGGCCTGCCGGGCCAGCGCCAACAGGTGATCGACCGTCGCCGGATGGCCTAGCTGGCCCTCCGGCAGAAAAACAAGGAAGATCCAGAGGGCCCCCTCCTCCTGCCGCTCCAGATCCTCCAGGAGGCGGCGGGCCGCCTCCGGGAGGGGAAGATCATCGAGGACCTTCGGCGGGGGGAGGATGGGGCCCCGCACCCGGTCCGGGGACAGGTTAGGGACCTTCCCCGTCCGGGCGATCTCCATCGCCGCGGACAGGGGAACGTACGGAGGGAATCCCTCCGCCAGCCCCCACCCGGGCGACCAGAACAGCAGCCGCGCGGCGCGGATCTCGCGCAGCTGCAAGAGACCGGCCACGACCTCTGTCGTGTCCCGCGCCGCCCCAAGCAGGTCGGCGGCGCGAATGATGATGAGGCCCGTGCCGCTGCCCAGATGGGCGCGAACCCGGGCCTTGAATGTTTCGTTATTATTCATTTTGTTCATTTTTTACCTCCTACCCTAGGATTTTTCGGATCTCCGCCGGGGGCGGCAGCTCCTGGCGGAGATCCTCGAGGATGCCCTGGAGCACTTCCCGGAAGCGCTCCAGGTCCGGCCGGCGGTCCGCCGGCGGCTGCCCCCGGGTGCAGGCAGGGGCGCGGCGGGCCGCCGCCTCGATCCGGTCCAGGACCCGTCGGAAGCGCTCCAGCTCCGGGTCCTGGGCAAAGGAAGCCAGGGTCCGAAGCTCGTGGACCGCGCGGATCACACGAGCCCGGACCTTGGGGTTCAGGCGGCCCTGGGTCGCCATGGAGGCCATGGCCGCCTCGAGTTCGGTTGCCAGGCGGGCCTGGACCTCCAGGAGGGCCGCCCGATAAGGGGCGACCATTTCCTCGGCCTGAGCCCGGGCCAGCTCCCGGGCCTGCCGCAGGGCCTCCCGGGCCATCGCCTCCCGGGCCCGCTCCTCGGCCAGGTCCGCCGGGAGCAGGAGGGCGAAGACCCGGAGGCGGACGTCCGGCTCATGGGCCAGACGTCCCTCATCTAGCCGCTCCCGGACCCTTTCCCGGAGGACCTCGCGGAAAGCCTCCAGGCCTGGGAACCGGGAGCGGACCCAGGCGCTCCGCCAGGCCTCCCGGGCGATCCGGTCCATCCGATCCAGGGCTTCTGCCCGGATGGATTCCAGATCGGCCCGTAGAGCCTCCCGGGCGGCCGCCAGCTCCGCCCGGGCCGCCTGGAACTCCTCGAACAGCTCCGGCCAGGCGGCCGCGGGCACATACCGCCACCCGCCTCCCAGGACCGCCGAGATCGCCCGGAGCGACCGGCGGTCCACGGCCTCCCGGGCTCGCCGGGCGGCCCCCCGCATCCGGGCGTAGATTTCGCCCGGAATTAAAAGCCGGCGTCCGCCCCGCAACCCCCAGGCGCGAGCGGACGCCGGAGATATCCCCAATTCCTCCAGCAGGACCCGGGTCTCCATCCGACCCAGGCCCTGAACATCCGCCTGGCAGATAATCCCCTCCTCCGCCAGGCGGCGGATCTCAAAAACAATTTTGCCTATCTTATCCATCCTGTTCCCCCCTCTTCTTATTTTACTTCACGTCGCTTCCCCTGTCAACCCCTTTCAGGGGAAGCGCGGCTGGCCATTCTGTGGAGGGGATCAATCCTCCGCACAGAACGGCCAGCGGTTCCGGAATGCCTCGGCGGCATCCCGGAGGCCCAGGGCCTCGGCCAGGGCGAGGAGGGAGCGGGGCGTGTCCCCCCCACCCCACTCCAGCCGGCGCCGGACCTCGGCGGCCAGGCGCGTCCGCAGCCAGGCCGGAAGGTTCTCCGGGAGGGCCGCCGCCAGGTGGCCGAAGCCCTCCCAGGGATCGGCCCGGAGGTCCCGCAGGGCCGCCTCGGCCAGGTCGGCCCGCCCCAGCCAGCCCGCGATGGCCAGCATCAGGCTGGCCAGCCGCCATGAACGGGCGATCCCGGCCAGGAGCGGCAGCTCCGACCGGGCCCCTGGGCCCAGACGCCAGGGTCGCCAGGGAAGCCAGGCCTCCCGCCTCTCCGCCTCCCCCAGCACATCGGGGAGCGCAAGAAGCGTCTTCTGGCTCCCCATCGCCAGGGCTGCCCAGGCCGCCGCCGGGGCCAGGACGCCCGGGACTGGCTCCTGGGCCAGCTCCTCCAGCAGCGCCCGCCCCTTCTCCAGCTCCGGCAAGCGCAGCAGGAACGGCGCGGCCGTCTCCCACGTCCACTGCCGCGCCGCTTGCCGGAGGAGAGGGCCCAAGGCCGGAGGCAGCGCCTTCCGGCGGGCCAGGCGGGACCAAACCCCGGGCTCCGCCCCCGCCAGCAACCGTCGGGCCAGGGGCTGCCCGGCCGGGTCCGCCGCCAGATCCGCAATGGCCGCCGCCGCGGCCTCCGCCTCCACCCAGGTGGCCGGCGGCAACCGGTCGGGCGCCCGCGCCGCGACCGCCCGCAGGGCCGGAAGGCCCCGCAGGCGCGCGATGGCCATGGCAAGATACAGGTCGGCCTCGGGATCCGGCAGGATCGCCCGGGCCGCCACTCCCCTATCGGGAGCCTCCTCGGCGGCCATCGCCAGCCACCCCTCCCGGCTCATGGGAGGACGGATGGCGGGCGGCCCTTCCCGGGCCGGACGACGCAGCTCGGGAAAAACCCGTCGGGCGAGAGCCCAAAGGGCCTGCTGAAATCCGCCCTCCAAGCCCTCCAACCCCTCCAGGGCCGCCGGATCCCCTCGCCGGATCCGCCAGGCCCGCTCGGCCCAGGCGGCCCGCCGACCCAGGATCTCCCGGGCAACGCCCGGGGGAAGCCGGCCGGCCCATGCCAAGGCCTCGGCAATGGCATGGCCCAGGCATGGGGGAAACCCGGCCGCCCCCGGACGGATCCCCCGCAGATCCTCCGGGGACAGGCAATCCGCGGCCGCCCGCAAGGCCGCGGATTGCGGCGAGGCTATTTCCTGCCACTCCCCCTCCAGGGGGAAGGACAGCCACCGCCGCAAGGCCGCCCGCAGGGCCCCGACCGCCATCTCCAGCCCCTCGGGGGCTTGCCCCAGGGACCGGAAGGCCCCCAGAGCTTCCCGGGATCCGCCCCGCTCGAGAAGGATCACGAGCGGGTGCCCCGAGAGGGGCCGGGGGAAAGGCCGGCGGACGGGCCGCAGGGGGCGGCCCAGGGCGGAAAGCGTCGCCGCCAGGGCCGGCCGGCGGGCGACCTCCTCCCGGAGGGACAGGGCGATCAGGGCCAGGGCCGCCTCGCCCTCGGCGCGGACCGCTGCCCCCAGGGCCGCCGCCGCCACAGCCAGCGGCGGCTCCCCCTCCGGGAACCCGGGCAACATCCCCCACAGGCCCGGAGGAACCCGGATCTCCCCCTCCAGCGCCCACCGGAGGTAGGCGACCGCCTCCGGCGCCGAAGGCGCCTCCGGATAGGGGCGCAGGGGAACGGGCCCCTCATCCTGCCCGGGGACCCATATCCAGGCCTCCTCCCCGGCCGGAAAGTCGTAAAAGGCCGGGATGGCCCATGGGGGAAGCGCCTCAACCCCCTCGGGGAGGAGGACTTCCACCTCCTCCCCCCGATCCTCCCCCATCCCCGCCCGCATGGCCGCGAAGGCCCAGGCGGAGAGGGGGTCGGGAAGAAAGAAAACCGGGGGCATCATCGCGACACCCCCGGGAACAGATCCGGAACCTCTAGGATCCCCCCGAAGGGCACGGCAACCCTCCGGGGAACGACCCAGAGGACCGGAAACGCCGGCCGGAGGGACGACGGCGGGAAATGGGCGGCGCCGTCGGTGAAGAAGATCATCCCCGCCACCCGTCCGCTCCGGGCGACCCGGGCCAGGGCCTGGCCCATGGGGGAGGAGTCCTTCCCCCACAGGGCCCGGAAGACGGGGTGGAAGGCCGTCCCGCCCCGCCCCCGGACCTCCCCAAGGGCCTCCGCCAGCGAGCGCGCTGTCCGGAGGCCGGGCCCGACCGGGATCCCAGGGAGCTCCCCGGTCCCCAGCGGGACCAGGACCAGCCCTTGCAAGCCCGCGTCCACATCCAGGACCAGCAGGGCCTGCAGGCCTGGGATCTCCCGCGCCAGATCCTGGATCTCCCCGGAGACCCGCTCCAGGGTCTGGGGATCCATGGACCCGGAGACGTCCCGGGCCACCATCAGGAGGGAGGCCCCTCGCCCCTCCGGAAGATCCCCGACCCGGGGGACCCAAGCTCCGGGGACCTTCACCCGGGGGTCCCGGCGGGTCCAATCCGTCTCCCGGTCGGGGACCGCCTGGCGGAGCCAGGCCCGCAGGACCTGGCGCCATGGGAGGCGGACCTCCTGCCGGGGGAAGATCCGCTCCACCAGATCCCCCGGCGCCAGCCCCCGACGCCGGGCGGCCTCCAGGATCCTTCGGAGGCCCTCCCGGAGGAGGGGGTCCGGGGCGGGGGCTGTCCCCCCCTGCTCATTGCCCTCCGCGTTTCCCTC
>Ga0197144_100908_pt1 | contig 10383 bp, 8 predicted proteins | sample GBS85_MetaG_FD_148670 | JGI IMG/M metagenome (GOLD analysis project Ga0197144, IMG submission 148670) | Sediment microbial communities from Great Boiling Springs, Gerlach, Nevada, United States - GBS 85_MetaG | ecosystem: Environmental > Aquatic > Thermal springs > Hot (42-90C) > Sediment | place...
CTGCCCCCTCTATTTTGAGGGCTGTTGTTATCTCCTTATACCTGTTCCTTACCGTTACCTCCGTTACCCCAGCTATTTGAGCTATCTCCTTCTGAGTCTTCCTGAAGCCATGTTTTAGGGCCGCTAGGTATAGTGCTGCGGCCGCTAAACCGCTCGGGTCTTTGCCTGAGGATACCCCCCTCTTCTTAGCCTCCATGATAATCTTTATAGCGTCCACTACCACCTGCTCCGGTAGGTTGAGGGAGCTAGCTATCCTATATATGAATCTCTCCGGCTCTACAACAGGGATGATTATACTTAGGTCTCTCACTAGGAGCCTATAGTTCCTAGCTACCTCCCGCTTGATATCCATCTCCTGAGCTGTCTTAAGGTATCTTATAATCTCCTCTATACCGCATGGAACCTTATGCCTTCTACAGGCTGCGTAGAGCGAAGCCGCCACCATAGCTTCAACGCTACGACCCCTCGTTAGACCCCTCTGAGCCGCCTCCCTGTATATCCTGGCAGCCTCCTCCTTTATGGAGTCCGGTAGGTCTAGCTTAGCAACTATATCATCCATCAAGGCTAAAGCTTGGCCAATGTTCTTCTCAATACCGCTCATAACCCTGCCTAGCTTAGACGCTCTCTGCCACCTCAACGTCTCAGCCTTCTTAGAAAACCCTCTAATCTTACGGCTACCAGGCTCCCTATACGGGCCTATCTGAGCCTCAACCCCCATGTGGGGTTTAGCGTATGATATGGGGCCTCCAACCCTAGACCTCCTAGCCTTCTCCTCGGGAGTATAAGCTCTCCACTCGCCCTCCTCAACAATAATGTTCTCCTCTAAAACCTCCCCGGTCTCAGCACATATCTTAACACCTCTCTGGTGGTCTAGTACAATTTTATCCGGAGGGCATCTAACCTCAGGAGGATACACATCGCCACTCATAACCAGACACCTCACCCCATAGCTAAACAGGCGATACCTATATATACTCTGGAGACGGAGGCTTATATCCTTTAATCCTCACTTTTAAATAAACGCTATTTAGATAGGATGGTTTCTACGAGCGCTCCCGGGACGTTCACGTTAACAACCTTAACCGTACGAGCATACCTCTCCAGCTCCTCCATAATAGCCTTAGCGTCACCCCTCCTAGCTAGGATAACAGCACACCCACCCCACCCGGCTCCAGTAAGCTTAGCTCCCAGGGCTCCCTTCATCCTAGCAGTGTCTACTATGGTGTTTAACGCTAAGTTGGAAGCCCCCATTGCTACTAGGAGGCCGTGGTTGAAGTACATAAGGTTTCCCAGCAACTTCATATCGCCGGCCTCTAGGGCTTTAACAGCCTTCTCCACTATTCTATCAGCTACGATATACACGTGATCCCCCGCATCTCCTAGCATCTCAGCTGTTCTTAAAACATGGTCTACAACCTCCCTCGTGGACCTCTTTAAACCGGTATCAGCTACGATGAACACGTAGCCCTCTGGGATCTTAGCGTTCACACGGGTAGGCTTCTCACCCCTCCTATAGAGAATTGTACCCCCTAGTGTCGCTATAGTAGTATCTATACCACTAGGCCTACCGTGAGCTACCCTCTCCCCCTCAAACGAAACCCTCAACAGGCCCTCCTCGCGGAGGGGGCTCCCTAGTAAGGCTGTGTATGCTAAAGCGTAAGCTACGCTAGTAGCTGCACTAGACCCTAGACCAGCAGCTACAGGCATCTCGCTCTCCACTACAACCCTGTGGGGCACTATGCTAAAACCCTCTCTTTTAAGAGCTCTAAGCACCTCAACGTACACATCAAGCTCCCCCCCGGTGGATACGCTAAGATCCAGCGAGATCCTAGATCTCATACCCAGTGTTGGACTATAGAATTCAACCCAGCTACCGCTCGCATCCTCTACTCTAACTCTAGCTCTAAGGCTTAGAGATGTAGCTATAGCCCTGTAACCTCTTACAACGAAATGCTCCCCGAACAGTATGAGCTTGCCGGGGGCGCTAGCTATAACACCGCCCACATCTTAACCCCAAGGTGTTACTATCAACTCCTCATCCTGGATATAAGTTTTACCTAGCTTCAAAGCCATCTCAGCCTTAGCTAGCTCGTAGCCCACGTAGGCAGCATGCTCCGCGTCCAATCCTATCTTCCTGGTAAGAGCCCTGGCTATACTCGGCCCATGCCTACCCTCAACTACAACCCTGCTACCATCATATCCTATGTAGGCCGCCACCACAACCCCCCTCTCGTGGTCGACCTCTATCCTAACATAGCCTCTCCTATCCCACCTAGGCTCTATGTAATCAACCCTCTCTCCAGGCCCTATGAGAGCCCTCTCAGGCCTGTTGCCCTGCTTCACTATTAGGAGCCTACTATAGTAACCCCTCATGCTCTCCCTCCTATTGTACGCCTCCATAGCTAGGTTGAGAGCTTCGCGGGCTTCGCTAACAGAGTGTATGGTCTTATAAGAGTCTTCAACGACATGGTATATGGAGGCTCCAAGCTCTAGGGCTAGAACTGCTAGTAGAGAGTGGAGGCTGTGTGAGTCCGCTTCAACCTCCTCTGTTACATTAGCTGAGGAGAACAGCATCGGGAAACCTAGTTTCGATGCAAGCTTGTACCTCTCAACGGTTGAGGAGAAGTCAACCAAGGGGATCCCCACTACGGGGTCTAGGATAAACTTTGACAACCCGGCCTCTAAAGCCCTCTCTACAGCCTTCTCTAAACGCTCCACACTCCTATCCCCCACAACCAGGGCTTTATCACTTGGTATAAGATCTAGTAGTGTGTCTACGGAGTCAGATGACGTGATGAGCCCTGAAGCCCCGGAGTTTAAAGCCTCCCTGGCGTGATCCCTACCAGGCGCCTCCGCTAGGACAGGGTATCCTAGCTCCACTACAGCTGATACCCTCTCAGCTAAGCTCCTGGGGCTACTTTCAAACGAGGAGCCCACCACTATTATTTGAGCTCCTTCACCAACATACCTCGATAGAGTCTTCCTAAACATTTCATCGCTAAGCCAGTAAGCTATTTCAGCTGATATAACCATGGGGGGCCCTCTTAAGGGTATGCTCACACCGTTAATCTTGAAAGCCTCCACATAGTCTACGGGGGGAGGGGATGCCTTCATTATCTTCTCGGCCGCCTCAACTGTATCCAGGGACCCCTCGGAGGCTAGGTGTCTCAGGACCTGCGGCAGTAGAGCTAGGGATTTAGAAGCCTTGTATACAGGCTTCCCTAGAACCTTAGATATAACACTCGTATCCCCTCTTACACTCCCAGGCACTAGTACTACGTCGCTCTCCTTGAACCTCTCAATCAAACCCGTAGCTCTACTTATTATCCTAGCTATAGTCTCCGTGGATAGCATTGATATGGCGTGAACAGGTATATCTACGACTGCTATCTCCAGGGCCGGTATACCAGCCTTCGCCCTAACATAGCTCTCTACAAGCTCCTTCGCGGTACTACTCGTTATAAGGGCTACCCTCACCTAAACCGCCCCTGGACACCCTATCCAGCTCTAATATCCCTAAACCTTAAATAATCCTCCATTATACGGCTAGCACTACTAGATCCCACACTATCAGCTCCGAAGGAATAGGCTAAAGCTAGGTCAATAAAGCCTCTAATACCACCAGCAGCCTTAACCCTAAGCCCCCTCCTTGAAGCAAACCTATACAACCTATACACAGTACCGGGATCACCGCCCTTAGAGTAGACCCCCGTACTAGTCTTAACAAAAGAAGCTCCAGCCTTAAACGCGACATCTACGAGAGCTTCGAGCTCCTCATCACCTAGGAGAGGGGCTTCAACTATAACCTTAACCCCCACACCGTGAGACCTAGCAACATCAACTATAGTCGAGAGCTCCTCCAAAACACCACCCCACAAACCGCTCTTAACAAGGTTAAAGTTAGGGACTACATCAACCTCGAAAACACCATGCCCACAGGAGACCTCAACCTCTAAAACCTTAGACTTCAAAGGCTGGAAACCAGAGGGAAAGCCTATAACAGGGCAAACCCTAACCCCACGATCGCGGGCAAACCCACTAATAAAGCCTAGAACAGATACGGGGACTACAACACACCTAAACCCCCAGCGGGAAGCCTCAACAACGAGATCCTCGAACACTCTAATACTAGCGAAAGGGTCGAGAAGCGTAGACTCGATTAAAGAAGCCACAGTGCCAGCGTCAAAACCGATTATACGAGATAGCCTCTCAGGGAACATAAACCAACACCCTAGCAAAAAGGGTTCAACCTAGACTTTAAATTTAGCAGTAGATCTTCAAGCAAAACACCTCCTACAAATAAACCTTTCATGAACCAGTTTGATAGCTCAAGCTAACTGTTTGACACTTGACGTCATCGCGTTAAGGCCCCCCATTCTATCTACAGGCTTCCAGTTTATAGGTGTTACGCTCGAGGACTATCATGCAGAAACATGTAAACAGTACAAGTAGTATAGAAACAGGGGGTAGCCTGGGCGTTGGCTTATCTTCACCAGCGGTACCCTAGCATGTGGTCTTCCACGGGCTGACAGCTCCCCCGCCACTCATGGAGGGGGTTTTACGCCCCCTAGGGCTACAGCTCACTAACTCGGTGCCGTTTCTCAGTAGATGGGGGTTCATGGCTGTTCACATGTTTCACGGCTTCCCGCCATCTACCTCCCAACGGCGTTCGGGCTTCATGGGGCTTGATGTAATTTGACATCAAGCTCCCTTTTTGCTCTTAGCTTCACCGCCTTCAGAGCCCCATTTTACTGGGGCCCATATTTAACTGTTAGCTCTCTCTTCTACCCACAAGTCTGGGTTAAGGATTTGAAGCCTATGGAAACCCACATGCCTACCGGTGACCCCCGGGGTTTCCCGAGACCCGGTAGGGCGGGGGAGCCGCTAGGCGGCTAGCAGTAAGACCCCGCGGTGAGGGGGGCTCAGGGAGGCCCCCGCGGCTCGGCATAACACTTTCAGGTCCCACCGTCGACTTCGGGGGTGTAGGCTTGTAGCCTGTTAAGTTTGCTCACACTTAACTATATATTAAGCGTTCTTGGGAGGAGGTGAACCTCTATCAAGGTTGGATATGTGGGATTAAGATGGTATGATGATGGTTGTTTTCTCTGGAAGCTTATTCTTCCATATAGTGAGCTCTCTCGACTCCTGTTTTATCGTCTGTGTTTTAGCTAGGTTTAGGAATTTATCGATGGGGTTTAACGGTGTTATAGCTCCTGGTATCCAGTAGTGCATTGGTATTGCTATTTTCGGTTTAAGAGTTTGGATTAGGGTCCACGCTTCCGAGTGGTCTATCGTGTAAACCCCGCCAACGGGTATGAGTAGTATGTCTACAGGTTTTAGCTTCGCTACATCCTCGTCTAGTAGCTGGTGGCCTATATCGCCTAGGTGTAGTATCCGTATATCCTCTAGTGATATCACGTACGCTATGGTCTCTCCTCTTAGCCTTCCCTGAGCTTTGTCATGGTAGAACTTAAACCCTTTTACTCTAAGATCTCCTATTACCTTTAGGCCGTCCGCCCACCTTATTATGATGCTGTCCCTACTTGATGAAACCTCTACCGCGTTGTGATCGTAGTGGTTATGGGTTACGAGGACAATGTCTGCATCGACATAGCATGTTTTGATACCCAAGCTCCCCCCATCATGGGGGTCTATGGCTAGCTTTAAGCCTCCGCTCTCAACTATGAAGTATGAGTGGCCACACCATCTAACCCTAAATGTTGACACCCGAGAGGGGTATCACACTTTGAGATCCTAAAAGTTTAAATAATCCCAGTGTTAAACGGGTACTGTGGTAGGCTACTTGCTAACATACATGGGTAGAAGGATTGCGACTCTAAGCGATGTAGATGTCGAGAATAAGAGGGTTCTACTTAGAGTCGATATAAACTCGCCGGTTAACCCTCAGACTGGAGAACTCCTAGACGTATCCCGTATTATGGAGCACTCCGTAACAATTAAGGAGCTTATTGAAAGGAAGGCGGCCGTAACCATTATAAGCCATCAGGGCAGACCCTTGGATCACGACTTTGTTAGCCTTAGTGGACACGCCCGAGTTTTATCGAAGGTGCTGGGGGTTAATGTTAACTTCGTAGACGACGTTATAGGACCTGAGGCTAGGAGGGCTATTGAAAAGCTTGAGCCGGGTGAGGTTTTAATGCTTGATAACACCAGGCTTCTAGCAGAGGACACGATAGAGGCCCCCCCAGAGGTTCACTCTAAAAGCTTCCTAGTATCAAAGCTAGCCCCCCTCTTCTCCTACTTCGTTAACGACGCGTTCGCAACATGTCATAGGAGTCAAGCTAGCATAGTCGGCTTCTCCCTAAGATTACCTAGCGTAGCGGGGAGGGTTTTAGAGAGGGAGTTAAGCGCTTTGAACAAGATTTTAGAGCTAGGCGATAGACCTAAGATCTTCGTTTTAGGAGGTGCTAAGCTGGATGACACTGTTAAGGTTATAAAGCATGTAGTCGAATCCAGGATGGCGGATGAGGTTCTAACAACAGGGCTTGTAGCAGTACTATTCCTCATTGCTAAGGGTGTTAGAGTACCTAAAGATGTTGAGGCTAGTGTTTTAAAGAAGGTGTCTAGAGAGTTTTTCAACGAAGCTAGAGAGCTTGTAACAAAGTTCAAATCAGTAAAGATACCCATAGACTTCATAGTAGAGGATAAGGGGGCTTTAAGCGTATCCCACGCATCCACACTCAAGGGGACGCCAAAGGATATTGGGCCCTCAACTGTGGAATACTATTCAAACAAACTCTCCAAGGCTAAAGTGATAGTAATGAGGGGGCCGGCGGGGGTCATAGAGGATCCAAGGTTTAGGGTTGGCACAGACTCGCTCGTTAAAATAGCCCTGCAGAGTAATGCCTACACAGTATTTGGTGGAGGCCACTTCATAGCTATGCTCTCACGGTTGCCAGAAGAACTTAGATCTAAGGTAGGCCATGTTAGCACAGCTGGAGGAGCACTCCTCTACTTCCTAGCGGGGGAGAGGCTACCTGGCCTTGAAGCCCTCGTTAAGTCTAATGAAATATTTAAGATAGTTACCTAACGTCTAGAAGAGGGTGTTTGGGGTGGAAGTTAAAGTTGGAGTCAACGGGTATGGCACCATAGGTAAGAGGGTGGCCCTCGCGGTAGCGAAACAAGATGATATGAGGCTTGTTGGCATTGTCAAGAAGAGTGTTGACGCAGCGGCCTTCCAAGCAGTAGCACAAGGTCTTAAACTCTATGTTCCAGGCGATGAGGACGTTAAAGTCTTTGAATCTGCGGGCTTGAAGGTTGAGGGGACACTACGAGATCTACTAGGTAAAGTCGATGTGATAGTCGATGCTACACCAGGTGGGGTCGGCCAGCAGTATAAACCTTTATACGAGAAATTTGGGGTCAAGCAGGTTTATCAAGGAGGCGAGAAGCCTGATGTGGCGGAGGTTTCCTTCAACTCCCTCTGTAACTATGAGGAGGCTGTTGGGAGGAGTAGTGTTAGGGTAGTCTCCTGTAATACTACAGGGTTACTTAGGATAATATGTGCTGTTAAAAGATACGTTAACGTTGAGAGCGTTAGAGCTGTAATAGTGAGGCGTGCGGCTGACCCGAAGGAGGTTAAGAGGGGCCCCGTAAACTCCATAGAGCTGGATCCCCCGAAGGCTCCAAGCCATCACGCTAGGGATGTTAAAACTGTTGTTAAAGGGCTTAGCATAGTAACCTACGCTGTAGCAGTTCCAACAACGTTAGCTCACGTACACCACGTAACATTAAGGCTGAGTAAGAGTGTATCAAAACAGGATATAATATCAATACTAGACTCAACCCCTAGGATAATCTTGGTAAACTCGGAGAGAACGGGAATAACGGGTACCGCAGGGCTTATAGAGGCGGCTAGAGATGTAAGGTTAAGGCATGATATACCGGAGCTAGTCGTATTCGAAGACTCCGTGATGGTAGATGATAGAGACCTCATGTTATTCCAGGCGGTACACCAGGAGTCCATAGTTGTCCCAGAGGATATTGATGCTATAAGAGCTATAACAGGGGTTGAGGTGGATCCCTTCAAGTCTATTGAGAAAACCGATTCTAGCCTGGGGCTTACGAGAAGACTCTGGTAATCCCACCTTTGTACTATTAAGTCTAGCTGGTATATTTTATTAACTCCGCCTTGAAGGCTTTATACATGGGAGGTTTGTATGGATAGATATAGTAGATTCTTAGCTGAGAGAACAAGTAGGATGAAGGCCTCAGAGGTTAGAGAGCTACTTAAGCTAACAGAAGGTAAAGATGTTATAAGCTTCGCTGGAGGACTCCCAGACCCCTCAGTGTTTATGTTAGACGAGATCAGCGAGATAGCAGTTGACGTTATTAAAAATAAAGGTGATAAGGCTCTTCAATACGCGCCAACGAAAGGGGTTACAGCTTTTAGGGATACGCTAGCTAAGTTCCTCTCAGCTCATAATGTCAAAGTAAGGGACTACGATGACATAATAGTAACTACTGGGAGTCAGGAGGCTATATACTTGGCATCTAAGATCTTCATCAATAAAGGAGATTTAATTGTTGTCGAGGAGCCAACATACCTTGCAGCATTAAATGTTTTCAACGAGCTAGAGTCAAGGCTGGAACCCGTTGAGATTGACGAGGAGGGTATGAAGGTCGACCTCTTAGAGGATAGGATAAAAAGTCTATCCTCAGATAATGTTAAGGTTAAACTAGTATACGTTAACCCAACGTGCCAGAACCCTAGTGGAACCACTATGAGTAGGGATAGGAGGAAGCATCTCATAGAGCTGGCTTCGAGGTACGACTTCCTAATCATGGAGGACGATCCATACAGCTATTTCACCTTCGAGGGAGAAGGGGTCGAGCCCTTGAAGAGTCTAGATAGCGAGGGTAGAGTCATATACCTAGGCACCTTTAGCAAAATACTAGCACCAGGCCTCAGGATAGGGTGGGCTTTAGGGCCTGGCGAGCTTATTAACGTAATCGAGCTAGCTAAGCAAAATGTAGACCTACATAGTAGCACCTTAAGCCAGTTTATAGCAATGGAGGCTATAAGGAGGGGGGTTGTTGACGCGACCATAGAGAGGGCTCGAGGACTATACAGGGTTAAGAGGGATTTTATGCTACAAGAGCTAGAAGGGAGGTTAACATGGTTAGCAACATGGACTAGGCCTATTGGAGGGCTATTCGTGTTCCTATCCCTAAACTACAAGGTGGACACGAAGAAGCTCCTACATAAAGCTGTAGAGAGGGGGGTAGCATACGTACCTGGAGGAAGCTTCTTCGTTAGAAAGGATGGTTCTAACACGATGAGGCTTAACTTCAGCTACCCAACACTAGCACAAATCAAGGAGGGAGTTAGAAGGCTAGAAACAGTTATTAAGGAAGAGCTACACGTCCGTTAACATTTAACACTCAACTCTACCCTCTAGAAGGGTCAGTCTTCGCATAAACGTGAAGGTTACAGCTAGGAAGCTCTCCAGTATATGGAAGACGCCAGGGTTTAAGACCTAGCCTCCTCGGGGAGGCGGGAGTACTGTAGGTGTCCCTCACCTAATTATGATCCTAGCCCTCTTAACCTCAGGATCGCTCTCCACCCTCTCAACTAGCTTGCGAAGCTTCTCTAGAACAGAGCCCTCTACGAGCCTCCTCTCCAGCATCCACTCAATAAGGCTTTCAAAGCCCAAGTAGAGGTCATTAAAAGCCACTTTTGCTATCTCCTCAAGCTCAACCCTACTAGCACCCTCTAAAATCCTCCCTAGAACCTCATCACTTGGATGTGTAACCCCAGATCTATACTTGCTTATAGCAGCTGGCGTGATACCAAGAAGCTCTGAGAGCTCCCTAAGAGACCTCCCACTAAGCATAACCTCCACAACCCTCCTCCTAGCATCCTTACTAAGCAGGTGCACAAACCTCAAGTTCAAACCAAACCCCAAAACTACGTTATAACGTGATAGATTTTAATGGATAAAGGCTCACAGCTGGAAGCTTCACCCCTTTTAAGGGGAAGCTCCGAGAAGATCACAACCTGATCTCAGCTTATCACGTCGACAAAACACCCTTTCCAAAAGAAAACCCAGCTATTAAGAGCACCCTACATAAGAGCACATGAGGTGGAGCCGCCGGCGGGATTTGAACCCGCGACCACCGGCTTTCTCACACCGCTACGAGGCCGGCGCTCTACCGGCTGAGCTACGGCGGCCCCATGATATAAACATACATTTAGTCCAATCCTTTAAAGTTTATTTAAAACCGCCATTAGAGCTTTAGAAGCCCTCCCGACGTTGTGGCGGGCCCGCCGGGATTTGAACCCGGGACCTACGGGTTAAGAGCCCGCCGCTCCACCAGGCTGAGCTACGGGCCCACGTACAGCCGGAATATGTTTATTGA
>Ga0197144_100911_pt1 | contig 10341 bp, 6 predicted proteins | sample GBS85_MetaG_FD_148670 | JGI IMG/M metagenome (GOLD analysis project Ga0197144, IMG submission 148670) | Sediment microbial communities from Great Boiling Springs, Gerlach, Nevada, United States - GBS 85_MetaG | ecosystem: Environmental > Aquatic > Thermal springs > Hot (42-90C) > Sediment | place...
GAGCGGCGCCCTCTACCTGGCAACCCCCTGGTTTCAATCTCACGCTGGTTCGATTGAGGCACATTATACGCGATCCACGACAGCGTGGTGGGCTTTGGTTTCAATCCCACGCTGGTTCGATTGAGGCTGGCTCCGGTTCTGGGCGGGGGTCCGGGATGGGCTGGTTTCAATCCCACGCTGGTTCGATTGAGGCCCCCATGGGGAGGACCGTGGGGAAAAAGATCCCGATGTTTCAATCCCACGCTGGTTCGATTGAGGCCGCCCGGGGGCAGGCCCCGAGGGGGAGGCTTTCCCTTGTTTCAATCCCACGCTGGTTCGATTGAGGCGAGGTGAGAAAATGTTCTCTTCTTCTTTTTTCCTTCGTTTCAATCCCACGCTGGTTCGATTGAGGCGTTCAAGAGTGAGCTCATACGCTACTTTAAGTATCTAGTTTCAATCCCACGCTGGTTCGATTGAGGCGAGGTGGATTACAGCGCCGAAGGGGATTTCTTCGGCGGTTTCAATCCCACGCTGGTTCGATTGAGGCGGGCTGATCCTCCAGGGCGCTCACCAGGATCAGGATCGTTTCAATCCCACGCTGGTTCGATTGAGGCCGTGATCATCAATCCGCGTGGTTTCAGAATCCTCAGCGGTTTCAATCCCACGCTGGTTCGATTGAGGCCCTGGCCATCCTGGCCCTGCTGCTGCCGCTGCCCTTGTTTCAATCCCACGCTGGTTCGATTGAGGCCTGATACGACTAGTGCGGAGGGGATGAGATGATTTCCGTTTCAATCCCACGCTGGTTCGATTGAGGCTCCGGAACCGGACCGCACTCCCCCCAATACGGATCCGGTTTCAATCCCACGCTGGTTCGATTGAGGCCATATGCAATGCCGGTCACTGTTGACCCCCTTCTTTGTTTCAATCCCACGCTGGTTCGATTGAGGCAAGGCAACCGTGAGGATGATGATGGTCAGAACACCGAGTTTCAATCCCACGCTGGTTCGATTGAGGCTGGCATTCAGGAACTGGAGCGGGTGAACGAAGCCGGGGTTTCAATCCCACGCTGGTTCGATTGAGGCCTTGAGAAGCGCCAACATCTTCTCTTCCACCTTTTCGAGTTTCAATCCCACGCTGGTTCGATTGAGGCAAGAAATCGAACCGTTCGTGGGCGATCACCTCTTTGGTTTCAATCCCACGCTGGTTCGATTGAGGCTTGCCATCCCGCCGCTCATGGTTTTCCTCCTTGTCGCCGTTTCAATCCCACGCTGGTTCGATTGAGGCATGATGGTTTGGGTTACTGGTTTGCGCGAGCGGTGAAGTTTCAATCCCACGCTGGTTCGATTGAGGCCCATCATGACCTGCCCGTGTCCGCTGTGCACGCTTGTTTCAATCCCACGCTGGTTCGATTGAGGCGCCCCCTACTGGCAAGCCCTCAAGGAGGCGCTTTGAAGAGTTTCAATCCCACGCTGGTTCGATTGAGGCCTTCAGATGGCCCCACTCATCGATGAAATCAATGTCTTTGTTTCAATCCCACGCTGGTTCGATTGAGGCCCTGGCCAGTTCCAGCACGAAGAACAGGAAGGGGATGGTTTCAATCCCACGCTGGTTCGATTGAGGCGCGGCTCACGGTGGAAGAGTTGGCCTTCGCCTTGTGTTTCAATCCCACGCTGGTTCGATTGAGGCAACCGCCCGTTGGAGCCGCTCCTCCATCGACGTGTCGTTTCAATCCCACGCTGGTTCGATTGAGGCATTAGGGTTTGGAGGGCAATCTCGAAGTGGATCATTGGTTTCAATCCCACGCTGGTTCGATTGAGGCGGGCTTGGAGCAATCCACCGAAGTATCCGAAAATTCGTTTCAATCCCACGCTGGTTCGATTGAGGCGATTTCTGATAACAAACCCATACTGGTATGCGATTGTTTCAATCCCACGCTGGTTCGATTGAGGCCGATAAGCCCACGGTGGCAGAATTCGCAATGCTTGTGTTTCAATCCCACGCTGGTTCGATTGAGGCGGGGATCATTGGGTTGAACAACCCATTGCGCCACCGCCGTTTCAATCCCACGCTGGTTCGATTGAGGCTTTGCGGCCGTGGGCGCAGGATCCGCAAGAGTGGTCTCGTTTCAATCCCACGCTGGTTCGATTGAGGCTCCCTATGCCCTCAGCGTCCAGACCGAGCTGCTCTCGAGTTTCAATCCCACGCTGGTTCGATTGAGGCGTCCCCGCTGGGACGGACGTTCGGGCGGGCGATGAGCGTTTCAATCCCACGCTGGTTCGATTGAGGCCCAGGATGAAGGCCTCCGGGTGGAAGGCCAGGTTCTGTTTCAATCCCACGCTGGTTCGATTGAGGCCCGGAGCAGGATGGCGATCGCCGGGCCGCCCTCCGGGAGTTTCAATCCCACGCTGGTTCGATTGAGGCCTATCTTGCCCTGGCCATCGCGCGCCTGCGGGGCCTTCGTTTCAATCCCACGCTGGTTCGATTGAGGCCACTTGGCCGTTAGGCTGGCGGAAAGTTTCGGATACAGTTTCAATCCCACGCTGGTTCGATTGAGGCTCCCTTCTCGATGACGCGCACCATAGCGTCAATTGCCGTTTCAATCCCACGCTGGTTCGATTGAGGCCCGGATGCCCTCCAGTTGTTGCTGGAGCTGCTTTGCGGTTTCAATCCCACGCTGGTTCGATTGAGGCCTGGGGCCTTGGGTTCGTTGACGTGTCCTTCATTGACAGTTTCAATCCCACGCTGGTTCGATTGAGGCCTTCCGCTTCAGCCAGGCCGGTGGAGCCCAGTTCGCCGGTTTCAATCCCACGCTGGTTCGATTGAGGCCGGATACAGGACCTCCAGATGAAAGGTCCCGTAACCCTGTTTCAATCCCACGCTGGTTCGATTGAGGCCGAGCGAGGCGCCTTAACGTATCCACTCAAGCGCCTTTGTTTCAATCCCACGCTGGTTCGATTGAGGCCGGACGGATGACCCGGATCAGACCCTGGCGGATCCAGGTTTCAATCCCACGCTGGTTCGATTGAGGCCCTTCCCCGGCCGTCACTCGGAAGGGCCGGGGGAGTACCGTTTCAATCCCACGCTGGTTCGATTGAGGCCCTGGACGCCAGATCGGCGTCCGGCCTGGGCACATTGAAGTTTCAATCCCACGCTGGTTCGATTGAGGCCCCGCCAGGTGCTGCTGGAGACCGGATGGCTGTGAGAGTTTCAATCCCACGCTGGTTCGATTGAGGCCTCGCCTCCTCCTCAGATCCCCAGGCGCTCCAGGATGGGTTTCAATCCCACGCTGGTTCGATTGAGGCCCCGGCCGGCCCTTGAGGCCGGCCCCGCCCGGCGGGGGAGGTTTCAATCCCACGCTGGTTCGATTGAGGCCTGGGCAAGATGATGGTGATGAGGGGGAGGACAATGATGTTTCAATCCCACGCTGGTTCGATTGAGGCCGTGGGCCGAGGTGGAGATCCGGGGCCTGGCCATGTGCGTTTCAATCCCACGCTGGTTCGATTGAGGCTATCGATTATTCCCCAGCATTCAAATCTCTTGCTTTGGTTTCAATCCCACGCTGGTTCGATTGAGGCCGGACGGATACACGCCATGGCCTGAGGTGCCGCCGGCGTTTCAATCCCACGCTGGTTCGATTGAGGCGTCCGGGACCGGACCACACTCCCCCCAATACGGATCCGGTTTCAATCCCACGCTGGTTCGATTGAGGCCTCCAACAGTGCTGATGGCCCTCGGCGCCATACTGGGGTTTCAATCCCACGCTGGTTCGATTGAGGCGGACGTTGAGATTGTTCCGGTTCCTCGAGTGGGGGACGTTTCAATCCCACGCTGGTTCGATTGAGGCCGATGGCAGCCATCACCGCCACCGCAACTTGGATGACGTTTCAATCCCACGCTGGTTCGATTGAGGCTTGGGAATTCTGGAAAGCTATAGGCTGCTGTGGATCGGTTTCAATCCCACGCTGGTTCGATTGAGGCACGCGAACATCCATTTCAACCACTCGACGGAATAACCGTTTCAATCCCACGCTGGTTCGATTGAGGCTACCCCGACACCATCCCCTACTTTGCCCTTCTATTTCGTTTCAATCCCACGCTGGTTCGATTGAGGCCCTGTGCCGCCTCCGAGATCTCATCGCAGATCTCAGTTTCAATCCCACGCTGGTTCGATTGAGGCCGGCTCCGGCGGGGATTCCCTTTGCTGGGGCGCTTTTGTTTCAATCCCACGCTGGTTCGATTGAGGCTCGAGCCGGCGTCTGGGTCGGTGGTCGACTCGACCCATAGTTTCAATCCCACGCTGGTTCGATTGAGGCACACGGAACTGGAGGATCTGCTTCAATGAAAGATATGGTTTCAATCCCACGCTGGTTCGATTGAGGCACGGGAAAACGAATGAGTGAAGGGCGTCACGAGTTGGTGTTTCAATCCCACGCTGGTTCGATTGAGGCCCTTCATCCTGAAGGCCCAGGTCAACCCCAAGCCCGGTTTCAATCCCACGCTGGTTCGATTGAGGCAGGATACCACGAAAGACACGCTGTCCGCAACCACCGTTTCAATCCCACGCTGGTTCGATTGAGGCGTGGCTGGCGCCGGAGCGGCCGCCCGTTTCGCTTTCCGTTTCAATCCCACGCTGGTTCGATTGAGGCGATTCCCCTCGCCGGGGAGGTTAGCATACCAGAGTTTGTTTCAATCCCACGCTGGTTCGATTGAGGCCGACGATGAAGACGGCATATCAGCGCTGGAAGGAAGCGTTTCAATCCCACGCTGGTTCGATTGAGGCCGCCTCCCCCAGGGCCAGCAGCAACCCGGGAAGAGCCGTTTCAATCCCACGCTGGTTCGATTGAGGCCAGCATGGCGGGCCGCGGTGATTGCGGTCATCGTGATGTTTCAATCCCACGCTGGTTCGATTGAGGCCGGCGCAGGAGATGGAGCGTCGGTTAGACATGATGCGGTTTCAATCCCACGCTGGTTCGATTGAGGCCCCTTTCTGCGAGTTCGGGGGAAGGCGAACGCCGCCGTTTCAATCCCACGCTGGTTCGATTGAGGCAAGCAGGCATTGCCCCAGAATCGCTTGGGGCAATACTGTTTCAATCCCACGCTGGTTCGATTGAGGCCAGCACCTCGTGATCGAGGGACCCCCCGCCGGGGAAATGTTTCAATCCCACGCTGGTTCGATTGAGGCCCAGGGTGTTCATCCCGATGTTGATGATGCCGATCTGTTTCAATCCCACGCTGGTTCGATTGAGGCCGTTCGGAAGGGGCGGGGGCCGGACGGGCCTTGTGGGGGTTTCAATCCCACGCTGGTTCGATTGAGGCTTAGCATCCCTTACAAGGTCTCCAACGATTCGGTGATCGTTTCAATCCCACGCTGGTTCGATTGAGGCCGCGGAAACCCTTCTGTTTATGGAAGGGCCTTCCTTGTTTCAATCCCACGCTGGTTCGATTGAGGCAAGGATCGGCGAAACAGGTTCATCGCCGTTGCCGCCGTTTCAATCCCACGCTGGTTCGATTGAGGCGAGCTCCCGGTGACGATTCGTCCCCCGGGGGATGCCCTTGTTTCAATCCCACGCTGGTTCGATTGAGGCCCCCAGGAGAAGTCCCAGGAGGAGTCCTCCACCTCCGGTTTCAATCCCACGCTGGTTCGATTGAGGCCAGCTCCGCAAACCCGCACTCGATCCGCGGCGTCCGCTGTTTCAATCCCACGCTGGTTCGATTGAGGCCACGTCCTCCTCCCGGGAGACCGTGACCCGGATCCGAGTTTCAATCCCACGCTGGTTCGATTGAGGCGAACAAGCCGAGCGCCAACAAGACGCCGACGGCATTCGTTTCAATCCCACGCTGGTTCGATTGAGGCCGAGAAATAGTATCGAAACACCCTCCACTGGCGAGGACGTTTCAATCCCACGCTGGTTCGATTGAGGCAGGAGGGGAGATGGGCTTTCTTCCTCCTCTTCGTCCCGTTTCAATCCCACGCTGGTTCGATTGAGGCGAGGCGGGATTCCCTGAGATCCCCGTCCCGGCGCTGTGTTTCAATCCCACGCTGGTTCGATTGAGGCTAAGCCCAGCATCAGGACCATTTGGCCCATGATGCCGTTTCAATCCCACGCTGGTTCGATTGAGGCACCGTGACTATCCGTTTGAGCTCCCAGATCTCGAAGGTTTCAATCCCACGCTGGTTCGATTGAGGCCTGGCTCTTCGCCATGTTACACCTCCCTACGGAACTTCGTTTCAATCCCACGCTGGTTCGATTGAGGCTTGATATTTACAATTGTGGAACTACTTCTGACGCTCGGTTTCAATCCCACGCTGGTTCGATTGAGGCCGGGGATTCCCGACCCAGATCGCTCCGGGCTTGAACTGTTTCAATCCCACGCTGGTTCGATTGAGGCTTTCCCCTCCTCCCAAATGGGGATGGGGGCGCTTTCGTTTCAATCCCACGCTGGTTCGATTGAGGCTCTTCAAGCCCAATGATGGTGATGATTTCCAAGTTGTGTTTCAATCCCACGCTGGTTCGATTGAGGCCCAATCTGCTGGTGGTGCGGGCCAGGACTCCCACCGCCGTTTCAATCCCACGCTGGTTCGATTGAGGCGCGTCCCGGTCTGGGAGTGTGATGATGTCGCGCCCGGGTTTCAATCCCACGCTGGTTCGATTGAGGCGAGAACTCGACTGGGAGAACCGGATCCTTCTTCTCGTTTCAATCCCACGCTGGTTCGATTGAGGCATATCGGCACGGGGGAAGAGAACCCAATCTGACCAGGGTTTCAATCCCACGCTGGTTCGATTGAGGCTATAGCACCGTTTTCGTTTGTTGTCAAGTGTTTTCGGGTTTCAATCCCACGCTGGTTCGATTGAGGCCGGACGGGGTGGAGGTGGAGGTGGTGCGGGTGGCGTAGTTTCAATCCCACGCTGGTTCGATTGAGGCCCTGGACGCCAGATCGGCGTCCAGGTGGGAGTGGGCTGTTTCAATCCCACGCTGGTTCGATTGAGGCTCGTCTCGAGGCCGATGGCTTCGCCCAAAGCGATCCATGTTTCAATCCCACGCTGGTTCGATTGAGGCCGAGAGACGGGCGGCCCGGGCCTTAACGAGAAAGCCGTTTCAATCCCACGCTGGTTCGATTGAGGCAGAGCTTCTCTTGCCTCCGCAATTCCATCAATATCTCGTTTCAATCCCACGCTGGTTCGATTGAGGCACCCCCAAAGCGGTAGCCGGCCTTCGGCCGGCTTTATCGTTTCAATCCCACGCTGGTTCGATTGAGGCTCTCTGTTGGAGGAAGCGTCCGCCGTGGGTCAAGAAGGTTTCAATCCCACGCTGGTTCGATTGAGGCAAGCCAAGCCCCATCAGCCAGTCGATCACTCGACGCAGTTTCAATCCCACGCTGGTTCGATTGAGGCTTCCCCATCCCCCAGCCTGCCGAGCGCGCGAAGGCCGAGTTTCAATCCCACGCTGGTTCGATTGAGGCCAGCAGCGAGCGCCACAACGGCACCGGCGGCGATGAAGTTTCAATCCCACGCTGGTTCGATTGAGGCGCCTCAAAAGTTTTGCAAGCACGACATTGACGCAAGAGTTTCAATCCCACGCTGGTTCGATTGAGGCGCGCCAGCCGGAACTACTACCGACGAAGAGAGCGAGTGTTTCAATCCCACGCTGGTTCGATTGAGGCTCACCGCCCAAGCCATAGCTTGGGTCAACGAGAACATAGTTTCAATCCCACGCTGGTTCGATTGAGGCCGTCCGAGAGGCCCTGCGCGCCTACATCGCCGCCGGTGTTTCAATCCCACGCTGGTTCGATTGAGGCTCTACCCCGCCGTGATGCCTTAGATGCCTTAGGAGGGTTTCAATCCCACGCTGGTTCGATTGAGGCTCTTATAGATCGAGGTCTCCTTGTCTGGATCCGTCCGCGTTTCAATCCCACGCTGGTTCGATTGAGGCCCCAATACGGATCCGTGACCGGCCGAGGCGTCACAAGGTTTCAATCCCACGCTGGTTCGATTGAGGCCTTCGCGGTCTCCCCGGGGGACCGGGGGCTGACGGAGGTTTCAATCCCACGCTGGTTCGATTGAGGCCCAGCAGCGCAGCGGATACAAATGTTGACAGCCCTGTTTCAATCCCACGCTGGTTCGATTGAGGCCTGTTTCGTCATCCTCTTCCAGATCTGGAAGCTCAAAGTTTCAATCCCACGCTGGTTCGATTGAGGCCCTGAGCCGAACGCACCGGATCGTTTTCGAGGAGGTGGGTTTCAATCCCACGCTGGTTCGATTGAGGCCTGCCTTCGGATTCAGGATCTGGGGGCATTGATTGCTGTTTCAATCCCACGCTGGTTCGATTGAGGCCCCCTGGCCTGGCCTTCCTGGCCTTCCAGGCCTTCCACGTTTCAATCCCACGCTGGTTCGATTGAGGCCGCAGGGTCATCGACTGGCTGATGGGCCTTGGTTTCGGTTTCAATCCCACGCTGGTTCGATTGAGGCAATCCCAAAAGGAGGTGGGAGATGTCGAGGGCGCTCATTGTTTCAATCCCACGCTGGTTCGATTGAGGCCTCATTTTCTTTACCCTTCATCTCGATCCTCCTCTTTGTTTCAATCCCACGCTGGTTCGATTGAGGCTGGAAATCATCAAATTGCTGGCACTCGGCAAAAGATGTTTCAATCCCACGCTGGTTCGATTGAGGCCCTTCTCGATTTACTTCTAATTGGAAATATCATCTACATGTTTCAATCCCACGCTGGTTCGATTGAGGCGCGGAGCGCCGATCCCGTAGTGCTTGCCGCTATACGGGTTTCAATCCCACGCTGGTTCGATTGAGGCGTCCGTGTCGCCATGGTCCCTCCCGATCGCGGCGGGGGTTTCAATCCCACGCTGGTTCGATTGAGGCCGAATATCCCTCTGCCGCCGCATCCGCAGCTTGCTGCAGTTTCAATCCCACGCTGGTTCGATTGAGGCCCCATCCCCGCTGGGGCCGGGTCGGCCCCGAGGAGGCCGTTTCAATCCCACGCTGGTTCGATTGAGGCAGATATTTTAGATATTTTGTCCCTCCTCGAGCGTTTTCGTTTCAATCCCACGCTGGTTCGATTGAGGCGATCCACCGTCAGCGTCAGGGTGGGATCCAGCCGGAGTTTCAATCCCACGCTGGTTCGATTGAGGCGCGAGGCGCTTCTCCTGCTCATCGGGAACACACTCTACGGTTTCAATCCCACGCTGGTTCGATTGAGGCGGTATGGGATATAGTGCGTCGAGGAAGGCAGCCCGTGTTTCAATCCCACGCTGGTTCGATTGAGGCAAGGCGGGGTGGGAGTTGGTCCGGTTCTATGATGGCAGTTTCAATCCCACGCTGGTTCGATTGAGGCATCAGCTCCACCACCAAACATTTACAGCTCAAAATGCGTTTCAATCCCACGCTGGTTCGATTGAGGCACCAATTCGTCATCGTCTGGCACGACGGGTATTGGATGTTTCAATCCCACGCTGGTTCGATTGAGGCCGGGCTCTCCTGGCGAGGTTCTCGTTGTTCAGGAGAATGGGAGTTTCAATCCCACGCTGGTTCGATTGAGGCCACGGTCTCGTGATATGGCGCGTTGGCGTCCGTCTAGTTTCAATCCCACGCTGGTTCGATTGAGGCCAGCCTCCTCTTACTTCAGGCGGATCCGGATGCGGAAGTTTCAATCCCACGCTGGTTCGATTGAGGCACCAGCAGAACCTTGAGGCCCGAGAGCATCACCCGGGGTTTCAATCCCACGCTGGTTCGATTGAGGCCGCCCGGAGGAGGATCGCCCCCAGGGGGATCAGGGCGGTTTCAATCCCACGCTGGTTCGATTGAGGCTCCGGCCAACCGGATCCGGGACATGGAGATGGAGCTGGGTTTCAATCCCACGCTGGTTCGATTGAGGCCGATGCGGCTCTTCCAACAAACAATCAACGAATTAGGGTTTCAATCCCACGCTGGTTCGATTGAGGCCTATCTCGCAGTGCGGCTTGCGGAAAGGTTCGGATACGTTTCAATCCCACGCTGGTTCGATTGAGGCCTTCGGCGGAGGCCCAGGCCATCGCCGGGAGTTTCGGTTTCAATCCCACGCTGGTTCGATTGAGGCCGAACGATCTGGGCCGCCTGATCTTCCGGGCGAATCAGTTTCAATCCCACGCTGGTTCGATTGAGGCTGCGACATGCCGGGGGCATACAGATAAAGCCGCCGCCGTTTCAATCCCACGCTGGTTCGATTGAGGCGGGAGAAAGATGTAATCGCTCCCCGACGGCCTCCGCCGGTTTCAATCCCACGCTGGTTCGATTGAGGCATTGCCCGTGCTGGGGTGCCCGCAACCCCACACAAAGTTTCAATCCCACGCTGGTTCGATTGAGGCCATCTTCT
>Ga0197144_100913_pt1 | contig 10335 bp, 5 predicted proteins | sample GBS85_MetaG_FD_148670 | JGI IMG/M metagenome (GOLD analysis project Ga0197144, IMG submission 148670) | Sediment microbial communities from Great Boiling Springs, Gerlach, Nevada, United States - GBS 85_MetaG | ecosystem: Environmental > Aquatic > Thermal springs > Hot (42-90C) > Sediment | place...
TGGGTTGAGGTTTCGACGCAATGGGAGAAGTATGCGTTAAGCGAGGTTAGCTTGAATCCGCCACGGCTAGGTCCTAATGCTACGTATGAAGACGGTGTAAAACACTATCAGAATCTTTTAAACTCCTCATTCATTAATATGGTTTCAAGGCTCGTGGATGATGGCTTACTGGTAACTTATTATGCTCATACTGATCCAGAAGCGTGGAAGGCTCTGCTTGAAGCTGGGTGGGAAGCGGCTGGGCTAAGGGTGACTAACGCCTTTCCGCTGACTACTGAGTCGAGTCAAAGCATTGTTAAGAGGGGTAAGCTCGCAATGAACACGAGCATAGTTGTCGTTTGGAGGAAGGGGTCTGAGGGTGTTGTAGAGGCTTCCCAGCTCTATGAGGAGATGGTTGAGAGTGCGGCTTCTAGGGCTAAAGAGCTTATGGATTTGGGTATGACGGGAAGGGATCTGGTGATAGGCACGTTAGCTGCTGCTCTGGCAACAGCGACGAAGTACCGTGAGGTTAGAGCTATGGGTAGGCTTGACACAAAAACCCTCGTGGAGAACTACGTTCACCCAGCAACCTATCTTGGGCTAGCTAGGGCTATGGCTAGAAGGGCTGATCTCAAAGATAGTGTCAGGAGCCCCGACGCCCTGTTCTATTTGCTGGTTAAGTCAACCCTCGCTGGCGCTAAGAAGAAGATTCTTGAAAGCACAGATCTGAGGCTCTTCTCCATCGGTACCTCGCTGGACGTCAATTCGGCCATCAAAAGCTGGAAGATTTTGAGGGCTAGCGAAAAAGAGGGTGAAGAGAAGGGTGCGAAGGTGGCTAAGGCTAAAACCCTAGTTCTAATTGAGCCGCCCTCCACTGACCCCTCGAAGTTAGCAGAGCTTCTGGAGGTTAGAGGGGTCGGGTATACGAGCCCGAATATACGATGTGTCGTGGACGCCCTCCACTTCACCGAATACTTGGCAGTCACCCGCTCACGCAAAGAATTCAGGCGAAGAGTAGAAGAACTCAAGACAGCATACCCTTCATTTGAGGAAGCACTCTCCCTCGCAAAAATATTGGCTAAGATATTACCTGAAGAAGACGTGGAGAAGAAGTTGTGCGAAAAAATCGTGGAGCACCTATCTCCTGTTGAAACGAGCCTAAATGACATACAAGGTAGGTGAGCACTTATGGGGTTAATAGACCTCGTCAGAAAAGGCGTGATTGAAGTTTGGGATGACGTTTATGATGCTAGACTCGATGATAAGGCTGCACCAGACCTTGCTGACGTAGTGAAGGGGAGAGAAGAGCCCATCTACTCTAACCCCGAGGAGTTCTTCAGCAGAACCTATCTGACGAGCCAGATGCGGGAACTCATCGAAGACATTTCTGAAACGCTGTCCAAGGGGAAAGGTGGAAGGATCTTCCTGCTAACCTCCCTTTTCGGCGGCGGAAAAACACACACCCAAATCGCGCTCTACCACGCCTTCAATACCCCTGAGAAGTTGAAGATCCTTGACGAGTCGCTCGCCTCCAAAGTCGCTGAAGTCGGTAAGCCGATAATTGTTGTTATGGATGGGAGTAGGGCCGATTTAGTTCCGCATCCGAAGGAACCGTACAAAGCTGAGGGCTTCACAATTAAAACCATCTGGGGCATGCTCGCCTACAGGCTCGGAGCTTACGCGAAGATCAGGCATAGAGATAGCGAAGGGGCTGCTGCCCCCGAGGTTAACCTTCTAAGAGATTTACTCGCCGAAGCTAGGGGGCCCCTACTTATACTGATTGATGAAATAGTCCACTACATCTTCAATATGTACAAGTCCCCAGAGCTCAAGGATTATGGGGATCGTGTTATGCTGTTCCTTGACTATCTAGCTAGGGCTGTTGAAGACATACCTAAAACAGCCTTAGTCGTATCCGTGCAGGCCGAATATAGGTTTATCGGGGGACAGAAGCAGCTTATCGAGGAGGAGGTTTTCAAGGATTACGCGAGGGCCGTTCTCAAGGTTCTAAGTAGGCAGTCTACGAAGATTATACCCCCTGTTTCTCCAGAAGATGTTGTTATGGTCCTTAAACGTAGGCTCTTCAAAAAGGTACCTGAAGAAAAGGCTATAGATGCAAAGGACAAGCTCTACAAGCTCTATAGAGAAAATCCACAACTATTCGGTGTCGAATCGGAGTGGCAGCTCTCTTTAAGCGAGGCTGGGAGGCTAGCCTCTGTAAAAGACACCTACCCATTCCACCCCAAGTATGTTGAGGTTCTTCAAGAGGTCGTTACAAGGAATAAGGATCTCCAGAAGACAAGGGATGCTGTGAGAATAACGAGAAAGGTTTTTAGAAGGCTTCTAAAGGGGCGAGAAGACTCCGAGTTTATCATGCCCTGGCATATAGACCTAAGGGACCCGGATATCAGAAATAGGGTTCTAACGGACAGCTATAGGGAGTTCAGGGATGTTGCTTCACGAGACATAGTTTCGGAAGATGGGAGACTTGGTTCTGTTAAGGAATGTTCGAAGCCATCTTTAGCACTTAAAATCGCGACCGTTGTCTTGCTTAAGACATATACTTACGAAACATTCAAGGAGCCGTTGAAGGTTTTCCCCGACAAGAAGAGCGTGGCTTTGATGGTTTATGAGCCTGAGACATTCGCGAAGGAGAATTGGACCCCATCCGATATCGAGACAACGTTAGGTGAGATGCACGTGCTACCCCACTTCGCTGAGGAGGGTGGGCTGTACTGGTTCACGCCTTACTTCCCAGTAACAGATTATGTGGAGAGGAGGGCTCAGGAGCTACTTAGGGAGTCTAAAGCTGCGCTCTACAAGGTTTTAAAGGAGAGTGTCAGCGGGCTCCTAGTTAAGAGAGAGAAGAGGGGTGTGGTTGAAAGAGGTGAAGTCTTTGACGAAAGAAACACTATTATCGTAGGGTTCGGCGACGATCTCTGGAAAGACGCTCTGGTTAAAGACGACCCCTCCCTAAAGCTTGTCGTTTTCGTCAAACCTGAGGTGAACGAAGAGGAGGTTGAGAGTTTAATATTAACGAGGGGCGAAGGGAGCAGAAGAACATATAGAAACACAGTGGTAGTCCTATGCCCCCATCAAAACGCTGATTTTGAAAGACTCCACTCACTTGCAGCCAAAATCCTCGCTTCTCAGGAGGTTATGGAAAGGCTTGCAGAATACTACACGGACAAGGAGATCAGAGGGTTAATGGAGTCTAAACTCAAAAGATATGAGGATGGCATCCGTAACAACCTAAACCTACACCTTTTGTCAACATTAACTCGAATAGCTTATCCGAGAAGGGGTGAAGTGGACGATAAAGTAGAGTGGGTTGAAACCACAGCATCCTCATCCATAATACACCAGGTTGAGGCTGGGTTGAAGGATCCAGCGACGGGACCTAAACTTAGGACAACATTCAGCTTCAGTGACCTAGCAATGCTGTTGAAGACGAATGTGAATTGGGATTTGGTCGAAGGAGAGGAGCGGCGAGAGGTTAGGGAAATCGTAAACTTCTTCTACACATCAACGGTCGCACCTATAACCACTCGCGACGCCATTGAAAAGGCGTTGTTAGACGGTCTCAAACGCCTCGATATTGGGGTTAAGATTGACGAGAAGCTTTATTGGAAGAGGGTCGGCCCTGAGAACGGAGCTGAGATTCCGCCCTCACCTTTAAGGGATTCGGCTGAAATCCTACCCTATAAGTTGGCTGCAAATATTCTGAAGGATAGGCTTCTAGCCGAAGAGGAGGAGCAAATAGTAGACAAAGAGCTACATCTAGTTTGGTACGAAGTTGAAGTAGCTGGTAAAAGAGTGAAGCTACGTGATCTTATTTTGGAGAAGGGTTGGGAGAGAGCTTTGAAAGCCGGAGTCCTACTGAGACAGGAGCAGGTAATACCTAAGGGCTTCCTGCTGAAGGTTGAGCCGAGCTCCGTGAGGGTCAAGCCTGAAGAAAGCGTGGAAGTTAAAGTTTTTGTAAAGCCTGTTGGAGTATACCCCAATAAAGTGAAGTTGATTGCCGAGAAAGGAGCGCTTTCACCCAGCGAAGGCGAATGCCCGCTCGAATCTCGATGGAGCCTAGGTGTCTTTGAGGAGCCAGGCGAGTACGCTTTTACTCTGAAGGCCTTAGGCGAGGATGGTACGACAAGATCTGCCACCCTTCTAGTTTACGTGGAAAGCTTAGAAGAGGAGGTGAACGTCGAAAAGTTAGATGCAACGCTTGTGGGCGCCAAACTCGTCTATATTTCGCCGAAGGATATAACGTCTTATAGGCAAGCGGTGGAGATAATCTCTAAGCTCAACATTAACGCAGAGGTTAGCCTAACCTTACAGTTCGGGAAGGAGATAACTTTTGCTGGGAGAAGCATGGATGTGAAGCTCGCAGCCATATTCCTTTCGAAGTTCAGAGAAATAGTTATGGCTCTGCCTGACATGGAAAAGGAGATAGTTATAGGCGGGGAAATAAGACCCCGCCAGCCCTTAGTTATAGACGAGTCGAAGATATCGGCTCTCGCCCCTCTTTCAAATAAAGCTCTCTTCAAGCTGAGGGTTAAGAAGCTTGAGTGAAGAAAGAAAAACCCTCGCAGTAAAACCGTTGTACAGGATAAAGGCATATAATAAAACCGTTAAGTTTATCTGGTCCTCCAACACCGAAAAACCTTTAAAGGGCTCAACAGATCTGAAAGCTAGGGTAAGTTTCGTTGAGCTTCTTAAGCTCGCGGAAAGAATAGGTTGCCAAGTAAACGGCTCCGAAATATTGCCGCCCAATCAGGACGCCTATAACAGGTTACTTGTATATGCGTGTGTGAGGACTTCCGTAAGAAAACCTTCTGGAGTGTTAAGACTCGTTGACTGTGTAGTTGGAATGAGTGGCTGGGACGCCCTATACTGGGCTTCCGCTTTTAGAAGGCTTTGGTGGTCAGGCCCTAATTATAGAGGCCTACGCAAAGCTGTGAAGGCGTTTAAATTCTTCTTCGACGTAGGTTAGAGGAGAAGGAGCTTGGATCTGAAGGAAGCAGTGAGCGCTATACTCTCAACATACTTAGAGGAACTAAGCTACCACCCAATAGTTTCACCATACTTGAAGGTTTCTGAGGATTTTCCGATTCAGCCCTACCTCCACCAATACGAAGTTGTAGCTAGACTCTCCGTAAGAAGACCTATTAGAGCATTGATAGGCGATGAGATAGGGTTAGGAAAGACTATCACAGCAATAGCCCTAGCCAAGCACCTTGAAAGGATTGGGAGGGTAAAGAGGGTCCTCATAATTGTTCCAAGGGTTCTTGTAAACCAGTGGAGAAAGGAGCTTTCGAGGATGGGCATCCCAGACTCGAAGGTCAAACAAATTGAAAGCTACAACTTGGACTACCTCAAGTCTATAGACTTCCCGGAGGGCTACTATCTCGCCTCAATGGACTTCTTGAAACGTAAAGAGAGGATAGGCGAGGTACTTAACATCCGCTGGGACCTCGTTATAGTAGACGAGGTGCACAAATTCGGCTACAAAACAGAAAGGTTCTGGCAGATCGGGAAGATGCTTGTCGAAAGATATCCTGAGAGAAACGTGCTCTTCCTCTCAGCCACACCACACAGAGGTGACCCAAAAGATTACATTCTTAGGCTGAGGCTCCTCGACCCATACCTTACAGCGGGTTGGAGGAGCCTCGACACTCGCCAGTTCTACGACGCAACACACAGCTCTCTGCTGTTTAGGAGGACTAAGGAGGATATAAACAAGATATACGAAGGGAAGCAGATCTTCCCACCTGCAAAATTCTACGCCGTTGTGATAAAGGCAAGAGACGACGAAGCTGAATTTGTTAAAAGTCTTGTGGACTTCTTAAGAAGCAAGCTTGCGGAGTTCGCGCATGATAAGGGTCTGATAGAAGCGAAAGTCATACCACTACTGGTAATACTAATCTTTAAGAGAGCGATGTCAAGCCCATATGCAGCGTGGACAACCCTTGAAAGGCTTCTGATAAAGAGGGCTGAACCCAATTTCCCCAAAGGGCTTATAGACAGTGTCAGAAGCTTCTTAGATGTCGGAATCGAGGATTACGAATATGACAGGGAACCGGAGGAGGTTTTCGAAGAGTTTCTAGATAGAGCTTCGTCACTACTCACAACCAGTGATGTTGAAAAGATAAGGATGATTAGGGACGCTGCGAAATCGCTGATGGAGAGGGGAGACAGCAAACTCAACGCTTTGACATCTCTATTAGAGGATGTAATGGCCGAGGAGGGGACGAAGGCTATAGTTTTCACAGAATATAAGGATACAGCAGACTATCTGATAAATTATTTGACGGAGAAGAGGCATCCAGAGTGGAGAACGGCGATTCGCAGACTCACATCCGAGGAAACAATGGACGAAAGTGAATTTCGAAGGATAAAAGATGAGTTTGAAAGGGATCCGCGTGTCAGAATACTCGTTGCCACAGACGTTGTGGCTGAGGGAGTAAACCTACAGGTTGCGAACATACTCGTCAACTACGAGATACCATGGAGCCTGATCAAACTGGAGCAAAGGGTTGGGAGGGTCTGGAGGCTCGGCCAGACGAAGGATGTGGAGGTATATACACTCTTCATGAGTAACGTCGCCGACATGGCTGCCTTACGATCTATGTACAGCAAGCTCATGAACTTAAAGAGTGCTTTAGGACGCACCAGACCAATAATAGGTCAAGACTTTGTCTACTATGCTGAAGCCGAAGATCTAACTAAACTCCCTCCACAGGTCGCCATAACGGAGAGGGCAAAAAGGAAGAAGTTTCTAAAGGTTACAGAGGGAAGAGCGATCCAGACCTTCATTAAGGGAGGTGAAAAAGGGCTTGAAGACCTCGTCACTTCGATAATTGCGGCAAGAAACGAGCTTGAAAGGGAGGTCGAATCCAAAGGCATACTTTACAGACCTAAAACGAAAGAGGAGATTGAACACGCAATAAAACCCCTAGGGTTTAGAAACCCCTCCGAGCTCCTAAGCGGTCTCCAAGAGGTTGTTAGAGCTGCGTGTAAGATATTTGGGTATAGGGTCCTTGAGGGAGATGGCTCTTTAAGAGTCATCCGCGGCACAGAAATGCCGATCACGATTAAAACAATCGACAACATATTCGGTCTCTTTACATCCAAAAACCTTGAAAGCACATACCGCTGTCTGGTAGCTTATGGCGAGAAAGAGGATTCGATTATTATATTTCCAATAGAGTTAGTAAGCAAAAGAGACGGTACAACCCTTTATAGAGAGCTTATCGGTGCAAGCTTAAAGGATGGTAGGATTTTGAGGGGACCGCAGATGTTGAGTGTTATGTCTCAGGCGCTTACCTCATGCGTAGGGGTCACGGAGTTTAACCTACAAAATTTTGATGCTCCGTTTATGCTTAAAGTTAATGTGATTGAGGAGTTTAAGAGAAGTGCTGCGGAGATTCTCACCCCTATTAACATATACACTAATAAACTTGAGAGCGCAAGACTAAGGGATGCCGATAAAACCTTCCTCAAAGCCTCTGATGATATAGATGTTAAGATTCAAAAGCCTTTATGCCTACTCAGCTTTGTCAAACCCCCATTAACCCCCCTCGTGAGCCCCCCTGAAGTATTGAGGAGGGAGGTTGAAGAGAAGGCTGTGCAATATGTAATAGAGGTCGAGAAATCGGAGGGGAGGAACCCTATAAGAGTCCCCGAAATGGAACACTATGATATTAGAAGCGTTGAACCAACAGGTGCCGTTAGACTGATCGAGGTCAAAGGCCACAGCGGGTCTGAAGTTTACGGTGAGCTAACCATCGAGGAGGCTAAGGTTGCGCAGGAGAAGGGTGAAGTCTACTGGCTTTACATAGTTTACGATATTGGAAGCGGAGAGCCGAAGCTCCTAAGGTTCAAGGACCCCTTCAAAACGATGAATTGGAAGACCTTTGAAAGGGTTGAAAGGAGGTATATACTCTGGCCTAAAGGTTAGCAGTTGATATGGTTGAGATCAACGTTCTAGGTGGGGCTGAAAGCATAGGCGGAAACTTTGTGAAGATTGAGGATGTAGATCGCATACCGATCTTCGACCAAGGCATACGATTCGACGTCATGGCTAGCTACTACAAGCCCTTCATAACCCTTAGGAGCACGATGCGAAAGTTTATATGCGATGCGGCGCGCGGGTATATATACCCCCATACCGCTGCCCGCATGTATATGCGCGACTATATAGAACCGCAAATGCGAGGGCCCCATTCGGACGTGCCCGATTTGCGATATATCGCGAGCCGATCCTCGAGGAGGGGCCTGTAGGTGCGAGGGCCCTTCTCGAGGGGGCTCGGGTTAGGGCCTATTGCATTCACGATATATCGCAAATTCGGATCCGCATGCGATTGAGGCCCCTGCACGAGAAGGGCCTTCGCGGTAATACCTACACGAGCCCGACCGGCATTCGGAATACCCGAAGGGCACTCACTATATAGAAACGCATGAAACTATATAGTCATGCGCACACCTGCAAGGAAGGGGTAGGGGGGTTATATACTCCGTTCGTGGATTCCACAAACCCGCATGCGACCTCAATCGAGGGCCTGCATCTGCAAATGCGGATCCAAATGCGAGGGCCTCTATATGCGACCTCGAGAAGGGCCTGCAATTGCAATGTGCGATATATCTCAAATGCGCATCCGACCCGGTCTCAAATGCGAACGAGGCCCCATCTCGAGAGCGACCTCGGGGGAGAGCCCCTGCGGGAATTGGGGGACAAGTCCCCGCAGCAAGGGCCCCCTTCGGCGACGCGGCGCGATTTCGTGGATTCCACGAAATAAGCTATATAACCTGCAACCCAGGCCGTGATAAATATGCGGCGATCTATATAGACGCGCATGAAAAGTTTATATGTGATGCTGCCATAATAGTATTGCCGCGGCGCGCGCCTCGCTATGTTTATATTATGCCACGAGTTGGAGGGCGCATTTAGTTGTCAATTTCACATGCCACGTCTCGTTACGTTTATATCGCGTCCGCCGCGAACCGCGCCCCAAACCTCTCATGGCAGCGCGGGCGCGCGGCCATTCGCGACGTTGTTGCTGAATGATATATGATCACCAAATAGTGATATATATGGTTCGGTCCCTCTTCTCGCCCCTGCCTCGAGGTGAAGCGAGAGGTGTTCTGAAACGAGGGCCCCCGTTCGCGCGGGGCCGCGATGTTCTGTGCGCGAGGCGCCGGCGTGAGGGCTCTTGACACGATGCCGCCTTCGTTTTCCCTTCTCGGCATAACGCGAGGTTTATCCTCCGAAGCTAAACTATTCCCACAGGCATGGCTGAGGAAGAGGTAAACACTATACTCAAAACATGTCGGGCTACTGCGAGACAGGGCCGTAGATTACGTCAGGGACGGAATTGCGACATGGTGTGAGCAAAATGGTTATAATCGGTCAAGTGGCGCACTACTTATGTCTGAAAAACAAGGGTTGCTTGAAGAGCTTTTCGACAAAGCCTCCCTCCTAAGGGGTAAGTTCAGGGAGTATGGCGAGCTGGCAACCACCTCCATACGTGAATGCGTGGATAAGGCCGCGGAGCTTTGGATAAATTACAGGCCTAAACCTGTGGACCGTAAAATCCTAGCTATTGACAGTGGATGGAACTACAGGCTGTATACTGGCTTCTACGTCTACGCCTTGAAGGCAGCTGCGGTAGACAGGTCCATGAATATCTACCACCCTAACGCCGAGGTAGGTATTCTCGCCAACGACCCTTACGGAGAAGGACTGATACCAGATTTGGTCCTCAAATATACTGCGGAGGGTTACGAGCACGACATAGCATCCCGGGCCGCCGACAGCTGCGACCTAGTTCTGGTCGACGGCTCACTTATAGCAAGACTGGAAGATGTGACAAGAAGAGATTCACCTAGGCTAAAGAGGGAGTACTTCGCCAACACGAACCCGCTTAGGAATGCAAAAAACATCGCCTTCGTATCAAAGTACTCACACGACAAGAGTCTCTTGGGAGGTGTTCTGGGCGACATCTTCTACATAAATATGGCCTCGAGCGAGGTAGGCTACACCCAGCCATTCACAGTAAGCAGAAGTGGATGGGTTTTCTCCGTCTTCTATGCAAAGCTCTCCAACCACGCAAACGCTATACATGTGGAGGTGCCGGCGGTGGTCGACGAAGGCTTCGTACACCTCTTCATGGACATGCTATGCGGGACGGCGGTGCAGGGCTACCCCTACACGCTAATGGTTGCACATAAGGTGGCCAGCCTGCCCAACACCTTGATGGAAATGCTATGCAAGGCCGTCGGCCTTACAGGGTTTCAAACAGCCAGGGAGGTGCTTGGGGTTTGAGCGAGGTCGGCATAGTTATCGGGGAGGCTAGGCCT
>Ga0197144_100915_pt1 | contig 10267 bp, 12 predicted proteins | sample GBS85_MetaG_FD_148670 | JGI IMG/M metagenome (GOLD analysis project Ga0197144, IMG submission 148670) | Sediment microbial communities from Great Boiling Springs, Gerlach, Nevada, United States - GBS 85_MetaG | ecosystem: Environmental > Aquatic > Thermal springs > Hot (42-90C) > Sediment...
AACACGCCGGTGGGCCTCTGGGGCGCCGTGTTGAGATACAACTTCGCCCTAGCCACGCTTTTGACCGTGGAGATATCTCTCTTCAAGCCAGCCGGCGAGTTGGAGAGGGCCGGCGACGTCTGGATCTACCGCGTCGGCAACGTCACATACTGGATACATGGGCCGCAGCCTCACCGCGTATGCGAGCCGCCCTGCGGAGTCCCAGCCGGCTGGCAAAGCCCCATATACATAGTAGCGGACCCAACCGGCGAGTGGCGCGGCTGGCCGCAGATAATCTCGGTGAAAAGAGAAGTCTTACAGCCCTGGAGGCCGTGACGCCTCTCGTTGAGATATAGAATTAATTAAGTTATTAATTAAATATGTCTACTGTTTTACGTGGCTAGGAGGTCTATGAGGTCTGTGGTGTTTCTTGGAGTTGGCGGGGTGGAGAAGACTACTTATATCTACAAAGTCCTGGGTTTGTCTAAGGCGCCGAGAGTGACGCGGCGGCCTGGCTTCTACCCTTTGCCCATCGGGGATCTGTTGCTGTATCTAGTGGATACGCCTGGTCAATACGCTGTTGAGGTTGCTAGGAGGTATTACGACGCTGTTAAGACCTTCGGCGCGCGGACAGATTTAGTGGACTATGTATACAGCGTCGTAGAGCCGGAGACGCTGGGGGCTCTCTGGGAGATAGAGGAGTGGGTCTCTAGATTTTCCCCACGTAGAAAAATCCTTGTGGGCGACAAGCGAGATCTTGCAGAGGAGCTCGGGTTCATGGCCGTCGGCGAGGAGGCGGCTGAGGCTTTTGAGGCTCTCCGGGTTTACTACACATCTGCGTTGAAAGACGACGCGGAGGTATTGATAAGACACATACTGGAGAACTTAGACTAATCTCAACGCAATATTTATATACAAGGACCTATTCGTCTCTGTGAACTGGGTAGCTCTCTTGGTGGGGGTCGCGGCGGGGATGGCTGTGGCTTTTGGGAGAGTTTACGCAGAGCGTCTTGCGGCTAGGTATTTCGGCTTGCCTCAACAGCTCCTCTTTAAGCACAGGGATGTGATCGTGCCTTTTCTCGTGTTGGCGACCGCGGCTAATATATACGCGGTTTGGATCACCGTCGCGTACGACGGAATCTCCGCGTGGCGGCTCTCTGCAGTTCTTGGAATGGCGCTGGTCGTCGCGGCGCAGATGATCCAGCTACACATCGCCTTGAGGCCCACTAGGCGCGATTTAGAGCTGGCGCTGGTCTCCTGCACGCCATATGTCTACCTATTCGCCTTGTACGTAGCCGCCCTGGCGACGGGGCAGTACAGCCTCTGGTTGTTTTAATATGGAGCCCGCCGAGATGGTTCTAGTCTCCGCCGCCGGCGGCGTAATAGCCGCCTTGGCCCCCCTCGTCTATCTATTCTACTACGCGAGGCTCGTCACCTTCACCGTGTGGACAGGGGCCGTTGTGTCTTTCATCGGCGGCTTCATCTTCACCCTCCTGGCGCTTAACTGGGGGCTGTTCTACGCCAGGTTCACATATCTACTAGCCCTGGCCCTACTGCTTGCCTCAATTATATACACCTACTGGGGCATGTTTAGAAGGCGGTGGTTCGCCTATCTCTTCGCCGCCGCGGCTTGGATATATATAATCCTTCTGGCGATAATAGCAAGGGCGCTGGGGCTAGGCGATCCCTTCATAATATAGCGACCGCCGCTCATTGCGCATACGGCGACTGGTAGCCGCCGCCTGCCATCAGTAAGCGTTGTGCGCATCAGAGACGCCGGCGGAAGAGGGCGAAGAGACGTATTATACCTGGCTGACTCAACGCGCTGAAAATACCACAACGTTAAACATAAAAACATCGTGTCAGAAGAGTGATGTGAACGTCACAGCGTTCGTCGTCCTCGCGCCTTTGGCGGCTTGGCTGTTTCCAGTGTATGTGCCGCCTAACTCTACCGCGTATGTCACGGCGCAGCTCCCGCCGGGGCTCTGCAACGCCACGGGCACGTTCTTGGCGGACAAGCCTGTGGCTATAGCTTGTGTGAACACGGCTTTGCAGCCGGCTACGCTACGCGGCTACGTGGCGGTGGAGTACCCGCAGACGCCTCCGCCTGCGCCCCCCGCGCCGCCTGAGACGCCGATTTTCGCAGTGGCTGTGGGAGTCGCCGCCGCAGCGGGTCTCAGCCACTTGTTTACCAACAGGAGGGAGTGGCTGGCGGCGCCTATACTGCCCATAGCCGCCCGCATAAAGAGGGCCGTGGCCGATGACCCCGCCAGACGCGAAATTCTGCAGACCATAGAGAAGATGGGCGCGGCCACCCTGTCGCAGATAGTCAAGACAACCGGGAAGGGGTGGGGGGCCGTCCAGTGGCATCTATACGTCCTTGAGCGCGAGGGCAGGGTGAAGTCGATAAGGATAGGCCCCTTCACCTACTACTTCGTAAACCCGAAGGCGGCGGCTGAGGTCATACTTGCCTCAGTCAACCCAGACGCCCTAAGCCCAGAAGACAGAGAAAAACTGGACTTACTAGCTACGACATGAGGAGGGCGCAACTCGTACTCATACCCCTCGGAGCCCTCGCCCTCTTGGCGGCGGTCACTTTCATAAACACCGCCTGGCTTCTGGTCAACGCCTCTCTTCCGCCGGTGTCTAAGAACCTCAATGTGTCGCTCCGGCCGTTGGCAGACGCGTGGTGGGCCGCGGCCGGGGACTACAACATGACTTACTACAGGGTCAAGTTTATGCCCGGGTGGCCCGAGCTCTACACCGTCGGCGTGTTTGCGCCCAGAGACCCCGGCTGGGAGGCGCGGCTAGAGAAACTCGCCCAAACCGGCACGGGGCAATACGCCATAGCTCTGGGAGGCGAGATGCAGATTACCGAGAGTCAAAACGCCGGGCCTTACGTGCCCGTCGTTGCAGACACCACACTAGACTGGCAGATACTCGCGACTCAGCGTCTCTCTATTCTCGCCAGAGCCTGGTTTCTGCAGGGAGGCGTCACAGCTGTCCAGCTGGTGAACTTTACTGCGGAGCCCATGGCTAAGCTGTATCAACAAACGTTTTACTGCGGCGTATCTCAATATTTTGACGGCTTCAACTACTGTAGTAGATACGTCATGGGGTTTGATGACGGTACGCTGAGGTTTATAACGACCGGCCAGGGCAGTGCGTATATAGACACGAGAAGTGGCAATCCTCCGCCTTCGGTATATGCCGAGGGTAAGAACGGATATGGAGGCGCCTTTCTAAACTTGTCAAGTTGGGTAGGCGGGTTACCAGCCACCGGCAGTTTTGCTATAGACTACTTTCTTCAAGCCGCGGTAACTGGCACCGACTATCTACAGTTGAACTTCTTTGTAGATACAAACAACGACGGGCGGCCAGACGTCGAAGTCGTGTACTACATATCAGTCAACGGAAGAACCCCTCTCTGTCTCTCATCTATAATTTACGGCTATGGTGCCAGCTGTAGCCCTATATTATACTCCTCTTCCTCGCCGCCTCAAAGACAATGGCTTACGTGGGTTGTTTCAAAAATCTACGACTACGGCGTAGTTGTAGGAGTTGCCTTCGGCGGATATTCTCCCAACGGAAATACGAGATCTCTATGGGATAATTTAGCGGTGACGAAATGCGTCTTGCCGCCTAACGTCGACACGTACGTCAGGGGGCAACAATATACACAAGTGTACATAGATCCTAACATAAGCCCCACCTCTCCCCCCTCCCTAGCCACTGAGGTAGATGCCTACGGCGTTGCGGATTGGGGCGCCGCGGTTGCGGTGTTTCGTCTTCCCAGCTCCATACCTGCCTACGGCACTGTGATTTCGGCGTGGGGTAGATATCTGGAAAATGTCGATACCCGGAATAACGTGGCTTATCTTTCTATCGGCGTAGACGCCGACGGCGATGGGCATGTGGACAAGGAGTATATAATATACCGCCACGACACAGCCGGCGGGACCGGCGTGATAATTTCGGCGTTTTTTGACGACCCAGTGACGGGAAATCCGAAGGTGGTTTGTACTGTGGACAGCGCCGGCGTCTGCACGCCCGCCGACTTGCGATTTGTCGTTGTAAACGCCGGCTCTATGACCAGCGGAAACAACTACCAGTGGAGCTACGCTCTGTACGAGCGTGGCGCCGTGCTGGCAGTGGCTCTTGCGGCTGTGGACGCGTCGGGCTACGCAAGCGGCACTGCTGACGACTTCTGGGTTTATTGGGACGATTTGTCTATTCAATACAGCGCGTGCCCCCCGCCGGGCGGCTGGACGGTAAGTGGGCGGTATGTCTGGCAGTCTTACGACTACCTCCTAGTGTCTGGTTCTGCCACCGTTTACAGGCCGCTTGTTGCAAACGCTTTGACTTACGTGTCTAATTTCACCGGCGTGGGGGTTTATGCGGTGTTCGACTCTGGGCTGGATGTGGTGTTTGGTGTGCGGGTGGACGGCGGTTCTTTTGTGGCGCTTTGCGGCGGCTCCGCCGTGCCGCTGGGCGCGTTGCCGGGGGCGCGGTTTGTAGAGTTGAGGCCGCTCAACGGCTTTGGCGACGTGATTATACGCGACAAGTACGGCGCCGTGTTGGCGAGGTACGGCTGTCACCACGCGGCGACGCCGCAGTACGTGGGATACAAGGCAGGGTTGTTGAGAGTATACAACATTACGGCGTTTGGGTAATATGACGGAGCAACGTCTAGAGGTTAAACCAGAACAGCAGCTGGAGGCTGAGGAGAGGAGGCGGAGTCTCGTCTTGATGCTGTTGGGCTTGGCTGCTGTTGCTGCGTTTTGGCTGGGTGTTGTGTATACGCCTCTGGCCGGCGCTATTCCGCCTTTTCCACCTTCAGGCGGGGGGCTGGTAACGTGGTGTTTGTGGGGTTTAACGGGTCTCAGAGCTTCTGGCTGTGGGCTCCGCCTGGCTCTGTTGTGCGGTGGGAGGTGGCGTTTTGCAACGTGGCGGGTGTCAACGCCACGGTGGTGGTGAGGGTGGCGGAGGTGCCTAGAGAGGTCCGGCGTTTTCTCTTCTACATAAACGGGACGAGGTTCGGCTGGGACGGCGTCAACAACGCGGAATGGCGTTCAGGATTTACACCCAATACCTGTATACCTGGCATCTTGGAGATAGTGGTCGACGGCCGTACTGCAAGAGACACGATCCACCTCATAAAAGCCGAGGTGGTGGCTTGGCTTTCTCCACGTTAATTTTTCTGCGTCTGCCGGTTGTTTTCGTCGGTCCCCTAGCTGTCTTGCGACCACGTGGGGTCCCATCAGGCAGTCAATAGGTATTGTCTTGTGCCACGTCGGACATCTCTGGCGGCTCGTACGACGTGTCGGGCGGCCGCGTAGAGAGATGGCGGAGAGCCGCCGTCTGCGGTCCTCTGGAGGCCGCCGGCGCCTGGGCCGGGCCCGCTGCTGGAGACTAACCCTACAACATATGGGCTCTATTCATCTCAATCTCGAACCGCTATGGGCGTAAAAGCCGAGTTGAAACAGCTATCCGCTTTTTCTAACTACCTCTACTAGTAGCTTCTGTATCTCTAGTAGAGTTGTCTGCAGGGCGTCCATTCTCCTGCTTATTTCGTCTATTCTTTTATTTGTTTCGTCAACTCTTCTATGGACTTCTGTAAATTGTCTCTGGATCAACAACGTAAGTTCGTCTATCCTCTTATTTGTCTCGTCAATTCTTTTGTATACTTCTGCGAGTTGTTTCTGGACTTCTAACGTAAGCGCGTCTATCCTCTTGTTGACCTCATCAATTCTCTTGTTTGTCTCATCTATGCGGGCAGAGAGGGTTTTTGTTATTTCGTCTATCCTCCCGTTCACCTCATCTATGCGGGCGTTTAGACGCGTCAACTCTTTCCTCGTGTCTTTTAGCTCGTCGGCTATTGTGCCGAGGTAGAGGAGGAAGATGTCCTCTGTCGATAGTTTCCTTCCTTCCTTCAACTTGCCAGCTACGTGCTCTACCGCAGTCTTCAAAGCGTCGTAGGCTATGGAGGAGAGGTCGGCCACGATGTAGGTGGTCTGTCGGTTAATAAGCTTATCTCTAGGCGACTAGCTGCACCGCTTTGCACATCTGTATGATTAGGTCGAAGATTTGTTTAAAGTCGCCTGCTCTCCTCAACACCTGCGTTTCTCTCACGTCGTCGTAGATGGGGAGCCCCGCCGCCTTTTTAAGCTTGCCCATGTCTCTACAGACCTCTAGCCTTTTTTTGAGGAGGTACATGAGGCCGCCGTCTACCCAATCCAGTGCCTCTCTCAGCGCCGGCAGTCCTTCGCCAGTTGGCGTCACGCCTATGCCGATGAGGGCGGCGTAGTAGGCGTCTGCCGTCATTTGGCCGGGGGCTGTGGCCTCTCCTAGGGAGACGTACATTATGGGGCTTCCCAGAGCCGCCGCGGCAACTCTGGTATAGACCCCGGCGGGGCCCATGGCGAAGGCCACGACCGGCTTCTCCAAGGCTCCTATGAGGGAGAGCACGCGGAGGCCATCTCTCGGCTCTCTGGCGTATGTCACCACCTTCACCACGTCTCCGATTTCGGCGGCGCGTCTTGCCCAGCTCAATAAAACCTCGTAAGGAGGCGTCCCCTCGAAGTCGTGCCTGCTGGCTATTACAAGCGTCTTCCCCCTGGCCTCCGCCACCTGTCTGGCGATGGGGGCCTCCGCCTCCACGTCTACGTAATGGGGGTTCAGCTCCAGTAGTTTTAGGTACAGGGAGGCCCGCTCCTCCTCTGTGCCGCGCCAGGCGCCGCCTTCTTCGCGCCTCCTCACGGTGAAGATCACAGTTTTGCGGGCCGCCGCCTCTTCAAGCGCCGGCTTCACCTCGGCGAGGCCGGCCTCTAGGTAGTCAAGCCGGAGCTCGAGACAGGGGACAGGCGCCTCCAGCGCCTTGTATACGTCGTTTGGCCTCCTGACGGGCAGGGCTCCGCACGTCAATACCCCATGGCTCAACACAAAGATCTATTTAAAAGGTTGCGGCTCTATATATCCAGCACAGTCTACACTGGACGCATTGAGGCCCCCCGGCGAACTCCTCAGGATCCAGCACCACGCGATCAGCCGCAGGGCCCAGCGACTCCCTGAGCCTTCTGCGTAGCTGAACTGTATTGATCCTCGCCCTCGGCGCGTGTTGCACGTGGTTGAGGAAGAGGAGGATTGTGGCTTGTGTGTTTTCAAGGAGGTACTTCACCGCCTGGAGCTCCTCCTCTCGCCCCGGCGTATAGACGAAAGTTATGAGCCCCCGCCTTATCTCTCGCCAAGTCTCAGTTGCCTCGACGTAGTTATATGGGTCTGCGCTTAGGTGAATCACGAGGTTTTTAGGCATCTCCGCGTTGCGGAGTATGTGGAACGATTTGGTGTAGGTGTAGAAGATCTTCCCGGGAAACCTCCTCGCTGCCTCGCCCCACTTCTCTAGGTACCTCTTGTCGTAGAAGTCGCCGCTTACGTGGAGTCTCACTACGGCGTGAGGGAGCCGGGCGAGGTATCTAGACACCACGTCGGGAAAGTCGTCTCTCAGCGATAGGAGATACGCGGCGGCTTCGCGGACGTGCGCCCTCCAGTTCAAGATTTCGTATATGGCGTAGCACCACTTGAGACAAAACGGCGTATGTCCTGGACACGTCGAGACGGGGGGTAGGGAGAAGAAGGGTATCTCGCCCATTTTCCTGTTGCCGATGGTGAAGGGGCCGAGCCACCACTTCCCAACGCCGACGAGCTCGGGCTCGAAGGGAGATTTCGCTAAGCATTGTTCGTCGCCGCAGAGAGCCCACGTCTCGGCGAGCGCCTTGGCCAACTCGCTTTTTACAAGCCTTTCGGCCTCCTCGACTCGCCACAGCCTCATCTATATTAAGGGGTTGTGTTTAATATGGATTTCGCCGCAGTCTTGGCGCGCATCAAGGAGGTCTCGCCTCGACACAGGCTGGACATAGGCGACCCGGACCTGCCCCCGCCCCCCGAGCTTCTGGAGGCGCTTAGAAAAGCCAAAGACTTCAGATACGGCCCCGCCGAGGGCCTGCCGGAGTTCCGCGAGGCGGTGGCCTCTATCTTCCGCGTGGAGCCGGGCGAGGTGGTAGCCGTGGCCGGCGGCCGCCACGGGCTGGCGGCTTTGATGTGGGCCTTCAGGAGGCGGAGGCTTCTGACGCCTACGCCGTATTACCCAGGGTATTTCGACATAGCGGAGGCGTTTGGGCTGAGGCTGGAGCTGGTGGAGACAGACGAGCGGTGGATCCCCTCTTTCTCGGGGAGGGGGGTGTATGTGGTTAACTACCCCAACAACCCCACCGGGGTGGTTCTGCCTAGGGAGAAGGTGAGGGAGCTTGTGGACGTGGCGGAGTTTGTCATCAGCGACGAGATATACCGAGATATAGCCTTCGAGCACTTCGCCTCGCCTATGGAGCTCAGCTCGTCTGTGGCTGTGGTGTACAGCTTCTCAAAGGTGTTTTCAGTGCCTGGGCTGAGGATCGGCGCGGTTATCGCGCCTAGAGACGTGGCTAGGGAGGTGGCCAAGTTTAACAAAGCCACGATAAACGTGCCGCCAACGCCGGCGCAGAGGGCGGTCGCCTCGGTGTTGGACATATTGCCGAGGCGCAGGGCCGAGCTGTCTGAGGCATACCGTAGGAGGGTTGAGCTCGCGGCTGAGGCGCTTAGGCTCAAATTTGTGAAGCCGGGCGGCGCCTTCTACCTCTTTCCCCGCGTCGACGACGCCGTTAGCTGTTTTGAAAAAGCGTTGGCCGCCGGCGTGTCCATACTGCCCGGCGCCCTATACGGAAGGTCTGACCACGTGAGGCTGGCGCTGGTGGAGGACGAGGAGAGGCTGGCGGAGGCCTTCGCCTTGTTAAACGCCGCCTGCGGCGTAGAAGACGGCGCCTAGCTCTCTCAACAGTCTAGCCAGGTGGGGTGCCTTGTCTTCAAGCTTCTCAGCCGCCCTGTAGAGCCCCTCTTCGGGGGATATGCCGTATTTTATCAACATGTAGGCATGTGGCCCCAATACTTCTCTAACCGTCGGCATGTTTTCGCCGTGTATCCAGTTTAAAAAAATATTCCGTAGCGGCGTTGCACCTTTAAGTACTGTCAAATTCTCCTCTCTGTGAGTTGCGCCTCCGCCTGCGCCTATGGAGGAGGCACCATCATTAACGCCATAGCCACTGGCCACGGCGCCGCCTTCCCCATCTCGTTGAAGATAAAGGCTGAAGTATGCCGTTCAGACAAGCTGGAGGTGTCTAGCTACGCCGACGTGGACCTTTCGCCGATGCGCCGCATTGTGGAGAGGCTTGTGGAGAAGTTCGGCACGGGGCCTGTTTCTGTGCGTCTATCAGGCGATCTCCCCACCGCGGGAGGTCTTAAGTCGAGTAGCGCCGCGGTTAATGCGGTGATTGTAGCCATGGCGCGGCTGGCGGGGGCGGAGATGGACCTCTTCGACGTGGCCCGTCTAAACGCCGAGTTGAGCAAATGGGCCGGCATAAGCGTGACGGGGGCTTTCGACGATGCGGTGGCCAGCGCGGTGGGCCGTAGCTACTTCACCGATAACTACAAGATGCTAGTAATCAGGGAGCTCGACGTCCGCGGCAAGGCGGTGGTGTTGGTGCCGCCCTATGAGAAGAGGAGGCATAGGCTTGAGGAGATGAGGGCGTTGGCGCCGGTCATAAGGTCTGCGGTGGCGTATGCCGGCCTCGGGATGTGGCGCGAGGCCATGATGATAAACGCCATTGCCTACGGCTACGCCCTGGGCTACCCCCCGGAGCCCACTCTGGAGGCTCTGCGGCGCGGCGCAGTTGGCGGCGTCTCCGGCACAGGCCCCTCCCACGTTTTTATAGCAGAGGAGCCGGAGGAGGTGGCCGAGGCGCTGTCTAGGTTTGGAAAAGTGTACGTGGTGGACATCCCTCAGTCGCCCTGCTCCACGTAGGTGCCTAGTTTGGTGTGAACCGTGGCGACCCTCCTCCCGTTGATTGCGACCTCTCCCATCCTCTCGCCGAGTATATACACGGCGGGCCACGCCGCGTCCGTCTCCGCAGAATCCCCCGCGCGGGAGACCGAGACAACCCCCTCGTCTGTGTATATTGTCCACCTTCCCTCGCCGTATATGAGGAGGGCGTCTTGCGTAGGCACCGCGGCTCCCGACCTTATATAAAGCGGCATATCCGCCTCGGAGACGGCCCAGCTGTGGCCCAAGTGTACGCGGCCTGTGGCTAGGTCCATCCAAGCGCCCCTCGGCAGATACACGTCTCTCTGCCTTGCGCCCCTGTCTAAGATGGGGGCGTAGAGAAGGTAGGGTCCAACCATGTACTCGTCATGTATCCTGAAA
>Ga0197144_100920_pt1 | contig 10254 bp, 9 predicted proteins | sample GBS85_MetaG_FD_148670 | JGI IMG/M metagenome (GOLD analysis project Ga0197144, IMG submission 148670) | Sediment microbial communities from Great Boiling Springs, Gerlach, Nevada, United States - GBS 85_MetaG | ecosystem: Environmental > Aquatic > Thermal springs > Hot (42-90C) > Sediment | place...
CTTCTGGAGTGAACTCTAAGAGTGGGAGGTGTGTATGTGGCTCTAAAATTGAGGAGTGCAGGTTTGGTATTTGGATGATAACTAATCCACCAGGTTTTAGAACTCTCATAGCCTCAGTTATAACAACTTTCCAGTTAGGTACATGTTCTAATAGCGATATTATAATAACTACATCTACGGTTGAAGAACGCAATGGGATTTTCCTAGCATCAGCGACAATATACTGTAGGTTTACCATAGTTTTCTTAAACCACGAGGAACTCACATTTATATCAAGCCCCACTACGAAATCACATAACCTTGCTAGAACTCTCGAGAAATAACCATCACCACACCCAAGATCTAAACACACGGTAAAACGCTTAGATCTCGCAATCACTTTCACAAGTCTCATAAGATAGTACGTATAATCCTTGTACCTCGACATATAAAGGTTAAACCGTAAAGCTAGTTTAACAAGTGAACTTCGAAACCTAGTTAGATTGCGCACCATGATGTTATATACCCCCATCTACTCATTACCTGGTTCCTCTAAAACTATCTTCACAATCTTCAGGTTTCATATCACAGTCTCTCCTATTATAGCTCTCTATGGTAGGAAAAGAGGGCTTGAAGAGTTAGAGGTAGAGCTTTCGGAGCAGGAAACAAAGAGCACGTTTGAACTTAGGGATAAATACCGGCTCATTGTAGTGGAAAGCATTCCCAATAATCCAAGATCTTGATTGCTAGGAAACCCTGGGAAGCTAGGAAGTGAGATTAAAAGATTAAAGTTCCTGGGGGCACATTAGGAGGTATGGTGGACTGTTGAGTGAGTAATGAGATTTAGCTCTCGGGGTTTGAAGGTCTTCTCGAGAATTACATAGGAGAGGGATTTGCTGAGAATACGTTAACCCTATACTACTGTATAAGGGCACGATTCCGCGGGGAAAAGTTATTATCATGAAGTCTAGGTTTCTAATAAAGCCCTACCTTTAGGTTTTCGAGAGATTTAGGTAAAGTAGGGTTGACTACGATCCCAGCAGAGACTAAGCAACTACTGGATGTGGATGCTAAGGAGAGCGAGTTAGTGCAACTACTCATTAATGACACTAGAAATGTTATTGAAAGACTTAATATCCTCACTCGGGAACTTATCGCTCTCGCCTTACTGATATTTAAGAACGGACATTGCCTGTTAGAGGATGTAGAAGAGTTCTACAACATGTATGAAGCTCTTACTGGAGAGCATTTCCCGGAGTTAAATTTCGCCTCGTGAAAACGCCAAACACGTAGAACCCAGACTGGGTTCCACGAGTGCATGAACCACTTACCTAACCTCTCAGAGACTCTTAAGACGGATTTCCAGAACTTGTTAACCTCCACCTACTCTCTTCTCAACACTCTTTCCTTAATTGGCCACTTAATTCCTATCTCCAGGTCATCCCACTTAGTACACTTCTCACGTTGTGACGAGTACTCCTTAGTTACCAAGAGGAAACACGTGTCTTCATATGCGTTAAAGAGGCTTAGTGGTGTATTAATGGTTGCAATTGTCGAGTAGTCAACTACAGGTGTGTTTAAGAGGTAGTGAACACAGCTTTCAGCATGGATGTAGACCATATATTACTTCTGGTCTCTTCGTAGGGTTCTCCAGTATGGTGATTTGTTTTCCAAGGTATCAATATGCTTTTGAATAGTGTTATCTACGTAGACGACAGTTTTTTCTTCTGCATAAGTGTTATGTACATGTTCACCTTGGCCCAGGTGGTCTGTAGCTTATAGTCCAGGGCATATGCTAATATGAAGGCAAAGGATCTAATAGTCTTGTGGTACAATCTGAGAAGAGACCACAAGCTCTCTCTAGATGCGAGGAAGCGTCCTACATAATATAGTAATTCATGAGTAATAGTTGTAAAGCCCGGAGATAACATGTAATCACTAATATTTCTTCCCAACACTCGCTTCGATAACTTGAGCAGCGTAGTATACTGTATTGCATAAATAGGATTTACTTCTACGGCTCTTATATACCCAGCCTTTACAGCACCTTCAAAGACTTCCAAGCCCTTTTCACTTCTGATAACAACGAGTGTTGCACCTCCAAGCCTTCTAATAAGCTCATGAGGCAAAGTCCAGGGATCAGCTAGGGATATGTCAGTTGGTGTGTTTGTATGATCGCTACATAGGTAACATCCCAGCCCATAGAAGTGTTGTCCAAGTCCAGAATCCCAAAAGGTAGGAGAAGGTACGCGGATAACGCCCTTCTTCGTCTTTATAACAGTGTAGCCGGGCCAGCCAAACCCCTGAACCTTACCCACTTGACATCCTCCATGCGTATATTAAAGAATTTTAATGCATATTTAGTGGCCCAAACGCTGGGCATGTTATTGCAATATAGTCCAATAACGAAGACATCATTGCAACGATTACGAGCCTCACACACCTTCTTGAGAGCTTTAACGTAGCAGGGCGAGGCAGTCACTGCAATGCGCTTGAATCTTTTTAGAGCGTAATTGAGCACTCTTGAAAAGCCAAAGGTAGTAGCGTAGAGAGAGCCCGAGTAGTTACTAACCTCAACTGGGTCTCTCACAACTGTCCACACTCCATAAGCTAGACCCCCCTTAAAGCAGGGCTTTGGCAACACGACGACGTCAACGTGTCCGCTCTTTAAGAGGTACTTGAGGATAGCTGTTGCTAAGCCCCCACTAGTGGCAAAAAAGCGAGTCTTTGTGTCGCGGGAGTACGCGACATACACCTTTAAGTATTCGCCTATGAAGTGCCTGAGAGCGCTCTCCAAGACCGGGGTGAGTTCTCCTCTACTAGAGGAGTCTCTTCAATAGTGTTACAGGCTTTTCTACTTCTGGTAAGTGCTTACTAACCACATGCTCAATGAGCCTGCTCTCTTCCGAGAGATTCTCAAGTACTTGCATCGTGGTTGGAATCAGCTTCTCATATTCCTTGGGGTTAAAGCTGTCAATAACATAGCGTTTTTCATCTAAACCAAGGTAAGAAAGTATATCCAGCATCTTTACATCATCTTTGGGCATGAAGAATATCGTCGGTTTTCCATAAGCTAAAGAAATTACACCAGCATGCATTCTACTTGTAATAACGATGTCACAAGAACTAAGTACTTTAACAGAGTCGAGAATGGAAAGAGGCTTCACAACTTTAACATACTTCTTTATTGAACCATCAAGCACATTTAGAAGATCATGTATAGTATCCTCATCACTAGTATTTGTAATATCTCTTGGTGACTTAAGAGTATGTGGTACGAGCAAAATCTTTACATCAAATTTGCTAACAAGACTCTTTATTATACGACTTAAAATAAGTAAGTACTTCATGTAAACATGATCTAATCCGTAGAGATAGAAATAGTCCTTACGTGGAACTAACCCAATAACAAATTTATGTTTGCTTTGTATTTGTAAAAGTTTACTAACGTCAGGATACAGTAGTCTAACTCCAAAGCCGCTATCTAACGCTATTTCAAGTTTTCGTTCATCCCTAATAATATTTGAGAGTATCTTGTGCGAAAATTTCCCACGAACAAAGATTTTGTCGATTTTATTGAGAGCCTTTACAAGTACTTGAAGAAGTTTTGAACTTTTCTTTAACCCAACAAGTGATATTGAAATAGGAAAGGTAATTAGTGGTCCCTTAGTAACAGCTCTTGCAACACTATATGTGGTAACATGAACAGTGAAGGCTCCTGCTTCTATTGTATGACCTGCTATAAAACCTACATCGTGTTCAGGTATTCTTAAGCGAGAAATCATTGGTCTAAAAAGATTATAAAATACCATGGCTATAGGTGAAGGCATGAATTTAGATACTTGATATCCATACATGAAAGCGATGGAAGGGGCATACGAAGTTCTTTTCATTATTAAAAACGGGTACATTAATGACGATAGTTCATGAAGTCCATACATTAACTTGATCTTAGTTTTATCAATACCTTCAATAGTTAAAGCAGGTACCACAATGAGTTTCGAGATATCCGCATTTGGGACATATAGAGTTGCTTCAGCTTGAGGAAAGTTTTTATGAATGAGTATAATTGCGATGGCGTGTTGTAAAGCATCACCGAGTCCTGTAGCGGGGACAGTACCTGCACATAGTATCTTGTTCGTCATAGCGATGACATCGCCTCATCATATGCATGAATCAATTGTTCTACAGCACGATCCCATGTAAATTTTTGTGCTCGTTCTTGGGCTCGTATACTTAGCTCTTCCCTAAGCTTCTCATCTGTAATTAACATTTCAAGTGCATTATAGAGTGCCTCTACATTTCGTGGAGGTATAAGTATGCCTGCATTGTCGAGGACTTCTGGAATTCCTCCTACATTAGAGGCTACTATAGGTTTCCTCATAGCCATAGCTTCTAAGATTGCTATTCCAAGACTTTCATGAAGACTTGGCATGCAGAATATGTCACACAATGCAAGTTCTCTTAGCATATCTACTCGTGGTAAAGCTCCTAAGAAACGAACACTATGAATACTATGTAATTTAACGTATTGCTCAAGGGATTCTCTCTCAGGGCCTTCACCAATAATTTTAACAATTATCTTATACCTCTTTTCAAGCTCCTTGACGGCTCTTACTAGATATATCAATCCTTTACATTTTACTAGTTTTCCGGTAAAGCATATTTTGGCATGCTCAGATTTACTTCTTCGCTTTAATACTTGCCGTTTAACTGCTTCTATCTCACTATGGTCTATACCGTGATATATCACCCTTACCTTATTGGGCGAAACATCATATAGCCTAAGCACACATGACTTTAGGAACTTGCTGGGAACTATAACTGCATCTGCACCTTCTACATTAATTTTTTCAGCCAATGCGAGCGTTCCCACAATGGGTAATCTGTATATGCGTTTCTTTATTCGAAGAAACTCGTCTGTACGAAATACCTCATCCAGAATTGTTGTGTGTAAAGTTAGAGCATACGGTATTTTTAAGTTAAATAATGGTATGAGAAATCCATCTGTATTATTTCCGTGAACAATGCCGATTTTTCTTTCTTTAGCAAGTTCAGATATAGTTTTAAAGGCTTGTATGTTATAAAGCGGCCATATACTCATAACACCCCTCTGAGGCCAGACCCTGATTACATTGAAACCTCTTTTTTCTAAGCCCTTAGATACGTAACTAAGGTATACTGCGACACCATCTTTAGGTTCCTGCCCCTTACTAAGATGTTTCGATACAAAAGCTATACGTAAAGGTCTCATGACTTACCAACCCTTGTTAGCTTAAGTTCTATTATAGCATAAAGTGCTGCTAATGTTCTTACTGATCTATTAATACAAGCCAAGAGAGCTAAAAATATCGACTTATGTATGTGTCTAGGTTTTGACGTAAAATCCCTTAACGTATTTAGGTATGCTAGGATCATGTACGCTAAGGCTAAGATGTTAATGTAATGAGGTAATGGGATCAGTAATCCTAAGAACAAAGTAGCAGTAAATGGCAAGAACAACGATGAAAATATAAAGTTAAATTTTAATTTCAACGGCAAAGATTTCAAGAACTTATACCATGCCACTCTATGCGGCTTTCTAAAGTATCCTATGAGCCATCTTCCGTATGTCACTAGAGTCATTTTGTTGGCTTTTCTCTTACCTATTAACTTATTCAGATGAGCATCCCCTGTTACTTTTAGGTGCCTTGCTATCACGTTACCTAACATCACACCCTGATATCCAGCTTTCCATATGCGAGCGCCAAGTTCGAGATCTTCATCCACTGAAAATGGAGGGCCCATCGCCTCATCATATAATCCTGCCTTTTCTAGAGCCTCACGTCTTATCAAAGTGGCATCAGCACAACTCAGAAGCATTTGAATTCTTCCCACATTAATGTCGTATAACCACCTCATCACTATATCTGTTGAATCGTACAAAAGTAGAGGTCTACAGAACCCGACTTTAGGGTTAGATTCTAAAAAGGAAACCATAGTATTTATGGCGTTGGATGGCAAAACTACATCACTGTCAAGTATCATGATGTATTCACCTCTTGCAAGTCTTATTCCATCATTTCTAGCTTTAGAGACTCCATAATTTTTATCGTGAACGATCAACTTGAAGTCATAGAATTTGTCGTGGTATCTCTCCAGGAACTCTTTCACCCTATCTACTGTACGGTCTATAGAACAACCATCAACTACTATCACCTCAAGGAACTTCAGTGAATAGTCCTGCAACAATAGGGCGTTCAAAACATCTTCTATTGTAACTTCGCTATTGTAAGTTGTGATAACTATCGTAACAAGAGGTTTTTCCAGATTCTCCTTGGAGTTACATACGTTATCTGCTTGTTGACACATTTTTAATAAGTTGATCTTAGGGCTACCAATTATGCCATTTGATGCCTTCATCAAAGTTCACCTGGAGAAGCACGCTCTATAACTACTCCCATACCATAACCCATTTCCACCCACTAAATATCGTGCTCCCCTCCGCTATCTCGACAGGGTCAATGTAACCAGCGTATCTTACAAAAAGCCTTCCTCCATAGAAGTCCCAATATGATCTAGCGTTTATCAATTCGGGTATAAGGAACTTTTCGGTTATTAAAACCTCTATGTGATGGTATGGATGACCGTAATATAAAATGTCGGGAGTGAAGTAGATATGAAGCCTAGCTCTATCCAACCAATTGAAAACCTTAATGACGTATCCTAGATCTACATGGTCTATTAAATAACTACTGAGAATGAAGTTCTCGATCCTAGGCCACCTCCCGCCAGTAAATATGTTGTACTGCTCAAGCATAGCATTAGGCGAAAGAGTAGTAGCTAAACACATAATACCTATCAGTATTATAAGTAGACTTCTCCATTTAGAGCGAACAGAGGTCTTAAATAAATCATTGAGATAAATGATGCTTTGAAAGGAACATAAGGTTATGCCTGGATAAGCCAAGTACCTAGAGCTAGGGTGGTAGAAATTACTAAGGACACCTGCGAGAGTAAGAAGGAAGCCTGCACCTAAAATCATGACAGTAGTTTTACTTCCATAGCCTCTTAGTAGCTTAACGAATTCAACGAAGAATATCGCTCCTGCTAAACCTAAAAACGCGGCAAAGGAGAAAAGCGTCGATTTAGGTGGTGTTGGACCCCCCATGTACATTTTTATGTCTATTGGTTCTTCAGCTAACAGAAATGCCATTAAACCTTTAATGATAGCATCAACTAATATTTTAGCTCCTAATGAAACACCTGTAAACACAAATTTTATAAGAAATATTGCTGTACTTATTACAACAAGATTGTGAAGATATTTACTAGATTTTTTATTAGAACTGATCATTGATATGTATATTGCCAATAGGTATACAGGGATCATTATGGACATAGGATGTGCTAGTATAGCCGAGGCAGTAAAAATAACAAATGCTATTGCTATTGATGTAGTCGTAGCATATTTTGTTATTAAATCCATTGATATAAGTATTATGGCAAACATGCTAAGCACTAGAGAGAAATTCGTAGGAGGAGTTGACATATCGATTAAAGGTACGTAGGGATTAATGGATAGTAATAGGATTGAGAGAGACCACGCTACAATAGTGTTACTGTATAGCCGTCTTACAAACGCCAACACGAATATTAACATTGAGAACGCAAGAGCACTGTACATTAGGGTTGTAATAACGGGCTCATAGGGATTATTAATACCAAAAATATGCAATAAGAAGACTTTTACTATAGCGTCAACAGGGGCTAGGTCATACCAACTAGCATGGCGTGAAAAACGCCAATGCCCATTATAATAAATTTGCAACGTATCTGTAGCTGTTTCACTCGCTTCAATACCATTTAATAAAACTTTACTTGAAAAGAAGAAGGCGTAAAGCAGAGATGAAGTAAAGAATAAGAGAAGAAATACAAACTTTCTCTGGCTCTTAAAGAGTACTCCGGAAAAAATAAGAGTTAACGTTAGGAAACCAATATACATTATGAAACTCAATACAAGTAAAAGGTCTATACTGTATTTGTAAATGCTATATCCCATCCCTATAGCCATTAAGAGTATTATAAGAGCGTAAATGGTAAGTGTTAAAATGGGACTGCCGACCCTCTTTGTTCCCGGTTCTATAGCGTTGCTTTGTTTGATGGAATGGAGTTTATATAGGCTCACTATTGATAATAAGAATGTCAAGAATGTAAACATTAGCAGTACCACAAGATTAGGTGTTCTATCGAGTCCTAACACTCTGTCAATAAGCCTAAATAAATCTTCAACGTGCATTATAGAAATTCACGCTTGAGTGACATCACATGTTGAATTAATTAAGTTTTGCTCTAATTCCTCGTTCCTCATAATAATACGTAAAGCCCTTCACGTAGCCGCCATCCTCAATAATGTGGAGAATTGTTAAAGCGTTATCAAGGCTCTTTCTCATCTCAATATTTGAGGATTCTGGCATAGTGGATCGTTCAAATACCTGATATCGTTATGAAACTTTACAAGAGCTCACTATTTGCTAAGCTGAACTATAAAACGAAGCGGTTTTAATACTAGCTTTTCCCACACTTCAAGAACCGTGCATTTCAGCGCCCTTTGTATACCATAGTATTCCTTAAGGACGTTGAAGCAAGATTGTGTAAAGAGTTTATTGAGTTTTCCTAAATAAGAAGTTCTTTCCATGTTGAGCTATTAAGTGAAAACCTAAATGCCTCAATACGCGTATGGCAGGTAGATCGCGTTGCCATAACTCTATAATTAACCACTTCGTTTTTCTTAAAGTATTAATCATACCTGGAAGAGCCTTTAGCACGTAATCCTCTATACTAATCTTCATTAAATCAACGTTCTCAACACCCGAGTCGCTCAATATGTTGTTAAGTGTATCAATTCCTACTACGAATCTAGCAAAATTTTGCTTAAGCGCGCTTTCTATTCTTGCCACTCCTGCACCAAGACATCCAGATTCCGTAATAGGTAAATAGATGTGAGCTTTGCCCTTTAACTCAGCTATAGTCTTATCGACTAAAATCGCTTCAACTTTTCGCATGTGATCATTCAGCTTAATATTCATTCTAAGAGCTCTAAAGTTTAACGATAAAGGCTCTATTGCTACAACAAGATCTGCCGTATGCACGCTCTCACTATATATGTGCCTATATAAGCTCCAGCATCAATTACTACACCCTTTGCTAGAGGTTTAAACCAATTCTCAAGCTCATAAACTTCTTCACAACATACTATATAAAGATCTGAAGTTCTTGGCCTTATGTAGAATAAAAAGTTATTCCATGTCTTCACAATTATACCATGCTTAATATAACAATCAAAAGGTTCTTGAAGCCCCCTAATCTATCTGTAGCCCAAGAAACAAAAGATTTCACTAAGTGGTAATATCCCTGAAAAGCTAGAGGATGAATGTTGAATATATAGGAGAGAATCTTAGTGACAGCTTTCAACGAATTACTTGCTGACGTTTAACTCTTCCAAAAGATTCTTTGTAGATATTTCTATGGCTTCTCTTGAGTTCATTATTGGTTTAAACCCTAGTTTCTTTAACTTGTCTATCTTTAGGGCGATCCTCTTTACATCTCCTAGCCACCCTATTCCATGTAGTATTGGCTTATAGACTTTCTTTACATTGTTTAATCCCATAACTTTTATTATTTCATCTGCTACCTCATCTACTGTTATCCAATCCTCAGATGCTACATTGTATACTTCGAAGTCTCCCTTACTCTTCTTCCAGGCTATCATTGTTGCTTCCACGGCATCCTCTACGTGCATGTAGCTTCTTACCTGCTTTCCATCTCCTAGAATCTCTAATCTTCTCCCGTCAACTAGGAGCTTATTTATGAAATCCCATACTACTCCATGTCTAAGCCTAGGTCCTACTATGTTAGCGTATCTAAGTACTACGGCTTTTACCCCGTATAGTTTTGTGTACGAGTGTATCATGTTTTCACATGCTGCCTTACTAGCTCCGTAGACTGAGATTGGTTTTAAGGGTGCATCCTCGCCTACCGGTATGGTTTCCGGTTCTCCGTAGACTGAGCTTGAAGATGCGAAGACTATCTCCTCTACACCCTTTCTCCTCATAGCTTCTAGTACATTGAATGTTGCTACTATATTGTTTGTAAAGTGTACCTCCGGGTCTGTAGTAGATAATCTCACCTCCGGGTTTGCAGCGAAATGGAATACCACGTTAACGCCATCAACAGCCCTTAACGCTACCTCAGGCTCTCTTAGATCACCTACTAGGAGCTCTACACCCTTACTGT
>Ga0197144_100921_pt1 | contig 10254 bp, 18 predicted proteins | sample GBS85_MetaG_FD_148670 | JGI IMG/M metagenome (GOLD analysis project Ga0197144, IMG submission 148670) | Sediment microbial communities from Great Boiling Springs, Gerlach, Nevada, United States - GBS 85_MetaG | ecosystem: Environmental > Aquatic > Thermal springs > Hot (42-90C) > Sediment...
AAGCCGTTGAGAAGGCGATAAAAGAACTTGAAAAAGTTAGTTAAGTTAAATAGTCTCTTCCAACATTTTCATATCTCTTTCAACATCTCTTCCACGCTCTTTCAAAAATTTTAAATACATAGCAACTTCTTTCCACCTTTTAGTGAATGGAAGAATTTTCTCGAGAAACTCTATAACATTCTTTTTCCCGCTTATGTAAAGCTGATACTCTTTTTGCTTCCCTTTCAATCTTCTTGCTTCATATATTTTTGACGGGACATACTTGTCAATTATATTCTTAATCTCTTCCCACACTTTTTTCTCATTTTCAGTAAAATTGAAATAGATAGCATAAGAATAATCTGTTCCATAACTATACTTTATGAATCCCCTAACATCAAAAACTCCAGCTATGTATTCTAAATCTCCCATTTATTATTTTAATCGAACCTTTTAAAATATTCGTAGGAAAGCTTTTTAAAGTAATAATCTAAAGCAACTTATGAGTAGGAAAGAACTCGAAGAGCAGATTGATTATTATTTAGATATATTAAACAAGAAGTCGAAAGGCAAATATAGAGTGCAAGGTGCGTATGGTGGGTGGCAATTAGTGGCGGAAACTGAATTCGGAGGAATTATAACATTAACTCCACTTCTTTCGAGTAGAGAGCTAAAAGATGTTTTAGCTTCTATTGTAAAATACTTGGAAAACGAAGAGAGAGTAGTTAAGAAACTTTCAGAAGCAATTTAATATCTGACAAATGTTTATAAGTCAATTTTACAATAATTATTATGTGGTTTAAAAGCAAAGAAGGACTTTTGAACTTTTTGAAGCAAGAAACAGAGAGAATTAAAGGAGAAATAAGCGATGTTGTTCTTGGAGATATCGTAGAAAGATGGGATTATGTTTCCACTCGTGATAGCTTATATGTTTATGTGACACCTAAATTGCGTCCTTTTTTAGTTCTTCGTGGGAAAATTCCCGATATAAAAGAAGATTTTATAAAAACCTTCGGTGTTCCAAGAGAGTGGTTAGAAGATGAAGAAGTGAAAGAAGCATTTTCTAAGTATACAAAATATATAGCAATACTAAAACAATTAGACGAAGCAAAAGAAGAAGTTCACAAAAAAGTAAAGGCGGTTATAGATTCAGTAGGAAGAGCTATATCTGAACTCGAAAAAGTAAGTTAAATACTCTCTCTTCCAATTTCAATTAAAAAGAAAAAATCACGAAAAACCTTTATAGCTTGGTAGCTTATCTTTTATAGCTTCTATTTTGTCTTTGTATTTATCTATCAAGCTCTTGACAAATTGCTGAAGCTCTTCAGTTATTCCATAAATTCCGCTCCAGTTAATCGCACCTTGTTCCTCTACAGCTTCCATAATTAGTTCGTTTAGTTTTTCCTTTTCATCTTCAGTTATTATCTCTTTTAGAATATTGCTTGTTATCTCCAAACCATCATAGTTAAATCTTAATATTGCTCTGCAGTCAAAGACATCAATATAGCCATCATAGGTTAGAAGCTTCTTTATGTTTGTTAAATCCTTTAGTATGTTTTCTCTTGCTGTTTTACTATTTGTTTGTAAATATTGCTGAATTAACTGATTTTTACCCACTTCCAAACCACTTTCCCAATTTTCTTGAACCACTTCCCAAATAATATCTATTCCGTGAAGCTTCTCGTGTTCTTCCATCTCTTCGCTTTTCTTAAGCTTCACTTCTTTGTCGAACTCTTCTATAAGTTTGGCTTCGAAGCCACAAGCTATGCATTTAACTTTAGCCATCTTCACCACCCCCAATATCTTTCCTAACTAAAAAAACTTCGTTTCCCCTTTTCATCACTTTTATCATATTTTGAAGATTATGTTTTTTTATTGTGTATCTGAAAGCGTTTATTACTGATAATACTGTTTGATTTTTAAATATTACTTTGGCATATTCGATATTATTTTTTATAAACTCATCTATCAATTCCTTATATTTTCCCCTTTTTACTCTATTTATTCTTGGAATTGTTTCTATTGGTTCTATCGTTATTTCATTATTTTCATTCATATTTTTCACTTAATATATATTTAAGATAGTAAAGTATTTAAACTTTTATTGTTATTTTTATTTTTTAAAATAAGCATTTGTCATCTCTCCATCTTACAAAAACTGGATTTCTCAATTGATAATTCTTTGTTATTTCATAATATTTTACTTCACAAACATACTTTGGGACCACCCATACAATTTCCCTATTTGGAAGCTCATCAATTTCTAAATTTGGTGGCGGATTTGGTATTATGTCGTTCTTTAACTTTTCTAAAGCTTCAGCTATTTGTTTTTTATCAAAACCAGAACCAACAGAACCAATAAGCTTAAGCTTTCCATTAATGTGTGTTGCCACCAATAAGCTTCCAAAATCTTCCCTTTCTCCATTACCTTTTGTGTATCCTACTACTACAACATCTAAAGTATCAAAAACTTTTATTTTTAGCCAACTTTCGCTTCTTCTCTCTTCGTAAGCGCTGTTTATCTTTTTAGCCATAATTCCTTCATATCCATTCGATTTTGCAAATTCAAAAAGCTCCCTTCCTTTACCAATAACATAATCAATAACCTTAACTCTCTCGCAGTCAGAAACTACTTCTCTTAAAATCTTTTTTCTCTCAATTAGCGGAAGGTTTATTAGTTCGCTACCATTCAAGTATAATATATCAAAAATTATGTAGGTTGCGGGCATTATTTTAGATAATATTTCAATTCTCATTTTGTCGATAATATGCTCCCTTTCCGCAAGCTTATAAAAGTTTGGCTTTCCATTTTCCAAAAATACTATTTCCCCATCTAAAACTACATTCCCCCTAACGCATTTTTTTATGGCTTCCACAATTTCTGGATATCTATAAGTTATGTCAACATCTCTTCTGTTTATAAGCTTCACATTTCCATCTTCATAATAACAAATAGCTCTTGTCCCATCATACTTAATTTCAAAAATATAATCATCGCTATCAAAAGGTTTTGATTGAAACGCAAGCATAGGTTTATACGCTCTCATAAAAATCACAAAAAAGAAAAAAGAAAAGCTAATTGGCTTGTTTCTTTTCTTGTGCAATCTTTAAGCTCTCTTTTAACAATTCTTGCAGGCTTGACATTTCTTTACTTATGCTGTTCTGCTCTTCCACTACTATGTTTGTTATGTTGTTCATTATTATTTGTTTGAGCTTCTCGTAATACTCATCCTTAACATTATCTTCGGTATAGAATTCATTCCACACTATTCTGTTCAAATTGTTTATTAGCTGTAGTGCTAAGTTAACTTCAGCTTGTTCTACTTTTGCATCTACTTTTTCAGCTACTCTTATTCTATGCGGATAACTTAACAAACTTAAGAACAATCTGTCTTGATAGCTTGTTATTGCAACCAAATAGCTCTTATTTCTCATTACCATTTTTCCAATCGCTGTCAAACCACTCAATTTCAAAGCTTCTCTAAATAAAACAAAAGGTTTTTTGTCCGCTCCTTTTTTGTCATTAGGTATGAGATTATAAGTTTTTTCTATTAGATAAAATGGGATTTCTTCTCTTGATGTAAACCCAATTATCTCTATTCCACTGTCTTCCACTTTTTTAATGCTTTCTAATTGCTCCTTACTTAATATCACAAAATTACTTTTAGAAATTTCATAAGCTTTTTTAAGCTCGCTATACTGCACTTCTCTACCACAGACTTCACAATACCTTTTATACTTAATTTTATGTCCTTGTGGACAAACTAATGTAAATCCTTTTTCACTTACTGATAATGATGTCAACTTTACTGGTATGTTTATGAGTCCGAACCTTATAAATGTTGTTTTTATCGCTCTCATAATACCTCCCCTCTTTCTACTGCAATCTCTTGCGCAATCTCTTGCGCAAACTCGTATTCGTCTTCTGTCAGCTCTTGTTTTGTTATTAGCTTGTATATCACATTTTTGAGATACCTTATTTCTTCTTCTGCATTCTCTAACTCACTTCTCAATTCTACTATTATGTCTTCGCTTATTGGTATCACACCACCACCCCCCATATTATTAATTATTAGTAAAGTATTTAAACTTTTATAATAATTAATAATTGGTGAGAAAAATGAATGTCGAAGAAAAAATATTGTATGATAACTTTGTCTTTTTAGTGAAGAATTGGAAAAAAGTGAGAAGAAATAGAAATATTTTAGAGAATTTCATAAAATGGACAGAAAAACAAATCCCAAAATTACCATAGACGCTTGCAGTAATGAGCTTTAATAAACTTTTCTATAGCTTCATAATCTTTTTTAAACACTATTTTGTCATCATCCTTGTAAGCCAACAAGTATTCTTTCCCACCATCGTAAACACCGAGTTCGCATCTAATATTTAATCCAATTGCACATTCATTATTATCTTCCCCCGCTTCAGTAAGTCGAATAAAAGCTCCAACACTAATTTCATTCAATAATTTCTCCATATCCTTATCGGCTTTATCATCGTTATTTAAATAAGATGCTCTAAATAGTTCTAAATATGTTATTATATATGATATCATAGATGTAAACATCACACTAAAATCACTTTTTGCGAATTGTATGTAATTAAGTATAAATTTATTAATCTCTTCTTTCAATAATCTATTTCCATAATATTTTTGTTCAATAATTTCATCAACAATTTTTAGAAACTCGTCCAATCCAACAACCTTAGCTTTTTCACTTAGCTTAACTTTTGGCACTAATGCCTTATTGTAGTTAAGTTTTTGTTTTTCCGCTTTGTTGGTGGTTTTTGCAAAATAATCCAAAAAGGTTTGATATTCATTCATACAATTCCCCCAGCATTATCTTTTTCGAGCATCTTGGACACAAAAAGTAGCTAACTTCCATATCTTTTGATTTTATCTCTACTACTGCCCATCCGCTTTTTATTAATTGTTTTTCTACGCCAATTTTTGGTTTCAATTTAATTTTTTTATTACACTTTTGACAGATTGCAAACGCCTTCATAAACATCACCATATTTTGGCTTGACATAATTCACTTGTCCGCATTTTTCACATTTTATATAACCAATTTTGGATGTATACCACATATGATTACATCTATGACATCTTACCTTATGCATCATTTACACCAACCCCCTTATACATTTTATCTTTGAATATTGTTTCTCGCGCTTATATGGAAACAAGTGATACAATGATACAAGGTTTTGGGGCTTAAATCCCGCATAAACGAAGGATTTGGAGGCTGTATCACTCTGTATCACCTGTATCATCGGCACAAGTGATACAACCCCCCTATTTTTGCATTTTATCTTTAGCATCATAGTAATCCCAATTCCCTTAATTTCTTAAGATGTCTATAATATGTCATTCTTCCGCATCCCGACAATTCCATAAAAATCCTTGCCTTTTCGCTATTAGTTTTGTCAAAATGCTCACTATTTATCTTTAGTATAAGCTTGTCTATGTCATTAATTTCTTTATCTATAGTATTCTCTATAACTTTTTCTGCCAAGCTTTGCCATTTATCTTTAACCACTTTGTATATTGCCTTTAAGGTTAAGTAATCTCTCAAGCTTAATTCTACTTTTCTATCTTTTAGCCAATCCACAAGAAATGTCAAATTATCCTTTTTAGACAATATGTATAGCATCTCCAAAATCTGTTTTCTCGTGAAATTAAGAGATAAAGTATAACATCTATCCCTTAAAGCTTTCATTATTACATTCTTTTCATCAAATTCATTAAAGATAAAAATCATTTTCCCTTTAAAGACAAACTTATTAACTATGTCTTCTCCAGTTATGTTATGCGTTCTGTAGTCCACTAAACCTATTTCATCTAATGCATTAAGTATAAAAGCTACTTTTTTCTCATCATTAAATAATGTCAAACAATCATCAAACAATATAACCTTATCGCTATTTTTCGCTATTGTATTTAGTAATGCAATTGGGGATATATGCCCCCTTACCAATTCATAATTAACATTAAGTTTGTTTAGGAAATAGAGAGTAGAATAAGTTTTTCCTAAACCCTTACTTCCAAGTATAATTAAACCTTTCTTTTCGTCAGAGTTTAATAATACTTTAATCATATCTTCTATATCCACAAAATATCCAATTATCTCACTGTCAGCTCCGCTCAAAATTCTATTCTTTATCTCTTCTTCTTCAGCCTTTATCACATCTTCTATGAATTGTATTTGTTGTTCTTTCCATTTCTCAATCTTACTTTCTACATCAAAAGCTATTCCATACCTTTCGGATAACTTTTTCTTTAGTAAATCGAGATTTTCATAATATGTCAAACTATAATCAATTTCTGACAAGATGTCAAATTGTTTGTAATCTATGCCTTTTTCTTCCAAAACCTTTTTAACAAATTTAACCAAATTTAAGAAATCTCTCTTATTTATTTTTACATCCCTACTTTCTCTTATTTTTTCGAATTGCCTAACCAATTGTTCCATTAAAATCACCTATAACTTTGTAAACCTTTATGTTTCCAAATTTTTCTTTAAGCTTTTCTACAGAAGATAATGAGTTTGCATAACAAAGAAATATCTCTTTTCCATCTTTGACAACATATATTTCATACATACCACCACCCCCATATTCAATATTGTTAATCAAAATATTTAAATATTTTATGCTATAACTCTTATATTAAATATTTTAAAACTCTCGGATGCTTTGTGAGTTCTAAAAGCATTTTTAAAAGTTTTTGTCCATAACTGCCCCCTTCACAAATATAATCAATTTTTCTCTCAATATTCTCATACTTTTTGTTAAACTCGCTAATAAACTTTTCAACATATTTTTTAGCATTCTCAAATCTATTTAACTCATAGAAAAATTTTATTGAATCTTCAAACTTAATTATTTCTGACGACTCTATTTGCGAATTTAAAATACTACTTATTAGCTCGTCTATATAATTATCTATTATTTTTCTCAATTCATTTACATCTATTTCATTCTCGCTTTTAACTTTTCTCAAATACGCATATATCTTTTTCTTTAATTTTTCTTGCGAGAAAATTGTGTAGATAATATCTAAATTGTTTGTTTCATTCAATTTCTTAACTAACAATAAAAGTTTTTCATAATTTAATTTAGTAATAGGAATCGCAGTATGTAAAGCATTTAAGTCTATATCTTCGACTTGACTTATTATTCTGTCAAAAACTCTACAATCGTTTGTTAACTTTATCACATCAAGCATAAATCTTGCGGTTCTACTCCATTTGTTATTAGTAGATTTATACGCAATTTCATATCTTTTGTGATACTTGCAAAAATATAGAAAAGCTACAGCTTTTGTATAATAATTATCATATACTACTATTTGTTCAAACCCTTCCAATATAAGTTTTTCAATTTCTTCTTTCTCTCGCTCTTCCCACTTTCTTTTAATTTCCCCAGTTTTTCTATTCAACAACAGAACTCTATTTTCAGTCATTATTCATCACCCGCAAGCATATTTTATTGCTATTTTTTTCAGCTCGTCATCGTCTAAAATTCTTATCATAATCAGCGCAAGCTTTATATAGTATTCAGAATTAAACATAGTGATTAAGGCAGATTTGAAACTAAAATAAAAGTTTCTAATCGCATCTCTAATTTTCTCTCTCAACATTTGCAATTCATCTTTGAATTCGCTTTCAATATCATTTGAAAATACTAACTCGACAATACGCAACAGAACAACAAATTCATTTGCTTCGTTTTTAAATTCTAATGCATTTAAGAAAGTCGATTCTATTTCATCACAAAATGCTCTATTACAATATTTAACTATAAGTTTCTTAATTAGTTTTTTTGCTAACTCTCTGTCATATTCAAATAAATCTTTTATCGCTTCATATGTAAAGTAGTTATATCTATAGTCGAGATTACTTTCAACAATATTTCTAACTCTTTCCATCTCGCTTTCATTAAGTATTTCCATCTCTTTAAAGAATTTTAAAATCAATACCGCATAATTAAATGAAAAACTTGTCCTTTCTAATCTGTCAAAATCTATTCTCAATCCCCTTAACTCATTTTTGTATCGTTTGTAAAAGTTTAATCCTTTGTAAAGCTCACTAAATCTTAACAAACTTATCTCTTTCTCAATATGTTTTCTTAATAAATCTATATCTATTTCTACATCATTTGAATTTTCTTGTGATATAATATCAAAAATATCTAATAAGTTCTCATCATTACTCTCAAGTTCTAAAATTATTTTTTCATTCTTGATTGATGCTTTCTTTATATTTTTCATCCATCGCCACCCCTATTCCCACCACCCCGCTTTATTCATTCAAACTACTCATAATTAAATATCTTTTCAATTCATCATCGTCTAATATTTTTATTAAAGTAATAGCATAATCTCTTTTTTTACTCTTCAGAAGACGCATTAATTTAGTTTTACTTAACGAAAAAGTTTTAAAACAATCAATTTCATATGATATCAAGTGATGTAAATTATTTTTATGTATTAACTCTAAAGTGCGAATAAGATATGTAAAATGATTATCTTTACAATTTCTTTCTCTTATAAACTCTTCGAACTCGCGCTCTATTCTACGCCCTTCGAAATATAATATTTTGCCGATAATATCTTTAACTAAAAACTCTACAAATTCTTTATCATTATTTTCAATCGCTTCAGAGAGAAACTTATAAATTTCTTCTATGTAATTTATGTTATTATAATAATTTATAATCTTGTTCTTTATCGCATCTTTTATTTCTTTCGTCATCGCATTTAGCTCCGTTAAAATCGCGTAAACAATAAATATACTTTCTACATAGAAAATTTTAGAAACGTCTATTTGTCTCGTGTCTATGTTTATTTTAAATTTTCTCAAGAATTTTAAATATCCGTATATTGTTCTTATTCTGCCTTCGCTAAGCATATTGTTTACAAACTTTTCAATTTCGTCTCGTGTTCTTTCATTATGTGTTTCTGTCTCTTCTGTGCAATAGTCAAGTAAATCGTAAAATGCTTCTGCACCATATACAACAACAATATTTCCATTCTCGTCAACATCAAACCTTTTTATTTTCATTTACCACCACCCCACTACTAACTTTATTCATTCAAACTACTTATAATTAAATATCTTTTCAATTCGTCATCGTTCAAAACATTTATCAAAACAATAGCATCATCTTTCATCTTACTATTAATTCGTCTTTTCAAAAGACGTTTTAAGTCAATCTCTCTTTTTTCGCATAAACTCAACAGATAATCTCTAAAAATCTTTATTTCATTTTCAATTAGATGTTGTAAATTGTTTTGATATATGATTTCTAAAACGCGAATAAGATAACTAAATTTATTAAATACATCTATTCGTTTCTCTATCCAATCTTCGAAATCGTATTCAACACTTCTCTCGAATCGCGTTAGTAATTCGCTAATAACATCCTTAACTAAAAACTCTACAAATTCTCTATCGTTGTTTTCATTCGCTATTGATAAAATTTTGTAAATATTATCTATTTCATATATTCTATTATACTTTGTTATAATTTCATTTTTTATTGCATCTTTTATTTCATTCACCGCGTCTAATTTAGTTAAAATTGTATATATGTTTACAATATCGTTAAAATCATAGTCAGCGAGATTTATCACACTCGTGTCTATGTTAATTTTAAATTTCTTTAAGAAATCTAAACTTGACAAAATTGTTGATAGACGTTTTGTTTTAATCATATCATTTACAAACTTTTCTATTAACTCTCTCGTCTTTTCGTTGTATGATTGTGTTTCTTCTGTGCAATCTCTTATTATTCCACTTATGTCATTAATATCGCATACAACAACAATATTTCCATTCTCGTCAACATCAAACTTTTTTATTTTCATTTTCCCCACCCAATTTTAATGCGTTTTTCAACAATTCAATCTTAATACTACTATTAATGTAATTATGTAAATTTGCATCATTATTCTTAATCATTTCTACAATTTTTTGTATCATTTGTTTTACATTTTTCTCTTTTGATTGTTTAATTAACATTACAAAAGTTTCTACTTCGTTTAATTCTTTAAATTTCTTCGCAACATCTAACATTTCTCCGTCGTTTCTGAAGGGAATGAAACTTAATCTCTCTTTTTCAATTGACAAAATTAAGTCATTATACTTACAATTACTAAATGTTTCTATCAAATTTACTTTTCTATGCAACCAAATTGATGCGAGAGAATTAACCCCCCAAGTAAAACAAAGTATTTCATATACTTTGTGGTCTTCACAAAAGTAT
>Ga0197144_100922_pt1 | contig 10253 bp, 12 predicted proteins | sample GBS85_MetaG_FD_148670 | JGI IMG/M metagenome (GOLD analysis project Ga0197144, IMG submission 148670) | Sediment microbial communities from Great Boiling Springs, Gerlach, Nevada, United States - GBS 85_MetaG | ecosystem: Environmental > Aquatic > Thermal springs > Hot (42-90C) > Sediment...
CCGGCGGACTACCAGCACAAGTAGAACGGAAGACACACATAACCCTGCCGCCTAAAGGCTCTATAGAGGCGTCCCTAGTCGCTTTTGCGCTTAGAAATCCAGAGCGAGTAAGCAGACTAAGAGTCGACGGAGAAGTGGAGCAGTAACCCATATATGCAGTTTTGCTCCTTTTTTGGCTGAGCAATCATGCCATGAAGTGAGGATCCACTCACAAGATTTAATAGGCTAAGGAAGCTGGTCGAGTCCACGTGCCTTGACGGCGTTGTTGTCTGTGGAAAGGAGGAAGTCTAGTACTTTACCGGGTTCATGAGCGGCGGGTTAATCCTACCAACATACCTGTTCTACCGCCATCCAAAAAATCAGCAAAGTGGTCGACGCCATAGACTATATACGCTACTTCGAAAATCCTCGACTGGTCGAGAACTACGTCAAACTACTAAAGACACAAACAAATGAAAACTGTTGGGCCATACCATCAATAAGAACAAACTACCCGACGATCTACACAAAAGAAAACCTAACGATGAGCATGCAAGCCGCGATAAACGGAGGAGCCGACGAAATAGCACTCTACAACTACGGATGGACACCTAAAACAATCTTCCAATGGATAAAAACTATAATAAGCCAACTAAAATAAACTAAAAACCATCACTCTACAGGATCGCTTTTTCCGACTTCTTATCAAATATGTGAATAGCTTCTTTGTTAATTGTTATCCAGATCTTTTGTCCAAGGTTGAAATGTACTACTCCTGGCACGACTGCCTTATAGATGTTTTCGCCGAGCTTAAAGTTAACGATGCTCTCTGTCCCCAAGTTTTCAACCGCAAAAACTTCCGACTCGAAGCTGTCTTCTGAGATCTTTTCACTTGTTACTTTAAGTTCATTTGGTCTAATTCCTAAAATCAATTCTGAACTGGTGCTATTGTTCCTAATCAATTGCACTAAGTCGCTATTTATTGATACCTTAAAGTATCCGCAGTCTAATAGATTTTTACCGTCTGATTTTAGGCTGCAATCGAAGAAATTCATAGGCGGCGTCCCTATGAATCCAGCCACGAAAAGATTTGCAGGCCTTCTAAAAACATCAATTGGTGAGCCAACTTGCATCACTTTACCCCAGTTCATAATCGCCACTCGGTCGCCCATGGTCATTGCCTCCACCTGATCGTGCGTCACATAAATTGTCGTTATTCCTAGATCTTTTTGCAACCTAATCAGCTCTGCTCTCATGTATACCCTGAGCTTAGCGTCAATATTTGACAAAGGCTCGTCGAGGAGGAAGAGCTTTGGCTCACGGATTATTGCCCTTGCAAGTGCAACTCTTTGACGCTCACCGCCGCTCATCTCGTAGGGTTTTTTACTTAGGAGGTGAGTAATCCTAAGCATTTCAGCAACTTGCATTACTTTATTCCTGATTTCATTCTTCGGGTATTTTCTGACCTTTAATGGAAAAGCAATATTGTCAAATGCGTTTAGATGTGGATATAGTGCAAATGTCTGAAACACCATAGCAACGTCTCTTTTTTCAGGCGGTATGTCATTAACAACCTGATCGTCGAAATATATGTATCCTGATGTTGGTTCTTCGAGCCCAGCAATCATATTTAGCGTAGTGCTTTTTCCAGATCCTGACGGCCCCAGCAAAACAAAGAATTCCTTATCCTTAATTTCAAGACTAACATTATCTACAGCCACTATGTCTCTGAATTTTTTAGTGAGGTTTTCTAATCTCACTACTACCATTTAGATCTCAAATTCTTGATCAGTTCACTACTATATATGTCTAATTAAAACCCTTATTAGTTATTATTTTATTAACACTGGTCACCGTCAGCATATGTATTTTCAAAATTTAAATATTCAGGCCGGCCTGAAAAGATTTGATGAATGCAAGTAGGTTCAAGTTTGAGATCGGCATAGACGCCTCATTTACGTTACTATTTGACGAGGAGTATAGTCTTAAGTATTTGGTGAGAATGGAAAAAGCAGGCTTTGACGCGTTGTGGCTTGGCGATCATTTCTATCCATGGCATCACTCATTTAGGCATAATTTTTATGTCTGGTCACTGTTGCCTGCCGTGCTGTCAAGAACTAAGACTATAAAGGGCGGGGTCGCGGTCACTGTGCCGATCGGTGGAAGATACCATCCCGCAATGATTGCCCAAGCGAGCGCTACCATAGACGTCATGTTTCCCGGAAGATTTTTACTTGGCGTCGGTTCAGGTGAGGCCCTCAACGAGGTGCCATTTCTAGGTTATTGGCCGAGATGGGAGGAAAGGATGGAACGTTTACTTGAAGGATTAGAACTTATCAAGAAGCTGTGGCATGAGCCAGATTTTTTCAACTTTCAAGGGAAATACTATAAAATGCCGATGGCGTACCTATACCTAAAGCCAAAGACAGAAATTCCGATTTATTTTTCTGCAATGGGTGAAAAGAGCGCATACATAGCCGGCAAGTTTGCTGATCGATTAATGACTGTAGCAAGTCTTGAAAGATATAAGACGGTAATATTGCCAAACTTTGAGAAAGGCGCTAAAGAGGCTGGGAAAGACCCTGCCTTGACGGAGAAGATAGTCTCGATTGGTGGAGGAATAGGAGATCCTACAGAGGTGGTTAAGAAAATAAAGAGCTACTTAGCGGGTGCACTTATCAAGGAGATGTTCAATGAGCCCGATCCGCGAAAGATCTTAGATGCTGGAAGCAGGGTTGAGGATGAAGTGATAATGAAGAATTATTGTATAAGCGAGACTGGTGCCGACATTATTGAAATTTTTGATGAAGGGAGAAAATTAGGTGTAAATCAAGTGATGTGGTGCGACTTTAGCGTGAACATAAACAAGATGCTCAGAATTTTCAAGACTAAGATAATTCCGTATTTTAAAGAAGCAGTCTAAGAGCTCTGTTTTAATATTTTTATTAGTCTTTCAGCTACTACTTTCTCTTCACCGTCCATCAAGCATTGCGGACTTATATACAATTTATCATCTAAAGTATAGGCATATATTGGCGGATCACCTTCCCGCAGCTTTTTCTGCATTTCATCCACCCTCATCTTTTCAGTAGGATGAATTTCGACACGCGGTATGATTGCGGGTCTTGAGTGTCCAAATCCTGTTGGATAAAACTTCCTAACATTTCTTATTCCCGCCTCGGTCAATTTTGATATTATGTATTCAACCTTATCTTCCAATTTTTTCAACTTCTCTGCCTCGTTGATGCTTAGATATTTTTTTAACAGCGGCGACGACGGCCAGAATATCTTCCTTCTTACTTGTCTTCATTGGTCTGCCTATATATATATTCTTGTCTTATCGTCTACTTTTTCGTAGCTGTGTGGTCCTAGTCTTCTCCACAGTTGGACAAGCTCTTTCCTACCTAGTATTAATCCAGTGTCGTTGGGAGCTCCAAGATCCTTGCCTCCACTGAAGAGCACTAAGTCAGCTCCTAAATCATAAAACTTTTTGAGGTTTTCTCGAGGTGGCAGTTCGGCAGCGGCGTCAACTATTACTGGAACGTTGAATTCATGGGCTATCTTGACGACTTTTTCTAATGGTAACACCCCCTCCTGTGGATCAAAGGCAAAATAAAGCACTGCGCATGTCTTATTATTTATAGCTCTCCGTAAGTCCTCTTCAGTCGTTTTAGTTTCTGTGCCGATCTCCATTATTTTTGCACCGACTATTTCTATTATATAGTCGTAGAAGTTCCTGTTTTTTTCTGGACGATAACTTCGTGTTTTAAGTCTTCTACGTGTGGAAAGGTCCCAAGCCTGTCTGTCCTGCCCCTGACTATACATGCTGCTACTGAAAGAGCGATGCCTGCTCCTGCTCCTGAGGTTATGTATGCATCCTCAACTCCGATGAGCTTAGCAATGTATCGTCCAACCTTGATGTGTAGAGCTCATTCATGTCGATATATACTTTGGAAGCCTCCATCATCGCATTAGTTACGTCCTCGTCCATTATGGATCCTCCCAACAACGTCAAGGTTCCAGCTGCATTAATAACAGGTTTTAATCCTAACTCTTCAATTATGTTCATTCGCTACTCATCCCCCTCCGAATTTATTCGCATATAAAATAGTCTCAATGGTTTTTAAAAAAGGAGTTAGGTAGAGTTTCAAATGCATTTTGATTGGAAGAGCTCTTATTTCTAACCGATTAGTCCGAATTAAACCTGTTTAAAAAAGATAAATATTTATATGTAAGCATTTAAGTAAATAATGGGTGTGAGGAGAAAATGAGTAATTATAATAGTTTGTCAAGAAGGAAGGCACTTTCAACTGCTGGGAAGGTGGTAATTGGGGTTGTTGCTGCTGGTGTAGTTGCGGGAGTAGCTGGTTATGTAGCAGGGTCCAGCGCGGCTCCGGCAAGGACAGAAACTGTAACGAAGACCGAAACTGTAGGAGGAACTACAGTGAGGGAGACTGTGACTAAAACCGTTACGGCTGGCCCCACGCCGGTCACGGGACCACCACTACAGTTCGTCCATTGGCACTACAGAGACGATATCGTATCATCTTATGTCAAGCGCTTCATGGAGTATTATAATGAGAAGGTAGAAGAGGTTTTGCTGGCCAATGAAAACTATGGGCCGTTAATGGAGGCGAAATTCCAAGCTGGCGATATAATTGATATGCACTATGCCAACTTCTTTATGGTTTCTAGGTGGATCTCACTAGGCTGGGACAGGGACGTCGAGGCATTCCCTGAGATAGATCAGATAAAGGCCGAGATGTATCCCAGCATCGTTGAGGCTTACAGCACTGCTGAAGGAAAACTCGCAGGGCTACCATATTTCTGGTCAGCTAGGTCTGCACCAGTAGTTAACGACGCAATACTTGAAAAGGCCGGCATGGCTGGTGAACGACCGGGTACTTGGGACGAGCTATGGGAGATGTCCCGAAGGATCAAGGCGGCTGGAGCAGCTACCTACCCCGTCATGCCCCACTGGTTTAATGCTTTCTATGGAATAGTATGGGACTTCGAAGCGGAACTAGGTAATGCATACAATGATCCTGACCTTACAAAGACATTTATCGCAAAAGACTTCTCACCCGTATTTGATGTGAATACTGAGGTCGCTGAATTATTAAAGACTTGGCAAGACGTAACGAAGGAGGGCCTTGTTGACCCGGCGGTATTTGGACAGGCAGGAGACTCAGACCACGTCTCAGCCATCGTTACAGGGAACTATGCCTTTACACCCACAGCACTATACTATTTCAAAGTACAGAACGATCCTAGTCAATCAAGGATACCACTAGGCAAAGCAAATCTAGTACCAGTGACTAAACAAGGATGGGGAGTTATTGACACAGGGCTATATTGCTGGCCTAAGAAAGTAACCGACGAGGAGAGATCGCAGCGATTGATAAAATTCTTTGGATGGAGGACTCCATGGGGAGAGAGATTGACGAGCACTACCTGGGCAATAACTGACGCTCTAGGTTCTGGCTACATGGACACGAACAGGCTACCTGCCGTTCAGAAAGCCTTCAGAGAATGGTTGGGTGACCGTGCAGAGGCAACCCTCAAGACATTTGACGACATCGCCGCTACAATGAGTAGACCATGGGTGTACAAATCGCCTATGTACCTCGAGTGGGCAAACTTCGCATTCCCTGTATTGTCTGCTATAGCCTCTGGCGCGCAGTCAGTTAGCGATGGTGTTAAGACGCTAAGAGCGAAACTAGATGAACTATATAAGAAACATCACGCAAAGTAAGCACTACAGGTGGAAGTAAAACAATGCCGAGACTCACAGATCGACAATTAGCTATTTTTTTGATCACCCCATTAATTATTTTTGTCGCAACTATTAACCTATATCCAATTGGATATTCTCTATGGCTAAGCTTCAATAAAGTCAACTTACTTGAGAATACGGCTACTTATGTTGGGGCTGATAACTATCTGAAGATAGGAAATGACGTATTTCTTACTCAATCATTCCTAGTCTCAGCGAGATTCATAATAGAAGCAACTGCCCTCATTGTAGTGATTTCTCTATCGACCGCACTAGTTTTAGCTCAGAAAATTCGGGGACAGTCAATACTCAAGGTTTTAGTGGTACTGCCATGGGCACTATCAGAATTCGCAGTCGCCATTGCTGGAAGATTCTTCTTAGACAGGAACTACGGCTTTCTCAACTCTCTCCTTAAGTCTATGGGGATCATTAAAGAGGGGATAAACTTCCTAAACGCGACGTTCGCTGTGGAATGGCTCGCAATCTTCTTTGCATGGAATGTTGCTCCAATAGGAGCCTATTTTATCCTTTCAGCAATACAAACAATACCGGAGGACCTTTATAAGCAGGCTAGGATTGATGGGGCTTCCTACTTTTCAAGGTTTAGAAACGTAACTTTTCCATTCATTCGCTATGCCATCTTGATAACAGGCGTATTGGCATGCATTTTATCAACTTCCTCCGTTGTCATTTCTTTCGCTATGACTGGGGGTGGTCCAGGGACTGCTTCAACGCCTGTCACACTCTACAACTTTAGAGTATTCTTCTACAATCAAGACTATGGATATGGTGCTGCTATATCGTGGATTACTTTAGCAGCTGTCGTGCTATTGACGATTGCCTATTTCAGATTACTAACAGTGAGGAGGTGACATTTGTGAAGATAAGACGTGGTCAAATATTGGTTTACTTGGCTGCAATACTCATTGGGTTGTGGAGTATAGGCCCAATCTATAGCTTAGTAATAGTCTCACTAATGGATGTTAGAGATGTAGTAGCAGGCTACATCTACCCTTATAATCCTAACATTAACGCATATCTGAGAGTGATAGGTTTTGACGTGCAGGGGCCATACGGCTTCTTAAGAGCTTACGGGGGCTCAAAGCAGCTAATGCAAGGTCTCCTAAACATTTCAATAATAGCGCCAACGGTAGTGGCAATTACGATAATAGCCGCCGTGCCAGCGGGATATGCCCTCGGGAGATTCCATATAGGTCGTCTTAGATCAATATTAATAATTCTACTTTTAGGTACTCGATCGTTACCGCCGGTCTCAGTAGCATTACCCTACTTTTTCCTCTTCACGCAACTAGGACTTAGATCAACTCTTCAGGGGATGATAATTATACATCTAACAATCACGATTCCTATAGTTACTTGGATATTGATGGGATTCTTTGCAGCTTTGCCTCAAGACCTCGAAAAAGCGGCGCGTATCGATGGTTGTGGTAGAATAGGAGCCTTAACTAAAGTTGTTCTACCACTAGCCGCACCAGGGATAGCTGCCAGCGCAATCATAGCATTTTTATTCTCATGGAATGACTTCTTCTATAGCTGGCTACTATCGCAGGGAACGAGCGCAGCCACCTACAACGCTCAATTATCAGGATTCTTCAACTTTCAAAACGAGCCAGCAATGTTTGCAGCAGCAGTAACCTTACAAATAATTGTGGCAGCAATAATCGCTAGTGTGCTCCAGAAATACATCACACAGCTCAAGATAGTTGATCCAGGTACGGTAGTCATAGAATAAGCCGAGAATTATTATTTTTTATATTTCAAACTTTTTATATAGCTTTCTGTTGCTGCTCTTACTTGTTTGACTGGTTCAGGAATGACATCTTTACGTTGCTCTTTGACTCTTTCTTTAAAGTATCCAAAATCAATCCTGATAAGTGAAGCAGCTGCCTCAGTAGCTGATTTAAAGCATTGAATTTTCACATGTGCAGCATCAAATATTTTATATTCGTAAGGATTAATAATTCTTCGTGTAAATTGGTCTATTCCTGCCATTTCTCCAGCGCGGTGGGCGCTCCTTAGCTTCATTATAGTAGATACGGCGTCAATGCCACAATTATTGCATAATGTTGCAACGACCTCTTCTACAGCGTCCGCATATGACAGAATTGCTATCTGAGTTTTGCTGCCATACTTATAAGCGATTGATCGAAGTTTATCGGCGACTCGCATCTCAATACCACCTCCTCCCGGAACTAGGCCCGCTCCATTTATGGCTAAAATAATCGTCTTAATTAAATTCCGAGCCGCATTACTAGTCGCCTCCATTATCTTTTCAGTAACTCCCCTAATCAATATGCTGTTATAGTTGGGATTTGCGCATCCCTCGAAAACTGTCCATCTATCCAATGCTGATACTATGATCTCTTTAACTACACTGCATACCCCGAGATGTGCAGCTGTCAAATACTTTACATTTGATACTGGTAGAGCGTTTGTTGCGCTCTTTATAATGCTGAGATCATTTGCAGAAACATTTCTAATGGCTAATATCTTTTTTTGAACAAAAAGCCTTCTAAGCTCCTCAGATATATTACCACTGCATAGAACAACATTCGCGCCTACTTCAAGGAATTTGTTTAAGATCTCGTAAAAAATTTCCCACCTAGTGGTGTAAAATTTTTTAACGTCACTAGTCTTGTTAAAAATGAAATTAACCGAAGAGTCTGGTCTCTTAAATCCTAAGTCATTTTCAACTATTGCAATCATCGCGTTATCTATTTTCTTTGGCATCAATAAATCAACACCTGACTTATGAAGCAAAACTCCATTTATTAATAGAGAGTCCTCGATCGAGCCGCCCCTTCTACCCTTTATAATTATAGTGTCAAGTATTCTTGTTTTATAATTAGTAATGTCCGGAAGCCGTTTTATTAACAATTTAGTTACAATATCTGATAGATGAGTTGAGGAGTTTAAGTCAAGTTTCGTCGTTAGATACGTTCTAGAAAAAGAAAAAATTACGTCGGCATCGATACAATCCGCTGGCTTTACCTCATTTTTTATTGTTTCTAAGGCAACTCGCAGAGCTTCATTGTATCCCTCTATAATGATTGATGGATGGAGACCCTCTCTGATTAGCTTGACGGCTTTTTTGAACAGCTCTATTCCCAGTATTGAAGCGGTGATTGAGCCGTCACCACTTTCATTCTTTGTCGCTAGTCCTGCGTCAGCAATTATGCGGACTGCGGGATGAAGCGTCCTGACTTCTTTAAGAATATCTGCACCATCTTTACTTAGTACGTATTCGCCTGTCTCTTTATCGAGTAGAATTTTTGATCTACCAGTAGGTCCAAGCGAAGTTTTGAGCATGTCACCTAATCTATCTACGTAATATAGATTCACAGTCAATAATTCGTCTTTTTTTAAGAAATATGCGGATGCTGAAAGAGCTCCTCTTTTATAATTCATCTTGCTGTGAGATTGTCTTGGAAAGCAGTATATAAATTTAGGGCTTTAAACCATCTTTCCACGCGCTTTTATTTGGTACTCGTGTTGCACTTCGTTGTTTTTGGTTATGTACATTGTGTCGAATTGGTTGACGCATGTGCATACGTGGCATGGGGTGAATTCTAGTTTGTAGCCTAGTTTTACTTTGTTTTGTGCTTCGCCCGTGATTCTCAGCCACCCGTTTTCTTCTGAGAATTTTATGACTTCGACCCACTCTATGTCTACTGTTATTGTGTATCTGTTCATGTCTAGCGGGAATGCCTTGGAGCCTGAGCCTATTACTCCTCTGTCTGGTGCCGATCTGCTCATTACTGTCTCTAACACGTGTAGCGCGCACCTCTCGATTGGGACTACCCATCTCTCGACTAGGTAGTAGTCGTTGAATACGTATGTGACTGGCTGTATCTCTGTTACGCCCCTGTATGAGGAGCTGTACCAGACTGTCGATGTTGATCCGACGCTTACCTCCTTCTACCTCGTCGTCCCACTGCTACTAGGATTCATCTGATGGACGCGGCGCCGACGACCAACCCCACCCATTTTTTTCCGTGGGGGCGGTCAAGCCCGCCGTGGGATAGAGGCGGGGGAGCCCCGACTGATGGCACCGAAGGGTTCGCTCATGAATTGCCCATGGACGAAGAAGACCTACAGGAGGAGGAAGGACTGCTTCGTAATGCGGATACGTAAGCACTGCAACCCCACATACCATCTGAGGATAGGATTCACGGTCCAGAGGAAGCAGGCGCGGCTCGAGGAGTACCTGAAAAAGAAGCTACGGCACAAACCCCTCCCCCACTTTCTTTCCCTCCAGTTTATACCTTAACAGACAGGTATAAATTATGTGCGGCGGGCGGGATTTGAACCCGCGACCCCCAGCGGTCCGCCCTTTCAGGTTTTTTCGGGTTGGCAGGCCTCCACACCCTATTGGGTCTGGTGTCCTACCAGGCTAGACTACCGCCGCTCAGAGCTAGCATTTGCTGCCCCACCTATAAAATCTTACATGCCCTGACCAGAGCGGCTGAATGGTGCG
>Ga0197144_100923_pt1 | contig 10238 bp, 8 predicted proteins | sample GBS85_MetaG_FD_148670 | JGI IMG/M metagenome (GOLD analysis project Ga0197144, IMG submission 148670) | Sediment microbial communities from Great Boiling Springs, Gerlach, Nevada, United States - GBS 85_MetaG | ecosystem: Environmental > Aquatic > Thermal springs > Hot (42-90C) > Sediment | place...
TATTCTAGATCTTAGCTGTTCAACTCTACTACTTATAACGATGGGTATACCTTCTATGAGTGCTGATAACGCTAAAGGGTTACCTTTAGACGCCATTTTCTCTAATTCTTCAAACGTGTAGAACACCACGTCCACCCTATATCCTCTGAACTCAGCTGATATGTAGAATCTATCTAGTATGTTCATCCCCTTCACGCTATCCGTGATTACAACTAAGTCTACATCGCTCCAATCACCACCGCCACCTCTAGCCCAAGAACCATGTAGTAGTACTGCTTCAACATCAAACCTCTCCCTAAGCTTTCTAACCACGAAATCTACAACTTCAACCCAAGGTTTTCCAAACGTTCTCTCACCCACTTTATAATCGTGTTTGAAGCATTAATAGCTCTCTCGGATAAGCTTGGGTTTGAGGCTAGGAGTATTGGTGGTGCTGATACTATTAAGAACGTGTTTGGATCTGAGTTAGCCAAGGAGCTAACCGATGGGGATGGCGTTAGACCCCGTATCCCCGGTCTATTCAACACCGTGATAAAGGATATCGACTGCGAGATTGCTAGGATACTTGGGTTAGAGCACCTGGTCGAGGCGGTTAGAGCACTAGTCCTAGATATGACTAGGAGGAGGCTGGCTAGAGCTAGAGAGGCTAGGAGGGAGGCTATTAGGGGTTTCGAGGAGCCTCCGAGGATTGAGAGACCTAAGAGGAGAAGTGGTAGTAGAAGGAGGAGTATCCATTGGTCTCTCGACGAGTTTACTCGGTCTATTACTCGGCCTAATAGTAGTTGCAGGTAACTCCTCTCCTTAAGCCCTCTATGCCTGGTTAAGCTTAAACCTTAGTCCAGTTCCTGGTGGGCTTTATGTGGGATTCCTAACTAGGCGGTTCCCGTAAGGACTTAGGGTACCTCAGCCTTCTAGAAAAACACCAAAGCCCCTACAATAAGCCCCACAACCTCTCCTCTCCTTAAGCTCTAAGCTTCTAAGAGCTCCCCTGCTACTATGTAACCTTCTACATGCTATGGGTTACTACTACGAGTTCTACAGGAACTCCTAGGGCTGCTATAAGCTAGCCTGATGGGGGTTACCCTACTAAACTCAAATAGTAGGCTGTAGTAGCCTAGGGTTCTAACTCAGAACCCTAAGCCTTGAAGGGAGCTCCTACTATTTCAAAACCTTAGCCCATAATGGGGATTACTCTAGCTTATAGCCTTAGCTGGGAGCTCCAAACCTTAGCTTCAAAGTAACCCCCGCTATGCGATTACCCCCATAGATTTATGGGGTGCCTGTGTGAGTTTCCCGTGAACCCTAGCTTCCAGGTTACAGGCTAGTTAGGCTCAGAAGGCGGGCTGAGTGCTGGGATTGACCCCTAGCCCCTACCTTAGAGTAGGAGTTAGGTAGGGGCTTGGGCTTACGGAAACTCAAACCGTTAGAAATCCCACCTCCGCCCCACACCTTAGCCTCTTCTTGATAGTAACTTTGAACCATGTATAACATCTATCCTCTGCGAGGGAAGGGGGTTGTTTAAGAGGAGCTCGTCGAGAGCCCGACACACAGCATATTCGTGTAAAAGCCCTTTACACAGCTTCCAAGCCTGATCTACACTTCTACCACCACAAGCTTCGGCCTTATGATGTATTCGGAGACGTACTCGAAGCTCTCGAGGGCTTGACGAAAGGTTAGACCGCTATTCTTTTCTAACCAACCTCTCTGGCTATTTCACAGTACTTCCTACTAATATCGATACCTACGGCCCTCCTTCTCAGGAGATATGCTGCTACAAGCGTTGTCCCACTACCAACAAATGGGTCTAGAACGATGTCCCCCCGCGTATGAGAAGAGCTTTATACACCTCTTCGGGAGCTCCAGGGGAAGAGAGCCGGGTGCCCAACCCTCTCAGGGTTCTCCCCCGGGAAAGTCCACAGCCCGAGAGTCCACTCCTTGAACTCCTCCGGCGTTATATCTGAGAAACCCTTCCTAGCCTTCTTCCACCTCTCCTTGTACAGCAGTACTACCATCTCGACGGGGGCTATCACGTAGGGTGCTGAGGCCGGCGCGAAAGAACCCTAAGCAGTCCTCCTAGATATGTTACTCTCATTCCAAACTATAGTACTAAAATACTTCAACCCAACCTTCTTAGCTAGGGACAACGGTACCTCAAGAATGCCCTTCTGAGGTTTGTTATGCAAGAGTTTAGGGAGGATCTCAAGAAGACGCGCGGCGTAAGCTTCGCAGATGTAGTGCTCCGCTAGGACTAGGGTTTCGGGACTTTCCTGAGGGAGAGGAAGAAGCGGAGGAGAGCCCTAAACCCCAAAACAGTCGCGTACTACCGTAGCCTTTTCAAGAAGCATATCGAAGGGAAGGAGTTAAGTGAGAAGCTTGTAGAGCCCGTGGTTAACCACCCTCAACAAGTGGCTCAGAAACGTCTTCAGGCACTACCTGCAATACCTGTACTATAATATAATATAATTTAAGTAATAATAAGGAAGATTGGCCCAGAGACCTTCAGCTGGATAATGGAGATAGTACCCTCTAGGAGCTACAGGCTGGATGTTAGGCCTTACCAGGTCGATCTAGAGGACGTTAAGAAGACAGTCCAATATCTGCGACAACGCCACGAGAAGTACTACTTGAGCGTTTCAGCGTTAAGTAAATTCTTACTAAGTCCATGCAACTGAACACATTACCCTAAGTGGCAAGAGCGAAAACAAAGCCACCTTTTCCCATTAGCCCAATAATTAGAAACGCTTTAAGCTCACGTGTACACATTTATAAACTCTCTAGGTATATAGGTATATAGGTGGTGAGTATATGAGTAACTTAGATTTCCAGGAATGGAGGCTTAAGAGAGCTAAGGGTGCCATCGAAGAGTACATTAGAGGCTCAAAGAAGAGAGCCTCCGACATTAACTGGGTTATTGGCGTTTTGAAAGGAGCCTTTGGTGTCTCCAAGGAGGAGGCCCTAGAGCTGATCAAGCAAATAAAAAATGATAAAGCAATAATTATGACCCCCGAGAGGCTCGAGAGGCTTGAAAGGCTTGTAAAAAGGATAGGGATGGAAGAATGGTAAGCACCCAGGCAAACATCCAGGACAAGGCTTCTGGGTGCTATCCCTTATATGCTCGATTACCAGCAGAGTAAATAGGGATAGAGCATGAAAAACGTCAATACCCTCGGGAACGGGGTCTTTTCGATCTTGGAAAGGCTGGACGTGCTTAGAAGGGAGATTTTAAACTTGGAGATGGAGCTCGCCAAACACGGCTTCGACCCGAGGAGGGGGATTGAAAGTTATAGCGTGTCTGAAATAAAACGCCTCCTGGAGAGCACCGGCTCTAATTACCCCAAGGTGAGGGAGCTACTCATCAAGCTGGTGGAGACGCAGGAGAGGCTTTATAAAGAGCTCTACAGCTTTGCGGGGCTCAAGGAGCTGAACGTGGATACCGAAATCCCCGAAAAGAACGTCGCGAAGATCAAGGAATGGCTCCTAGCGGAGAAGGCACCCGCACGCAATAACTCCACCAAGTTCAAACACGCCATCGAAGAAGTCGCAAAGGTTCTGCAAAGGTGTCACGCTAACTGCGGGAGCAGAGTCCTGGAAGTACTGGTGAGGATTTACAAGCGCGACTACGACCGGTATAGGGTAATAAAGCACGTCATAGAGGCGTGCATCGAACTAGGGGGTCTAGAAGAGTCGCCCCAGCTAGAAACATCCCCTATAGAATCCGCCGTGACGCTCATTGACGAGTGCGTGAAAAAACTCGAACGCTCTAGGCTCGCTTTAAACCTGAAATTTAAAGGTGTGAAGCCGTGAAAGCGCGTCTTCTCGTCGCAGATCTTTTTAGTGGTGCCGGGGGGCTTACGCTCGGATTTAAGATGGCCGGTTACCGGGTAGTGTTTGCCCTCGACGTCGACTGGGACGCGATGTACACGTACACAAGGAACAACCCGGAGGTGGCTTGGCTGTGCAAGGACGTCAGGAAGGTCTTGGTTAATGAGATCGAGGATGTTTCGGGGCTAAAGCGCGGCGATCTCGATATAGCCGTCGCCGGGATACCATGCGAGGGTTATTCCCAGCTTAACAGGAGGTACGACCCCTCAGATCCAAGGAACTACCTATTCCTAGAGTTCTTGCGGCTGGTTAGTACCTTACGACCTAAGGCCGTTCTAATAGAGAACGTGCCCGGTATGTTCAGAAGAGGCAACGGCGTGTTCAAGCGTGCTATAGAGGAAGCCCTTCAAAAAGTAGGCTATAGGGTCTTCACGATGGAGCTCAACGCAGTAAACTACGGTGTCCCACAGCGGAGAGAAAGGGTGTTCTTCGTTGGTTTTGCGGGCAACGTGAAGGATTTCGTGCCCCCGCCTCCTACGCATTGCGTTTCAGCAAGGAGCCTTCTTTCTTATGTTAGTCCCGGCACCGGCGAGATCGTAGAGATGGGAAAGTGCCCGACCGTGTGGGACGCGATATCCGACCTTCCGCCCCTCAAGCCCGGCGAGGTCAAGGAGATGTATGAGGGCCCGCCCAAGACGGAGTACCAAAAATTGATGAGGAAGGGTGCCACCAAGCTCTACAACCACGTGGCACCTAAACACCCCGAGTGGACAGTCAAGCGCATCGCTACCACGCGACCCGGAGAGTCCATATACAACACCTTCAAACAAAGAATAAGGCTGAGGTGGGACGAGCCCTCCCCCACGATCCCTGCTGGTGGCGTAAGACCTCAATGGTTCTACGCCCATCCGGAGCAACCGAGGGGGCTCACGGTAAGGGAGGTCGCGAGGCTACAATCGTTCCCCGATACCTACGTGTTCTACGGGAGCATGATTAAACAGAGAGTGCTTGTTGGTGACGCTGTGCCTCCGCTCCTAGCGAAGGCGATCGCCGAACATATTAAGAAGCATCTGCATGAAGTGTGAGAATATACTAGGGTAGGGGCATGGTAAGCACAGTCCTTGGAGAGAGGCACGGAGAGATTGCTGAGAGGCTGGAGAAATGGTGCGTAGCGAGTTGCCGAGAATACCCTTGGAGGAAAACGAGCGACCCATACGTTATTCTGGTGACAGAGTTCCTCCTGCAGAGAACTAAGGCTGACGTCGTCGAGAGGGTCTTTGGCTACCTGTTCTCAAAGTATAGAAACATGCACGAACTCGCGTCGGCTAGGAAGGAAGACTTGTACGTTTTTTTCAGTAAGCTCGGTCTCCTCTACCGCGCCCAGAGAATCCTGGAAATAGCTAAGGAGTTGGTCAAGGAGTCCGGAGGAGCTGTACCGTGTGACATGGAGCGACTCCTATTGTTAAGGGGCGTGGGAGTGTACATAGCCTCGGCCGTTCTGAACTTCGGATGCAATCAACCGACCCCTGTTGTCGATAAAAATGTTATGAGAGTTCTAAACAGACTTTTCAACATAACAAGCGAATGGGAGGGCAGGAGGGTAATATCGGGTCTCTACAGGTACGGCGACAATAGACTCATAGCGTACGCGTTAATAGACATAGGCGCACTAATATGTATAGAGACTCCGCGGTGTGCTGCGTGTCCTCTAAACAATGTGTGCCCCAAGTACCCGCTAAGGAAGCGTGAGTGGAGAATGCTTCGAAAAGTTTTGCGTAGAGGAAGAATAATTCTGCAGGAGCAACCCGTAGAGTAAGCGAGCCCGTGACCCTAGCATGCTAGTTAGGGATTAGGGAAAAGAGGCTAAAATCCCTGAGGCTTTAAGTACCTTTCCACAATAAATTCCCTCTCAACACTCGTCGTCGTGAACGTTGGCGGAGGTGGCGTGAAGGGGCGCGTCCTTATCGGCACCCCTGTTATTCTAAGGTCTTTCACGTAACATACATCTATTCCTCGATATCTATCGGTTAATCTAATCACGCAATCAGGGTCTCTGATGCTATACTGTAGTACTATAGGGGGTTTAACGGCTATCTTCCTATTTCTCATACTAGTACTTAGTCTCGGAACAGCTGAGTATCTGAAATTTATGGCGTATTCCTCCGGCACGAACTTTAATTTGACGTCCCTCCCCACGAGCACCGGATACACCTCAATCTCGTCTACATACGTGACCGCGTTGGTGAGCACTTGAGCGACCCACGGCACATATAGTATTACCTCAGCGAGCGCGAAGTTATCGACAACGTCTCTCTTGAATTCAAACAAGTAGACAGCATACCTGCCTCTGTTGTCGTCCCATAACGTCAAGGCGAAGTCGGCTGTGTCGCCGGTATAGCCCCACGGAAACTCTGTAGTCCACCAGTCAACTCGGTCAAGGGGTATATTTAGTACTTGTTGAAGGTTGCTATGGTATTTGTCGATGTTCAACGCAAAGTATAAGTTAAGCTCCAGCTCGTGTTCGAGCCTCCAGCTTTTGCCTTCCTCTACGGCCCTGAGCAGGGTAGAAGGCTGTCCGTTATAGTCGGCTATTTCCTGGCCTGTTTTACCAGGATAACTTTGTACTTTAACGGCGTCAATCGCTTGGTGGTCCTCCGTGGCAAGTATATAGGCTATCTTAGTGGCTTCTTCCGGAAGCAAAGTTCTAATCGTAGATCCTTTACCAGCCCCCATGGCGTTATCCGTTCTACTAATCCAGATCAAAGGCGAGATTGTGAGATCACTATAAACCCTGTTGTCGCTAGCAGTCTTTTTAAAAATTACTAGCGGTTTTATTAGGAGCCTTGCCGAGAGAACCACTTTAGAGTACTTCTTACCTCCTAAGACGACGACGCCAAATGCCTTCCCGCAAACCAGGCATTTTCTCGACTCTCCTACTAGCTCTCCCTCACCGAAGTCGAAGGGTGTGCCACAATGTGGGCAGGCACCCAGCTCCTCGTAGCCAGTCTTCGGGTGCTTTATGGGCGTGGCATCTCTGAAGGGATACGAAGTCGCTATCCAGACGCCCCTAAACCCCCTCCTGTTCCAGATGTCTGCAGGGTACTGTGGATCAGCCTGAAAGAAGAATATGAGGTCGCCAGGCCGTACACTATAGAGGTAAGCAAGCATGGAGAATCTTCTCTTGCTACGCTGTATAAAGCCCTGGGGCCTGTATCTTCCCATCACGATTTCGGCAGGATCTGGTACGGCGACGAATCCGTAATCTCTGTGAATAGGGTACGTCAGTCCATTGATCGTGAAGAGGTGGGCACGCGGTGCAGGGTTTCCCTGGCGGGGTTTTAGGTATTTCCATATAATGTCACTAAACTCGTAGGGGCTTTCCAACGGATTTAACCTCTCTAGCTCGTGCAACAGCTGCTCAGCGCACATTTGCTGACCCCTTACTATCAAGTTTAGTTGACGTTACTTTTATTAAACTTTTTATTAAACAGCATCTAAACAAAACTTTAGAGACAGGCAGCACTTACACACTAATCGATTTAACTCTATGCACGGAAAGCGATGATCTCGCGACGGAGTGAGCATGGGTTATCTAGTCGAGGAGAGAGGGCACAAATCGTGTGGTTACGGGGTTGAGTATAAGTACTATGGAAGGGGCGTAGGGCCATTTGTCTACAGGCGTCTCAAAAAGACCTCTTTCTACATCATTCGCCGGGCTCGTGTCATGGGTGTACGAAACCTAAAGAAGCGTTCTGAGCAGCCTTAACAGCGTCGTTTTAAACTTGCCCTTACTTATCAGAGGTGAGCGTGTTGCTGCTGGAGCTCGGCCTCGTGCCTGCTCACCTAGGCCCCTAGTAAGTGTTCCTGAAACCGGCTTCATGCCATACATTATTTATTAATATTAGTTTAAACTAGTTTAATACCAGGGGGACTTAGTGCACATTGGGCAGATACGTGGTGTTCACCTGAGATATAAGCTAAAAAGCCGATAAATTTACTAGGCATATAAATGGATTGGGAAAGGCTGCGAGCGAGTACGAAGACCCTAGAGGGGGTATGAGAAGAAGAAGGAGAGGTTTCAGACAGACCCTTGGTACAAGCAGATGCGTCGGATAGAGCATGGGCTAAAGTTCTATCAATATGCTGACCAAGAAAAGACTGAAAGCTTAGTTTTTCGCTTACGTTTACAACAAGATACGAACTACGTGCTCGATCGCGATAATATAGAAATAGGACATCATTCTTTGTAGGAGAGTACAGACCTCAACATCTATACGCTCTCTTTCCTTTGCAGACCACCTAATCAACATCTCTATTTCTTGTTCAAGCTTTTCCTCTTTTTCAAAGCTTTGTGTATCCTCGATAATATTTTAATAAATGACTTTAGCTCTCTATCTGTAGCTTTAATTAGGTACCTGCCCCTTTGTATGAGATTTACCGCTAAAACTATTCCTGAGATGGGGTTTGTCTTAGCCGGTTACCTTCGATAAGTGACGGCACACGCGCTGCGTTAAGCTCGCCATCAGCGACTCTTAGAGTTATATCATCGTACTTCGACACCTCTACTACGCTACTAATCCTCTGCGTATATACTAAGACCACTCTCCCTAGCTAGCTCATAGAGCTTGGTGTACATCTTACTATCAAGACTTATACTAACAATAGGCACAATTACCGTCCCTAGTAGACGCAAGCTCTAAACCAATAAACATATACGAAGACATAAATTATAAACATAGGTTAGCTTAGGAGCTTACTTTAGAGGTATAACTACCCTCATCTCCGCCCTTAAAATGTGAGGTTTCCCAACTGTAATATCCTATGGGATGTTACATTCACCCCAGGAATTCCCTAGTCTCTCATAGAGGTTACAACTATATCATAGCTTAGCCCTAGGGCTGCTATAAGCTAGCCTGACGGGGTTACCCCGCTGAACTCAGATAGTGGGCTGTGGCAGCTTAAGGTCCTAGCTCAGGGCCCTAAGCGATGTTTAGGGAGTTCTGGCTACTATTTTGCTGATAGCCCCTCTGGAGGGTAGTTTTACCCCCCAGATTCTGTGGTGGGGTAACCCCATGCCTCAAGCTAGCTGATAGAACCCTAGAGGGCTTCAAACGTTCTCGGAGCTCCTACTATTTCAAAACCTTAGCCCACGATGGGGGTTACTCTAGCTTATGGCTTAGGAACTCCTAGCTCTAGCTTCAAAGTAACCCCTGTGATGGGGTTACCCCATCAGTTTAAAGTAATGCTGGGGTAGACACTTCAAGCCCTATGTTCCTTGAGCTCTGGTAAAGGTAACCTCCAGAGCCACGCTAGCCCCCCCTTCTAGCAGCTCTAAAAACTAGAGCTGGAAGCTACTACAAGGTTATGCTATCCGCCCGCTAGTAGCCTAGCACGTTTTTACACGTTTAAAGCCGTTTTACACGTTTATAGAGAGCCTGGCATGTTTTTACACGTTTAAAGGAGTTTTTAGAAGCTTATACCTGCTTTTAGTAGTTTTTAGAGGAGTAATGACAAGCAGCTACGGGCTAGGTAGATTTAACCACAACTTAACTCAACTACTAGGCTTGAAGGCTAGAGCATTTACACAGGCTATTACACAGTTTATTACCCAGACTGGAGCCCCCTAAAACTGCTACATTAAATGGAGCTGTTTCAAGCTTAGAGCTTTCAACTCCATGTTATGGATTCACCTAACAGTTGTTGAGGGGAGATTTGCCCAAAACCTATCTTTCAACTCCATGTTATGGATTCATAGAGATAGGCGACAAATTCTATGAAATTTCCGAGGCTGTTGCAGACTTTCAACTCCATGTTATGGATTCTAGAGCCTCTTTATAGTCTTGGTTTCCTTAAGGGCTACGCTGGTGCTTCTCTTTCAACTCCATGTTATGGATTCCACCCCCTGACTCAAAAATTGTTTACCCACATAAATTTATTTCTTTCAACTCCATGTTATGGATTCTGTAACCCTGATGCCCGCCCTTTTCACCGTGAACGCTGTTACCTTTCAACTCCATGTAATGGATTCGTGTTAGATAATGTTGATCTAGAAAACCTAACTAATACTAGCCTTTCAACTCCATGTAATGGATTCAGGAGGAAGAGGATATAGAGGATGAGGAAGAGTAGGAGAGTTATTTCAACTTTCAACTCCATGTAATGGATTCCCTACATTAGATCCAGAAGATCCAGATACAGCAATAGCATGTGTTAGCTTTCAACTCCATGTAATGGATTCTCCTCTGGCTTACGCGCTCCGCCCGCCGCTTCAAATCTCTAAGCACCCTGATTACTTTCAACTCCATGTAATGGATTCCTTGGGATATGGAGACGTTCAGGGATGTGGTGTCGTGGATACTTTCAACTCCATGTAATGGATTCTGCTGGAGGATATCATGTGACCGCGGGCGCGAAGG
>Ga0197144_100929_pt1 | contig 10205 bp, 12 predicted proteins | sample GBS85_MetaG_FD_148670 | JGI IMG/M metagenome (GOLD analysis project Ga0197144, IMG submission 148670) | Sediment microbial communities from Great Boiling Springs, Gerlach, Nevada, United States - GBS 85_MetaG | ecosystem: Environmental > Aquatic > Thermal springs > Hot (42-90C) > Sediment...
CACCTGCAAGGAAAGCAACCAACATCAACCCAGCGATGAAAAGCAACGGCTTCAACATCACATCGCGAACCAAAGGCGACCAATCGCCCCTGACGAGCAAAGCGTTCATGGCGCTGCTTAGAGAGTTGAGCCACGACGGGAAGAGCAAGACGCCGAACAATGCTCCAGCGAACAAGACAACCGTCCCTGTTAGTTCAGCACTCCTTGGCACTATGCCTTGTTTTCTCGCTTCCTCTCTTCTCCTCGGCGTCGGTGCTTCTGTTTTGTCCGACCAGAACATTCGCCATCACCTGCCAAAAGGAAGTGCTAAGTGCGAAGTGCAGAAAGCAAGTTCGGGACAGAAATCGCAATGTGGCGCAGCAACTTCTCGCAAAGGTTCGGCAGAGCCGTGAAAGAGAAAGCGATGACCAAAACGGCGAGCCCAATTCGCGCTGGCATTCCCCAAAGGAGCACGGAAAGTTGAGGGGCTGCTCGCCCCATCATCCCAAGCACAAAGTCGGTGAGCAAAACAATTCCAATTGCAGGGACGACGAACGGCAAAACAATGAGCAAACCGTTAGCAATCAAAGTTATCCAACTTTCGCCTAAAGTGGTGCGGAGTGCGAAGTTCGGAGTGACAGGTAACAACTTGTAACTGAGAGCGACAGTGCGAATCAGCCAGTGATGTCCGTCCAGTTGGAAGAAGAGCACTCCAGCCAACAATGTCGCTGCCCTCGCGACGATTGCTGCTTTCGTGCCCAACAGTGGGTCAACGAGAGCCGAGAACCCAAATCCGACCTGCCAATCAACGATTTCAGCGACCCATTCAACAAGCCAAATGAATGCAGCGAACGCAAAGCCTATCAACATGCCTATCGCCGCCTCACGAAGCAATAACACCGCAAGCAAAGCGAAATTGTCAAGGCTAACGGGCGGCACAGATGCGATGCCTGATAGGGCTGCACCGAAGGCTACTGTGGTTCGGGCAAGTGGCGGGACTTGCGGTGACGAAAGCCCTGGCATCAAAGCCATCGCACCTCCGAACCTTGCCGCCGCTATTAGCCAACGAACCCATTCGTTGAGCCAGACTTCTGGCACCATGGTTCACCGCACCACCTGCGGAATCAGGTTGAGCATCCGAACAGTGAATTCCGTCGCCAATGTCAAGCCCGATGCACCGAACAGAAGCAAAATAGCGAAAATCGCCAAGACTTTCGGGACGAAAGACAGGGTAAACTCCTGAACCCCTGTCGCTGCCTGCAAAATGCCTATGACCAAGCCGATAACCAAAGTGGTGACCAACAAAGGCAGCGCCAGCATCAGCCCGACCATGAACGCTTGTCTTAAGATGTCAACCGCAACTGTTGCTGTCATTGCCGTTCACCTCGCTTCTTTGCAACTCTAACGGACGCTTAAAGCCAAACCTTTCATGAGCAAGTGCCAACCGTCTGCGAGCACGAAGAGCAAGAGTTTGAGCGGCAGCGAGATGAGCATGGGCGGAACCATCAGCATTCCCATGCCCATCAAAACGCTGGCAATGACCAAATCCAAAACCAAAAACGGGACGGCAAGCAAAAAGCCAATCTCAAAACCTGTCCGAACTTCACTCAAAACGAACGCAGGGATGAGTATGTAGGCTGGGACATCTTCAGGTCTCTTGGGGTTTGGCATTTTTGCGATGCGCAGGAAGAGAGCGATGTCCTTCTCACGAACTTGACGAAGCATGAACCTTTGGAAGGGCTTGTAACCTTCGGCGATGGCTTGCTCAAGTGAAATCTCGTTTCGCAAAAACGGCTGCAAACCTTTTTCGTTTGCCTCTTGCAGAGTTGGCGCCATGACGAAAAGCGTCAGGAACAACGCCATGCCGATGACGACAGGGTTGGGCGGGGTCTGTGGCGTCCCCATAGCGACCCTCAGCAAACTCAAAACGATGACGATGCGGGTGAAGCAAGTCATAACCGACAGCAAAAAGGGCGCAAGGGCAATCAGCGTCAGAACCATCAAAATCTGCACAGATTCACGCATCAGGCTGAGTTGGGCTTGGGGATTGGATGTTGGGGGCTGGGAACAGGCAAAGGAAATGAAAACGCCGAGCAAAAGAGACACGACAAGAACGATGTGCGGGGTGCGGAGTGCGGAGTGCAGGAAGGAAAGGAAACGACGCAGTGTAGGGTGCAAGGTGCGTGGTGCGGGGTGCGAAGTCCAATTGTGCTCTGAAAGTTCGGAATTCTTTTGCGAGTCTCTCCCCGCCTCGCCGTATCTTCGGTCTTCTTGCACCCCGAACTCAGCATTCAGCACATGTTCCGTCTCGTCCCTCGTCCCTCGTCCCCCGTCCCATCCATTATGAGTGCGGGGTGCTGGGTGCGGAGGGCGAATTTCGCTTGGTGTATCTTCACTGAATTCGGTCAGCAGTTGAACGCTTTGAGGTGTCAAGGCGATGATGAACCTGCGGTTTTGATAAGCCACAAGAGCCAAACTTTTCCCGCCGCCGAGGTGCAAAATTTCCAAAAGCCTGAGCCTGCGTTGATTGCTGGACGGTATTGGCTGCAGCCTTCGCAACCAGATACCCAAAGCCCAAGCGAGCCCGCAAACTGCTGCGCAACTTACGATTACCCGAACAACCGACACCGCTTCCATTGCCGCTCACCGTCCTTTCGGGTTGCGCGTTGTGAGTTGAGAGTTGAGCGTTTTCCCTTTTGAACGCGCAACGCTCAACCCGCAACCCTTCATGTTAGCTTGACAAGTTCAGTTATTCGGACGCCAAGTTTTTCGCCCAAGACGACTACGACCTCGCCGCGAGCAATGAGTTTGCCTGCGACATAAACCTCAACAGGTTCACCCACAGCCTTGTCAAGTTCAAGGACACTGCCTGGCGTTAACTCCAAGAGTTCTTGCACAGTAACTTCAACTCGCCCAAGTTCAACATGGACGGGAAGTTCCAAAGTGGCGAGGACTTCCCAAGGGATGGCAGAGCCATCGTGCTGTCCTTCAATAGTTTCTGTCAGTTGAGGAAAGGCAACAGGCTGAGCCTCGTGTTGCCGTTGTTCCATCACTTATCACCACCCCGTTGCTGGGTTTTTGATGGCAAAAGTTGGACAGCCAAGTGACCGTCGCGAATTCCGGGTCTGACCATGCACAAAGTCCTCCCGTTCCACACAAGCCTCGCAGGTTCACCCTTGAACCCATCCAGCAAAATCACATCACCCACTTGAAGTTGCTTCAGTTCCTTCATCGTGATTCGCCCCGTAGCCAAAACCACTTTCATGCCCACAGGTAGGGACATAACTGGATGCGAAGTGTTGGGCGTTGAAGGCTTAGAGGAGTGATGGAAACCCATCTGCTCAAGCCCCTTGAGGGCATCGGCTCGCAAAGCAACCCATAAGTTCCCGCTTTCCTGCCCCAGTTGGAAGTCGTAACAAAGGCTGTAAAGGGTAACCTTGTCTGTGAGCATCGCAATTTGCTCCTCGGAAGTCAAAAGGTTTTGCAGTTGAACCGACTGCCCTTCTTCCTCGTTGGTGATGACCATCAACAACGATTGAGAAACCCTTTCGGCAAACTTCAGCAGCAAGTTCATCTCCAATCGGCTCAATGGGCGTTGGAGCAAACTCTCGGAGACCGTTCCAGGTCCACCCAACAACCTGTCAATGACGACCATCGCCAAGTTGGTGCTGATGGCAAGGAAGTGGTCTCCGCGAAGCCTACCTAAGGTGGTGATGGGGAAGACATAGGCTTTTCCTTTCCATTGGCTGACTAACTCGGAAAGGAGGGTGAGACCGTCAGAATTGAGCCGAAGTTCTAAAGTCATCCGAAGGGAGGGGATGAGGGAATACCTGAGGGACTGGACAAGTTGGTCAGCCCACTGGCGAATCATCGCTCGCTGCCTCGGTGTCAAGGTAAGCGTGGCTTGCATATCGTAAGGTTGGACGGCAACCCCCGTTAGCAGTCGGGAGCGTCGGTGCTTGGTCTTTTGCTGGCTTGTCGGTTCAGGCTGCTGCAACAAGGCTTGAAGTTCCTCAGGTGTCAAGTTCTGCATCCCTATCGCCCTCCGCTCATTGAGCCAAAAAGGTGGTGAAGTAGACTTCTTGGACTTCGCCGGTCTCCAAGAACCGATTGACTGCCCGTTTTATGCGTTCTTTCAGTTCCCGCTTACCTTGAGGCGTCAAGAGTTCGCGGAAGGAAGAGGAAGAAAGTTCGGAAAGGACAGCGTCAAGGATTTTGGCTCGTTTTTTGTCAAGTTCAGCTTTTGTCGCTGCAGCGACAGGCGGAAGTGGAGGGGAATTCTCAGCGCTCTCACCGTGTCCACCTGAACTATGGTTTGAAGATGCTTTTTCGCCTTCCTCTGGTGAGCCCTTTGCCAAAACCTCAAGTTCAATTCCCACCTTCAAAAATCGTCCGGGCTCAACCAAGTTGACAATTTGCTCACCAAGCGGATACATGAAGGTGACTGGCACAACCTCAACTTTCTTTGGCTTTTCAGGTTCGTTGGTGACAACCCTCTTCATGAGTAGAGTGCTGACACCCGCTGCAGCGGCACCTGCAGCCAACGCTGCTGCGAGGACGATGAAGAAAGGTAGCCTGCCGGAACGCCTGATTTTTTGCATTTCTGACCTTGTCCCAAGCACCACGCTTTCGCACCTCCTTCTTCGTGGCTAACGCTACTCCTACAGGTTTCAGGTTTCCTATGGTCGGCAATATGGGCATGGGTTGAATTTCATCTCCAAAGCAGCCCGACGGGAGAAGAACATGACCCTAAACCTTCGCGGAATTTGAGCGGCAAGGGAACAACCTTTTCGGTGAAAGACTTGGCTGGTCATGTCGCCAACATACGAAATCTGGTGTCGCTCAATGACTGCCTGAACATCTTGGGCAAAGGGATCGGCAGCCGATAGGTAATGCTCAAGGGCAAGTCTAAAGGCAAATGCGCCCATCGCAAAAGCCACCATCCAAGCAACCCAGTGCCACCAAGGTGGTGACTGGCGATGGGAGAATGGCGACTGAGGGAGAGGTTGTTGCCTCACGGCAGTTTCACCCCCTTTGGGGTGCCGTAAAGGGGTTCAGCCTTTTGAGCAGATTCGGTCAACAGGACGATGTCAACTCTGCGGTTGAGCCTTCTGTTCTCCTCGCTGGTGTTCGGAACCATCGGTCTGAACTCGCCGTATCCAACCGCCGAGAGTCGTCCAGCAGGAACTCCACACGCAATCAGGTAACGGACAACACTGACAGCGCGAGCGACAGAAAGTTCCCAGTTACTGGGGAACCTCGGGGTGTGGATGGGAAGGTCACATGTGTGACCTTCAACTCGGATGAATCGCCCAGATGATTTGAGAAGGGGAGCGATTTCCCGCAAGACTCGTTTCGCTTCGTCAGAGAGTTCAGCGCTTCCCTTCTCAAAGAAAATGCCGTCTGTGAGGAGACTGACGATCAGACCCCGTTCTTCTCGGTGGATAAGGACTTTACCCTCAAGCCCTCTCCGTTCCACGAACTTTTCAAGAGTCTCTTCCTCGTCGTGCATTTCTGGCTTCTTGCCCGGAATTAAGGGAACGACCAACGGTTTTTGGCTTTCGGGTGCCCCGAGCCTGAGCATACCTTTGCCGCCACTCATGATGCTGGTTGTCCCTACACCCGCAAAAAGGGCTTGGAACTCTTCAATGAGTGCCTTGAAACGCTGTATGTCCAGCGTGCTGATAGCGTAGAGCATGATGAACAGAGCCAACAACAGCGTGATCATGTCAGCATAGGTCACGAGCCATCGCATCATTCCTGCCGTTTCGTGTCCGCCTCCACCTTCTCCGCCACTGTGTTTTCGCTTCACCGTCGCAGACATCGGTCATCACCTCAAGCGGCGGCTCCAACGAGTTGTTCAGCGAACTTGGCTCTCTCGGAAGGTGGCAAGTAAGCAGAAAGTTTCTCGGCGACAAGTCTCGGGTTTTCACCTGCTTGAATTGCCAAGATACCTTCAAGGGTCAGTTCGTAGAGAAGTCGCTTCTCAGCCACCCGAACCTTTAACTTGCCGGCAAGGGGAAGGAAGACAAGGTTCGCAAATCCGACACCGTAAAGGGTTGCTACGAAAGCGACGGCGATTGCCTTCGCCATTTTCTTCGGATCATCCGATTGACCGAGGGCATGCATCAGACCCAAGACAGCGCCCATAATCCCCATTGTCGGGCAATAACCGCCGATGGCTGTGAAGATCTGTTCGCCGACTTTTTCCCTTTCCTCCCAAACGGCGATTTCGCTTTCAAGGACAGCCTTTACAATTTCAGGTTCAGTTCCGTCAACGACGAGTTGCAACCCTTTCTGAAGGAAGGGGTCGTCAATGTTGCGGGCGTCCTCCTCAAGGGATAGCAAACCTTCACGCCTTGCCTTTTGAGCCAATTCCACGAGTTGACGGGCTCGCTCGGCAAGACCAAGAGGTGGAGCAAACAATGCTTCCCTTAGGAACCTCGGGATGCGCATCAGATCGCTTAAAGCGAAGGAAACGATTGTCGCTCCGAAAGACCCCCCGATAATCAACACGAACGCCGGTATGTTGACCAACGCTGAAAGGTGTGTTCCTTCCAACAGCGCCGTCGCGAACAAAGCCCCTATGCCGAGCACCAACCCGACAACCGTTGCAATGTCCATCACGCCGTCACCTCTCTCGCAACATTGACTGTGTCAAGTCGGCGGGTATGCCCGAGAAAAGGAACCGACGGTATGTGAGGATGCGGGCAATAACCTCTTCAACCTGCTCCTTGACAATATATCGGTGACCGTTGACCAAGACGATGACCGTATCGGGCGTTGCTTCAACGGTCTCAACGAGTTCGGCGTTAAGGTAAAAGGGAGCACCGTCAAGCCGATGCACCAAAATCATAAGCATCACCGCCTCAAGTTCAGTGCCTCCTGTGTCATTTCGTCGGCAGCCAAAATTGTCCGAGCAGCAGCCTGAAAACTTCGCTGGGCGATGAGCACCTGTGTCAATTCACGGGCTAAGTCAACATTTGACTGCTCAAGCCCAGAGGACTGGATTCTCCCAGCACCTCCGACACCGGCAGGCAAGTAACGAGGCAAACCGGAGTTGCCAGAGGCTTTGAACATGTTGTCTCCGACCCGCTCAAGACCTTCCGGATTGGAGAAGACCGTCACGGCTACTTGCGCCAAAGGTCTCGTCACGCCGTTTGAGAAACTGCCGATGATAATTCCGCGAGCGTCAACTGACAGAGTCTCCAAAACACCCACAGGAAAGCCGTCTTGAAAAACCGCACTCGCTGTGGTCGTTGATGCCAGTTGGTTGAGGGACGAGAAGTCAAGTTGAATTGTTTGAGGCGAGGCAGCACCGTTGGTCAGAGTGAGGGTAATTGTGCCTGTGCCCGATTGCCATTGACCTTGGTCGTTGAACTGAACTGTTCCTGAGCCGACGGGAGAGCCATTGAACTCCGCTTGCCAGTCCCAAGTGTTCGGTGCAGTTTTGGTGAAAGTTAGGCTGACAAGGTGAGGGTTGCCTTGACTGTCGTAGACGGTGAAACTGAGGGTCTGAGTGCTGCCGATATCAAGCCTTGTGTCTAAGTTTCCACCAAAGCGAACCAAGGTCGTAGCCTTCGCCGCCAACGCACCTTCGACGGGGACTTTGATGGGTTGAAGGTCGCTGGATGTGTTGATGTTCCCTGTCTCATCTGCTATCCACCCGAGAAGAAGCGCTCCAGTTCCAGCGTGGACCAAATTCCCATCAGCATCAACTCGGAAAGCACCGTCACGGGTGTAAAGGATTTGCCCGTTCTTAGCGACGGCAAAAAATCCGTTGCCGATGATAGTCATGTCAGTGGGCATACCTGTAGGGGTGAAAGTGCCTTGTGCCATTCGGGTGATGATTGCACCGAAAGCGACTCCCATTCCAACTTGAATCGGATTTTTGCCACCTTGCCCCCCGCCGATGGGGACTGTCGGCGCTTGAAGGGTTTGGTAGAAAGTGTCAAGGAAGTGGAGGGACTGGCTCTTGAAGCCGGGAGTGTTTAAGTTCGCCAAATTGTTTGCAGTCACTTGAAGCATCAGGTCGTAAGAACTGAGTGCCGACAAAGCCGTGTGAATGACGCCCATCAAAGTTCACCTCCGTCACAAGGTTTTTAGGCTTGAGTTGAAAAGAGCGATTCTGAACCCAGCGCCACCTGCCAAACGGCGCTGGCGGGAACGACAAAGTTTTGGTCGCCAACTTTCACACTCAAAGTCGGTGTGTCTGAGAGCGAAACTCCCACCACCGTGCCAGTGAACACTTCACCTTCCCATTCGCCAGAAACGACTCGTCCCAGCATAAGCAACGCTTGAAGCCGTTGAAGGGCATCAGAAACCCGTGCCATCTCCCTTGCAGCCTGAAGGGTGACGAATTGCTGCAGCATTTGGTTCATGTCGGCGGTTTCAAAAGGGTCTTGCATTTGAAGATGCGTCAAAAGGAGTTGCCAGAAATCTTCCGCTGAAAGTTCCGCCCGATTCGTCGCATTGACATTGACCGATTTGACTGAAACAGGGTTGACATTCATGAAACTTTTCACCTCCAAAAACACGCCTACACGCTTGCACATTTTTAAGCCCAAATGCCGTCGTCAAGAGAATGGGCAGGAAGGCGGCTGTGGGACGCGCTGGGCAGTCGGCGCCAATCGCCGAAATGTTCGGCGGGATCCCGCCTCCCGCCTTCCTGCCCGCTAAACGCAACAGTCCATTGAGCCAAAACAATTCCTTGCTCCAAAAGGTGCTGACGAAGGGTAGGTAGGCTTTGAGCCAGTTGCGTCGCCAACTGTTCGTCGCCAACCCTGATGGAAACTTGAACGGGAACGGTATCAAGAGGTGCGGGGTGTTGGGTGCGAAACACAGTTGATGAATTCAAGGGCAAAGAAACTTGCAGCCTAATCCTTTCGCCTTCGTTTGAAATAGGCAACTCAACCGCCAAACGGTGAACGATAAGGTTCGCAGCGCGATTTTCAACTTGGTGCGAGGGAGAAGTTACACCTTGGAGCGACGATTGATGAGCGACCGGCGAACTTGAGCCATCAAAGGTGTGGGACTCTTTTGCGACTAAGTGTGAAGCATCTAAAGTCGCGGGATGTTGAACATGCGGTTCGCGAAGTGCGTTGTCAGGCAATCGGTGCGTGATGCTCGGTGTGCGGTCAATTTCCTGAAGCACAGATTTTTGACCGAGCGAGGGTTCGCGTCCTGTTTTCCTTTCAGGTCCAACAGCCCGCTGCGGAGCAAGTTCTGGTCTAAGTTCTGCGGTGCTCACCTGAGTTTGCTCTCTCCCGCTTTCAACGCTGAAAATCTGATTTGCTTTGGGTGCAGGGCGGGGAGAAGCGAAAGGTTCGTCCGAAATTCCTTTGCCAATGCCCTTACCGATGCTTTGAGGCGAACTAATCGTGTTTTGCCCCTCATCCCTTCCCGCTTGCCATTCGCCCTTTGCCGTTTGCTGCAATTCCTTTCGGAAGGCTTCCCAGTAAGCCAAAACCTTTCGGACAAAAGTTTGAGTTTCGGGGTAGGGTGGAATGCCGCCGTATCGTCGGACTGCATTTGGTCCGGCATTGTATGCGGCAACTGCGAGGACCATGTTGCCACCAAACCGTTCAATCAATTGCCTCAAATAGCGAATGCCTCCGTCAATGTTCTCGGCGGGGTCGTAAGGGTTTGCAACGCCCAACGCTTTCGCCGTCTCAGGCATCAACTGCATTACCCCTATCGCGCCTTTGTGGGAAACGGCGTCAGGGTCAAAGTTACTTTCTGCTTTCGCTAACGCTAACGCCAACGCTGGGTCAACACCGTAGCGCTGAGCCGTGCGGACAATCAACTGTTGGATTTCGTGGGTGCCGGGTGTGATGTGCCAAGTGCGTTCATTATCGGGTTGAGTGTTCAGCAGTGGAAATTGAGTTGAGAGTTGCGCGTTATGGGTTGTAGGTTCAAATGTTTGAGGCTTTGGACCGACGCCATCAACTGTCAAGCCACCTTGCGGGAGTCCAACTGAGGGCAACTTCCACTCTTGCAAAATCTCTGTCAAGGGCGATTGGAAATCAGCGATTGGAACGGGGATTGGCAACTGATGGTCAACTGCGGGATGGAACTGCCCCGTGACCAAACCCAGCAGTTGCCCATCCAGCGTCCTTAACCTCTCAATGAGTTCGGTGAGGAAGGACGCAAAGTTTGCGGGTTGGGGGTTGAGAACCGGGATACCTTGGTTCCAACCCTCACCTATCAATTTGCCGTTGACTGGA
>Ga0197144_100933_pt1 | contig 10107 bp, 9 predicted proteins | sample GBS85_MetaG_FD_148670 | JGI IMG/M metagenome (GOLD analysis project Ga0197144, IMG submission 148670) | Sediment microbial communities from Great Boiling Springs, Gerlach, Nevada, United States - GBS 85_MetaG | ecosystem: Environmental > Aquatic > Thermal springs > Hot (42-90C) > Sediment | place...
CTGCCCAGCACCACCCTCCTCACGGCGTAGTGAAAGGGGACGGCGGCAAGGGCGAGCGGCACCGTAGATGTATCATCTATAAACATGTAGTCGAAACCTCCTCTAAGCCTCTCATCTAGCTTCTAGGACAGGTCTAGCGAGGCATGCTTGGCCATGGCCATACCAAATATTCTAGCTTCCCGCAGGAGGGCTTCCAGCCCGCCCTCTCTGCCGTTTAAGATCGGCCACTATGTATCGCCTTATGGTGGGGCTTATCTCAGCTTGTGGCCCGTTCTCGTGACGTATTTCCCCACTTAAAACCCACAGAATTCGAGAATCCGCTCAATGGCGTTGACCACGGCTACGTTATAAGCGATGTTATGAGCAACCTGCCGCCTGCCATGGCTATTTCACACGTCGCCGCGGCGCTTACCGACGGCTTCCCGGTGTCCGGCGGACTCTCCACCGCCAAGAAGTCTCGTGATTTGTGTGAGACGGGGGCGTTGAGGCGGTAAAAAATAAATAGACTTGAGAATGAGGGAGCGGGGGCCGTAGTCTAGCCTGGTAGGATGCGCGGTTCGGGTCCGCCTCTGGCGGCGGGGGTCCGCGTGATCCCGGGTTCAAATCCCGGCGGCCCCACCACCTCTAGGGGCGCTTTATCGTCTTGGGGTTCTGCGTTCTGGGGTTGGGCGTCTTTAGGAGGTGATTAGTCTTGTGAGTAGTTGTGCGTGTTTTACCGCCTCTTCTATCTGTCCGTCTTGGGCCAGTTGTTTTAGGTATTCGACTATCGGTAGGAGTAGTTTCTTGGCGGTGGTCTTCGCCGCCAGCGTCGCCGCTGGGTTGCCTGCGCGCGTCCCCTCCTCCTCGGCGATTCTCATGGCGGTCTCCATGAGGGTTGCCACGGCCTCCTCTATGTACCTCCTGGCTAGAAGTTTGGGGAGCTGCGCCAGCTCCTCCTCCACTATGGCCTCTGCCTTGGCTATCTCCGTCGCCCTCCCGGCGTTGAACCGCTCGGCTAGCTGCCTTAGGTCTTCTATTCGGATCACCTTCACGGGCAGTCCCGGCGCCACCGTCTGGGGCACGCCCAGGTCCACTATTATTTTCACAGCCGCATCCGGCGGCACCGAGTCGACTACGTACTCCAGGGTGTGGACGGAGGAGAAGACCACGTCGCATTCCCTTAGGCATCTCTCCACCTCTTCTCCGGTGAGCGGCCGGGCCTCCCCGCCGGTTTTAGCCGCCACCTCCACCGCCTTTTCGAAGGTTCTGTTCAGTATGTAGAGCTTGCCGACGCCTCTTGCGGCCAGCTCCATGGCCAGGCCGGCCCCCATGGCGCCTGCGCCCAGCACCGCCACCCTCGCCTTGGACAGGTCGACGAGCTGGGCGACGTGGAGCACGGCCAGGGAGCCCAGGCCCCTGGGCCCGCGGGATATGGCGGTTTCCGCGCGGACTCTTTTGCCCGTTCTCACCGCCCTCTCCACAATCGTCTTCAAAAGGCCGCGGGTGTAGCCGGCCTTTACCTGTCTATCAAACGCCTCCTCCACCTGCCCCAGGATGTCCGTCTCGCCTATCAGCATGGACTCAAGCCCGGCCGCCACGCGGAGGAGGTGTCTGGCGGCCTCTGCGCCGGTTAGGACCTGGGCCGAGTCAACGTACCGCCTGTAGGCGTTCACCACTCTCCCCACCTCTTCGGGCGTCGCCCCGTATAGATACGCCTCTACCCTGCCGCAGGTGTGTAGTACATACATCGGCCTTTTGGGCCCCAGCTCTTTCATGCATCGTTGCATCTCTACGCCGATTCGGCCTAAGGCGTCGGCGCCTACCTCTTTGTATGTTAAAATGACGGCAGAGAGGGGGGCGAGCAGATCCACAGGTGTTCCAAATGGGGGCCTATTTAAACGATATTACAAACGTTGTTGCATGTCTTCCACAACGTTTAAAACAGGTTGTTAACAGCCTTTCGTGGTGTCTGTGGCCGTTTTGGCGTCTCACAGCGCCTTGGATGTGTTAGACGGCGCCAGAGACGAGGGGCTTAGGACCATCGCCGTGGCTAAGAGGGGGCGGGATAGGGCGTACCGCGAGTTCCCCGTGGTGGACCGCTTGGTGGTGCTGGACGACTATAAAGATATACTTAAGATCGTGGATTTGTTGAGGGCCGAGGAGGCCGTGTTTGTGCCTAACCGCTCCTTCGCCGTGTATGTGGGGTACGACGCCATTGAGAAGGAGTTCCCCGTCCCCATCTTCGGCAACAGATTCCTCCTGCGTTGGGAGGAGAGGACGGGGCCGCATAACTACTACCGCCTTCTCGACGAAGCCGGCGTGAGAAGGCCCAGGACGTTTAGACCCGACGAGGTGGATAGGCCGATTTTGGTGAAAATGCCGGAGGCCGGGAGGCGGGTGGAGCGCGGCTTCTTCGTCGCGCGGGACCGCGACGACCTCTACAGGAAGGCTAGGCGGCTGGCGGAGGCCGGCGTCATAAGGCTTGAGGACCTCGAACACGCCTCCATAGAGGAGCTCGTGCTGGGGGCGCACTTCAACGCCAACTACTTCTACTCAGTTATGCGGAGGCGGCTGGAGCTCCACAGCTTCGACAGGAGGATCCAGAGCAACCTCGACGGGGTGTTCCGCCTCCCCGCCAGGGACCAGATCGAGGTGGATCCAGAGGTGCGGTACATAGAGGTGGGGCACGAGCCGGCCACCATCAGGGAGTCCCTCCTGGAGAAGGTCTTCGACGTGGGGCACCGCTTCGTGGAGGCTACTAGGCGGCTGGTGCCGCCCGGCGTGATAGGGCCCTTCACCCTCCAGTTTATCGTCACGCCGGAGCTAGACCTCGTGGTATACGACGTGGCGCCGAGGATAGGCGGCGGCACCAACGTCTACATAGGGATAGGGGGACAGTACAGCAAGCTCTACTTCGGAAGGCCTATCTCCATAGGCAGACGCATAGCGATTGAGATAAGAGAGGCGGCGGAGCAGAAGAAGCTGGGGGAGGTAACCACGTGAGATTGCGACGACTTCAAACGCCCGCATTAATGTGGGCGCCGCGTCTCGCCGCTGTGGTCGTGGGGCTGGTTGCGGCTTCAGTCCACTAAGCCGGCGAGGCTCCGCCGCAATGGGTCGGGGGGCTATGTGGCGTTGTGGCGTGGCGCGGAGGTGTGGCGTCTTATGTGAAGAGTTTATCTAATTTGCCTTGTTTCGCCGCTTCTCTTATCTCGTGGGCTATCCTCTCGCCCATGTCCATCGGCTTGTCGAAATACATCGCGGAGTAGGGGGAGCCGTAGCCCATGTAGATGTTTGTGCCCGCCACTATTCTGCCGGAGAATTCAAACACCGATATGGACATGTCGTCTTTTATGATGGACTCGAGGCAGTAGGGGCCCGCCATTTCGCACCCCACAGCCTCCTTGACGGCTTTGGCGAACTGGACGCCGTATCGCCATATGGCGGGGAGTAGCGATTCCCTCAGCACCAGGGGGAGGTTCCCCACCACCACGAAGGTGGGCTCGACCCAGCCAAAGGTCCTCCCGTCTACGTTGGTCTCGTAGCGTATGTCTGCGCCGAAGACCTCTACCCTGCCGTAGACCGGCGAGGCGAAGTAGTGGTAATACGCCGGGACGCCGAAGACGTATTCTTGTATTACGTGGGGCTCCTCAACCGCGGCGAGTTTTTTCGCCAGCTCCTCCCTGTTCCGCGCCAGGAAGTAGCCCCTGCCCCCCTTCGCGCCGAAGAGCTTCACGATCACCGGCCCGTCCGCCTCCTCCGGCGACGTGAAGATCCTCGGCGTGGGTATGCCGGCCATCCTCAGAAGCGCCATCTTCTTTTGTTGATCCGCCTCCCATCTCAGGAGCTCTCTGCACCCCAGGGTGGGGACAGGCGCCTCCAGGGCTTGACGCCAGCCGACGTACTCCACGTAGGAGCCGTGGGGGATGAAGACGGCGTTTGCCTCTACCAGCTTCTCCGCCACGTGTCTGAAGTTGGAGAGGTCCGCATCCCACACCTCGTCGATGAAGGGAAACTGGCGGTAGAACTCGGCGACCTCCCTCCGGCCCGCCACGGCGATTGTCTTGAAGCCGTACCGCTTGGCGCCTCTCAGTATTTGGAGGGCTGTGTGCGACGCCACAGTGGCCACGGCAAGGCGGTCGAGGTCGTAGCGGCTTAGGTCCATGGCAAGTCTGATGCTTGTTTTTAAGAGTTTTGTAGTGCGAATTCTGAACCTGTCTCGAGTCTGTTTCGGCTGTGTTTTAGTTTTTATCTATATTACATCAATGAAATATTTTCATTGATTAATTTTGTTCTTTCTAAATATTTTTGTTAATGCTTTTAAATTGTTTTGATGAGGCGTCTATGGGCAGATATAAGGTTGTGGTTTTGTCGCCTGTGCCGGAGGCTTTGATTAAGATGTGGGCTACTCCCGTGGCGCAGAGATACGGCATCTCGCCGGAGGATATCGACGTTGTGACTATTTTTGAGCCTAACTACGAGGAGGTGGCGAGACAAGTCGCCGACGCGGACGTGGTGGTGGGCGACTACACGTTTAGGATTAAGATCGACGCGTCGCTCTGCGAGAAGATGGGCAAAGTGAGGCTTATTCAGCAGCCGAGCACCGGCTACGACCACATAGATGTGGAAGCTTGCGGGAAGAGGGGCATCCCGGTGGCGAACATAGGCGGGGCTAACGCCGTGTCGGTGGCTGAACACACCGTGATGCTGGCTTTAATGTTGCTGAAACGCGCCGTGTATGCCCACAGCAAGCTCGTCGGGGGGCAGTGGACCCAGGGGGAGCTTATGAACATCATCGGCGAGATCTACGGCAAGACGTGGGGGGTGTTGGGGATGGGGAGGATAGGGAGGGAGGTTGCTATCAGGGTTTTGGCCTTTGGCGCCAAGGTAATTTATTACGACGTGGTGCGTAAGGAGGACGTGGAGAAGCTCGGCGTTGAGTATAGGCCATTTAACAAGTTGTTGGCCGAGAGCGATATATTGAGCATCCACGTGCCTCTGACGCCGGAGACCAGGGGCATGATAGGGGAGAGGGAGCTGAGGATAATGAAGCCTACGGCGATTCTCATAAACGTGTCGAGGGGCGAGATCACAGACGAGGAAGCGTTGGCGAGAGCTGTGCGGGAAGGCTGGATCGCCGGGGTCGGGGTGGACGTTTTCTCAGTGGAGCCTCCGCCGGCGGACCACCCGCTTCTGCAGGCAGCTAAGGAGGGCTTCAACGTAGTCGTCACCCCGCACATAGGGGGCGCCACCAACGAGGCGCGTATGCGCATCATAAACGTGACGTTGGAGAACGTAGTTAGGGTTCTTGCGGGGCTGAGGCCTGAGAACGTGGTGAACATGCCATGAACGTCGCCGAGGTGGTCGTCGCGTGTCTCAAGCAACTCGGCGTCAAGAGGATTTACGGCCTCATCGGCACCTCCATCCTCGATTTCGTAGACGCGTTGAAAGATAGCGGGATTAGGTACGTGTCGACGCGCCACGAGCAGGTGGCTGTGTCTATGGCGGACGCGGAGGGCAGGATGACGGGGGCGCCGGGCGTCGCGGCGGTGCACGCAGGCCCTGGGTTTCTCAACTCGCTCATATCTGTGGCAAACGCCTACAAAGACACGTCGCCTCTGCTCCTTATATCTGGCGCGGTGAAGAGGAGGCTGGCTGGGCTTGACTCCTGGCTGGAGGTGCCGCAGAGGGAGATCATTAGGCCTATAGTCAAGGCGGCGTATAGGATAGACAAGCCGCTTGAAGCCGCCAAGGTGATCGCCGAGGCGTACTCCGCCGCCGCCTCCCCGCCCCAGGGCCCCGTCTTTGTGGAGGTTCCGGAAGACGTGTGGTCTATGCCTTCTGAACTAGCCAAGTGCGAAGCGAAGATAACTCCGCCGCCCGCGGTCCCGCCCGACGACATTAAACAGGTGGTGGAGCTTCTGCGGAGGTCGAGGCGGCCTGTGATACTGGCCGGCGGCGGCGTAAACAACGGGGAGGGAGCCGCCTTGCTCCTCAGAATCGCGGAGAGGTGGAGGATCCCGGTCGCCGTCACGGGCAACGGCAGGGGGGCCTTCCCCGAGGACCACCCCCTCTTCCTAGGCAGAGCCGGCTTCGGAGGGGGGAACCCAGTCGCGGACCAGGCCTTGCTTAGGGCCGACTTGGTGCTGGCGGTGGGGGCGGGGCTCTCCGACGCCACGACATATGGCTACAACTACGTGCCCAGGGGCGACATAGTGGTTGTGAACCTGGACCCCTTGGCGGAGAAGAAGCCAGTGCCTTACAGCCTCCGCTTCTACGCAGACGCTGTGGACTTCCTCAAGAAGCTGGCCTCCTTCGACTTTCAGTATAGCCCGGCAGAGGAGTGGTTCAGAGAGATCGAGGAGCTTAGGGCGGGCTGGAACAGCCTCCTGCAGGAGGCCCTCTCGCGGAGGTACGAGGGGTTTGTCAACCCGTCTAGGTTCTTCCGCCAGCTGGACGAGGCTCTCCCGAGGGATTTCGTGATGGTGGGAGGCCAAGGCATGCACATCGTCTACACCTTCAGCTTTGTGAGGGTCAGATCGGCGCGGGGGTACCTAGCGGCCTTCAACCTCGGTGCTATGGGGTTCGCCTTCCCCGCGGCGCTTGGGGCGAAGCTGGCCGCCCCCGAGCGGGACGTCTACGCCGTGGTTGGCGACGGGGAGTTCATGATGACCGTCCAGGACCTAGAAACCGCGACGCGGGAGAGGATATCGGTTAAGATAATCGTCGTCAACGACAACTCATATAGGGTGCTCTACGCCCGGCAGAAGGCCCAGAAGATGGGCAGGGTCTTCGGCACGCTACATACGAACCCTGACTTCGTGAAGCTCGCTGAGGCCTTCGGCGTAGAGGCCATGTCTATAAGTAGAGACGAGGACATACCTAAGGCGGTGAAGTTCATCACTGAGCCTGGCCTCAAGTTGCTCGAGCTGAGGATAAGCCCTGAGGACTTCCCGCCGATGAACATAGACGCCGCCCTCCGGTTCTGATATAAAACACCACGTCTTTTTTCCCGTGGTCTTTCACTGGCCCCCTAGAACCGACTTCGTTTCCAGCTGCGTAGACGCGGTTTTGTCCAACGTCGGGGCTGAGGGCGATAGATGCGCCAAGGCAGCCGCCGAGTATATATGCAGGAAGAGGACGGGCGAGGCGACGCCCCTCGACAAGATTGCGGTGAAACACGGCGCCTCGTTTTTGTGCGCCTACCAGTGGTACAGCAGGCTGTATCAACAGGGCTTCAGATATCCGAGGGACCGCTTTGAACAGTTGCTGGAGACCGTGAAGGAGAAATACGGCGTCCGCGTGGCCGAGGAGATAAGGACCCTCTACGACTTCCTCAGGAGGAAGGAGGCGTTAGACGGGTTGAAGGTGGAGGGGGTGGTGGCGGCCCTCCTCTACTACGCCGCCAAGAAGCACGGCCTCCGCTACGACTACGTGAGGGCCGCGGAGGAGTTCGGCGTGTATCCTGAGACCGTGGCAAAAAACATCGTGTTGTTCCAGTGGTACATCTACGGCATCATCTAGAGGGATCCGCCACGTGGCCGATGAAGTATATGACGCCCGTCTTCCTATCCGCCAGCACGAATATGAAGGGTCTGTCCACCACGACCTCCACGCCGCCGGTCTTGGCGCAGATGGGCTTCATCACGACGCCCGTGGCCGCGGCCGCCACAACCCCGTTTTCGTCAGCCCTTATGTAGGCGCCGTGAAACACATCGTCTATATACAGCTGTAGCCGGCCCTCCGTCATGGGCGAGAAGTCGGCGTTGCGGGGGTCAAACGCCAGGCGGACCCCCATCTCCATCAACGTGGACTTCACGGAGTCTTTAAACTGGGCCTGAAACAGCGGCATCTTCACGCTTACTACTTCATCGGTTAGGTTAGCGATGTCGCTTCTCAACCTGTCGTATGTAAGGCCCTCCACGTAGCCGCGTAGAGACGCCGGCATCACTATATACACTGCGACGTCTATATCTCTGAGGGGTAGCTCCACCACTGTGAGCTCCGGCGTGACGCGCCCCCTCAGCGAGGGGTCGCCGCAGGACCTCAGATCAAGCGCCATGTACTCCACGGGGCCCACGCCCTGGAACTCCCTTTTGCCTATTTTACTAAATCTGTCAGGCCACCAACTCCCGTTGATAAAAAGCGTTGAGACCAACACGACGCGTATATCTCCGCCGCGGGGGTAGCCCGTGGGGATGAGGTCCTCCACGTAGCCCCGGGTCTTCTCGGCGACCCATCTGTTGATCTCGGCGATGGCAGATTTGTAGTCGCCCGCGAAATCCACATATCTCACCTCGGCGCCTAGACAAGCCGCGCTTCTTAGATACGGCGCGGCCACGTACATACCTTTCTGGAGCCAGGCGGAAGCCGCCTCCTCTACACCCCGCCCAGCCCTCTCCACCGCGCATGGATCCTCCCCAAAGCCGAAAACCCTCCTGATCTCCCCCCGGGTCTCGCCGGCAGCCCCCGCGTAAGCCATGGCGAAGGCCTTATACACCGAATAGGGCGAAATAACGAGGTTCCGGTCTAGGCCCCCCAGCGCCAGCCTCTTGTAGAGCTCCACGGCGAAATCGCCCGCCGCAGGGAAGGCTGTGTAGGTTTCGTTGGGCGTCTTGTGGCTGGTGGGCGCCTCAGGCGTGAACCCGCCGGCTGGCGGCTCCGCTGGTTTAGACATGAGGAGAGCTAGGGCGGCTATGACGACGACAAGTCCCGCCGCTAATAGAAGAGCTTTTTTCATGGGGTTCGGCGGGAGCCGGCGTTATAAGCTTGATGTACTGGCGGTACATCACAGCAGTTCGCTGAGCGCCTTGTCCAGCGCCTTGGCCACCTCAACGCCCTTCTCGGTGAGTTTCACGGCGCCGTCTCGCTCCACCACAAGCCCCCGCTCCTTGAGGTACTCCAGATACTGCATGAAGCGGGGGTAGTTCAGCTTTGTCCTCATGAAGAGGGCCGTCCTCCCCATGGGTCCCTGGAGGAGGGCGAGGAGTATGCGGGCTATCACGTCAATGTCGAACTTAGCCATAGGGCAAGCCTCCTCCTCGCCCTGTAGTAGTGGATTAACCCCCAGACGCCGGGGGCGGCCATTGCCAGAAACAGCGGCGACGCCGCGGACAACGCGATGGAGGTAAGCACAGTTGCCGCAGACAGCGGCGCCATTGCCCTGAACCTCCTCCAACGACACACCGACCCGCTACATGCCGAGAGATAAAGCCCGTATCCATACAACGCCGCCCCGGCTCCGCCAAACGCCAAGTGCAAGGGCCATACGACAAACGACGCGTTGCCCCCAGCCGCAACGGCCTGAGACTCCTCGCCAAGCGTTGCAACCGGAGCCGGCGACTCCGACCTGGTAACGGAGGCGTTTGGCGCAGAAACTGTTACGCAGGTGGTGGTCTGCGCGGGGCAATGCTCGACGGAGGCTGTCTTCGACATATTTATCAGCAAAGCATCATAAACGGTGGTATTTGTCAAATTAAGCGTCTCGGTGAAATTTACGGCGACCACCGGCGTGGCGGCGATCTGCGCCTCCCTTCTCCCGGCCGTGTCGTTGGAGTGCCGCAGTGGGGGGGCCGTCGTGGCTGGAGCGGAGAGCAACTGGGTGGTTGCAGGCGATGTGGCGTTTAGCAGGAAGAGGGCAAGGGCCGCCGTGGCCGCCGCGAGTATCAGCACGAACCTTCGCATACGTACCTCATATTTTGAAGCTTGCCCATTGTGAGCGCCAGATTACGGGTTAATAAACTAAGTGTACTTTGGATACATGCCGTATACCATCGGCTACGGCGGCTTCTCTCCCGACGAGTTCATAGATGCGTTGAAAAGCCGCAGCATTGAGGTTCTGGTAGACGTGCGGCGGTTCCCGCGGTCAAAGACAAGCTTCTACACCGGCGAGGTCTTGAGGGAGGCGCTAGGGAGGGTGGGGATTGGGTATGTGTGGCTGGGGGAGCTCGGGGCGCTGGGCGTTAGGGGGCCTAGGGCTGGTTGCGTGGTGTCGCAGACCTTCGACATATACGTGTGGCGGCTGTATCACTACGCCCCGGCGCTTCTCCAGCTGGAGGAGCTGGAGGAAACAGCACGGCGGAGAACCGTGGCGTTGATGTGCCGAGAGGAGAACTGGAGACACTGCCA
>Ga0197144_100935_pt1 | contig 10086 bp, 6 predicted proteins | sample GBS85_MetaG_FD_148670 | JGI IMG/M metagenome (GOLD analysis project Ga0197144, IMG submission 148670) | Sediment microbial communities from Great Boiling Springs, Gerlach, Nevada, United States - GBS 85_MetaG | ecosystem: Environmental > Aquatic > Thermal springs > Hot (42-90C) > Sediment | place...
TGCCACCAACATCTCCGTAGCCCACGACAATAGCATCCCGCCTTAACCTCTTAACAATACTACCTAAGCTAACACCAGGAGTTAGCACAACGGGGTTAGAGGAGCCTCTTAGAAGATCTAAGATTACGTCCACAAGAGAACCTGGGCTAACATAGCTTAACGGGATCACACTAACCCTGGACGCCCCATTACAGTTAACAACCTTCAACTGAGGTTTAAAGCCAACACTAGAAACAAAAACCCCTAGTATGCTCAAAAGCCTTCTAAAGGTAGAACGTAACAATCCCCAAACCCTTCAGGTTTAGACTAAGATTAGCATAAATGGGGTTAGGGGTTTAACTCTCATAGAGAGCCCCCTCAGTGCGACTACCCAAGGCTCAACCTCAACAAAAAGTTTAAATATCTATAAATACCAACAAATACTTGAGACCCTAGAAATGCGGAAAAGCACCTTGTACTAGGGGTTGCAGAAATCCCTAAAGTTTCAAAAACTCTTAGAAGACTCTACAGAGATAGTACGGTTAGAATTAACACCCTCCATCAACGGCCCGCACAGAGCCCAGCAAGGGGTATAACACGGGAGACGTCTTACAAATCCTCTCTCCATCCCCACCTTAAAAGGAGAGACATTCCAGCTGTAAGCCATAGCTTAAAGTTAAATACATTACCCTAGGAGCTCCTACAATATTACCTTAGACAACTTTATAGTTAAGACAACCCTGTGCAACACCAGCCTTAACCACGCTACATACGACTTAGAGAGCTAGCTCACATAAACTTAACATAACTTAAACCACTATAATCATAGGGAAGCATAGGGTAGGCTTAGAGGGAAAAATATGCGTAAACCCAGCTACGGCCTAAGAACAACTATCACAAGGCGAGGTTAAACTAAAGAATGTGGTTGAGACAGCTAAAGCAAAAGAATAATGATAGCACTTCTTTAACCGCGGTCTGAGAGCATGTTTAAGTAACCCCCGAGTTTCTTCATAGTCTTCTCGTAGAGCAGTATACAGCTGTTCAACCACGACTCTCAGGAACCCCTAGAGTCGCTAGGTAGAGTATACCACTCTAAAGTCTAGGCTCATGGTAGAAGCTTTGAAGTTACTTCTAGAAGTAACCCCTAGACTAAACCATAGTCTATGATTGTTGAAGAGAGCTTTGAGGTTACCTAAAGGAATTAGCTATCGGTAGGAGCTCCTTGGGAGTTACCTTCAAACGAGTAGAGGTTACTTTTGATAGCTGTATAGGATAACTCCGCTAGTTACCTCTACAAATTATGGTAAACATACTCCTAGGAGCCCGCTAGGTAACTCCTCCCCCTTTTAGCTCAGCCTATAAGGGTTACCCTTAGCTCTACAGTAAAACAACCTTAGCTTAGCTCATGGTATAAAAATAAGGTTACTCTATACTGGCTATTGCTAAGTTCTGACCTCCTCCCCGCCCTTGAAGGGGCGAGGCATTCAGTTGTAAGCTTAGGCTGAGACCTCCGCCTTCTCCCTCTCCTCGGGCTTGCCCCGCTTAGCGAGCCTCCTGAGCGTATCCTCCATCTTAGCTAGGATGCCTTCCATCTCGTGTTGCAGGAGGTTGAACTTGAGGAGCTCGTCGTAGGCTTTGACGGCTTTCTCCGCTAGCTCGCGCTTCTCCCTGGAGTCGACTGCTATGTAGGCTGTCACGTTGCCGAGCTCCGCGTCCTCCACCAGGTACACTCTGGCATCCGGTGCGACTGCCTTCACGAGCCTCAGAGCATTCTTCATGCTACTCTCCTTGTAGGACACTCTGAGGGTGCTGTCGCCAACCCAGACGGGCTTCACGTAGAACAAGTCCACCCCTGGCGGGTACTTGTACACTTGCCCGCCGGAGCAGACGCCCGGGTAGACCTTACCCATCCTCGTGTCGGCGTCGTAGAACACCACGTCCACGCTCTTCATGTGGCTCGGGGCGGCGCCCTCCCTCACCAGCCTCTCAATGCTCTTCTTGTCCTCCTCGTCTATGTCGAGCCTGCGGGCGAACTCCACAGCCTCTCTCACGCTCCTCTCTAGCTTCTCCTCCGCCACCCTCTGCTTGTACCTCCTCAGCTCCTCCTCAGTCTCCTCCCTCGTGTCGTGCCAGCTGTAGATGACGCCGTACTTCCTCTCCCTGCCCTCCACCGCCCTCGACCTTACCTCGTAGTTGTACGTGTAGATTTTCCTCCCCACCTCGGGCGTGGCTGAGAGCGACCTGTCGAACAGGCATATCACGCCCTTGTGTTGCTCGCTGACGGCAACGGCTATGACGGTTTTCCCGTCCCTCCCCAGAGCCGTCATGCACTCTAGTATTCGCTCCTGCACGCGCGTGCACCTCAGGCTGGCACCGGGGTCTGCTCCCCCTCCCTAGCCTTCCTCCTAGCCCTGTAGGCTGTGTAGGACGCTTCGGCCTCCTCCAGCGAGAGGTACTTCCTGGACTCCACCGCGTCTACCACGGACGACGCGACAGCCCTGGTTGAGTGGGGGATTAGCCCGCTCCTGTAGAGCTCCCTGTCGAGCCCCACCACTACTCCCGCCCTGGCTGTGCCGTCGTACTCAGCCGTGCCTGAGAGCCTTGACTCGAGCACGGCGACCACCTTGACGTTGGGCGTGTAGAGCTTCATCTCCCTCAGCCAGTCCAGACAACCCTCCCTGGACACTATGATCACGGCGTCGACCCTCGAGAGTATGGCCGCGTTCTCCCTCGTTACAAGGGCCCCCTTGTCTGGCATCCCGCCGCCAGCGTCTACGATCACGACGTTCACGGTGCAGGCACTCCTCAAGCTGTCTAGGCTCTTAACCACCCAGCTGAGCCTCTCCTCAGGCGACATCTCCTTCTTGAGCTCCTTCCTCACCTCGGGCGCGTGGAGGGACCACTCCTGGGTGGGCGCTGTGAGGTCTCCCTCCTGCGTTATGGTCGTGTAGCCCCTTCTCCTGAGCTCCGCGTTAAGCAGGTGGAGGAACACGGACTTGCCGCTGTTAGGGTGCCCTACGACGCCTATCACCACCGTCTCCTTCTTGCTCAGCAACTGCTCCACGTCGACCTTCACCACGTCCCCAACCTTGTACTCGGGGCTGTGGGTGGCGGCGACCACGGCCCCCAGCCTCGGGTCGTAGACCAGCAGGGCTTTCACCTTGTGAACCAACCTCAGAGCGTAGTAGACCGCGAGCCACACGGGCATAGCGCCCTCGAGGACTAGGGGCTTGTCGTCCTTTACCCTGAGCTCCTCCTTCTCGAGGTTCTCAAGCACCCTGGGCTCGGCGAACTTGTCACCGACAATCTCCACGTGCAGGAGCTGGACGTCGGGGGACTGCACCAGCCTCGCCGACACCTCCCCCTTAGCCTCGAACGGCAGCTTAGCCTCCGAGAGAGACCCGTCCAGCCCTAGAGCCCTGCCTACGGAGCCTGAGGGTCCCGACACAACCACGCCCTTCCCGAGCCTCGGGTCCCAGACGGCAACCATTGGCAGGTAGTGGAGTAGGTGTACTAGCCGGGCGTAGAGCCACAGAGGCCCCCTGCCACTCAGCACCGCCGGCTTAGTGGTGTCGAGCTTCGGCAGGACCTCCTCCCTAACGGCTCTCTCAACCTCCTCCAGGTCTTCAGGGGCTAGGACTCCCGCCTTTATGTTCCACGCCACCACGTTTACCCCTGCCTTGGCGTCCGCGGGGGCACCCAGCACCCGGTGGCACTCGCCCACAGGCTCTCCAGCTCTAACCACGCAGAACTCGACCTTCACCGCACTGACCTCCTCCCCGCCCTAAAGGGGCGAGTGTTCCCTTTAGGGCTGTTCATTGGTTCCCCCCATCTATTCGGGTTTACATCTGTCATTTGGGGAAAGTTGTGGAGGAGTTGAGGTCGGAGCTCCCCCAGATAATTTTAGCATTTTAAGGGCCCTCTTCCTAACGTTGAGTTTTCCCACCTCGTCTCTATTGCCTTCGAAACCGCACCTAGGGCATTTTAGCCTTCTGTAGCCGACCTCCTCTAAGCCTGTGTAATCGCATTTCGGGCATTCATTTGACGTGTTTCTAGCGTTTACTACTACTCTTGGAACTCCGTGTTTCAGGGACTGCCAGTCTATCCACCTCTCTATCCTAGAGTATCCCATTAGTAGTAGCCTGGTTCTATGGTTTTTCGGTAGCCTTCTCAGGGATTCCTTCAAGCCCGTTAGATCCTCTCTTGCTACAGCGTATCCAAGCTTCTTAGCTGTAGCGACTATCTCGTGTGCTACCTTTCTAGCATTATCCACTAGTATGTTCCTCGCCTTCTCGTGGAACGCTCTAATCCTGTCCAGTATTCCTCTTCTCCTCTTCCAGGCCGGGTATCTCGGCGAAGAGTACTTTTTCTGTAGGAGCTCCGCTAGGACTTTGAACTTCTCAGCCCGGCTTATCTTGGTGCCCTTCTCCTCGTTGATTACCTCATCCCCGTATACTATCTTCTCCTCGTTTACATCAACGCCTATAACGTCCCTAGGTGTGTAGCTCTCAGGCTTGGGTATCCTCTTCGATATCCACAGCATCATGGAGCCGTCCCTGTACGTAAGCCTGGCTTCCCCGCTCGGGTAGCTGTCATACCTTCTATCCCATCCGATAATCCTAAGCTTTACGCCACCTATGATCTCTACGTAGCCATCTTTAACCCTATAGCCTGATCCTTGGTGTAGTAGCATTGACAGCCTCTTAACCACAGGCCTTCTACCCTTCCTAGGGTTTCTCCTCCACGCCTTAGCGTTAGCTAGGGCGTCCCTATAGCAGTCTATAGCCACTCTGGATGGTAGGTTGAAATGCTCCACAAGCTCCCTGTACAAGGCTCTGTGAACATCCTTTACTGTTCTAAGGTTCATGTTCAGTATCTTGTTTATGGCGTAGTTGAGGGCAGACCTGTAGGTTTTGAGGAGCTCCACGCCGGCCGGGCCGTCAGGGCTAACCTTCATACCAATGGTTAAGGTTAGCACTCCCTCATTGGCGATCGGCATGGAGCCCCCAGGTGTTTTCCCGTTCAACCGCAACCCCTCTACGCCTTGGGCCCTCTCGTAGAGGCTTTTTCCTCGTAGACGGTGATCAGGTAGGCTATGACATCGTTCAGGGAGTTGTAGCCTTTCTCCCTGCCTATGGCTTCAAGCTTCTCTCTCACACTCCTAAGAATGTTTATGCTAACCCACTTCCCTCTGGGCACTTCGACCACCACACGCCATAAAGAAAACGTAACCAAACCTAATAAATCTTACTAACACTTACTGACATCTCTAGTGCGAGCCACCCTGAGGGACACAGAGCTCATAAGCCTTCCATCCCCGCCCTTGAAGGGGCGAGGCATTCAGTTGTAAACATACACAACGGGACAAACAAAAATATGCTCGAAAACTACGTGAACAACATAAAGCTGAAGCTCATGGAGGTAGAGAGCGACGAGAAGATAGCGTGCACTAGGCGACATAAAAACAGGCTAGCACCCTCCACCGAGCACCCACACCCCAAACCCCACACTCTTCCCCCCGGGAGGAGCGAGGTATATATACCCTCGCCGCCTTCACACCCTACAGGTGAGGCGTGGTGAGCTCCAGGAGGCTGGCGGCCCTGGTTCTCGCGGCTCTGCTGTTAGCCTCCTTTGCTGGGGCCATCTACTGGCTCTCAGGCGGCTTCCCCTCCGGCTCTCAGGGCGCCAGCTCAGACGGGGGCTACGAGGCCTAGGGGGGCTTAGGGGCGCACCCCGACGTGCTCTACTACGAGTGCGGGGACGACGACACTAGCCCGGACAGGCAGGTGTGGTGCATACTCCTCTACAGGAACTTCACGCTCGCTGTGGCGAGGAGCGGGCTCACTCTCTACACGGTGGACAGGGACACCGTGCTCGGCATGCTGCTCAAACAAGAGTACCAGGTCTTCAACGCCACCATCTACGAGTCCCAGAACTTCACAATCCAGCTGACCTGCGACAACCTTGAGAGGTACACGCTCTACTGCGTAGTAGGCTTCCTGTACCCGGAGACCGGGCAGTTCGCCGCCTCAGCGGTCTTCCTAGTGCACAGCCTCAGGGTGTGGGAGGTAGCCAGCTCGAGGCTCCAGGGGCCTCCAGCCACGCTGGGCGGGGTGCTCTACGTCCTGGACGGGGAGGTGCTCACAGAGCATCTGTGGAGCAGGATGGCTGAGTACAGGGCGGGAGACGAGAGGGTGAGAGGCTACATAGACTGGCTGAGGGCGGCAATAGCGGGGGCAGCACCAGGCTACTCCGCCGTGTTCGACAACTACGAGTGGGCCAGGCGGGGCGTCACACCGCCAGACTACGACAGCGTAGTGAGGATAGGCCGAGTAGAGCTACCCTTCGGCGTAGGACTGATAGTAACGGCGTACACGGCTGGAAGCGGGGCAACAGTAGTAGTGCACGCAACCATAACGGACACGGAGGAGTGGCTGGAGCTCCTAGCCAGGCTACACCCGCACCCGCCAAGCCCCTACACGGTAAACGTGACGCAGGAGTGGGCGCTGTGGACGATACGCCTGCCAAGCGGCGCCACGTACATAGTCCAGGAGGACGGCACAGTAGTGCCGGTAAACGGGGTAGCAGTACTCCTAGAAATGCCAGCCTACACCCTCTACTACCAGACCTACCTATTCGGCCGGCAGGTAGTCCTAGGCCAGTACCAGCTACTAGAAGAGTACGTGTACTGGACACTAGTACACCCAGCATTCGCCATAGCAGTAAGAATAGCCAGCCCGTCGCACGAAAACCTGTGGGAGCTCTACACAAGGTACGGCACAGAGTTCACCAGAGGCGTAGTATTGCTAGATGTCAGGCACCCGGGCGACGTCGCGTGCGAAGTAGAGCCAGGGTGCGGGTACACGCCGTACATGATAAGGCTGATGGGGTGGGGCGTATGCTGGGAACAGTCACACGCAACAATGGTGTTCGCCAGCAACGCGCTGGGAGCACACACAGCCTACATAGAGATGCGAGAACTATACCACGCGATATCAGTACTAGCGAACGCCACCAACCCAACCATAGACTACGACAGAAACGGCATACCAGAATCAGAGATAATCATAGACACGGCTAGACTCAACTCCCCAAGCCTCATAAACAGCAACATCGACGTAGCAATCGAGTTCCCGCCGTTACTGGCCTTCCCAGTCTACTCCCCAGTATTCGACCTTGAGCTACATGCATCGAACATCAAACACGAATTCCGCTACTTCTACTACTTGTCAGGGGTTGTGGACGCCATGCTAAGCCTCCCGCCGTGGCTGAGAGCACCCTGGACAGACGCCCTGCTAGAGCCGTCCAGGTTCCATCAGGAGCTAGCCAAGTCAATAGCCATAGCCGAAAGCCTACTACGGCTACCACCATGGTCGATAATCAACTGGGACTACTGGCTAGAGGAGAGAGGGATAGCGAAGGACACGATGACACTCGAAGACGCCATACACTACTCACTACAAGCCTACAAAGAGTACGCCGAGAAACACGGCTGGACGCCGCCGCCATCACACCGAGCAGTAGCAGGCGTAGCTCACCACGCACCGCAACTACACAAAACACCGACGCCACCGCCAAAAGAGCCGGGCAAAGGGTAAACCCGCAGTCCTCCCTGCGCACGTCCCCGCCCAACAAATAGTTTTTAACGTCGCCCGCGCCCTCTCTAGAGAGTGAGGCCGGTGACAGGCGGGTGAGAAGCGGGAGGCTAGCCAGGGGAATAGTTGTAGGCGTTCACCATGAGAGTCTTGCTCGTCTCAGGAGTCTCACCCATGTACACAACGTCCTCAGGGCTTGAGCCCGCGTACTTGAACTTTCAACTCCATGTTGTGGATTCTGCACTATGGGGGGTGTTGTTCTGGTTTATCCTGCTGTAACCATCTATCTCTATTAAGTTTTCCATTACTATAACCTTATCTCCTCCCGGTAGCACCCCTATGTGGGGGCTGTTGTTTCATGTACTTAGGCTTTACTCTATTGATCCCTCTAGAACTGGGGATTTTCCCATGTTGTTCTGCTAGGACACTCTATAACGGTTGAGCTCCGATCTTGAGACCATTGACCGTAAGGTATTTAAGCATCCCCACTTTACTAGGGGCTTTGTTTACCTATGTGTTTTAGGTAGTCTTCCTGTTGGTTGTGTGGGGTTACTTTCACCAACCTAGAGGGGTGGGGTTGGGGCTCTAGTGTATCTAACCTATATACCGCTCAGCGCAGGCTATGTAAGGTAACTTCTACATTTGGAGCTCCCTATAACGCTGGAGGCGTACGGGTTAGAGTAGTTAGTCAAGCCGTTGAAGGAGGGTTACTCTTTCACTAAGTGAACTCCCCCCCCCGCTAGGTTAGAGGTAGTAGTAAGGGGGCTGTAGGGAGTTAGAGTAGAAGCAGTAGTAATGTCGTGAGATCATGAGGGTTACTTTAGCCTGGAATGAGGAGTACCTTAGAAGCGCCCTCCTGAGGTTTATATTGCAGGAGTTCAGAGGGACCTCAAGAGGGATGCTCGACGTAAGCTTTGCAGGCATAGTGCTCCACCGGGAGGCTTCGAGACGTTCCTACATGAGGGGAGGAGGTGTAGGAAGGCTCTCATAGAGGGTGGCGAGCGTTGATGGATTGTTCTAGGGGGTGTTGTTGGAGCTATTAGCGTTGGTTTGAGATACTTCACCTCAAATGGGGGCTCTTGTAGTGTTAGGCTCAATTGAAGCTCGCTGTGTGTAGGTGATGCCTGTGGGCTTACACCAAGGGTCTAGCCCTGCTAACGGTAATAGGGGTGCGATTGGACACCGTTAGTGGGGAGGTGCTGTGAAGCTTGTAACACATAATGCTGTAGGGTTAGGGGTTGCGGCTATGGTGTCGTCGCTCTTAGGCTGTAGCGTAGGTTGCGTTATAGCTTCAAGCTTGCTTGGAGTCATAGCTCAGAACATTATAGACTCTTTCTCCCACGAGTATAGGGGGAGGTATACGAGGAGGACGAAGCTACTTCATAGCGTTGAAGGCGCTACAGTCTTAGCTGTAGTTCTAGGAGGCCTTATCGCGGGATCTCTAAACTTTAAGGCAGCAGACACTATAGGGTTACTAGTAGCTCTAGAAGCATCAGTCCTAAGCCACCTCCTCTTAGACTCTCTAACACCTGACGGCGTATACGTTCTAGGGAGGAGGGTCGCTTTAGCTAGGATACCCTATAATGACCCAGAAGTTAACATCGCACTACAGGTACTAGGACTCCTAGCCTTAACAATAGCAATATTAACCCGGGTATAAGATCTAACCCCCCGGAGGGCGAGGGAGCAGGGGAGATCAGCTTAGTACTGGATACTGGAAAGCTCGCTGAGATAACGAGCTTTTCAAGGGTTTCCTAAGAGCGGTAGGATCCCAGCTTATAACGTCCCCGGCAGGTGGAGAATCCCCTATGGTGAGGTTGAGAGAATTTAAGAGACGCTGACCTCCTCCCCGCCCTAAAGGGGCGAGGATTCCCCTCCCTTTAGGGCGGTTCCTCGGTTCCCCCCATCGATTCGGGGCTACATCTGTCATCTGGGGGCAGTTGGGGGTTCAGAGCTCCCCACTAGGTCTGGGAAACACCGGGGCTTACAGGCGTTTCTTCCATCCCCGCCCTGAAGGGCGAGGCTTTCAGTTGTAACCCTGAGGATAGCGAAAGTCGAGAGTAGGATCCTGGGGGCCTCGTAGGATCTGTGGGTATAGTTTTAAATTACTTAAACTCAAGTGTGTTGAGCTTAACCTAGACCTGTAAGAGTGTGTATGATGTTAGCTTAACTCCGCTAATTGAGCTACAAATATTACTAGGCATCGTTAGCGGGAAGCGTAGCTAGGAGCCGAGGTTACCTTAAAACCTTAAACTAGTAAACCACTACTCTAGGGTGGGCAGTTTAGAGTGTCATACCGGGTTTCCAGCCCTACTGGGGGTGGTAGGATTAGGGTTCTGGACTTGGATCTTGTCACACTGGATCTCGCTAAGGCTCTCGTTAAAGTAGCTAGGGAGGCTATAGGGTATTATCTTGGTGGTGGTGTTAGACTCTATGAGATACCTAGGGATGTTAAGGATAGGTTCCCCGAGCTGGAGCTCTACGCCCCGGTATTTGTAACATTGGAGAAGGT